>Ga0114931_10000230_pt1 | contig 65022 bp, 65 predicted proteins | sample 2SBtaG_FD_89579 | JGI IMG/M metagenome (GOLD analysis project Ga0114931, IMG submission 89579) | Deep subsurface microbial communities from Kolumbo volcano to uncover new lineages of life (NeLLi) - 2SBTROV14_V59a metaG | ecosystem: Environmental > Aquatic > Marine > Volcanic | place: Kolumbo... | reverse complement strand
TGACGACGTGCGTGTGGTGCGAGGTGTGGAGTACGATCTCCTCGATCGCGTCCGGGTCGGGGAGGCGGGACCCCATCTCGAACGCCAGGTCGATGAGCGCTTGGGCCTGATACTCCGCGGAGTGTTCCTTCGTGTAGGAGGCCAGGATCGCACGTTTGCTCTCTCCCGAGGCCGGGAGACGGACCTCGTAGTGGGCGTCGAGACCATCGAGGAGCCGTGCCACCACGCTGTCGCGCCCCTCGTAGATGGGGGCGGGCGCGCGCTCCCCTCGCATGGCACGGTCGACGGCAAGGATCGCGAGGAGTCCCGAGTAGCCCGGCACGTATGCCTTCCAGCTCGAGATCTCCCCCTTGCGGGATTGCCGCGTCGTGAAGCTGGTGTGGACCGCCTGGTTGATCGCCTGCGTCAGGGTGGGCACGTCGAGGTCGAGAAGCGTGCCGAGCCCGGCTACGGTCGCCGGGCACAGGTGGGCCATGTGGTCGATTCCGTGCACGTGCAGCGAGATGGCATCGACCAGACGGATCTGGACCTCGTAGGCCGTGGCGATGGCCCGGACGAGCGCCCTCCCGTCGCGACCGGCCTGTTGCGCGACCGCCACCAACGGCGCGATGGTGTCGCCCGGGTGCGCATAGTCCGCGGCGAGGTAGGTGTCGTGGAAGTCGAGCTCGCGTACGGCCGTGGCGTTGGCCCAGGCGGCCCACTCCGCTTCCACACGGGTCGAATGCGGCACTCCGAAGAGTGTGGCCCCGTTCGGACGCGGGTGCGCGAGCGCCTGGCTGCGCGCATTGGCGACGGGCTCCCGGGTGATGGCCGCGACGGCCACCGCCGCGTTGTCGACGACCCGGTTGACGATCATGGCGCTCACGTCGGGATCGATGTCGACAGGATCGGCGGCTACCTCGGCCAGGTGATGGGCGAGCTGGGCGGAGGGCGCGAGTCGGGCCCCCGGCGAGGAGACGGTGACGTTGTGCGTGACCATGGAACCATTGTATGGAGCGGGGAACGGATTGCTCCTTGTGCCGTGCTCGGATGCGTGCACTGGTGCGGGCCGGCACCGCGTGGCGGGGGCGGCCGGCCCGGGGCCGAGATCGGTCCAGGCCCGTCCGCGCAGCGTAAGGTGGGACGCGATGAGCCAACTGACTCCACGCACCACGAAGGTCGCGAACGACGGCGCGCCTGAACCGAGCGTGACGCTCGAGGAGGTCAGTGTCGTCTTCGGCGGCGAGGCCGTGCTGGCCGACGTCGACCTGGTCCTGCCCGCCGGCCGGACGGTGCTGCTGCGCGGCCCCAACGGTGCCGGCAAGAGCACGCTGCTGCGCGCCATCGCCGGCCTGCTGCCGTTCAAGGGCGAGATCCTGCTGTTCGGCGCCCGGCCGCGCACCCTTCAGGGGCGCGCCGCCTTCGCCTTCGTCGCCGATGTGCCCACCCTCTTCGAGGACCTCACCGTACACGAACACGCCGCCTTCCTGAGCCGCGCGTACGCGCGCCCCGAGGCCGAGGAGCGGACGCTGGCCTGGTACGAGCGCTTCGAGCTCGCCGAACGTGTCGACGAGTTCCCCGGCACGCACTCGCGGGGCATGCGGCACAAGGAGGCGCTGGCCCTGGCGTTGGGTCTCGAGCCGGATCTGCTGCTGCTCGACGAGCCCTTCAACACCCTGGACGCCGACGCCCGCGTGACGTTGGGCGAGGCCCTGCGCGAGCGCGCGGAGCGCGGCCACATCAACCTGCTCAGCGCGCACGATCAGTCGCTCGAGCGCGACCTCGCGGCCGACGTCGTGGAGGTCCGAGGGGGACACGTGAGCCGGCTCCGTGGCTAGCGCGTCGGCGGCCGGGGGCGCGCCGCGCAGCGCCAGTCTGGGTGCGTTGGAGAGGCGCATGCTGCGCCGCCGCGTGGGGCGCGGCTACCGCTGGGTGGGCCGCACCTTCGGCTGGTCGACGATCATCTACCTGGTGTTCTGGATCGCGCTGTTCGTCGTCGGGGGCGTGCAGTCGGCGGCGCCGATCGAACACCCGCTGCCGGCGGCGGCGCTGCCGATCGCGCTGGACGCGCTGGCGCTGCTGGCCCTGGTGAGCGTGTCGCTGCAGCGCTCGCCCCCGGTGGTGCTCGGCCGCAGCCACGCCATGTTGCTGGGCCTTTCGCCGTGGCCGGCGAGGCGCGTGCTGCGCCCCCGCTTGCTCGGCTTCTTCACCTCGCGTGTGATCGTGGGCGCCGTGGTCGGCACCGCCGCGTGGTTGCTGGTGACGATCCTGTTCGCCGTCTCGGTCCCGGCGCTGGTGGCGTTCGGTGCCGGGTTGTGGCTGCTGCGCGCCGCGTTGGCGATGCTCGTCTACGAGCGCCGGCGCGTGGCGCTTCCGCTGGCCCTGCTGGCGAGCGCACTGGCGGCGCTGGGCGTGGCGTCCGGGCCGTTGGGCATATCTCAGGGGACGGCGGCTCCGGTCCTGGCGGCCGTCATGGCGACGGCGCTGGGCCTGCTCGCCGCCGCGCTGGCCTATGGCTTCCAGGGCGCGGGGTACCCCGCCGGCTACCTCTTCGACGCCATGGTGGTGGCCGAGTTCCGCGCCTCGGTGCTGATGGCGGTGGTGACCCAGAGCGCGGGTGCCCTGCGCAGGCGCGGCACCACGACGCGTACGCGTAGCCGGCGCAAGGGCCGGCGTGCGGGGCGGGCCCGGCTGCGGTTGCCGGCGCCGTCGATCGAGTACGGGGCGTTGGGCGCCGTGGCGTGGCGGAGCGCCCTGAGCCTGCTGCGGGCACCGCTGCTGATGAAGGTGGCGCTCCTGGCGGCGCTCGGCTACGTGTACGCGATGCTCTCCGCCGGCGTGGTGGGCGGCCTGCCACTGGCGGTGCTGGGGCTCGCCGCGGGCTTCCTGGCGTCGTGGCTGCTCGGGCCTTCGGTCGAGCCGGCCCCGTTGCCGCTCGATCCGTTCGCGCGCGGTGGCGGACGGGTGCTCCCCGGTCTGTTCGTGGCCGCGGCGCTGTTCACGGCCTTCGCCGCGGTGCGCTCGGCGACCGGGGGGCCCGCGGGGTCCGGGGAGGCGGGCCTGCTGGGGTTCGCGCTGGTGGCGCTGGCGATGGTCACCCTGGAGAAGGCGTCGAGCTGGCTGCACGTCTCACACCGGGAGTGGACGGCCTGGGCCCTGTCCGGTCTGCTGAGCGGCACCTTGCTGTGGGCCCTCAGCGCCCTCGGCGGGCCGGGCGTGATCACGCTCGGAGCGCTGGGGCTGGCGTTCGGCAGCCTGTTGGTGCTGCCCTGAACGGCCGCGCGGCGGTGCGCTTCAGCGTCGCGGCAACAGCAGCACGATCGACACCGCCATCATCGCCAACCCCGCGGCGCGGACCGGCGTCACCGGGATGCGCGCGCCGCTCCATCCGGCGGCGTCGATGACGACGGCGGCCAGCATCTGACCGAAGATGATCCCGCCGAGGCCGGCGGCGATGCCCAGGCGGGGGAGGGCGAACGCCATGCCGGTGAGGACGCCGATGCCGAGCGCACCGGCGACGCCCCAGTAGGGCGAGCTGCGCAGCAACGCGCTCCACAGCAGGCCACCCCCGAGAACGGACACCAGCAGCAGGACGACCACCGACAGGGTGCCGCCCGCCACGTTGACCAGCAGACCGGTGCGGACCGCGCCGAGCGACCGCTCGGCCAGGCGCATCACGCTCCCCTGGGCACCGATGGCGATCCCGGCGAGCAGGCTGGCGAGCAGTGCGGTGACGACGGACTTGTCCATGCGTGACCTCCGGGCCCCCGCGTGGCGCCGCGGCTCCCTGCGGATCGAGGGGGCCGGTGGCGGGACGCTACCCCCGCCCGGGGCGACGGGGCCCATCGTACCGCGAGGGTGCCGACGGGTCAGAGCCAGACGGGCGTCCACAGCTCCGGCCGCAACCGGGCGCCGCGGAACGTCGCGAGGTCGAGGACGCCGTCGGCGACGGGGAGGGGGAGATCGACGCTGTCACGCCTCAGCTTGAGCGGGAAGCCGAGCTCGCTCGGGTGGGTCACGCCCTCCTGGCTCGCCACCACCGCGCTGTGCAGCGTGCCGAGCCCGCTCGAGGCCTGCGAGCCGATCATGACGCCCTTGCCCGCATCCCTCGCCAGCCGCAGCATGCGGAGGGTGTCGTGCCAGCCACTGCGCGCGGGCTTGATGTTGAGGATGTCGAAGGTGTCCGCTTCGAGCTCGCGCTCGAGCGCGGCGGGGGTGAAGGCGCTGTCGTCGGCGATGACGGGGAGGATCCCGGCGGCGCGCAAGCGGCGGCGCGCCGCCAGGCGGTGGACGGGCAGGGGTTCCTCGACGTACGCGATGCCGAGGTCCGCGAGGCGTTCCAGGACGCGCGGGGCGTCCGCCTCGTCGAGCGTCTCGTTGGCGTCGGCGTAGAGCAGCACGTCGTCGCCGAGGGCGTCGCGAAGGGCGCCGACCAGGCGGACGTCGTGCGCGGGATCGCGCCCCACCTTGATCTTGAGTACCCGCACCCCGGCCTCGACGACGGTGGCCGCCTCGGCCAGCATGGTCTCGAGCTCGGCGATGCCCAGGATGAAGCTGACGTGCGGGCGCACGTGCGGGCCCAGCGAGCGCTCGGCCAGGCTGCTGCCGAGCGCGGCCGCCCGCGCCTCGGCCGCCGCCAGGTCGAGCGCGCCCTTGAGGGCGTGGTTGAACGGTAACGCGTGCAGCACGCGCACGAGCGCCGGCACGTCGTCCGCGTCGAGCCCCCGGAGGCGTGGTGCGAAGTGCTGTTGGAGCGCCGCCACCATCCCTTCGCGGGTCTCGCCGTAGATCGTCGGGCGCACGGGCGCCTCGGCCACCCCGAGGGCGCCGCCTTCGAGCTCCACGCCGACGAGGAGGTGCTCCAGCGAGCGGAGCTCGCTCGCCGCGCCCCAGCGCAGGGCGCCCGCCATGGGAAGCGACAGCGGGGCGTAACCGATGCGGGCGATGGTCGCCATGGGACCAGCCTACAGCCAGGACGCGAGGCGCCCGACGACCTGCTGCGGCGTCAGCTGCGCCGTATCGAGGCGCAGGCGCCGGTGTTCGGGCAGCGGCTCGAGCCGGCTCCAGGCGCCGACGGGATCGTAGTGCAGGCTCTCCCCGGCCACCACGCGGGCGCCGGCCTCGACAGCGTCCGGTTCCAGCCCGGCGGCGTCGGCGGCCAGGCGGGACAGGTCCGCCAGGGACGCCATGCCGTCGACGCGCTGCAGGCGCGCGAGCAGCCCGTCGTGGTCCGCTGCGCTCGTCACGTCGCGCGCCGCATCGCTCGCCGCTCCACCGGAGCCGACGCGGTCGAAGGTGTCGCGGCGGCCCGCGAGACGCAACACCCGCACCGCGGCCGGCGCCTCCAGCACCACGAAGCGCGCGTCGGGAAAGGCCCCAACGGCGTAGGCGACCTCGTCCTCGCCACGCAGGTTGTCGAACAGCGCCAGCGGCGCCCCGGCCGCCCGGCTCCCTTCGCTCGCCAGGAAGCGCTCCAGCGCGCGGGCCATGCCGCCGGGGTGGGCGCGGCGGTAACGTGCGCTCAGGCGGAAGCGCTCCAGGCGATCGCGCACCGGCTGCGGCGGCTCGCCCTCCAGGCGCTGCGCCTCGGGCAGGACGAGGGCGTCGGCCAGAGCCCGTCGATTGGGGAGCAGCCGCGCGCCGGGCACGACCTTCAGCAAGGCCTCGAGGGTGGTGCTCTTCCCGACCCCGGTGAGGCCCACGACGATCAGCAGGTCACGGTCAGCCACGGCGCTTCGGCGCTTCGAAGGGAGTTCGGCGCACGGTGCCTACGCGAGGGCGGCGAGACGCCGGCAGGCCTCGCGCAGCTCGCCCTCGTCCTTGCAGAACGCGAGGCGCACGAGCTTGCGCGCCAGATGCTTGTGCTCGTCGGCGTAGAAGGCGCTCGGCGGGATCGCGCCGACGCCGACGCGCACCGGTAGGTCGCGGCACAACGCGACGTCGTCGGCGTAGCCCAGGGCGCTGCTGTCGGCGACCACGAAGTAGCCGGCGTCGGGCACCATCGGCTTCAGCGGCGTGGGCACCAGCGCCTCGAGCAGCACGTCGCGGCGCCGCCGGAAGCCGTCGCGGAGCTCGCGGTAGTAGTCGCCCCGCCGCGCGTGGCGCAGCATGCTCGCGCCGGCGCGCTGCAGCGGCGTGGCCACGTCGAAGGGGATCCACTGGTGCGCCATCGTCACGGCGTGCACGAGTTCCTGCGGGCCCGTCACCCAGCCGACCTTCCAGCCGGTGACCGAGAACGTCTTGCCGAGGCTGGCCACACTCAGCGTGCGCTCCCAGGCGCCGGGACGACCGGCCAGCGCGACGTGCTCGGTGAAGGCGAGGCGCTGGTACACCTCGTCGCTGATCAACACCGCGTCGACCCTGTTCGCTTCGGCCACCAGCGCGTCGAGCTCCGCCGGGGTGAATACCTTGCCCGTCGGGTTGTGGGGGGTGTTCACGACGATCGCGCGGGTCTTGGGACCCACCGCGCGGCGGAGCTTCTCTGGGTCGAGGTGCCACGCGCCGTCGACCAGGTCGAGCGGCAGGAAGCGAGGCACGCCCCCCGCCATCACGACGTCCGCGGGGTAGGCGTCGTAGAAGGGCTCGAGGAGGAGCACCTCGTCGCCCGGAGAGACGAGCGCCTGCATCGCCGCGAACAGCCCTTCGGTGGCGCCCACCGTCACGAGCACGTTCGCCGCGGGGTCCAGCTCGCGCCCCAGGCGGCCGCCGACGTCCAGCGCCACCTCCGCGGTGAGCTCGGGGAGGCCGCCCAGCGGCGCGTACTGCTGGCCGCCTTCGGCGCTCGCGGCCAGCGCCTCGAGGACGAAGCGGGGAGGGTCGAAACCGGGGAAACCCTGGCCGAGGTCGATGGCGCCGTGCTGCCCGGCCAGGCGCGAGTAGGTCGCGAAGACCGTCTCACGGAAGCCTGCGACGCGGTTCGATGGCCGCGGCGACGCCGCGGCGGGTGTGGTGCTCGGATCGGCGCACATCGCGGTCATTGTACGGTCCCGTCGCCCGCCTCCGAGGCGCGCGCCCGCCGCAGGGAGGACACGCGCACCCACGCGGCGGGATGCGGCTCAGGCGACGGGCGCCGCTGCCGCCTGGAGCGCATCGATCACCGCGTCAGTGAAGGCGTCGGTTCCGCGGCTCCCGCCCAGGTCGACGGTGGCGTCTTCGGCCAGCGCCGCCTGCACGGCCGCCTCCAGCGCGTCCGCGTCGGCGAGCTCCTCGAGCCCGTGCCGGAGCATCATGGCCGCGGAGAGCAGGGTACCGACGGGGTTGGCGATCCCCTTGCCGGCGATGTCCGGTGCGCTTCCGTGGACCGGCTCGTAGAGCCCCACGTCGCCGCCCAGGCTGGCCGACGGGAGGACCCCCAGCGAGCCCGGGATGACGGCGGCGAGGTCCGAGAGGATGTCCCCGAAGAGGTTGCCCGTGACGACCACGTCGAACTCGGTCGGGGCGCGCACGAGCTGCATGGCGGCGTTGTCGACGTAGAGGTGGTCGAGCTCCACATCGGGGAACTCGGTGCGGTGCACGCCCACCACGACGTCGCGCCAGAACTGCGAGACGTCCAGCACGTTCGCTTTGTCGACGTTGGTGACCTTGTTGCGGCGCTTCCGGGCGGTCTCGAACGCCACGCGGGCGATGCGCTCCACCTCATAGCGGTCGTAGACCATGGTGGAGAGGCCCTGCTCCTCGCGGGCGTACGACGGCCTGCCGAAGTAGATGCCGCCGGTGAGCTCCCGCAGGATGAGCAGGTCCGTGCCCCGCGCAACCGTTTCCTTGAGGGGCGAGAGGCGCTCGAGCCCGGGGAAGACCTTCACCGGACGGAGATTGGCGAACACCCCCAGATGCTTGCGAAGCCCCAGGATGCCGGACTCGACCCGCTTCTCGCGCGGCAGCCGGTTCCACGGGTGGTCGCCCACCGGCCCGCCCGCCGAGCCCATGAGCACCGCGTCGGCGCGGCTCGAAGCGTCGCGCGTGACCTGCGGCAGCGGCTCGCCGTGGCTTTCTATGGCGCCGCCGCCGAAGGGGAGGCGTTCGAACTCGAACGCCAGGCCGTGGGTGGCCTGCATCGCCTCCAACGTGCGGACGGTGGCGTCGATGACCTCGGGGCCGATGAAGTCGCCCCGCAAGACCGCGATGTGGTAGCTCATGTCTTCTCTCCCTCCGCGGGGAGGACGGCAAGCACCACCGCCATGGGCAGCGCGAAGCGCACCGCCTCCCCGCCGTCGTACTCGATGTCGAACAGCCTGCGCTCGAGCGCCCCGGCCGCCCGGAACAGGCGGCGCACCTCGGCTCGCTCCGGCGCCTCTAGGTCCATCCGGCCGATCCAGGCTTCGACCTCCATGCGGTAGCGGGTGTGGCCGTCGCCCGTCACCCAGCGGAAGCCCGCGTCGGCAAGCATCGCGCGCCAGGCGTCCAGGGTGTGGGCGCGCACGTGGGTGGCGTCGCGGGCGCGCGAGACCGCATCCAGCCAGCCCTCGACGCGCGGGTCGGGGGTGATCTCGTCGACCAGCACGAAGCGGCCACCGGGCCGCAGCACGCGCGCGATCTCGCGCAGCGTGGCGGTCGGGTCGGTGTGGTGATGCAGGGTGTGGCGCGCCGTCACCACATCGAACGCCCCGTCCGGAAGCCCGGTGGCGTCGCCGGGGGCCTCGACGAAGCGCAGACCGGGAAGCGTGCCGTAGCGTCGGCACGCCGCGTCGAGCATACCGGGAGCGGGATCGAGCGCCACCACCTCGGCACCCGCCTCGGCCAGGCGCGCGGCGGTGTGGCCGGCGCCGGTGCCCACGTCGAGGCAGCGATCCCCCGGCCGTGGATCGGCCAACACGAGGAGTCTGGGCAGCGACGGGCCGTCGACGTGCTCGCGGCTGACGGCGTACGCCGCCCCCCGCTCGGACCACCGGCCCCCCGGCAGCCGGCCCGACGCACTCACCGGGCTCACGCGCCGGGGGCGACGTGCCCAAGGCGCGCGGCCACCGCTCGCACCGCTCTCTCGCCCTCGAGGAGCTCGCCCAGCGGGTCCCAGAAGCCCTGGAGCAGGGCCTCGCGTGCCGAGGGCGGCAGATGCGCGGCGACGGTGCGCTCGCCGAAGCGCACCTGCTGCGCGTCGACGTCCAGCACGAGCACGAGCCCGGCATCCTCGCGGACGGCGTCGGTGAGCTCGCGCCGCGCATCCGGGGAGACCGTCATGCACAACAGCCCCAGCGTGGTGGCGTTGCCGAAGAAGATCTCGGCGAAGCTCTCGGCGATCACGGCGCGGAAGCCGGCGCGCACGATCGACTGCGGAGCGTGCTCGCGGCTCGAGCCGCAGCCGAAGTTGCTGCCCGAGATCAGCACGCTCGCCCCCGCGTAGCGCGGGTCGTCGAGCGCATGACCCTTGGCGGCGCCGGACTCGTCGAAGCGCTCGTCGCGGAACAGCCCCTCGGCCAGATCGTCGAAGGTCACGCACTTCAGGTACCGCGCCGGGATGATGCGGTCGGTGTCGATGTCGTTGCCGGGCAGCGGAACGGCCCGCCCCAGGACCTCGCGGATGGCTTCCATCGCCATGTCAGGCCACCGTCTCTCGCGTCACACCGAAGACGTCGCGTGCGTCGCTGACCCTGCCGGTCACCGCGGCCGCGGCGACCATGACGGGACTCATCAACACCGTGCGCCCGGTCGGGCTGCCCTGCCTTCCCTTGAAGTTGCGGTTGGAGGTGCTGGCGCAGAGCTGATCGCCCACCAGCTTGTCGGGGTTCATGGCCAGGCACATCGAGCAGCCCGCGTCGCGCCACTCGAAGCCGGCGGCCCGGAAGACCTTGTCGATGCCGCGCCGCTCGAGCTCCGCCTTGACGTGCTGAGAGCCCGGCACCGCGATGGCGTGGACGTCGGGGTGAACGCGGCGTCCTTCGAGGTAGCGGGCGGCCTCCACGAAGTCCGAGACGCGGCCGTTGGTGCACGACCCGAAGAACGCCACGTCGACCTTGGTCCCGGCGATGGGCGCGCCAGGGGTCAACTTCATGTGGGCCAGCGCCTCGGCGACCGCCTCGCGCTCGCCCTCGGGCGCGCCCTCCACGGTGGGGACGTTCTGCTCGATGCTGATCGCCTGACCGGGGTTGATGCCCCAGGTCACGGTGGGCGGGATGTCCTCGGCGCGGAAGGTTACGACGTCGTCGTAGGCGCAGCCCGGATCGGACGCGTAGCCGGCCCAGCGCTCCACCGCTTCGTCCCAGGCGGCTCCCTCGGGCGCGTACGGCCGGCCCTCGAGGTAGGCGAAGGTGGCGCCGTCGGGGTTGACGTAACCGCAGCGCGCACCTCCCTCGATCGACATGTTGCACACCGTCATGCGCTCTTCCATGCTCATGCGGTCGAAGACGTTGCCGGCGTATTCGTAGGCGTACCCCAGCCCTCCCTTGACGCCCAGCGTGCGGATGATGTGGAGGATGACGTCCTTGGCGTAGACGCCGGAGCGGAGCTCGCCGTTCACCTCGATGCGGCGCACCTTCAGCTCGCTCATCGCCAGCGTCTGCGTGGCGAGCACGTCACGCACCTGGCTGGTGCCGATGCCGAAGGCGATAGCCCCGAAGGCGCCGTGGGTCGAGGTGTGGCTGTCGCCACATGCGACCGTGGTGCCCGGCTGGGTGATGCCCTGCTCCGGGCCGACCATGTGCACGATGCCCTGGTGGCCGCTGTCGAGATCGAAGAAGCGGATGCCGTTCTCGGTGCAGTTCCTGCGGAGCTCGCGGATCATCTCGTCGGCCAGGGTGTCCTCGAAGGGTTCGAGCCGGGTGTGGGTCGGCACGATGTGGTCGACCGTGGCGAAGGTGCGCTCCGGCATCAGCACCTTCAACCCGCGGTCGCGCAACATGCCGAACGCCTGCGGGCTGGTGACCTCGTGGATGAGGTGGGTGTCGATGAAGAGTTGCGTCTGGCCGTTACGCAAGCGCCGTACGGCGTGCTCCTGCCAGACCTTCTGGTACAGGCTTCGGCGTGGCTCCATGTTCTTCCTCTCGCTCGGCGCCAGGGGGCGCCTCCATCACAGGAAACGGCCTCCGCACTACCGTGCCGGAGGCCGCGACCGCTCATCTGCAGGCTCACGAGCGTTCTCGCGAGTCTAGACGCGGACGGGCCCACCCCCCTGTAGCAGCACGCTCTGCCACAAATTGATCACCCGCAAACGCCGACGGATTCGCATTGGGCAGAGTATACGGGGGGTGGTGGGGGGTGTCAACGCGTGGGTGAGCATGAGAACGCTGCCCGAGATCCGTTCACGTCCAGGTCGGGTGACCGCGCCTTCTCTGCTGTCGGCCGCGTGGTCTGTGCGACGGGGTATGGCGTCCCGGCTCCTTCGATCGTTGGCGATGGTCGGCCCTCGCCTCGCGCTCGTCCGGGCGGCGAGCACGTTGCTGCTGCCGCGGCTGGCCGGCTTGCTTACGCACGCGCTGTTCGGCTGATGGCGAACGCGCTGGAGGTCGGCGACCTCTCGCGCCTGGCGGAGGAACCACGTCGACGCTACGCCAGCACCACGCTCTCGCGGCGCACGGCGACGGCCTGGACGTAGAATTCGTCGCGGAAGACCACCACCCGCTCGCGGATGCCTTCGAAGTGCCCGAAGTCCACCATGGCGTTGGCGAACGCCGCGGCGACGCGGCGTTCGGTGAACGGGCCGATGATGCAGTCGCACTCTCCCAGCCAGGCGTTGGGCGCCACTATCGGAAGGTCGGCCAGGCGCTCGCGGTCGTCGGCCTGGGCGGGACTCCGTGGACGGTTCAGCGACGGTTCTTGAACGGTCCGAGGCATGATGCGCTCCCTCCTCGGTCGGGCCGCGGTGACGAGGACGCTCGATCGACCTCCACGGGGCGCGGGGGCAGTTGGCGGCACACGGCTGGGGGCAACGCATCAGTAGGGGGAGGGGACGCTCGTGCAACCGCGGCCCGGATCCGGGATCGTCTCGAGCGTAGCGCGCTCTCGCCCCGGTGTCAGCCCTCGACGCTCACAATCGCTCGGGCGCGTCCGCCGCACGGGCCTCGTCGATGCCTCGGTGGCACCGCACCGGGTGGGCCCGAGCGGCGCACCCGTGCGCGCTCACGCGTGCAGGTCGGCGCGCGGGCGTCAGGGCGTCGCCGGAAGGACCCTGTAGCGGTCTCGTAGGAGCATGGCCAGACCGGCGACCAGCGCCACCACGTTCAGGAGAGTGGCCGGGTAGAGAAGCACCAGGCCCACCGCCATCAGGATCCAGCGCTCCCAGAGGTCCAGGCGGTGGAGCAGGTACCCGGCTCCGCCTGCCGCCAGCAGGATGATGCCGACCAGCGCGAAGGCGAAGCGTGGAACGATGACCAGGAGCGCCTGGCCGGTACTCAACCCCTCCACGACGGGCACGATCAACAGCGCGGTCCCGCTGTAGGACAGCAGGAACGTGAAGCCGATGAGGTACTTGGGAAGCGCCACCATGGCTGCATATAGACCGGTCTGGATAGGATTGGTCTTGAACACCGAGGCGGCTGCGTAGGCCGACAGCCCGACGGGTGGAGTGATGTCGGCGAGGACCGCGTAGTAGAACAGGAACATCTGCGTGGCGAGGAGCGCGGCGTGCTCCGGCACCCCGTTGGCTACGACGAGCTTCTGCACGGCCGGCGCGACCAGCGCCGAGGTGAGCACGTAGGTGGCGATGGGCGGCACGCCCATGCCGAGCACCAGGCTGAACAGCGCGGCCAGGACCGTCGCGATGGCCAACGAATGGCCCGAGATCGCCAGCAGGATCTCGGAGACCTTGGAGGCCAACCCGGTCAGCACCATCATGGTCATGATCATGTTCGCGGCGACCACGGCCCCGCCGATCGGGATGAGGTGGCTGAAGCCGTTGGCCAGTCCCTCGAACAGCTTGCCGATGGGCGGACGCACGGTGGGGTCGAGGTAGGCGAGCAAGATGAAGGCGAAGATCGCGAGCGTGACGGTCAGGTTGACCGAGTAACCGCGGTAGATCATCACCAGGATCAGGAGCACCGGCAGGAACACGTAGGCATACCGCAGGGCGTAGCGCCGACCGATCCCCTCGACCGTCTCCACGGCCTCGAGCTTCATCTTGCGCACGTAGAACTCGTTGTACGCCCAGATCGCGATGAACAGGAGCACCATCGGCCCGATCGCCATCACGATGATCTGGACGTAGGGGATCGCCAGCAGTTCCACCATCACGAACGCGATCGAGCCCATGATGGGGGGCGTGATGTAGGCGATGGTGCCGACGGTCGAGGACAACCCGGCGGCGATCAGCCGGTTGTAACCCGCGCGTCGGAACAGCGGTTCGTTGAGGGTCGATACGAACAGCGTGTCCGCGGCGCCCGAACCGGAGAACCACCCCATCATCACCGCCATCACGCTGGTAGCCCTGCCCGGCGCCGCCGGGCTCTTGCCGACCAGCAGGAAGGCGATGTTGGCGATGATCTCGCCGAAGCCCAGCGCCGAGATCACGGCGCCCAGGATCGTGAAGTAGACGAGGTACTTCAGCGACACCCCGGTGATGATGCCGAACAGTCCGGCCTCGGTCTCGGCGTAGAGCTTGCCGAGCAGCATGTCGAGCGGGAAGCCGGGGCTTTGCAGGGTGCCCGGTATGAGGTAGCCGTAGAGGTTGTACAGCAGGAACACGAGCACCAGGCTTGGGAGCACGGGGCCCAGCATGCGGTACACGATGCCCAGCACCAGGAAGGTCAGGCCGAAAGACATGGCGAGGTCCCACGGCACCGGAAGCATGGCGCGGTTCACCAGATCGTTGAACTGCAGCAGCAGATACAGGAACGGCGCCAGGCTGAGGACGGCCGCGAGCAGATCGAAGGCCCGAGCGACGCGGGGCACGACGGCCGGCGCCACCGCGGCCAGCCAGAACAGCGTCGTGGCGAGCTCCACCATGAGAGGCTGGCCGAGCTGCCAGAACGCGTACAGCGGCACGGCCGCGAGCAGGGTGAAGAGCCATGACCCGGTGCCGACCCTGGTCGGCTTGCGGGCCGCCATCAACAGATAGCCGGCGAGCACCAGCAGGAACACGTGCGTGGCACGTTGGACCTGCGTCAGGTCGAGGAGCGGGATCTCGCTGTTCGACCATGGCATGAACGGATGGAGGACGAGATACAGGTGATACAGGGTCGCGACGAGCAGGACCCCGAAGGTGATGCGCTTCAGAAGGGCGGCCACAGCAGAGAGATCTCCAGGCAGCTGTCGTGCAGGGTTTCGTGGTGGTTGCCGAGGCGGACGCGCATGCCGACGACGGTGCAGTAGTCCAGCGATCGGGTGCGTTGCGGCGCGAGCCGCGCGTTGATGCGGTAGGTGCCGCTGGTGTAGTAGTTCTCGGTCTTCTCGTCGGTCAGCATGCGGAAATGGTCGAAGCCGGAGCGCAGGTCGAAGCGGATGTCCACCGGACCGCCCGTCACCGAGTTGGTGAACGCCACCTCGCCGCTCTGCCATGCCCACAGCCACAGAACATGGTCGCCGGCGTCACCGCGCAGCTGCACCGGTCGGGCGAGCACCAGGATCAGGACCCCCACCACCAGGATGGGGGCCCAGATCAAGGTTCTACGCACGGGCTACTGGACGGCTCCGACTTCCTTGTAGTAGCGGAGCGCTCCGGGGTGGAAGGGGATGGTGGTGTGGCCCACCAGCTTGGCCGTGTTCTCGACGGTGGTGTCCTTCGACGGCTTGATGGCGTCGTGGAGGTCCTGGATGTGGGTGAAGACGGTCTTGGTGATGGTGTAGGCGACGTCGTCGGGCAGGGACGCCGGGCACGCGAAGCGGTTCCAGAACGCCAGCGTCTGGGTGTCTGTCGCCGCGCCGTAGGTGGCCGCCGGGATGGTGCCCATCACGCCCAGGCCGGGGAAGCGCTGCATGAAGGTCTCGACGGCGGCGCCGTTGGGGTCGAGCGAGACCAGCGCCACCTTCTTGCCCTTGCGCTGCAAGGTGGTGGAGAGTTCGCTGATCGACCCGGTGGGGATACCGCCCGACCAGAAGTAGGCGTCGAGCGTGCCGTTGGCCAGGCCGTCGGCCGACTCGGCGGCGCCCAGGCGCGACCACTTGGCGAACGTATCGGTCTTGACGCCGGCGGCGTCGAGGACCAGCAGGCTCGTGTACTCGGTGCCGGAGCTGGGTGCCCCGGTGGAGACCCGCTTGCCCGCCAGGTCGGCGAGGCTGGTGATGCCCGAGTCCGCCGTGGTGACGATCTGCAGGTAGTTCGGATACGTCACCCACAGGATGCGCGAAGGCGCCGGGTTGCCCTTGAACTTCGCCTGGGTGCCGTTGTAGGCGACCAGCGCCGAGTCGGGCAGCGAGAGCTCGCAGTAGTAGACGCCCCGGTTGGGGTCGGTCTTGTCGCGCAGCAGCAGGTTGTTGTCGATGGACGCCGCGGTCTGGATGGCCGTGGCACTGAGGTTCGCGTACTTCGACAGCATCTGCGCGACCTGGGTGCCGTAGTAGAAGTACACGCCGCCGGTGCCACCGGTGCCGATGACGATCTGCACGCGCTGGGCGAAAGCCGTGCCGAACAGGACCGAGACCAACAGGGCAAGGACAATCCACGAGCGTTTCACACCGACCTCCTTGGGGATGAGCGTAGTGTCCGATACCCAGGATAGCGCTCGTGCCAGGATTTCGGCGCATGTGTATGGGGCGTGGGGAGTACTACGCCTCCAACGTGGAACCGTGCAGGGGAAGGACGGGCCGTCGCGTGGCGCGCGGGCGTTCGCCCGCCCGCGCGGGTGGGGAACCGTGAGCGGCCGGGAGGCGTGCTGCCTCGGTCCGCTCGAGCTCGACGCCTGCCAGTAGTGGGCGAGCGTCCGAGGCGAGGAGATCGGTTTCACCTCGAGCGAGTACCGCTTGCTGGAGGCCCTCGTTCGTGCCGCCGGCTACCGATTGGCCGACCCCGCGGTCCCCGCGGACGGACGACCGAAGGGAAGGGGACGCTCCTCAGCGGCCGCCGCCGCGCCCGCCCCGGCCCGGGGCAGGTGCCGAACCGCCGCGCGCCGTGCTACCCGAGGCGCCGCGCGTCTGGGGCGCGGCCGCACGGCTCGTCGCCGCGCCCGTTCGTGAGCCGCCGGTGCCGCCTTCCAGCGACAGGCCGCCCGTGCTGACCAGGCGCTCGAACTCCTTGGGATCCACGGCGCGGGCCACGCCCACCTCGAAGCTGATGAGGCGCTTGAGGTGGAGTTCCGCCAGGTTCGCGTCCATCGTCACCATGCCCAGCGCCCCGCCCATCTGGATCTGGCCTGGGATCTGGTGCGTCTTGCCCTCACGGATGAGGTTACGGATGGCCGGAGTGGCGATGAGGAACTCGAAGGCCAGGGCGCGGCCGTCGCCGGAGGACTTGGGGATGAGCTGCTGGGTCAGGATGGCCTGGAGGTTGTTGGCCAGTTGGACCCGCACCTGCTCCTGCTGCGCTTCGGGGAAGACGTCGATGATGCGGTCGATCGCCTCGGCGGCCGTGTTGGTGTGCAGGGTGCCGAGCACCAGGTGGCCGGTCTCGGCCGCGGTCACCGCCGCGCCGATGGTCTCGAAGTCACGCATCTCGCCGACCAGGATGACGTCGGGTGCCTGCCGCAGCACGCTGCGCAGCGCGGCGTGGAAGTCCTTGGTGTCCTCGCCCACCTCGCGCTGGTTGACGATCGAGCTCTTGTGCTGGTGGAAGAACTCGATGGGGTCCTCGATGGTGACGATGTGCTTCTGGTACTGCTCGTTCACCAGGTCGATCATGGTGGCCAGCGTCGTCGACTTGCCCGACCCCGTGGGCCCGGTGACCAGCACCAGGCCGCGGGGGAGACGCGCCGTCTCGGCGACCTCGTTGGGCAGGCCGAGCTCGGAGAAGCTCAGGACCTCCTCGGCGATGGTGCGCATGACGCCGCCGACCGAGCCCCGCTGCTGGAAGACGTTGACGCGGAAGCGTCCGTGCCCCGAGAGGCTGAACGAGAAGTCGAGGTCCTTGCGTTCCTCGAAATTGCGCTGCTTCTTCTCGTCCATCAGGGCGTACATCAGGCGCCGCGTGAGGTTCGGGGTGAGGGGATCGTACTCCGTGGGACGCCACTCGCCGTCGAGCTTGAGCATCGGGGGCAGGCCGACCGTGATCAGCAGGTCCGACGCGCGGCGCTCGATGGCCATCTTGAGTAGGTCGACGATATCTGCCTGAACATGGGTGGAGCGGATCTGGTCACTCATGGGCGTCCTTCCGGGGAAAGCCGGCTCGGCGGATCACTCCGCCGTCCTGGCCAGGACCTCTTCGAGCGTGGTGATGCCTTGGAAGGCCTTGTGGATGCCGTCCTCCCGCAGCGTATGCATGCCGTTCTTCACGGCGATCTCGCGGATGTCGAAGGCGGACGCCTCCTTCACCACGGCCTTCTCGATGTCGTCGTCGACCACGAGGAGCTCGTGGATGGCGTAGCGCCCGTTGTACCCACTTCCGCCGCACTTCTCGCAGCCCACGCCGCGGTAGAGCTTGTGGCCGCGGGTCTCGTCGTCGGACATGCCCAGACGCCGCAACACGTCGGGCTCCGGCGTGTACTCCACCCGGCAGTCCTTGCACACCTTGCGCACCAGCCGCTGGGCCAGCACCCCGATCAGGGAGGCGGACACGTTGAAGGGCTCGATCCCCATCTCGGTGAGGCGGATGACGGCGCCGGCGGCGTCGTTGGTGTGGAGCGTGGCGATCAGTAGGTGGCCCGTGAGCGCAGCTTCCATCGAGATCTTGGCGGTCTCGTGGTCCCGGATCTCACCGACCATGATGATGTCCGGGTCCTGCCGGAGGAACGCCCTGAGCGCGCGCGAGAAGTCGAGCCCGGCCTTCATGTTCACCTGCGTCTGGTTGATGCCGGGGATCTCGTACTCGACGGGATCCTCGATGGTGGTGACGTTGACTTCCGGCGTGGCGATCCGCTTGAGGATGCTGAACGTCGTGAACGACTTGCCCGAGCCGGTGGGGCCCGTGATCAGGAACATGCCGTAGGGCTTCTGGATGACGTCCTTGAACCCCTGGAAGTTGTAGTCGGCGAAGCCGAGCTGCTCGATCTCGGGGATGTCGGTGGCGCGCTTCAGCAGGCGCATCACGGCCTTCTCGCCGTAGACCGTGGGCAGCGTCGAGAGGCGCAGGTCGACCTCGGCCGACCTGTCGCGGAAGCGGACGCGCCCGTCCTGCGGGACGCGCCTCTCGGCGATGTTGAGGCCGCCCATGATCTTGATGCGCGCGGCCATGGCGCTGGCCGTCGACTTCGGCATCGTCATGTACTCGCGCAGGCTGCCGTCCTTTCGCACGCGCACCACCACGTGGGTCGGTCGAGGCTCGATATGGATGTCGGAGATGTCGCTGAGGATCGCCTCCCGGATGATGTTGTTGACGACCTTGACCAGCGCGTTGTCGTCGATGGAGCTGGTGTCCTCTTCCTGCTCGCCGGAGCTGGTGCCGACCTCCTCGACGAGCGCCTTCGCCAGCTCGTCCATGTCGCCGCCGTCGTGGTAGAAGCGGTTGAGCGTGCGTGACAGCGTGTCCTCGGTGGCGACCGCGGGCTGGATCTCCTTGCCGGTGATGAGCCGGATGTCGTCCAGGGCGAACACGTGGCGCGGGTCCTTCATGGCCACGACCAGCGTGTTGCCTTCGATGCGGACCGGCATCGCCTGGTAGCGTCGCGCCGTCTGCTCCGGTACCAGGCTCACGGCGTAAGGGTCCACCTTCACGCTTTCGTCGATGAACTCGTAGCCGAGCTGCATCGCGAGGCTGCGCGCCAGCATCTCCGGGCTGATCTTGCCCGACTGCACCAGGGTGTCCTCGAGGCGGCCGCCGCCGGCGCGTTGCTTGTTCAGGGCCTCGTCGACGTCGGTCTGCGTGACGTAGCCGAGGTCGACCAGGATCTCGCCCAGCGGCTTGACGCGCCCCAGCTTGGCCTGCTCCTCGAGCGCCTTGCGCAGCTGCTCGCGCTTGAGCTTCTTGTTCATCAGGAGCGTCTCGCCCAGGCGCCCCTTGTCGTCGGCGTACATGGTGTCGATGCGCCGCATGACCTCGCGCTCGGGCGCGGCCACGAAGGTGACCGGACGCTGCACGATGGCCTCGATGTCCGGCATGCGCCGCGGGTCGGAGATGGCGACGACCAGCTCGTCGCCGTTCATGGTGTACGGCACTGCGCTGAACTGCACCGCGTCGAGCCGAAGGAGGTTCGAGGCCAGCCGCTCGTTGACGGTTTCGCCGTCGAGGGTCGGCTGGAACGGGATACCCATCTGCTCGGCGAGGAGCTGCGCCAGCCGGTCCTCGTCCAGGGCGCCCTGTTTGATCAGGATGCGCCCCAGCAGGCCGCCGGTCCGGTGCTGCTCTTCGACCGCGCCCTGGAGTTGCTCGTCGGTGATGAACCCCTTCTCCACGGCCAGCGACCCGAGCCGCTGGCTGATGTCGACCTCGAAGTCGGGCGGGGGTTCCTGCCCCAGCTCCGGGTAGTAGGTGGCGATCGCCCACTGGAGCTCTTTCTGGAGCGCCTGGTAGGGTTCGACCAGACAACCGGATGCGTCCTCGACCTCCTCGATGGCGAGGGCGTCGAGCGGGTCCTCGAAGGCGACGCGCAGGCGGTCGCCGTCGATGGCGAACGGCATGGCGCCGACCTCGAACGCGAGATCGGCCGGGAGCTTGCTCAGCGCGTCGGGCATGACGTCGACCCGGGGCAGCACGACGAGCGGGATCCCGATGGATTCCTCGATGGCCCGTGCGATGCGTTGCTCGGAGATGACGCCGATGTGCACCAGGATGTCGGCGAGCCGCCCGCCCACCTCGGCGTGCCGGCTGATCGCCTGCTGAAGCGACTCGTCGTTGACGTAGCCCCGCTCCAGCAACACCGCGCCCAGGCGCTTGTCACCGATGGACAGGACGGCCACGCTCACCTCCTCGCAGGATCATTCTCTCAAGATGACGCACCAGCCGCGTATGAGGAAGCTTACCCGGCGACAGCGGTTGCACCAAGATCGAGCGCATCCCGGCCAGATGGGCGCCCAGAACGTCGGTGAAGAGCTGGTCCCCCACCATGGCCGTGGCCGCCGCAGGCGTCCCGAGGCTCGCCAGGGCGCGGGAGAACGCGCGGGTGAAGGGCTTGCCCGACAGCGCCATGGCGTCGACCCCGAGGCGCCGGGCGACCAGCGCCACCCGCTGGCGTTCCCCGTTGGACAGGATCAGCACGGGGAAGCCGGCGTCCTTGAGACCCGCGAGCCAGACGTCGATGCTCGGGTCGAGCACCTCGTCGGCCGCGGCCAGCAAGGTGTCGTCGAGGTCCACCATGACGGCCTGCACGCCGAGGCCCGCGAGCAGCCCGGCGTCGACCTGGTGGACGCTCGCCACCATGAGGTCTGGTCGCAGCATTGGCGAAGTGTAGCATGCCCACAGCCGCCCGCGAGCGGAAGTATTCACGACGGGGCCGCAACTTCCGGGCGCATGCCCGGTGGCCGGGGGGTGGCGGGAGGAGCGGTCGGCACGCTGGGGTGGAGACCGCATCGGGGTGGATTCTAGGGGGTGAACCCTTACGGCGTTCTTACCCGTAACGCCTCCCGAAGGAGCGGCCCGAACGTCTCCGGATCGTCCACCCACGGGTAGTGTCCGGCGGCGAGGAGGCTCGTCAGCGCCTCGGGTAGGCGCTCGAGGGCGGCTTCGGCCTGGTTGGGGTAGGCCGTCAGGTCGCGCGTCCCCAGCAGCACCACCGTAGGGACCCGGAGGGAGGCCAGCTCCTCGAGCACGTCCAGGCGCCACACCCCGGCGGGCTCCACGGCCTCGGCCGGTCCGAACAGGGCGGTGGCGTCGCTGTGCTCGAGCTTGAGCCGGCTCGACGGCGAGGGGAACTCCATCAGATCGAACAGGCCCTTGGCGTTCACCCAACCGAAGGCCTGGTCGACGAGCGGCTCGGGATCGAGGGTCTCGGCATCGGCCAGCGCGCTCTCCGGCGGCAGCGCCTCGTCGGGGTGCCCGGCCTCCTGCGCGGCGTGCCGCTGGAGGTCGCGCGCGAGCATCGGCATTGACAGCCAGGGGTTCACCATCACGAGGCGTTCGACCCGGTCCGTCGCGCGGCCCGCGGCCCGCACCGCCACCTGCGCCCCGAACCCATGCGCCAGGAACGTGGCCGTGGGGATCTCGAGCGCGTCGAGCACGGCCCGAACGTCGTCGGCGAGAAGATCGAGGTCGAAGGGCGAGGAGCTGTAGCTGCGGCCGGCGCCCCGCTGGTCGGCGTACAGGAGCTGGAAGTCCTCCAACTCGTCGCCGGCCAGGTCGCGGAACGAGAAGCTGTTGTAGCCCGGCCCTCCGTGCAGGTAGTAGACGGCCGGCGCGTCGGCCCGGCCGACCTGCTCGACGTAGAGGTCGGCGTCGGCGCGCTCGATGTTGACGGGGCGATCGAGGAACGAGGCGGGGTCCGTCACGGGCCCACGCGCACGAAGGTCCAGACGCGGCAACCTGCGGGCGGGTCCAGGTCGCCAAGTTGCTCGGCCTCGGCCACGAGGAGGTAGAGCCCCTCCCGGTCGCGGCTCGCAAGCACGTGCGTGTGGGCGCCGGCGCGGCGTAGGCGCACCGCCAGCTCGCCGAGGCGGTCCTGCGCGGCCTCGCCCGCGAGCTCGTAGAAGCGGGTCTGTTGCGGCCCTCGAGACATGCTGCCAGTGTAGGCGAGGCGGACGCGCGGAGGGGTCGGCCGGCGGGGCGCGGCCGCCGCGGGGCGGCGAATGTGCGCCGGATCGCATCGGCGCGTGCGGGCGTGCGTGTTAGGATGGCCCATGCAAGGCTGATGAGGCGGCGCGGCGACCCTGGTCCCGCGGCGCCTTCGCTTTGCGGCCCGTCTGGTACCGCCAGAACCCTCCGGAGGTGGCGTCATGGACGAGCAAGGATACGGCCCCGGTCGAGCGCGGCGCACCCCCTGGACGCGCTCCGCACACCACCCTCCGAAGAAGCGCACCCTGTCCGACCTGCGCCCGCTCGTGAAGCAGGGGCTCTACCGCATCGGGAACCACGCCGCCAAGCACGCGACCTGCGAAGGCTTCACCGAGACCGACATCGTGCGGACGGTGCTCTACGGCCGGGAGCTGATGCGCTACTGGCAGGACGAGCGCCTGCTGGTTCTCGGCTACCTCCCGGTCAGTGCCGCGGTGAAGATCCCGCTTCACGTCGTGGTCGAGTACAGCGCCCAGCGATGGGTCGACGTCGTGACCGCGTTCATCCCTCACGACGCGCACCGGGTCCCGTCACGGGCCCGCCTGGCCGAGGCCCTGCGCTACGACCGGGACGAGCCGGAGAGTCGGCTGGTGGGGCCGGGTCGCTAGCCCGCCGGCGCAGGATCGACCCGACTCCCGCCGTCCGAGGCGTGACGCGGCGCAGGCCGCCGACCTCGGGCAGCGTGGCGACCCCGGCGAAAGGCCGGCGGCGGCCTCGGTGCACGGCCGTTCACGGCAGGCGCAGGCCGTAGGCGCGCACGGCGTTGCGGTCGAGCACGGGCTCGAGCGCTTCCAACGGCACTCCCCGCACCTCCGCCACGACCTCGGCGGTGTGGCGGACGTAGGCGGGCGTGTTGCGCTTGCCGCGCATCGGGACCGGCGCCAGGTAGGGGCTGTCGGTCTCGACGAGGAGCCGGTCCTCGGGTACGACGCGGGTCGCGTCCCGGAGCGCGCCGGCGCTCTTGTAGGTGACGTTACCGGCGAACGAGACCATCCATCCCAGTGTCAGCCCCACCTCAAGGAGGCGGGGGTGCCCGTTGAAGCAGTGCAGGATGCCGCGCCGGTGGCCGAACTGGAGCATGGCGGAGGCGGCTGCCAACGACGCGTCCTCCCGACCCTGCGCGTCGCGCACGTGCATGATGAGCGGCTTGTCCAGTCGGCGGGCGAGCTCGGCGTGCCACACGAAAGCGCGGCGCTGGCTCTCCAGCGTCTCGTCGTCCCAGTGGGTATCGAATCCGGTCTCGCCGATGGCGACCACCCGCTCGTGCTCGGCGAGCGCGGCGACCGCTTCGCGGACCGCGGGGTCGTCCGCGTCCGAGGCGTTGTTGGGGTGGACGCCCACGGCCGCCCACACCGTGGGGTGCGCGACCGCGAGCCGTAGGGCCTCGCGGTCGCCGTCGACGGTGGTCCCGACGGTCACGAGCGCCCGCAGGGACGGATCGATGGCGCCTTCCGGATCGTCGCAGGCGTCGAGGTGGCAATGGCTGTCGATCATGCGGTCACCATAACGGGAACGCTCCGGCGACGGCGCGCCCAGCGGACCTTCCGAGGGTCGCGCAACGGCGCCGGCGAACTGTGAGAATCCTGTAAGAGACGCGTTGCTACAGTCGGGCCATCTCGGGAAGTCGACCTGATGAGACGAGAGCGAGGGGTCAAGGTGGTCCAGACAGCAACGGGAACGAGCAGCCAGAGCCTCCGAGGCCTGAGCAACGAGGAACTCAGCGACATCATCGCGAAGTGCGAGAGCGCCATCGCCGACGGCAGCGCGGAGATCGAGGACTTCGAGGCGTTCGTGCTGTGCCAGAAGGAGCTGGCCCGCCGCACCTGGGCCTGAGGAGCGACCTGCGACGGGAACCCTTTCACATCGAAGGCTCGTGACGCGTGCGTAGCATGGACCGTGCTACCACGCGTCTTCATCTGGTTGACCGCCGCGGCCTTGATCGCCCGTAGCCGGGCGGTCGTGGCGCGCTCGCCGCGGACCATGCGAGGGGGCCTGCCACTCGCCGCGCTGGGCCTCGTGCTCGGCGCGTGCGCGCCCGCGCTCACCGCGGCCCCCGTGGTGTCCGCCCAGGCGGACACCGCTCCGCCGCCGACGCCGCCCGCCGCCCACGGCGCGCCGACCGTGCCGCAGGTGCCCGACGCGGCAGCGAACGTGCAGACCGGCAACGCCTCCTGGTACGGCCCGAACTTCGCGGGACGTCTGACCTCCGACGGGGAGGTCTTCGACCCGAGCCGGTTGACGGCTGCGCATCGGACCCTTCCTTTCGGAACCCTGGTCAGGGTCACCAACCTGGTCAACGGCGAGAGCGTCGTCGTGCGGATCAACGACCGCGGGCCGTTCAAGCCCAACCGCATCATCGACCTGTCGCGGGCGGCCGCCGAAGCGATCCACATGAAGAACATGGGCGTCGCGCGGGTCAAGCTCGAGCCGCTGGCCCTGCCCAACGGCGTGGTTCGCGTCGGCGTCGACGCGCACCTCCGCGGCTACCAGGTCCAGTCGCGCTACCACCGCATCGGCCAGCTCCTGGTACTGTCGCGCCGCAGCGGCGCCGACGCCGTCGTCGTGCGCGTCGTGGGCAACGACGTGCCGCCCGCGAGCGGTGTCGACGTTCTCGTCGGCACCGGCCTCTACGGCAAGCTCGGCGACCAGGCAAACGTCACCGAGCAGTGACGCGGCGTGCACGCGAGCGAGGGATCTCTCGCGTGCACGCAACCGGTCGGCGTTCGTCGGCGCTCAGCGCCGACAGCCGGCCGCCAGCTCGGCCGCGAGGGCTGCGACGCGCTCGACCGCACCCTCCGGATGACCTACGTCGCTCTCCTCCTGGATGGCCTTGATGAGGGCCGAGCCGACGACGACGCCGTCCGCGACCGCCGCGACGCGCGCCGCGCTGGCGCGCGACCCTACTCCGAAGCCCACCGCCACGGGCAGGTCGGTGGCGGCCCTCGTGCGCTGCACGAGCGACGCCACCTCGTCGGCCACCGTGTCCCGTGCGCCCGTGACGCCGGTGACCGAGACCGCATACACGAAGCCGCGGCAGGCGCGCACGACCGTGGCGATGCGCTCGTCCGTCGACGTGGGCGCCACCAGGAAGACGGTGTCCAGGCCGGACGAGCGGGCCGCGGGTAGGAGCGCGCCGGCCTCGTCGGGAGGGAGGTCGGGGAGGATGACGCCGTCGGCCCCGACGGAGGTGAGAGCGGTCGCGAAGCCAGCCGCCCCACCCTGCCGGTAGCAGTAGACCGGGTTGTAGTAGGTCATCACGGCGAGCGCCTTGTCGGTTCGCGCCCGCAGGTCGGCGACCATGGCCAGCGTGGACGCCGTGTCGACACCCAGGGACAGCGCGGTCTCGCTGGCGCGTTGGATCGTCGGGCCGTCGCCCAGGGGGTCGGAGTACGGCAGCCCGATCTCCAACAGGTCGGCGTGCTCGAGCAGGGCGTCGGCGAAGGCGGGGAAGCGCTCGGGGTCGGGGAACCCGGCCGTGAGGAAGGCGACGAAGGCGGCGCGGTTCTCGCGCCGCGCGTTGGCGAAGGCGTCCTGGATGCGGCCCATGCTCACACCCCCACCGACGCCTGGCGCAGGCGCATCACCTCGGCGACGTCCTTGTCGCCGCGGCCCGAGAGGTTCGCCACGATGACCTCTTCGGGGCCCATGGTGGGCGCGAGCGTGCGCAGGTAGGCAATGGCGTGGGCGCTCTCCAGCGCCGGTACGATCCCCTCGCTGCGCGCCAGCAACTCGAAGGCGAGGAGCGCCGCGTCGTCGTCTACCGCGACGTACTCCGCGAGCCCGGCGTCGGCGTAGTAGCAGTGCTCGGGGCCGACCCCGGGGTAGTCGAGCCCCGCCGACACGGAATGCGCCGGCGTGATCTGGCCGTCGTCGTCCGACAACAGGTACATCAGCGACCCGTGCAGCACACCGCGCTTGTGGCCCGAGATGCTGGCGGCGTGCTGGCCGCTGCGCAGGCCGCGCCCGGCCGCCTCGACGCCGATCATGCGGGGCCGCTCGCCGTCGGGCAGGTAGGCGTAGGGCGCGAACAGCCCGATGGCGTTGCTACCGCCCCCTACGCAGGCGACGAGGGCGTCCGGCACACGGCGCCCTTCGGCGGCCTCCAGCTGCTCCATGGTCTCGAAGCCGATCACGCTCTGCAGGTCGCGTACCATCATCGGGTAGGGGTGAGGACCGACGACCGAGCCCAGGATGTAGAAGGTGTCGCGCACGTTCGTCACCCAGTCACGGATGGCCTCGTTGGTTGCGTCCTTGAGGGTGCACGTGCCGCTCCCGACCTCACGGACCTCGGCGCCCAGCAGGCGCATGCGGAACACGTTCATCTCCTGCCGCCGCACGTCCTCCTCGCCCATGTAGACCACGCAATCCAGGTCGAACAGGGCGGCGGCCGTGGCCGTGGCCACGCCGTGCTGCCCCGCGCCCGTTTCGGCCACCACGCGCCGTTTGCCCATGCGGCGTGCCAGCAGGGCCTGTCCGATGGTGTTGTTGATCTTGTGCGCGCCGGTGTGGTTGAGGTCCTCGCGCTTGAGGTAGATGCGGGCGCCGCCGAGCCTCTCGATCAGGGCGTCGGCGCGGTACAGGCGGCTGGGGCGCCCAACGTAGGCGCTCAGGTAGTGCTGGAGCTCGGCCATGAAGTCGGGGTCGGTGCGGGCGTCGCGGTAGGCGGCCTCGAGCTCGTCGAGCGCCGGGACTAGCGTCTCCGGCACGTAGCGTCCGCCGTAGTCGCCGAAGCGTCCACGCGCGTCGGGAAGCGGGAACATGGTGCCTCCTCGTTGGTGCGAAGGGGGTCAGGGGGTGGCGCGACCGGCCGCGGGCGAGCGCGGTCGCCACCAGTGCTGGTGGTGCCACTTGAAGCTACGGGGGGTGCGCACCCGCGCCCTGGTCCTCATGCCGTCAGTGTATGCCCGCGTGCCGGTGCTGGCAAGCGAGCCCGGCCGGCCGCTCACGCTCGCTCGAGTAGCCAGGCGAGCTCCTCGACGCCGAGCCTGGTCGGGCCGCGCGGGATCCGCGCGAGGTCGAAGCCGTCGATCAGCTCGCGGGCCTCGATCTCGAAGAGGGTCTCGGTCAGCCCGAGGCCGTGTGCCAGCACGCCGACGACCCGTTCGGGACGCACGCCGGCCTCGCGGAGCGCACGCAGCGTCAGCGAACCGCGACGCTTCGCCAGACGCTCGCCGCGCACGTCGAGCAGCATGGGGACGTGCGCGAAGGAGGGAGGCACCCGACCGAGGGCGCCGTAGAGGAGGAGCTGCGCGAAGGTCGAGGGCAGCAGGTCGTCGCCGCGGACCACCTCGCTCACGGCCATCGCCGCGTCGTCGACGGCGGTGGCGAGCTGGTAGGCCCACAGGCCGTCGGCGCGCCGCACCACGATGTCGCCGACGTCGCGCTCGGCCCTGGCGCGTTGCGCCCCGGCCACCACGTCCTCGAACGCGAGCGTGCCGAGGGGGCACCGGAACCGCAGGCTCGGGGTCTTGCCCTCGGACCGCTTGCGCTCGGCGACGGCGGCGTTGGCGCGCCGCTCGGCCGCCCCGTAGACGGGTGCACGGCCGTGGGGAGCGCTCGCCACCTCGTGGAGCTCGCGGCGGGAGAGGAAGCAGGGGTACACCAGGTGCCGACGCTGCAGGGCCTCCAGCGCCGCCGCGTAACGCCCGCCCCGTTCGCTCTGCCGGTAGGGACCGAGGGGCCCGCCGATGTCGGGCCCCTCGTCCCAGTCGAGCCCCAGCCAGGCGAGCTCGTGGAGATTGCCGTCCACCGCCTCCGGGACCGTGCGGGGACCGTCGAGATCGTCGGTCCGCAGGACCAGGATGCCGCCCAGGGATCGCGCGCGCAACCAGGCCAGCAGGGCTGTGCGGGCGTTGCCGAGGTGGAGCCAGCCGCTGGGCGAGGGCGCGTAACGGCCCCGGTAGGTGCCCCCGCCAGCGGCGGGCGTGCGGGCCCCGGCCGCAGCGTCCGTCGTCGTCAGGCCCTGCCCGCCTTCGCTATCGCCTCCAGCATGGCGGCGCCCATGTCGCTGGGGGTCTGCGCGACCACCACGCCCGCGGCCTCCAGCGCGGCGATCTTGTCCTTGGCCGTGCCCTTTCCGCCGGAGATGATGGCGCCGGCATGGCCCATGCGCTTGCCGGCCGGTGCCGTGGTCCCGGCGATGAATGCGGCGACCGGCTTGGTCATGTTCGCCTGGATCCAGGCGGCGGCCTCCTCCTCGGCCGAGCCGCCGATCTCGCCGATCATGATCACGCCTTCGGTCGAGGGATCGTCGTTGTAGAGCTGCAGCACGTCGACGAAGCTGGTGCCGTTCACGGGGTCGCCCCCGATGCCCACGGCGCTGGTCTGCCCCAGGCCGTTGTCGGTGAGCTGCTTGACGGCTTCGTAGGTGAGGGTCCCGGAGCGGCTGACCACGCCGATGCGCCCGCCCTGGTGGATGTACCCCGGCATGATACCGATCTTGCACGCGTGGGGCGTGATGACGTCCGGGCAGTTCGGCCCCACCAGGCGCACCGAGGAGCCTTCCAGCACGCGCTTGACCCTCACCATATCCATGATCGGGATCCCTTCGGTGATCGCCACCACGAGCGCGAGGCCCGCGTCGGCGGCCTCCAGGATGGCGTCGGCCGCGAAGGGGGGCGGTACGAAGACCACGCTGGCGGTGGCGCCGGTGGCGGCGACCGCCTCGCGCACGGTGTCGAAGATCGGCAGCTCCACGCGGTAGCGGTCGTCGCGTCCGGGAACGCCGCTATGGTCGGTCTCGCCCTCGAAGAGCTCCACCCGACCGCCGCGTCCCGGGTGCACGGCGCCGACCATTCGGGTGCCGTACGCGATCGCCTTGCCCGTGTGGAAGCGACCGGCGCTGCCGATCCCCTGCACCAGGACCTTGGTGTTCTCGTCGACGAGGATGCTCATTTCGCCAGCTCCACGATCTTCCTGGCGCCGTCTTTCATGTCGTCGGCGGCGATCAGGTTCAGCCCCGAGGCCGACAGGATCTGTCTCCCGAGCTAGACGTTGGTGCCTTCCAGGCGGACTACCAGCGGCACCTTCAGCCCGACCTGTTTGACCGCGGCCACTACTCCGTTGGCGATGGTGTCGCACTTCATGATGCCCCCGAAGATGTTCACGAAGATCCCCCGGACGTTGGGGTCCCTCGTGATGATGGTGAACGCCGCCGTCACGTTCTCCTCGGTGGCGCCGCCGCCGACGTCGAGGAAGTTCGCGGGCTCGCCGCCCACCTGTTTGATGGTGTCCATGGTCGCCATGGCGAGGCCCGCCCCGTTCACCAGGCAGCCGACCGTGCCGTTGAGCTTGATGAAGCTCAGGCCGTACTTGGCGGCCTCCACCTCGGCGTCGTTCTCCTCGCTGAGGTCGCGCATCGCGACGACGTCCTCGTGGCGGAACAGGGCGTTGTTGTCGAAGCTCATCTTGCCGTCCAGCGCCATGACGCCGCCGTCGGTGGTGACGACCAACGGGTTGATCTCCACCATGTCGGTGTCGAGGGCTTCGGCGGCCGCCACCAGAGCCTCGAGGAAGCGCACGGCGTTCTTGAACGCGTCCCCGTCGAGGCCGAGGGCGTAGGCCAGGCGCCGCGCCTGGTAGTCGGCCAGCGAGATCGCCGGATCCACCGCTTCTCGGAGGATCTTCTCGGGCGTCGCCGCCGCCACCTCCTCGATCTCCATGCCGCCTTCGGTGGAGGCCATGACCACGTTGCGCCCCGTGGCGCGGTCGAGCACGACCGACACGTAGAGCTCGCGGGCGATGTCGATGCCCTGCTCGACGTACAGGCGGTTGACCTGCTTGCCGTCCGGGCCGGTCTGTACGGTGACGAGCGTCGACCCCAGCATCGCTTCGGCCAGCGACCGGACCTTCGCCTCGGTCGCCTCGACGCCGCCCTTCAAGCCGTCGGTGACGACGTTGACGCCGGCCACGCCGGGGTGCTCGAGGAAACGCCCCTTGCCGCGTCCGCCGGCATGGATCTGCGACTTCACCACCACCACGGGGTGGCCGCCGGCATCCACCACCGGCCGCACCGCGGCGACGGCCTCGTCGACCGTCGTCGCGACCCGCCCGATGGGAACGGCGATGCCGTGGACCTTCATGAGTTGCTTGGCTTGGTACTCGTGGATCTTCAAGGGGGACCTCCCACGGTCGGCCTACGACCGTCTGCGTCGAACCGCCCCAGGGTAACGCTCCGAGCTCTTTCGCTCCAAGCGCCGCCCGACCGTGGCCGACAACGACGGCCGCCCGCGCGAGCGATGCGCCCGCCTGATGGCGGGACCCCGCATCGCTCCCGCAGCGAGAGCGGGGCCGGCGTGTGCAACGCTTCAACGTCGGCCGGGCGCGCAGGCGCTAGCATGCGTGCATGGTGCGCACCGCCATCCTCACCGTGAGCGACCGTGGAGCCGCCGGCCAGCGCGAGGACACCTCGGTCCAGGAGATCCGCCGGCTGTTGCAGGACGGCCCGTTCGTCGAGGTCGACTACCAGGTCCTGCCCGACGAACAGGCGATGATCCGCGCCAAGCTCCGTCTGTGGTGCGATCAGGACACGGTCGACCTGATCCTCACCACCGGGGGCACCGGTCTGGCGCTCCGCGACCGGACGCCCGAGGCCACCCGCGAGGTGATCGAGCGCGAGGTGCCCGGCCTGGAAGAGCTGATGCGGGCCCGCGGCGTCGCCGCGAACCCGCGGGCGGCCCTGTCGCGCGGCCTCGTCGGGATCCGCCGCCGCACGCTGGTGGTGAACCTCCCCGGCAGCCCGCGGGGCGCGCGTGAGGCCCTCGAGGCCGTCATCGGCGTGCTTCCGCACGCCATCGACACCATCGTCGGCGAGCAACGCAGCGCGCCGGGATCCTGGCACAACTGAGCGGCCGTCGCGACGCGCGGCCCCGGAGCCCGTGTAGCATGGCCCGATGACGATCCTGGCGATGGTGGTCCTCGTGCTCGGCCTGCTGGTCGGGCTGGTCGGCGTGGTGGCCCCCGTCCTGCCGGGCGTGCCCGTCGCGGCCGTCGGCGCCGTGCTGGCGGCCTGGATCGTGGGCTTCGACCGCTTCGGTCTGGGGTCGCTCGCCTTCATCGTGGGGCTGGCGGTGCTGGCACAGCTCCTCGATCTGGCCGGGAACTGGGTGGGCGCCCGCGTCTACGGCGCGCGGCGCGCGGGCCTGTGGGGCGGCGTGATCGGTTCGCTTGTGGGGCTGATCTTCTTCCCGCCCTTCGGCTTCCTGCTGGGCGCCCTGGTCGGGGCGGTCCTGTTCGAGCTCCTCGGCGGTCGCCCCCTCGACGAGGCACTGCGGGCTGGGGTCGGCGCGTTCGTGGGCGCGCTCGGCGGCACGATCGCCAAGGTCCTGATCGTGATCGCGATGGCGGTCATCTCGATCCCGAGAGTCCTGTGAGACGAACCCCCTGGGGGGCGGCGACGCGGGCTGGTAAGCTCGCGTCCTGGTGCATCCGCGGGCCCTGTCCGCGCTCGTGAGAGGACGATTGCATGGATCCGATTCTCGTTCACATCGGGCCGCTGGCGATTCGCTGGTACGGCTTCCTGATCGCGCTCGCCGTCCTGATCGGAGCGCTGTGGGCGCTCCGGCTGGCCGAGCGTCGCGCGCTGGACCCCGACAAGCTGCTCGATGCCGCGGTGTGGCTGGTGCTCGCCGGGATCGTCGGCGCGCGCCTCGTGTACGTCGTGACGAGCCCCTCGGCCTTCTTCGGTCCGACAGGGCACCCGCTCGACGCCTTCAAGGTGTGGCAGGGCGGGATCAGCATCCACGGCGGCATCCTCGGCGTGCTGGTGGCGATGTGGATCTACAGCCGCATTCAGCGGATCGACATGTGGGCCTACATGGACGTGCTCACCCCGCTCGGTGCCCTCGGCATCATGGGCGGCCGCATCGGGAACATCATGAACGGCACCGACACCGGTGGGCGCCTGACGAACCTCGCGATCGGGATCGACTGGCCCAAGCCCGGCACCCCCTTCCTGGGCGGTTTCGGCCGGTTCCTGTTCGGAAACGATCTGTGGCAGTACGCCCCGCCCGCCTGCCGGGCGGTTCCGGCGGGCCAGCCCTGCCACATCCACTTCGCGCAGTTCTACGGGTTCCTGGTCGGCTTCATCCTGCTGTTCATCGTCCTGTGGGCGCTTCGGCGTAGCCGCGCTCCGGGCTACGCGTTCTGGCAGTTCGCCCTGTGGTACTCGGTGCTGCGCAGCCTGCTCGAGGAGCCCTTCCGTGACAACCCACTGTACTGGAAGGTCTACGACAACCTGCAGGCGGGGATCGGCTTCTTCACCCTCACGCAGCTCGTCAGCGTGCTCATCGTCGCCGTGGCGATCGCCATGCTGGTACGCATCCGTCGACGTCAGCGCGGTGGGGAGCCCGCCGGCGCCGGGGAGCGTTCCGTGTGAGCGGAACGAACCCGAGCGTGGTGGTGCTCGCCGCCGGGCAGGGGACGCGCATGCGCTCGTCGCTGCCCAAGGTGCTTCACGAGGCGGCCGGGAGGCCGCTTCTCGACCACGTGCTGAGCGCGGCCGGCGCACTCGATCCCGAGCGGACCGTGGTGGTCGTCGGGTACGGCGCCGAAGCCGTGCGTGCCCGGTTCGCGGACGCCGGCGTGACGTTCGTCGAGCAGGCCGAACAGCGGGGTACGGGGCACGCGTTGCTGTGCGCGCGCGACGCGCTGCGTGGACAGACGGGGCCTCTCCTGGTGCTCTACGGCGACCAGCCGCTGGTCCAGGCAGGCACGCTCGAGGGACTCGTCGAGGAGCAGCGCAGGCACGGCGGCGCGGTCCTGCTGACGTACGAGGTGGCCGACCCCTACGGGCTCGGGCGCGTGGTTCGGGCACCCGACGGCAGCGTGCTGCGGGTGGTGGAGGAGAAGGACGCCTCCGTGGAGGAGCGGGCGCTCCATGAGGTGTATCCGGGCGCCATCGTCTTCGACGAGGCGGCCTTCGACCTCGCGGGTGCCTTGCGTGCCGACAACGCCGCCGGCGAGTACTACCTGACGGACATGGTGGAGCTGTACCGGGACAGCGGTCGTGGTCTGCACGCGTTCCGCGGCCACGACGAGATGCGGGAGCTGATCGGCGTCAACACGCGGGGCGAGTTGGCGCGGGCCGAAGCCCTGCTGCGTCGGCGCGTCCGCGAGCGCTGGCTGGCCGCGGGCGTCACCATGCACGCCCCGGACGCCACGATCCTGGACGAGGCGGTGACGCTGGAGCCCGACGTCGTGCTCGAACCCGGCGTGTTGCTGCGGGGCGCCACCTTCGTCGGGCGCGGGGCGCGCGTGGGTGCCTACGCCGTTCTGGAGGACTGCACCGTGGCCGCCGGGGCGGTCGTGCCACCGCACGTCGTGGCGCGAGGACGGGCGTTCGAGGCGTCCTGAGGCGTCGACCGCGCAGGGTCGGTCAGTCGTCGGCGCCGGGCGCGCCGCCGGCCTCGGGGTGGTGCGTGGTGTAGGCCTCGTCGTGCGGGCGCTCGAGGGTCTCGAGCGTGAGGTCGTGCAGACGGAGACGGGCGCTCTCGGTGTAGAAGCCGACGCGCCCCTCGTCGAAGCGTTCGTCGGCCAGCGTCAGAAGCACGGCTCCGTCGAGGGAGAACTCGAGGTAGGAGCCGTAGGCGACCAGCGTGAACGGGTGCGGGTCGGCGTGCGCGATGTAGTAGTTCGACTGGAGGGGCACGTAGTCGAAGGCGTTCTCGACGTCGCCCCCCGGGTGCGCGGCCCAGGCGCGGAGCTGGGCGATCCCCTTGTGCAGGTCGAGGCTGAGGTAGTAGCCGTCCCCCTCGTCGCTGAGGCGCAGGACCAGGCCGATCTTGCCGCTGCCGTCCATGTGCAGCTCGCCGCGAAGCCGGAAGTCGCGGTACACGCCCGGTACCAGGAAGGTCTCGAACCCGCTCGCGCAGCCGAAGCGTGCGACCCCGTCCGCCGCCTCGCTCACCGCGGTGTCGAGATCGAACAGCGGTTGGAGCGGCACGAGCTCCTCGGGCGTCAGCGTCGCGCGGACGCGCGCGTCGAAGCCCGAGAAGCTCGCCAGGTAGAGCGAACCGTCGGATGCGGTTCGCAGCTCCTTGGGGGGCGGCAGCAGGTGCTGACCGTCGGTCACGCGCCCCTTGAAGAAGAAGTTCCACACGAGCAGGCGCCCGTCCGACCGGCACAACCGCGCGGCGTAGTTGCCCTGTGGCAGCAGCACGTTGTCGGAGAAGTTGAGGTAGGGCCCCTCGAAGGCATCGGCATACCAGTAGTGGACCTTGACGTCCTCGCGGATGGACCCGAGGAGGTACCAGCGCCCGTCGAGCTGCACGGGCACCGGCACCTCGATGTCGTCGTAGCGGCTGGGATGGAACAGCGGCTCGCGCGGCTCGAAGCGGTCGGCAGCCGTCTCCTCGAACAGCGCCACCGCCCCGCGGCGGATGATCGGCCCGTGATCGACGCGGGCGGCCGCCAGCAGGTACCCCGAACCGTCGACGCGGACGTAGTAGGGGTCGCGGAAGCTGACCCAGTGGCGTCCCTCGTCGAGCCCGTGCTCGTAGGGGGCGGCCCCGACCTCGAGGGGGAAGGCGCCGGAGACGTCCTTCTCCCAGGTGTAGAGGTCGTCCGAACGCGCCAGTCCGATGCGCTGGACCCGGCCGCGGTCGCGCATGCTGAGGCCGGTGTAGAACATCCGCCAGCCGCCCTCCTTGCCGGGGTCCGGCGAGACGCTCATCGTCCAGAGCATGTCGTCGTCCCAGGCGCCGGGGTGGCTGATGAACAGGGCGTTCTCGACGCGCTCCCAGGACAGGCCGTCCTCGGACACCGCGTGGGCGATGTAGTCATGGTTCGGCAACACCAGGTGGAACAGGTGGTACAGCCCGCCCGATCGAACGACCTCGACGTCGCCGATCTCACTGATGCGGAAACCGAACCCCGCGTACACCGCTCAGCCCCCCCTCGGCAGGCTCACGAGCGCCGCTCCCCGTCGTCGCGGGGGCCGACGAACCCCTGGCGCTCGAGCCCCTCGACCACGCCTGCGGCGAGCTGCGATTCTGCGAAGTAGATGCCGCGCCGGCCCCGCAGCCGCTCGAGCTCGGAGGCGTGGTTGCCCACCACGATGGCGGGGTGACGGCTCGTCAGCATCTCGGTGTCGTTGCCCGAGTCGCCCGCGACGACGATATCGCGGCTCCTCACCCCCCACTTGCGCGCCAGGTAGCGGATCGCCTTGCCCTTGGACGCGCGCGACGGGAGGACGTCGAGGAAGGCGCTACTGGAGTAGATCACGGTCGCCTGCACGCCGGCGGCGTCGAGCGCCTCGCGCACCCGCGCGACCTGCTCCTCTCCGTCCCCGTCCGCGGAGAGGTAGTAGCTCACCTTGAAGTCCCGCTGCGCGTGGTCGGGTTGGCGCTCGAGGAAGGCGAGCGCGTCGAGCGATCGGCGCACGCCGTCCGGCTTCCAGCCGTGCGACAGGTAGTGGGCGTAGCCGCGATCGGGCACGGCCTCGGCTCCGTAGTAGATCTCGGTCCCGACGGCGCAGATGAGCACGTCCGGGGTGGGGATCGCGTGCGCCTAGAGCGCTTCCTGCACCTGCTCGAGGTTGCGGCCCGAGGCAACCGCGAACGCCATGTCCGCGCCTTCCAGGGCGCGCCTCAGGCGCTCGAGGCCGTCGACGTCGTCGCCCCGTTCCTCGTCGATGAGGGTGTGGTCGATGTCGCTCACCAGCAGGCGGCGACCGGCGTGGAGGTGTTGCCCCGCCCCGGTGCGCCAGGGGGCGCGGCGGAGCACGTCGAGGCGCTCGCGCAACGCCGTCAGTTCCCGGAGGTAGGTGTCGGCGTGGGCCTCCCAGGCGAAGTGCTTGCGTACCCCGGCGATGCCGTTCTCGGAGAAGCGGTCCCACTCCTCGTGGTCGACGAGCACGCGCTTGAGGGCGTCCTGGATGGCTTGCGTGTCGCGCGCGTCCACCAGGATGCCGCTCCCGCAGTTCTCGATGATGTCCTGGGGCCCGCCGTGGTCGGTGGAGACCACCGGCAGACCCGAGGAGCTCGCCTCGATCAGGGTGATCCCGAAGTTCTCCACCAGGGCCGGGTTGACGAACACGCCGCGCTTGGCCGCGGCGATCCTGTACAGCACCGGGATGTCGGTGTCGGGATCGTGCTTCTTGGGGAGCGCCACGCGGCCGTAGAGGTCGTAGCGGTCCATCAGCAATAGCATCCGGGTCAGGACCTCCTGCTCGTTGTCGTCCATCTGTTCGATGTCGCGTCGGACACCGGCGAACACGGCCAGGTTGGCGATCTGCTGCAGTTCCTTGTCCTCGCCGTAGGCGGTCAGCAGGCCGTCGATGTTCTTGCGCCGGTCGGGCCGGCTGATCGCGAGGATGAGCGGCTTGTTGGGGTCGTAGAGGAACCGCGCGATCTCCTGGCGCATCCGGACCCGCGCGCGCACCACGTCCTCACCCGGATCGAAGCCCTCGTCGAGGTCGTAGTAGAAGGGGTAGAAGGTGCCGACTTCGATCCCCGGAGGGATGACGCGGTAGTGGGCGTCGGGGCTGGCGTCGTAGAGCTCGTAGCCCCGGTGCACCTCGTGGTGGGTGCTGGCGACGACGAGGTCGGCCTTGGCCAGCACCTCCTCCTCTACGTCGATGCGGTGACGGATGTGGTACTGGCGGTCGATCTCCTCGGCGCGCATGCCGGCGCCCTCGAGCACGCGCAGCTTGTTGCGCCCCAGGGAGTGGCCGGTGAACACGAGCGGCACGCCGAGCACGCTGGCGAGCTGCAGCGCCACGTACCCCGCGTCGGCGTAGTGGCCGTGGACGACATCGGGCCGGATGCCGTGCTGGCGGTTGAAGCGCAGCACGCCTTCGACGAATTCGTCGAGCAACGGCCACAGGAGCTCCTTGCGCCGATACCGCGTCCCCCCCGCCTTGATGCGGACCAGGCGGGCGTTCTCGCCGAGGTCCTCCTGTTCGCGGCCGTAGTCGTCGGAGACGCGAGGATCGTCGATGAGCCTGGTGAAGAGGTCGACCTGTCGCACGCCTTCGTGGCGGCCGAGGGCGCGGGCCAGCTCCACAACGTACTTGGTCTGGCCGCCGGTGTCGGCGTCCCGCCCGAGCTCCAGGTCGCGCCCACGGATGAGCCCGTGAACGCTGAACATCTGGATGACCAGGCCGCCTCCGTCGTTCGTGTCGGTGGTTTCGGACATGTCCGGCGCGTCCTCCCCTGTGAGCCAAGCAACCCCTGTCAGCCTAGCAGCCACCGCCGTGAATGCCCGTAGGGGGGGTAGGCCGCGGGTGCGTCGGGCCGCGCCGGCGGGTGCTATCCTGCACGCGGAGGAGCGATGCCGCTGTTCACCAAGCCCCCCGCCGTCCTGGCCCTGGAGGACGGAACCGTCTACTACGGCTACGCCTTCGGCTCGCCCGGCCGCACGGTCGGCGAAGTGGTGTTCAACACCTCGATGACGGGGTATCAGGAGATCCTGACCGACCCCAGCTACAAGGGGCAGATCGTCACCATGACGTACCCCCACATCGGCAACTACGGCGTGAGCGTGTACGACATGGAGTCGAACCGTCCCTACGCACAGGGCTTCATCGTCCGGGAGTTCAGCCGAACGGCGTCGAACCACCGTGCCAACCAGGACCTGCAGAGCTTCATGGAGCAGCACACCATCGTGGGGATCGAGGGCATCGACACCCGCGCGCTCACCCGGCGGCTCCGGACGGGCGGCGTCGTGAAGGGCGCGATCCATCACGGCGAGGTGGACGATGCGATCGAGGCGGAGCTCGTCGCCATCGCCCGTAACCACGCCGACATCGACGGGCGCGACATGACGCCGGAGGTGACCACCCCACTCCCGTACGCCCGACCGTCGTTCAACGATCACCCGCGCGTGGTGGTGATGGATTTCGGGATCAAGCATTCGATCGTGTACAAGCTCGAGCAGGCCGGTGCCGAGGTCATCGTGGTGCCGGCGCAGACGACGCCGGCACAGATCATGGCGCTGGACCCGTACGGCCTGGTGCTCTCCAACGGCTCCGGCGACCCCGACGGCCCGAAGTACGCCCACGACACGGTCTGGCAGTTGCTGGGCCTGCTGCCGACCTACGGCATCTGCCTGGGGCACCAGCTGCTCGGGCTCGCCGTGGGCGGACGGACGTTCAAGCTCCGCTACGGGCACCACGGCGCGAACACGCCGGTGAAGAACGTGGTCACCGGAGCCGTCGAGATCACCAGCCAGAACCACAACTACGCCGTCGACATCGACGCGATCCCGGGGCGCCAGTTCGTTGCGACGCACATCAACCTCAACGACGGCACGCTCGAGGGGATGGCCCACCAGCGTTACCCGGTCTTCAGCGTCCAGTACCACCCCGAAGCGAGCCCCGGGCCGCACGACGCCAACTACCTGTTCAAGCGCTTCATCGAGGAAGTGAACGCCTTCGAGGGCGCGACCGCCCTTCCGGCGGCCAGCGAGCATGCCCTCACGGGGATGCTCTGAGACCGCGCGCGTTCAGTTGACGACGCGGGTGGGGGCCTGCCGGTTCTTGCGCCAGCGGACCAGCAGGTAGGCGGCCAGGCCGGCCGGCCCCAGCAGCCAGGTGAGGACGACGTACGGCGCGGCCGCGATCGACCAGTAGCGCGCGTCGCGGAAGACCCACACCCCGGCGAACAGCGACAGGGTAGCGATGTCGGCCACCGCCAGAGCGTCCCCCAGCCCGACGAGAACAGGGTCCGGGCGTCGCGCAGCGTCAGGCTCGGGATGCCGCTCGCGACCAGGGCGCCGATCAAGGGGACGAGCACCAATGCGCCGAGCACGACGAAGGGCCACGGGGACTGGACCGCGGCGATGGTGAACCGGCGGCGAGGGAAGAGCAGCATCGCCCCCCACAGCAGCAGCGGCGCGAGCACGAACAGGTTGAACAGGCCATCCATGCGCAGAGTGTACCGTCGGCGACCCCGCGCGGTCCGACGGGCCCGTTATGCAACCGTGATAGACGCATGGCAGACTGGACCCAACATGGGCGCTGAACGCATCCTGCTCGTCGAGGACGACCGCGACATCGCCCGGGTGGTCGAGCTCCACGCGACCGACCTGGGCAACGAGGTGGTCTGGACCCCGTCGGGGGAGGAGGGGCTCGAGCTCGCCCTATCGGGACGGTTCGCCCTGGTGGTGTTGGACCTCATGCTCTCCGACCTCGACGGCCTCGAGGTGTGTCGGTCGCTGCGCGCCCACCGACCGGAGGTGCTGGTCCTTATGCTCACGGCGCGCTCGTCGGAGCTGGACCGGGTCGTCGGGTTGGAGCTCGGCGCCGACGACTACCTGGGAAAGCCGTTCGGCGTGCGCGAGCTGCAGGCCCGCATCAGGGCCCTGCTACGGCGCAAGCGGGACGCGCTGCAAGCGGAACGGGCCCCCCGAAGCGTGAGCGTCGGCGAGCTCGAGATCGACCTGCGGGCCCGCGAGGTGCTCCTGGCGGGCGAGCCGGTTCACCTCACCGCCCGCGAGTTCGATCTGCTGGTGCAGTTCGCGCGCAACCCGGGACGGGTCTACAGCCGGGCGCAGCTGCTCGACCTGGTGTGGGGTCAGGGGTTCGACGGCTTCGAGCACACCGTGAACTCGCACATCAACCGGCTACGCGGCAAGATCGAACCCGACCCCGCGCGGCCGCGGTACATCCAGACCGTGTGGGGCGTGGGCTACAAGTTCGTGTCGCGCGAGGCGTGACGGGCGCGTGAGGACCCTCCACGCGCGCTTGATGCTGGTGCTGGCCCTCACGCTGGCCCCGGCTGGCGCGGCCCTGCTGGCGTTGACCGTGCGGAGCGCGCGTGCCTACTACCAGGAGGTCACGCAGCGCCAGAATGCCGACGTGGCCGCCAACCTGGTGTCGCAACACGACCTCATGATCGGCCACGACGTCGACCGGAAGAAGCTTGCGGACGTGGCCAAGAACCTGGCGATGACCAATCCGGGGGTCGAGGTGTACGTCCTGGACCCCCAGGGGCACGTGCTGGCGGGAAGCATCACCGCCGACGAGCGCAGCCGGGAGTCGGTGGCGTTGGCACCGGACGAGGCGTTCCTTCGCGGCGACCGACGGTTCCCGCTGCTGGGCACCGACCCGCGACGCGGCGCCCCGACGGTGTTCTCCGTGGCGCCTCTCGCTGGCGGGGGAGGCTACCTGTACGTGGTGCTCACCGACGAGTTGCGCGCCGGCATCATGCGCGAGGTGCAGGGGAGCACCGCCCTGCGCGTGGCGCTCTACGGGAGCGTGACCGTGCTCGTCCTGGTCCTTCTCGGCGGGGCCCTGTCGTTCTTCCTGCTGACCCGCCGGCTCCGGCGTCTGCAGCGCGCCATGACGGCGTTCCGCAGCGCAGGCGGCCCCTCGGACGCCGCGCGGCTGACGCCGGTGGCGCGGCCGCGCGACGAGATCGACGCGCTTCGCAACGACTTCGTCGCGCTCACCGTCCGCATCGGCGAGCAGGTGGACGCGCTCCGACGCGCCGACCAGGTGCGCCGCGAGCTGGTCGCCAACATGTCCCACGACCTGCGCACGCCGCTCGCGGCGTTGCGCGGCTCGCTCGAGACGCTCCTGCTCAAGGGGGACGGCCTACGCGACGTCGAGCGTGAGGAGTTCCTGTCCACGGCGCAGGCACAGTCGGAGCGGCTGGGCCGCCTGATCGACCAGCTCTTCGAGCTCTCGGTGTTGGACGGCGAGGCGTCGCAGTTGCAGTCCGAGGACTTCCCGCTGGCGGAACTGGTCTCCGATGCGGTCCTCGAGGAGCGAGCGCAGGCCGACGCCGCGGGCGTCGCCCTGAGCGTCGACGCCTCCACCGACCTGCCGTTCGTGCGCGGGAACCTCGGTCTCGTCGAGCGCGCCCTGCTCAACCTCCTGGACAACGCCCTCCGGCACACGCCGCCCGGAGGGGCGGTGCGCGTCAGTGTGCGCTCCGGCGAGGCGGGCCGGGTGGCGGTCGAGGTGTGCGATACCGGCGAGGGGATCGCGCCGGAGCACCAGTCCAGGATCTTCGAGCGTTTCTACCGGGCGGGGGGCGGGACCCGGAGCGATGGCGGGGCGGGGCTCGGGCTCTCCATCGCGGCGCGTGTCGTGGAGCTGCACGGCGGTGAGCTCACGGTGGACAGCCGGCCCGGGGAGGGGAGCTGCTTCCGCTTCACGTTGCTCGCGGTGTCGTCCCGTGACCGTTCGGTGACGGGTCGTGATGGGAGCGCCAGACTCGTTCCCTAGGCTCGAGCCCGAAAGGGGTGAGAGCCTTGAGGAGAGTCATGTTCGGTCTGCTGATGGGCACGGTCGTAGCCGTGATGGGCGCGGCGACGGCGCAGGAATCGATGATGGGCGGGCACACCGTGTCGGTCACCATCACCAACACCACGTCGCACCAGACCTTCAGCGCGCCGGTGCTGGTGGCGCACGACGCCAGCTACCAGCCGTTCGATCTGGGCAAGCCGGTGCTGCCGGAGCTGGTTCCGCTGGCCGAGGACGGGAGGACCCACGACTTCGAGACGGTCGCCAAGGTCGAGCCGTCGATCCTGGACTACGCCGTCGCCGGGGGTCCGCTGGCGCCGGGTCAGAGCGTCACCTTGCATGTGCGCGTGGACGACGCCCACGGCTTGCTCTCGGCGTTCGGGATGCTGGTGACGACCAACGACACCGTCTTCTACTACGGCGCCGACCTGGCGATGCGCGAGCAGGCCTCGGGGTCGTCGGACGGCATGGGGTCGTCGGACGGCGTGGCGTCGAGCGACACCATGGGCGCGTCGGACGGCATGGCTGCGGCGGACGGCATGGCGGGCGACGCCATGGGGATGCACGTCGATCTGTACGACGGCACCGTCCGAGCGCTCGACGCCGGGAGCGAGGCCAACACGGAGCGCTGCGACGCCATCCCCGGACCGCCCTGCGGCAACGTCGGCCACCGCCACACCGACATGGCCGAAGGCGTGGTCACGATCTCGAAGGGCATCCTCGGCACGGGCGACCTCGATCCCGCCGTCTACGGCTGGACCGACCCCGTGGCGACGGTGAAGCTCTCCACCCCGTAGCGCCGCACGCTCCGCGAGGAAGCGGAGCCACGTTCGACCTGGGGTCCGGAGCGCACGCTCGAGACCCCAGGTCGCGGTCAGCCGTCCGGGAACAGCGTCGCGCTGTCGAGCCAGAATGTCGCCGGGCCGCGGTTGACCAGCTCGACCTGCATCTCCTCGCCGAAGCGGCCCGTGGCCACCCGGACGCCGGCGCCCTCGAGCGCCGCGACGAAGGACTTGTACAGACGGTCGGCGGACTCGGGCGCGGCCGCATTCGTGAAGCCGGGGCGGTTGCCGCTCCTGGCGTCGCCGTAGAGGGTGAACTGGCTGACGACCAGGCATCCGCCCCCGACGTCCTGGAGCGAGCGGTTCATCCGACCGCGCTCGTCCTCGAAGATGCGCAACTTGCGGACCTTGTCCGCCAGTCGACCCGCCACGGCCTCGTCGTCGTCGGGACCGACGCCCAGCAGCACCAGCAAACCGTTGCCGGTCTCGCCCACGACCTCGCCGTCGACCCGCACGGTGGCGCGGCTCACGCGCTGGAGCAGCGCCCTCACGCCGGGTCGCCGCCGGTCGTGTCCTCGCCAACCGCCGCCATGGGCAGGGGGGCGCCGTGCTCGTCGGCCTCGCTTCCGTCCTCGTCGAGGCGTCGACGGGCCGACGCGACCCTCGCGCGAAGGGTGCGCAGCGCGGTCCAGAGGGCGTCGCGTTCCGTCTCGCCGAGGTTGCCTGCGGTCTTGATCTGCAGCATCTCGAGCAGGCCCAGGCTACGCTCGGCGGCCGCCAGCCCCTGAACGCCGTCGCGCGCCGCGTGGGCCCGCAGCGGCGTATCGTCGTCGCCCAGCGCGACCTCGGCCGAAGACCGCAGCGCATGCACCAGGCCCATGAAGCGGGGGTCGGGCGCGCTCAGAACAGACCCTCCTGCTGGGCGGTGTCGATCGCCATCTTCGGCCCCTTCGGCGGCAGCGTGTCCAGGACCCTCACCAGCTCCTGCATGTCCTGCCAGGTCTGCCACTTGGGCCCGCCGCGTTCGCGGCTCGGGTTCCGCAGCAGGTAGGCGGGGTGGAACAGGGGGAACACACGGATCCCGTGCCAGTCGAACCACTGGCCGTGCGTTCGGGTGATGCCTTCCTTGGTCCCCAGGAAGTACTGCGTGGGCACGTTGCCGAGCGTGCCGATGACCTGTGGGCGGATCAGCTTGATCTGCGCGACCAGGACGGGCTCGCTGGCGGCGATCTCCTCGGGTCGCGGGTTGCGGTTCCCGGGCGGCCGGAACTTCACGATGTTGGTGATGTAGATCTCGTCTCGCACGAGCCCGACCGAGGCCAGCACGCGGTCGAGCAGCTGACCGGCGCGCCCCACGAACGGCCTCCCCGAGAGATCCTCTTCCTCGCCCGGCGCCTCGCCGATCAGCATCAGGCGGGCGTCCGGATGGCCCTCGCCGAAGACCGGATGGCTCGAGAGTTCGTGCAGCGCCTCGGGGCGTTCGGCCGCCTGCTGCTCCAGCTCGTCCAGCGTCACGGCATAGTCATAACACGTGTTTGGCGCGCGCCAGGGACCGGCTCCCGGAGTTACGTCGGGCGGCGGCTCAGGTCGTCGTGGCGCTGCTCAGGGGCGGACGCTGGCTGCGGACCTCGCGCCGCACCCTGGGCTCCAGCCCGATCATCAGGAAGAAGTTCTCCAGCGCGTTCTCTTCCCCCTTGATCTCCGTGAAGGAGCCGTCGTCGGTCCCCGTCACGAAGGGAAGCTCCTGGTAGCGCCGCAGGGCCTCCCGTACGACCTCCGACGGGCTCTACGTCTGGGCGATCTCGGTGAGGTGGGCGTACACCGTCCTGCGTGCTTCGGCGTGGCGGCGGAAGGCGTCGGGGTTGTCGGTCTCGGCCGAGCGCAACAGGTCCTGCTTGGCGATGCGCCGATAGTGTTTCAGTCCCCGGATGATCTCGTCCGAGCTGAGAACCACCTTGACGTCCATAGCCTCTCCTTTCGGGCGCCTCAGCGCCACAGAGCGACGCGCTGCGGCCGCGCGGGCCGTGGTTGCCGGTCGGTCGTCTTTTTCGGAGGACAACAGGCTGCGCACCCGCACGCACGGCCGTCGTCGCGGCGGGTGCGGGCGAGCGTCGTTCCTCGCGCATCAGGCCTCGATGGGGGACATCGGCACATGCGGCAGCTCGTTCTCGCTGCCGGGAGACTCGAGCAGGTCGCCGGTGTAACGTTGTAGGGCGCTGAGTTCGTCGGCGTCGGAGCGATAGCCGCAGGCCCTGCACTCCAACTCGCTGAAGCCTTCCACGTAGTGGTAGGTGACGGTGTCCCGGCTCCCGCAGTGCGGGCAGGGAGACTGTTCGCGTCGTCCTTCGGCGTCCACCAGGCCAACTCCTTGGGTCAGTCTAGCGCACTCCCCCCGGTGCCGTACGCTCACCGGCCGACGTCAGGCGGAGCTGCGTCCTGGACGTGGGGGACCCTCGTCGTCCAGGACCGCGTCGGTCTGCTCAAGGAGCTCTTCGGCGTGGCGCAACGACGTCTCGGTCACCTGCCCCGAGAGCATCCGTGCCAGCTCCACCACGCGGGCCCGCTGATCCAGCCGGGTCACGCGCGTCACGGTGCGGCCCTGCGCCACCTCCTTGGCGACGGCGTACTGGGCGTCGGCGAAGGCGGCCACCTGCGGGAGGTGGGTCACGACCAGGACCTGGTGCTCCTTGGAGAGGCGTTGGAGCATCCTGCCCACCGCGCGGGCGGTACGCCCTCCGATCCCGGCGTCGATCTCGTCGAACGCCAGAACGGGGAGATCGCTGCCGGTCACGAGATGGAGCGCCAGCATCACGCGCGACAGCTCGCCGCCCGACGCCACGTCGGCCAGCGGCGCCAGCGGTTCGCCGGGGTTTGCCACGAACAGGAACCGGACGGCGTCCCGGCCGTGCGGCCCGAGCTCGGGCGAGCCCTCCAACTCCACCTCGAAACGCGCCTTCTCCATGCCCAGCTCTGCCAGCAAAGGGAGCACCCCGTGCGCCAGGGTCTCGCCGGCGTACCGGCGTGCGTCGGTGAGCCTCCCGGCGGAGGCCTCGAGCTGGTCGCGCAGACGCGCCGCTTCCTCCTGGAGCGCCTGCGTGTCGGCGTCGGCGTGCTCGAGCCGTTCGCGCTCGAGCGCCGCCTCATCCCGGAAGGCGAGGACGTCGGCGACGCTGGCACCGTACTTCCGCCGGAGCGCCTCGATGCGTACCAGCCGCGTCTGCGCCGCGTCGAGGCGGGCCGGATCGGCCTGGAAGTCGGACAGGAAACTCTCCACCTCGCTCGCGACCGCCTCCAGCGCCGTCGTTGCCTGCTCGAGGTCGTCGACCAGGGGTTTCAGGCGGGCATCGTGGCGAGCCGCGGCGCGCAGCTCGCGCAGCGCCTCCGCCGAGCGCTCGACCGCGTTGTCCTCGCTGTCGGCCAGGGCAGCGAAGGCGTGCCCGGCGGCCAGAGCGATGCGCTCGGCGTGGCGCAGGCGCTCGACCTCGGCCTCGAGGCGATCCTCCTCGCCCGGTTGCAGGCGCGCCGTATCGATCTCTGCGATCTGGAACGACAGCATGTCCAGCCGGCGGGCGCGGTCGCGCGAGGCCTCGCGCAGCGCATCGAGCTCCGCGACGACCTCGCGGAAGCGACGGAACCCGTCGCGGTAGCGCTGGAGCTCTCCCTGCGCACCGGTCCCGAGCAGGCGGTCGAGTTGACGTGCCTGCGCCCCGCGACGCATGAGCTCGGTGGCGCCGTGTTGCCCGAAGATGGCCACGAACTCCCCACTGCGCTGCGCCAACTCGGCGACCGTGACGACCTCACCGTCGATGCGGGCGCTGTGCCGGCCGTTGCGGCCGAGGCGGCGCGATGCGCTCTCGAAGGGGCCGCCGTCGAACATCCCCTGCACCAGGGCGGCGTCGCGTTCGGCCCGGATGAGGGCGCTGTCGGCCCGACCACCGGTCAGCAGGGTCAACGCGTCGATCAAAATCGACTTGCCGGCGCCCGTCTCGCCCGTGAGGGCGTTGAAGCCCGGCTCGAGGTCGAGGGCGAGTGCGTCGACGATGGCGAAGTCGCGCAGCTCCAGGGTTCGCAGCACGGCGTCCAGTATAGGGCGCGCGACCGCGAGCCGGCTCCCCCGGACGGCGGTCGCCGAGGGTCGGATTGCGTCGTGCGCGGGCCGCGGGCCGGCGGCGCCCGGCCCGCGCTAGACTCCGGACATGGCGGCGCAGGCGCGTCTCGGATCCGTGACCTGGGTGGAGTGCCCCAGGGACGCCTGGCAGGGGTTGGAGCGCGTGATCCCGGTCGAGCGCAAGCGTGCGCACCTGGCGGCGCTCCTTCGTGCCGGGTTCCGCCACCTCGACCTCGGGTCGTTCGTGTCGCCGCGCGCCGTGCCTCAGCTCGCCGATACCGAAGCCGTGCTGGCCGAGCTCGATCGCCCGCCGGACGCCGACGTCCTGTGCATCATCGGCAACGAGCGCGGGCTCGAGCGCGCGGCCGCCGCGCGCGGCGTGACCAGTGTGGGGTTCCCCCTGTCGCTCAACGAGACCTTCCAGCTGCGCAACGTCGGGCGCTCGCTCGACGCCTCCTGGGAGCTCGTCGCGCGGCTGGCCCGGTCCAGCGCCGAACACGGGATCGACCTGGTGGTGTACCTGTCGATGGGGTTCGGGAACCCGTACGACGAGCCGTGGCGGCCCGCCGACACGGCGGACGCGGTGGAGCGCGCGCGCGGGCTGGGCGTGCGCCGGATCGCGCTGGCCGACACCGTCGGGCGGGCCGCTCCCGCCGACGTGGAGGCGGTGCTGGGCCGGCTGGAGCGACCAGCCGAGGTCGGCCTGCACCTCCACGCGCGCCCCGACGCCTGGCAGCCCCTGGTGGCCGCGGCCCTGGCGGCGGGCGTGCGGTGGTTCGAAGGTGCGCTCTCGGGGGTCGGGGGGTGCCCGTTCGCAGGCGACGCGCTGGTGGGCAACCTCCCGAGCGAACACGTGTTGCGCTGGCTGAGCGACCGCGGCGGCGACGCGGGCGTCACCCTCGGCGCACTGCCGGCGCTCGCACGGGATGCCGCGGCTATCGCCGAGGCCTACCGGGCGCCGGGCTGAGCCCGCGTGCTCGCCGCGACCTCCCGCCGGGGGTCGGGGGCGGGCGGAAGCGCGAGCTCAGGCGCGGGCGGCCGATGCCTGCCGCTCTAGCTCGTGGCGCGTGGCGGCCTCGAGTTGCCGCAACGCCTCGCCCATGTCGCCCGACGGTGGCCCCCGCGGCGGCGAGGTGGCCGCCGCCGCCCAGCTCCCGGCAGATCGACTGGGCCGAGACGCCGCCCCGACTGCGAACGCTGAGCTTCACACCGTCGTCGCGCTCCTTGAGCAGCGCGGCCACCAGCGTGCCCTCGGCGTAGCGGATCAGGCCCACGAAGTCGTCGGAGTCGTCGTCGCTCTCGCCGATGCGCTCGCGCATCGCACGTGTGAGCCGGGCGGTGACCAGCCGGCCGTCGAGATGGAATTCGACGGTGCCCATGACCTCCCCGAGCATCTTGAAGTAGTCGGGGTGGCGCCACTGCAACCGGTCGGTCAGCTCGGTGTAGGGAACGCCGACGTCGATGAGGGCGCCGGCCGCCTCCAGCACCTAGCGGTCGGTGTTGGCGTGCCGGAAGTTACCGGTGTCGGTCAGGATGCCGGTCAGGCAGGGCGTGGCGACGTCGACCGTCCAGGCGAAGCCCATCGTGTCCAGCAGGTCCTTCACGATCTGCGCCGTTGCCGCCTTCTCCGGAGCGACCAGCGCGAGGTCCCCGAAGTGGTCGTTGGTCCCGTGGTGATCGATGTTGATCACCTGCTGCGCGCCCGTGAAGGGGGCGCCCGTGGCGCGGCCGCGGTCGGCGACGTCGAGCACGGTGAGGAGGGTGTGTTCGGGAAGCGCCTCGAGAGGCGCGCTGAGCTCGCCGTCCTCGGCGAGGAACGCCAGGAAGCGCGGCGGCTCGAGCGGCAGCACGACCCGCTTGCCGAGGTGCTCCAGCGCACGCTTGAGCGCCAGGCTGCTTCCGAAGGCGTCGCCATCGGGGTCCACATGGCTGACGATGACGATGGGACCCTGCCAGGCGCGCAGGGCGCGTGCGATCCCGGTGAGGGCGGCGGCGTAGCCGTGCTCGCCGTCGCGTCCGCCGGCGGCACCAGGTGGTGGTCGTTCCATGAGGAGCATGATACCGCCGGCGCCCGAAAGGCCGGCTTCCCGAGGGCGAGGACGGCGCGCCGGGCCCTCCGGCGTTCGCGTCGCCGGACCCCCGCTGTTGCGTATTCGTCGGCGGGCAGTGTGCCCGATGCGCATAATGGCGTCATGGACGAGGACGAGGTCGGCGGCTCCCCGGAAGGCGCGTCGGGGGGCGCCGGGCCCGTCGGAGCCGGTGGCGCGGAGGATCCCGCGGGGCCGTCGAACGCTCGGGGCGGCGGCCGGGTCGATGGCGTCGCGGGGGACGCATTGGCCCTCCCGGACGCCGGCTCGGAAGCGGGGGAGATGCCCCAGCGCGGCCCGACCGTCCGCATCCTCACGCTGTTGCTCGCAGCGGTGCTGGTGGTGGTCGCCGCGCTCGGCGGGACGCTGGGCCGCCCCACCCACGTGCGACGCGTCGCCCAGACGCTGCCGCCGGTGGTGCAGCCGACCGGGCAGCTCGCGGCGGCCTACCGCAGTGTGCGGGCCGCGAGCCTCCGCATCGAGGCACGCTGCGGCTCGCGCTACGGCAACGAGCCGATCGGCATCGGCACGGGGTTCTTCATCCGCGCCGACGGCCTGGTGCTGACCGCCTACCACGTCGTCGACGCGACGCAGCAGGGCGCCCCCTGCCCGGTGCACTGCGTCGCCGTCGGGCCCGAACGGCTCGAGTATCCGCTCACGATGGTGGGCTTCGACGCCTACCACGACCTGGCCGTCCTGCAGGCCGCCGCGCACCGGTCGGTCCCGGCCGTGCCCCTCGCCGCCAAGCTCCCGCGGCCGGGAACGGCGGTGGTCGCGGTGGGTAACAGCCGCGACCAGTTCCTCCAGCCCCGCGCCGGCGAGGTCACACGGCTCGGCGTCCATGCCGGTCGTCCCGACTTCGCCGACGACACCATCGAGCTTACCACGTCGCTCGCCCCGGGCGACTCGGGCGGGCCGGTCGTCGACGCCGCCGGTCACGCCGTGGGGGTCGTGAGCTACATCAGCTTCGATCCGGGTGCGATGACCTCCGCCCGGTACGTTCCGCCGTTCCTGCGCGGGGTGCAATTGCCCCAGGGGTACGCCTCCTACGCCGTGCCGGTCGGGGGTAGCGATCTGGTCGCCCGCCTCGAGGCGGGCGAGCGTCGCGACGTGCCGGTCGTGGGGTTCACCTGGCGGCCCGGGTTCGACTACGACCCACGGTCGCACGGGGCCTACCTCGGCCCGCGCCCGGGGGTCATCGTGTGGCAGGTCCAGCCGGGCGGGCCGGCCGACCAGGCCGGGCTTCGGGACTACGCGGAGGAGCGCATCGTGGCGTCGGACGGGCAGGTCACGTCGCGCCCGCGCGCCGATGTCATCACCGCTCTGGACGGGGTTCCGACGCCGACGTTCTACGACCTGCTGGCGCTGGTCCGCAAGAGGAGCATCGGCGAGACGGTGACGCTCACCGTCGAACGCGGGAACGCCACCCTGCGGCTCCCGCTCCGCCTGGGCGCGGAGCGCGCCGTGTTCCGTGCGCGGTAGTGCTGGGCGTCGTGCGGCGCACGCGCCCCGGGACGATCCGTGGGCGCGCGGCCCGGCGCGGAGTGCCTCGGTGGTACCCCCGCGCGGGGGCCGGGGACGCGACCCCGGCAGACGCCTTCGGGCGGCGCCCAACGAACCAGGCGCACCCGCAAGGGGTGCGCCTCTCATGGTGGGCGATGGTGGACTCGAACCACCGACCTCGTCGTTATCAGCGACGCGCTCTAACCGACTGAGCTAATCGCCCGCAGTCGCCCGGCCGCCGCGCGGCGAGCGAAGCCGATGCTATCACGCTCCTCGACGGGGGGTCAAGGCGCCCGAACAGGGCGTTTCTGCCGTGGGAAACGGGACAACCGCGCGCCGGCCTACCGTCGCCGCGAGCCCGGACCGGTACAATCGGAGGGCCATGGTCGAGACCGTCTACCTCGCCAGACCCCGCGGCTTCTGCGCCGGCGTCGTGATGGCCATCGAAGCGGTCAGGAACGCGGCTCGCGAGAACGCCGAGCGTGGCGAGGCCCCGGTGACCGTCTACCACTCCATCGTCCACAACCGCACGGTGGTCGAGCGCCTGGCGCGCGAGGAGGGCGTGGCCTTCGTCGAGGAGCTCGAGGCCATGGGCGACGACGGCGCGGCGTCCGCGAGCGACACGGTCGTGTTCAGCGCGCACGGGGTCTCGCCGGAGGTGCGCCGCCGCGCGTACGCTCTGGGCCTCACGACCATCGACGCGACCTGCCCGCTCGTGACCAAGGTGCACAGCGAAGCCAAGAAGTACGCGCGGCGGGGCTACCACATCCTGCTCATCGGCGACTCCACGCAGCACCAGGAGGTCCTCGGAACGCGCGGGGAAGCTCCCGAGCACACCACCGTGGTGGGCGTGCTGGGCAACCGCGAGCACGATCCCGCGCTGGTCCATCCCGACGAGGTGGAGGTCCCGGATCCCGGCAAGGTCGTCGTCCTGACCCAGACGACCCTGTCGGTGGACGACACCGGGCGCACCATCGAACGCCTCAAGCTGCGCTTCCCCGAGCTCGTGGTGCCGCCCGCGGACGACCTGTGCTACGCGACCAAGAACCGGCAGGACGCGGTGCGGCGGATCGCGCCGGAGGTCGAGCTGTTCCTGGTGGTCAGCAGCGCCACGAGCTCCAACGGCATGCGGCTCTACGAGCTCGCACAGGACCTGTGTGGCAACGCTCGGCGCATCGAGATCGCCGAGGACATCGACCTCGGCTGGCTCGACGGCGTGCGCCGCGTCGGCCTGACGTCGGCGGCGTCCACCCCCGACGACCTGGTGCAGGGGGTCGTCGATCGCTTCCGCGCCGTCAACGACGCGCTCGAGGTGATCGAGGAGGGGGCGTGGGAGGACATCGCGTTCCGGGTCCCGAAGCGGACCGTGCCGGGCGGGTCCCCGTGAGCCGCCGCACCCGGCACCACCCCCTGTCGGTCGCCCCCATGATGGACCGCACCGACCGGCACTTCCGCTATCTGCTGCGCGGCATCACCCGGCACACGTTGCTCTACACCGAGATGGTGGCCGCCAAGGCTGTGCTCCACGGCGACCGCGAGCGCCTCCTGGGCCACCATCCCGACGAGCGTCCGCTCGCGCTCCAGCTCGGCGGCGACGACGCCGCCGAGCTCGCGGAGGCGGCGCGTGCCGCGCCCGACTGGGGGTACGACGAGGTGAACCTCAACGTCGGATGTCCGAGCCCCCGCGTGGCGTCGGCGAACTTCGGCGCCTGTCTGATGGCCACGCCGGACGTGGTGGCGCGGGCGGTCGAGGCGATGCGGCAGGCCACCACACTGCCCGTCACCGTCAAGCATCGCATCGGCGTCGACGCGCTCGACCGCTACGAGGACCTGGAGGCCTTCGTACGGATCGTGGGTCGGGCCGGGGCCGACGTCTTCACCGTGCACGCGCGCAAGGCCTGGCTGTCGGGGTTGAGTCCGAGGGAGAACCGGGAGATCCCGCCGCTGCGCTACGAGGACGTGTACCGGCTCAAGGACGCCGTGCCGCACGCCATCGTCGAGCTCAACGGGGGCGTTGGCGACCTCACGGCGGCCGCCGGCCACCTCCGGCGCGTGGACGGGGTGATGCTGGGGCGGGCCGTGTACGACGACCCGTTCGTGCTGGCCGAAGCGGACAGGACGTTCTATGCGGCGCTCCCGGGCGGGCTCGAGCGCCCGGCGACACGCCGGCAGGTCGTGACGCGGATGCTTCCCTACGTCGAGGAACGCCTGAAGGGCGGTGTGCCGCTCCACGCGCTCACCCGCCACCTGCTCGCTCTGTTCCGCGGCATGCCCGGAGGGCGCCGGTGGCGGTGGCATCTCTCCGAGGGCGCGCACCGACCCGGTGCCGGGCCCGATCTCCTGGTCGAGGCGCTCGCGTTGCTTCCCGCCGACGTGCTCGACACCCCTCCCGAAGCGCTCGACGTCGCCGCCCGAGCGACGACGCGCGGGCGCCTCAGCGCGTCAGGGACTGCAGGACCTGCCGGGCGATGACGAGGTGCTGGACCTCGTCGGTTCCCTCACCGATCCGCGTCAGACGGGCGTCGCGCCACAAGCGCTCCACCTCGTAGTCGCGCACGTAGCCGTACCCCCCCAGGATCTGGATCGCGGCGTCGCAGGCCGCGACGCCGGCCACGCTGCCCTTGAGCTTGGCCATCGACGCGGCCATGGTGTGATCGCGTCCTGCGTCGCGCAGGGCGGCCGCCTTCATCACCAGCAGGCGGGCGGCCTCGAGCTCCGTGGCCATCTCTGCGAGCTTGAAGGCGATCGCCTGGTGCCGCGCGATGGGGCGGCCGAACTGTTCGCGCTCCAGCGCGTAGCGGCCGGCGATCTCCAGGGCGGCGCGCCCCAGCCCGATCGCCATCGCGCCGATGCCGATCCGCCCGCCGTCGAGCACGACCTTGACGTCGTCGAAGCCCCGGCCGCGCGTTCCGAGGAGGTGATCGGCCGGCACCCGCAGCCCGTCGAACGTCAGGGGCGTGGTGTCGGAGCTGTGTAGGCCCAGCTTCTCCTCCGGAGTCCCGCGGATCAGGCCGGGCGCATCCCCTTCCACCACGAACGCGCTGATGCCGTCGGCCTTCGAGCGACCTTCGGCCGGCGCGTCGGTCCGTGCGATCACGACGTACGTGCCCGCCACCGTGCCCTGCGTGATGAACACCTTGGATCCGTCGATCACGAAGGCGTCCCCGTCCTGCGCGGCGCGCGTGCGCAGCGCCGCGGCATCGGACCCGGAACTCGGTTCGGTCAGGCACCACGCGCCCAGGCTCTCGGCGCGCGCCAGGGCCGGCAGGTAGCGCGCCTTCTGGGCCTCGTCGGCCGCCCGGAGGATGTGCCCGGTGCACAGCGAGTTGTGCGAGGCGACGGTCAGGCACAGCGACCCGTCGACCACGCCGATCTCCTCGATGATGAGCGCGGCGGTGGCGGTGTCGAGCCCCGCCCCTCCGAAGCGCTCGGGGACCTGGAGCCCGAACACGCCCATGCCTCCCAGCGTCCGGACGATGTCATGCGGGAAGCTCCCGCTTCGGTCGCGCTCGATGGCGCCCGGCGCCACCTCCGCCCGGAGGTAGTCGCGTAGGGGGCCCAACAGGGCGCGTTGGTCGGCGGTCAACTCGAACCACAGCGGCTCGGCGGGTTGCGCGTGTGCGCTCATGGCGCCAACGTAGCAGCCCCGTGGCCGGGGGCGCGCGTTGTACGGTCGCGCGACCCACGGGGCCCGTCTGGTAGACTTCGCGCCATGGAGCAACCGTACTGGGTGAGGGGGATCCGTGGTGCCACGACGGTGTCCGCAGACGATCCCGCTCGCATCCTCGAGGCCACCCGCGAGCTCCTCCAGGTGATGCTCGAGGAGAACGGCATCGAGGCGTTCGATGCCATCGCCGCGATCTTCTTCACGACGACGCCGGACCTGCGATCCACCTTCCCGGCCGAGGCGGCGCGCGAGCTGGGGATGACGATGGTGCCCCTGCTGTGCAACCAGGAGATCCCGGTCCCGAACCGGCTCCCTCGTTGCATCCGCGTGATGTTGCAGCTCAATACCCGCAAGGCCCAGGACGAGATGAAGCACATCTACCTGCGCGAGGCCCGGCGCCTTCGCCCCGATCTCCTGAGCGCACAGTAGACGCGACCCGTAGCGCCGGGGCGCTCATGCCTCCCACTGGCGGGCGGGCACCAGCTCGCCGCCGTCGACGACGGCGAGGGTCACCTTGTGCGCGCGGTTGGTGGTGACCTCGAGCACCGCCTGGTCGAGCGACTCCGGCCCCACGAGCACCTTGCGCACGAAGTAGCCATTGCCCTGCGCGCTCATCTCGCTGGTCTTGGAGAGCCGTACGTGGATGACCTCCCCGTGCCGGGCCGTGCGCACCTGCGTCAGCAAGAAGTTGCCGTCGTCCCGAAAGCGCGGATCCTGACGGCGGAACAATCCGAACATGCTTGTATTCTAGCCTCACCATGAACGTTCCCCGCTGTGTTGACGAAGCCGGCGCCCGCGGCCCGCGGGCCGCGAACGCTACGGCGGCGCTCGGTGCGAAGCCGTGAGCGTCCCGGCCGAGGACCTGAAAGAGGCCTTCGCGGCCGGCGTCGGCGCCGCGGATCCCGGGGCCGCCGTTCGCGCCCACCTTCCGCCGCCGCCGCGCGGCCGCCTGCTGGTCGTCGGGGCGGGCAAGGCCGCGGCCGCGATGGCACGGGCAGTGGAGGAGTTCTATCCCGACAGCGCCGACCTCGAGGGGCTCGTCATCACGCGTTACGGCCACGGCCTGCCGACCCGTCGGATCGAGGTGGTCGAGGCCGCGCACCCGGTGCCGGACGAGGCAGGTGCGGCCGCCACCGAGCGCATCCTCCGGCTGCTCGCCGGATCGCGCCCCGACGATCTGGTGCTTTGCCTGCTCTCGGGCGGCGGCTCGGCGCTGCTCACCGCCCCCGACGGCCTGTCCCTGGCCGACCTGGGCGGCTTGACCGAGGCATTGCTGCGCTCGGGGGCGGACATCGCCGAGATGAACGCCGTGCGCAAGCACCTGTCGCGCGTCAAGGGGGGGCGCCTGGCCCTGGCCGCGGCGCCAGCGCCTGTGCTGGCGTTGCTGGTGTCGGACGTGACCGGCGACGATCCGTCGGTCATCGCCAGCGGGCCGGCGGCGCCGGACGGCAGCCGCTACGCCGACGCCGTGGCGGTGCTGGACCGCTACCGGATCGACCACGGCGCCGCGCGCGCGGTGCTGGAGGCCGGGGCGCGGGGCGAGCGTGAGGAGACGCCCGCAGCGGGCGACCCACGGCTCGTGCACGTCCAGAACGTCGTCGTCGCGTCGGCCCAGACCGCGTTGGAAGCCGCAGCGGCCGCGCTCGCACGTAGCGGATGGAACGCCCACGTCCTGTCGGACTCGATGACGGGGGAGGCTCGCACCGTGGCTGGCGTGCACGCCGCCCTGGTGCGCCAGATCCTGGCGCACCGCCAGCCGTTCGAGCGCCCGTGCGCTCTGCTGTCGGGCGGGGAGACCACGGTCACGGTCGTCGGGAAGGGGCGCGGCGGGCGCAACGGCGAGTTCGCGCTCGCCCTCGCGCTCGAACTGCCCGACGACGCCCCGGTCTGGTGGCTCGCGGCCGACACCGACGGCATCGACGGCAGCGAGGACAACGCCGGAGCCCTGCTGGGTCCCGAACAGCGCGCGCGCCTCGACCGCGCGGCGGCACGGGACGCGCTCCGCCGCAACGACAGCTACGACGCGCTTCGCGCGATCGGTGCGCTCGTCGTCACGGGGCCCACCCGCACCAACGTCAACGACCTCCGCATGATCCTCGTCGGGTGAGCGCCGTACCCTCGGGTATGCTTTGGCCGGCATGAGCCGGCTGCTCACCAGCTCCGAAGGCGACGTCGCCCGGGCCGCGGATGCGCTCCGGCGCGGAGCGCTCGTGGCGTTCCCCACCGAGACGGTCTACGGTCTGGGAGTCGCGGCCCGCGACCGTGGCGCCCTGGCGCGCCTCTACGCGGCCAAGGGCAGGCCGCTCGACCATCCCGTCATCGTGCATCTGCCCTCGGTCGACGCCGTGGCTGCATGGGCACGTGAGGTACCGGCGCACGCGCATCGCCTGGCGGCCGCGTTCTGGCCGGGACCGCTCACGCTGGTGCTCCCCAGGGCGGCCGGCGTGCCCGACGAGGTCACGGGCGGTCAGGACACCGTCGGGCTGCGCGTTCCCGATCACCCTCTGGCGCTGCGGCTGCTCCGCGCGTTCGGCGATGGGGTCGCTGCGCCATCGGCGAACCGCTTCGGGCGGATCAGCCCGACGACGGCCGCCCACGTGGTCGAGGAGTTCGAGGACGTCGACGTCCTCGTCCTGGACGGCGGTCCGTGCCGGGTTGGACTGGAGTCGACCATCGTCGACGTGAGCGGCGACGCGCCGCGGCTGCTACGAGCGGGCGGGGTGCACCGGCGCGCGTTGGAAGAAGCGCTCGGCGAGCGCCTGGCCGTGGCGGACGATCTCCTCGAGCGGGAGACTGCTCCGCAAGCGGAAGGGGATCGTCCGCCGTTGTCGGCCGCGCCCCGCGCTCCCGGAGGGCTGCCCCGGCACTACGCCCCGACCACGCCCGCCGAGCTGGTCGCTCCGGACCTCCTGGACGCACGCAGGCGCGAGCTGGGTGCGCACGTCGCGGTGCTGGCGCGGCGGCCCGCCCCGGCCGGGACCGATCCGTGGTGGCTGGAGCTGCCCGGCGACGCGCCGGCCTACGGCCGCGGGGTGTACGCCGCGCTGCGGAAACTCGATACCAGCGGTTGCAGCCACATCCTGATCGAAGCGGTCCCCGACGGCGACGACTGGTTGGCCGTTCGGGACCGGCTGCGTCGCGCCACCGGCGGCGGTACGGCGGGCGCCACGAGCCGGAGGAAGGAGGACGGAGCATGAGCGATGGACACGGGACGCCGGAGGCGCCGAACCCGCTGGTCGCCGTCGTGATGGGGAGCGCGAGCGACTGGGAGACGATGCGGCACGCCGATGCGGTGCTCACCGAGTTGGAGGTGCCGCACGCCTGCCTGGTGGTGTCGGCCCACCGCACGCCCGAGCGCATGCGGACCTTCGCGCACGATGCGGCGGGGCGCGGCTTCGAGGTGATCATCGCGGGCGCCGGCGGCGCCGCGCACCTGCCCGGGATGATGGCGGCGCAGACGCGGTTGCCGGTCCTCGGCGTGCCGGTGCAGAGCCGCGCTCTCCACGGGCTGGACTCCCTGCTGTCGATCGCGCAGATGCCCCGAGGGGTCCCCGTGGGGACCCTGGCGATCGGCGCCTCGGGTGCGGTCAACGCCGCGCTGTTGGCGGCGAGCGTCCTCGCGCTGACGCGGCCGGATCTCGCCCGCCGGCTCGAGGCCTACCGCGACACCCAGGCGGCCGATGCGGAAGCGAGCCGCCTCCCGACCGACAGCTACCTCCCCCGATGAGCTCGCCCGCCGCGCTCCCCCCGGGGGCTACGATCGGCGTGCTGGGAAGCGGGCAGCTCGGCCGCATGTTCACCGTCGCCGCGCGTCGCATGGGCTACCGGGTGCACGTGTTCTCGCCGTCGGCCGGATCGCCCGCCGGCCAGCTCGCCGACCGCGAGGTCGTGGCCGCCTACGACGACGCCGATGCCGCGGCGCGGTTCGCCGCTGAGGTCGACGTCGTGACGCTGGAGTTCGAGAACATCCCCAGCGCCTCCCTCGAGGCCGCGGCGGCGCACGCTCCGGTGCGGCCGGGGGTGTTCGCCCTCCACGCCACCCAGCATCGTGCCCGCGAGAAGCGCTTCCTGGCCGACCTAGGCGTACCGCACGTCGAGTTCGCCGAGGTCGCGGCGGGCGGGGACCTGGAGGCGGCCATCTCCGAGATCGGGACGCCGTGCGTTGTGAAGACGGCGGGGTTCGGCTACGACGGCAAGGGGCAGGTGTACGTGGACGGCGACCACGGGCGGGCCGAGGCGGGGGCGCTCGCGGCGGCGCAGCCCGTGGTGGTGGAGCGCTTCCTGGACCTCGAAGCGGAGCTCTCGGTGGTCGCCGCGCGCGGGATCGACGGCTCGGTGGCCACGTTCGCGCCGGCGCTGAACCGGCACGAGCGTCACATCCTGGACCTCTCGAGCGCACCCGCGCCGGTGCCGTCTGGCGTCGCCGCGCGCGCGAGCGAGATCACCGTGGCCGTACTGGAGGGGCTCGAGCTCGTCGGCGTCGCCTGCGTCGAGTTCTTCCTCGAGCCGGGAGGGCGCCTGTCGGTCAACGAGATCGCCCCCCGCCCCCACAACACGGGCCACCTCACCATCGAGGGTGCGGAGACCAGCCAGTTCGAGCAGCAGCTCCGGGCGGTCACGGGGATGCCCCTGGGCTCCACCGCACCGCGCCGTACGGCCGCGATGGCCAACCTGCTGGGCGACCTGTGGGCGCACGGCGAGCCGGACTGGGCGGCGGCGCTCCGCGTGCCGGGCGTCGGGCTCCATCTCTACGGCAAGGGCGCCGCCCGGCCGGGCCGCAAGATGGGCCACCTCACCGCCACGGCCGCCGACCTCGACGAGGCGGAGGCCCGTGTGCTGGGCGCGCGCGCCCTCGCGGGCCGCGAAGCGCGGGCGACTGGGTGAGGCGCCCGGGCCGCGGCTGCATCGACGGCGCGGCAGCGGACGCGGACGCGACGTCGCCGTCGAGGCCGCTGGTATAACGGGGGGGTGCACAACGCCGCCCTCCTCGCACCGGACGTGCGGCGCCGACTCGAGCTCTCGCTCGCGGCCGCTGCCTCCGAACTCGAAACGCTGCCCGAACGCGACCGGCAACTCTTCCAGCTCCGCTGCAAACGCTTCTTCCAGAACCTCCACGACGGTCTGTCGCCCGTCTACGGGCGGCGCCCCGACTTCGAGGCCTTCCTGCAGAGACTGGTGGCGGGGATGGCGCGGCACTACCGCGAGCGGCCGGAGCCCCTCAAGGTGCTCGACATCGAGCGCGACCTCACGCCCGACTGGTTCCAGCACGAGGCGATGCTGGGGTACGTGTTCTACGTCGAGCGCTTCGCCGGCGACCTGCGGGGGGTGCTCGAGCATCTGGACTACCTGGAGGAGCTGGGCGTCAACTACGTCCACCTGATGTACACGCTGCGGCCGCGCGAAGGCGAGAACGACGGCGGTTACGCCATCCGTGATTACCGCGATGTCGACCCCAGGCTCGGCACGATCGAGGACCTCGCGTACCTCTGCGGCGAGCTCCGCGATCGAGGGATCAGCGTATGCGTCGACCTGGTGCTCAACCACTGCGCCGACGACCACGCCTGGGCGCGCAAGGCCGCCGCAGGGGACGAACGGTACCAGGACTACTTCTACATGTACGACGACCGCGCCGTGCCCGACGCGTACGAGACCACGCTTCCCGAGGTGTTCCCGGACTTCGCGCCCGGCAACTTCACCTACTACGCGGACGTCGGCAAGTGGATCTGGACCACCTTCAACGACTACCAGTGGGACCTCAACTGGACGAACCCGGAGGTCTTCCTGGAGATCGTCGACATCATGCTCCACCTGGCCAACAAGGGCGTCGAGGTGTTCCGTCTGGACGCCGTCGCCTTCCTGTGGAAGCGGCTGGGAACGGACTGCCAGAACCAGCCCGATGTGCACGACATCCTGCAGGCGTTGCGAGCGTGCTCGCGCATCGCGACGCCCGCCGTGGCCCACAAGGCGGAGGCCATCGTCTCGCCCGACGACCTCATCCACTACTTCGGGACGGGCAGGCACTACGGCAAGGTGAGCAACATCGCCTACCACAACTCGTTGATGGTGCAGTTCTGGTCGTCGCTGGCGAGCCGCGACACCCGGCTGATGGTGCACACCCTGCGCGAGTTCCCCCGGACGCCCGCGTCGATCGCCTGGGGAACGTACATCCGCTGTCACGACGACATCGGATGGGCGGTCACCGAGGACGACGCGGCCGCCGTAGGTCTGTCGGGCCCGGGCCACCGCAACTTCCTGTCGGACTACTACTCGGGCCAGTTCCCTGGCTCGCATGCACGCGGTGCGGTGTTCCAGCACAACCGCCGCACCGGGGACCGGAGGATCTCCGGTAGCTTCGCGAGCCTTGCGGGCCTCGAGCTCGCCGTCGAGCGGGCCGACGATCGCCTCGTGGCGCTCAGCATCGAGCGCATCCTGCTGGGGCACGCCCTCATCTGCGGGTTCGGGGGGATCCCGCTCATCTACATGGGCGACGAGATCGGCATGACCAACGATTACCGCTATACCAGCTTCCCCGAGCACGCGGCGGACAATCGCTGGTTGCACCGCCCGTTCATGGACTGGGAGAAGGCGGAGCGGCGCCTGGACGAAGGCAGCATCGAGGGGCGCATCTTCCACGGCTTGCGGCGGATCGTGCGAGCGCGCGGCCACACGCCGCAGCTCAACTCCGCCTATGCGACGGAGGTCCTCGACGTCGATCATCCCCACCTACTGGTGCTGTCGCGCGCCCACCCGCTGGGAGAGCTGGTCGAGATCTACAACTTCAGCGAGTCGTCGCAGTGGCTCGACGCGGCCGTCCTGATCGGGAGGAACCTTTACCAGCCGTTCGACCAGTTGAGTCAGGCGTTCGTCGATGTCTCGCACGGTGCGCTGTCGGTGCCGCCGTACGGCCGCTACTGGCTCATCTGAGCAGCGTGCGCCGCCTGCCTCACGGCAGCGAGCGCCCCCGACCCGTGGCGGACGGGGGCGCTCGACGTTGCACGGATGGTGCGCGCTACTGGATCGTGATGCGCCCGTCGGTCTTCGGAGCGATGGTGCCGTCGGTGGCCACGGCGTTCGCCACGACCTCGGCCAGCAGCGGCCCTTCGGTCGGCGAGACGGTGGTCGGCAGGCCCTTGAACATGGTGTAACCGTCGCCGCCGCCGTACATGTAGTCGTTGATGGCGACGGTGTAAGAGGCGTTGAGATCGAGCGCCTTGCCGCCGACCTTGATGTCGCTGACGCGGTGCCCGACCGGCTGGTCGGGGTGCACCGTGAACGTGACGCCCGAGACCTGCGGGAAGCGGCCCGCCAGGTCCTGCATCTGGGACACGCCGTTCTCCAGCGCCGCCGCCAGGACGCTGCCCTTGGCCTTCACGGCGACCACGCTGTTCCCGAACGGCAGGACGGCGTAGATGTCCTTCTTGGTGATCGGACCCGCCGGGTACATCCGGTCGGTGCGGATGCCGCCGCCGTTCATGATGGCGACGTCGGAGCGCGTGGCCTTGCGCTGTGCGTCGGCGATGAAGTCGCCGAGGTTGGTCTCCTTGGCGCGCACGTCCTTCTCGACGGCGTCCAGGGCGACGATCGACGTGCCGAGCACCTTGGCGAAACTGGCGTCGAGTTGGCTGACGTAGCCCTGGACGAACGCCTGCATGCCGGGATCCTCGGGTGTGAGGTTGCTGACCGGGATGTTGCGGTAGCTGGTCACGGGGTTCTTTCCGGAGAAGTCGACGTTGACATCCCAGACGTTGCGCCAGTCGCTGGTGGCCTTGACGAAGGGAGCGTGGCCGCACTGGGTGTCCATCATGGCGGCGTGATCGTGCCCGCCGACGATCAGGTCGATGCCGGAGACCTTCGAGGAGAGCTCGCAGTCCTGCGCCTTGGCTTCGTGGGTGAGGGCCACGATGTACCGGGCGCCCTCGCCCTTGAGCTTCTTCACCTCGGCCTGGGCGGTGGCGATCGGGTCCTTGAAGGTGACGGCCGAGGCGTTGGCAAGGATCGACGAGAAGTCGTAGGCGATGCCGAACAGGCCGATCTTGACCCCGTTCACGTCGACGATGGCGTCGGCCTTCGTGCCCGCGATCGGCTTGCCCGTCGAGCTGTCGAGGATGTTGGATGTGAGCCAGGTGAAGTCGGAATCCTGGATGCGCTGCTTCAGCACGCCGAGACCGAAGTCGAACTCGTGGTTGCCCAGGGTGGCGTAGTCGACGCCGAGGCGGTTGAGGGCCTCGACCATCTGCTTGCCCTTGAAGGCGTTGGACATCACCGAGGGGGAGAGAAGGTCGCCGGCGAAGAGCACCAATGTGTGCGGATCGAAGGCCTTCACCTGGTGGACGACCGTGGCGACCGCCGCTGCGCCGCCACGGGTGCCGTGGTCGACGCCTTGAAGCTCGTAGACGTCGTTGAAGGTCAGGAAGCCGACGCGTTGGGCCTGGGCGACCGCCCCCAGCAACACCAGTAGGGCGAGGAGCCAACGGAGTTTGCGCATCATACGGGTACCGCCTTTCGTGGATCGCGACCCGCGGCCGCCGAACCGGCCGCGGCGGTCGGGAACGTGCCGGCCGCGTCAGGGGGCGGCACGGCATGCTCGTCCCCCTCCCCCGGTCGCGACCTCTGACGGTGCCCAGTACACCACACGGAAACCGTCGTGTGGTGACCTCCGAGGGGGCTCCGTGGCGTACCCTCCGAGCGCGATTCCCGCCGCGCGCCCGAGCTCCCGATCGCGCCCCGGACTTGAAAGGGAGGGCGCAAGCGCGGTATACTCACGAGGTTTGACTCCCCCTGGCTCGCAGCGATGGGTCCGGGGGAAGGTTTGTCGTGTGCTGCACGGCACCGGCCATCTCGCCGATCCCGCCTCTGCGATCAGGGTCGAGTTCGCTCGCCGACCAGCGAGCGCCACGCTTAAGGGAGTGATTGCTCTGCCGACCGTCAACCAGCTCCTCAGGAAGGGCCGCAAGAAGCTGCCCAAGAAGAACAAGACCCCTGCGCTCAAGGGGTCGCCCCAGCGCCGTGGCGTGTGCACGGCGGTGAAGACCCAGACTCCGAAGAAGCCGAACTCGGCGCTGCGCAAGATCGCGCGCGTGCGGCTCTCCAGTGGGTACGAGGTCACCGCGTACATCCCCGGCGAGAAGCACAACCTCCAGGAGCACTCGGTCGTGTTGATCCGTGGGGGCCGCGTGAAGGACCTTCCGGGGGTCCGTTATCACATCGTCAGAGGCGCGCTCGACGCTCAGGGCGTCGGCGTGGGCCGCTACGTGCAGCGCAACCAAGGGCGCAGCAAGTACGGCACGAAGAAGCCGAAGGGCTAGGTCGAGGTAGAGGATGGGACGCAGGAGACGAGCACAGGTCCGCAAGCTCGAGCCCGATCTGGTGTACAGCGACACCACCGTGACGGCGTTCGTGAACAAGTTGATGCGCGACGGCAAGAAGAACCTCGCCAGCCGCATCTTCTACGGGTCGTGCCGCCTGATCCAGGAACGCAGCGGCCAGGAGCCGCTGAAGGTGTTCCGGCAGGCGCTCGACAACGTGAAGCCGCGCATCGAGGTCAAGAGCCGACGCGTCGGCGGCGCCACCTATCAGGTGCCCGTCGAGGTCAACCCGCGCCGTGCGCAGTCGTTGAGCCTTCGGTGGCTGGTGGCGGCGTCGGACTCGCGCCCCGAGCGGACCGCCGTGGAGCGCGTGGCGGGCGAGCTGCTGGACGCTGCGGCGGGTCGTGGCGGCGCCGTGAAGAAGAAGGATGACGTCGAGCGCATGGCGGAGGCGAACCGCGCCTACGCTCACTACCGCTGGTAGGCGGCGCGCTTCCGACGCGACAGGTGGAGTATGACTACCCAGACCAAGATTGACCTGCACAAGACCCGCAACATCGGCATCGCCGCCCACATCGACGCGGGCAAGACGACGCTGACCGAGCGGATCCTGTTCTATGCGGGCCGCATCCACAAGATGGGAGAGACCCACGAGGGCGCCTCCCAGATGGACTGGATGGAGCAGGAGCGCGAGCGCGGCATCACCATCACCTCGGCCGTGACCCAGTGCTTCTGGCTCGATACCCGCATCAACATCATCGACACTCCCGGGCATGTCGACTTCACCATGGAGGTCGAGCGCAGCATGCGGGTGCTCGACGGCGCAGTGGCCGTGTTCGACGCCAGCCAGGGTGTGGAGCCCCAGAGCGAGACGGTGTGGCGTCAGGCCGACAAGTACCGGGTACCGCGCCTTGCGTTCGCCAACAAGATGGACAAGACGGGGGCCGACTTCCAGCTCGTCCTGGACAGCATGGACGAACGCCTGGGTGCGAACGCCGTGCCGATCCAGTGGCCGATGGGCGCCGAGGACCAGTTCGCCGGCATCATCGACCTGGTCGACATGAAGGCGGTCACCTACGGGGACGACCTGGGCAAGGACATCCAGTTCGTCGACATCCCCGCGCAGTGGCAAGACACCGCCGATGAGAAGCGCAACCTCATGATCGAGCGCCTGGCGGACGTCGACGACGACGTTGCCGTGCTCTTCCTCGAGGGCGAGGAGATCCCGACCGAGACGATCAAGCACGCGATCCGGGAAGCGACCATCGCCCAGAAGATCTTCCCGGTCCTGTGCGGCTCCGCGCTCAAGAACAAGGGCGTGCAGCGCGTCCTCGACGCCGTCGCCTGGTACCTGCCGAGCCCGCTCGACGTCCCTCCGGTGCGAGGCGTGGTTCCCGACAGCGGTGAGGAGGAGACCCGTCCGGCCGACGAGGACGCTCCCACCGCGGCGCTGGCGTACAAGGTCATGACCGACCCGTACGTGGGCCGGCTGGTGTTCGTTCGCGTCTACTCGGGCGCGTTCGTGTCGGGCTCGTACGTCTACAACGTGTCCAAGGGCAAACGCGAGCGCATCGGCCGCCTGCTCAAGATGCACGCCAACTCCCGAGAGGAGGTCGAGCGCATCGCTGCCGGTGACGTGGGGGCCGTGATCGGCCTAAAGGACACCGGCACCGGCGACACCCTCGCCGACCCGGACCACCCCATCGAGCTGGAGTCGATCGAGATCCCCGAGCCGGTCATCACGGTGGCCATCGAGCCGGCCTCGAAGGCGGACCAGGACAAGCTGTCCAACGGGCTGGTGAAGCTGGCCGAGGAGGACCCCACCTTCCGCGTGGAGACCGATGCCGAGACGGGACAGACCAAGATCTCGGGGATGGGTGAGCTGCACCTGGAGATCATCGTCGACCGGCTGAAGCGCGAGTTCAACGTCAACGCCCACGTCGGCGCGCCGCAGGTGGCCTACCGCGAGACGATCACGAAGGCCGTCGACGTCGAAGGCAAGTTCGTCCGGCAGACAGGCGGTCGCGGTCAGTACGGTCACGTCAAGCTGCACGCCGAGCCTCGCGCCCGGGGCGAGGGGTTCGAGTTCGAGAACGGCATCGTCGGCGGGGTCATTCCCCGGGAGTACATCCCGGCCGTGCAGAAGGGCGTCGAGGAGGCCATGCAGAACGGGCCGCTGCTCGGCTTCCCCATCGTCGACATGAAGGTGAAGCTCTACGACGGCTCCTACCACGAGGTCGACTCGTCCGAGATGGCCTTCAAGATCGCCGCCTCGATGGGCGTGCGCGAGATCATGAAGCAGGGTGGTGCCGCGGTCCTCGAGCCGATCATGCGGGTCGAGGTGGTCACCCCCGAGCAGTACATGGGCGACGTCATCGGGAACCTGAACTCGCGTCGTGGGCAGATCCAGGGCATGGAGCCCCGGGGCAACGCCCAGGTCGTCACCGCTCACGTCCCGCTGGCCGAGATGTTCGGCTACGCGACCGATCTCCGCAGCCTGTCGCAGGGCCGGGCCGTCTTCACGATGATGCTCGACCACTACGATCAGGTGCCGCGCAACATTCAAGAAGAGCTCGTCAAGAGCTGAAGACCGTCCAACTTCGTTTCTGAGTCGAAGGAGAACCAAGATGGCTAAGGGTGTGTTCGAGCGTACGAAGCCGCATGTGAATGTGGGGACGATTGGGCATGTGGATCATGGGAAGACGACGTTGACGGCTGCGATCACGTTTGCGGCTGCGGCGGCGGATCCG
>Ga0114931_10000229_pt1 | contig 65145 bp, 57 predicted proteins | sample 2SBtaG_FD_89579 | JGI IMG/M metagenome (GOLD analysis project Ga0114931, IMG submission 89579) | Deep subsurface microbial communities from Kolumbo volcano to uncover new lineages of life (NeLLi) - 2SBTROV14_V59a metaG | ecosystem: Environmental > Aquatic > Marine > Volcanic | place: Kolumbo... | reverse complement strand
CGGGTCCGTCGCCTGCAGACCGGAAACATCAACGCGTATCTCTACGTCGCCGTCATCGCCATGGTTGGCATGATGGTGGCGCGAATGTGGTAACGGGCCAGGAGGCAGTACCAACATGGACAACATCTTAACCCTGATGACCTTCATCCCGTTGGTGGGGGCGATCCTCATCTTGTGCTTGCCGCGCGACCGCGACAATCTCGCCCGCTGGGCCGCGGTGGCGATTACCGCCGTGCCGCTGCTGCTGGCGATCTTGCTGCTTTTCAATTTCGATCCAAGTGTGGCGGGGTTTCAGTTTGTACAAACAGTGGACTGGATCCCGAGCTTCAACATCCGGTACATGGTCGGTGTCGACGGCATCAGTGTGACGATGGTGTTTTTGACCGCGTTCCTGAGTTTTCTATGCATCTTCGCATCGTTCGGGATCGACAGGGCAGTCAAGGCGTACTTTGCGCTCTTCCTGATGCTCGACGGAGCCATGATGGGTGTGTTCGTGGCGCTCGATTTCTTCCTGTTCTTCGTCTTTTGGGAACTGATGTTGCTGCCGATGTACTTCCTGATCGGCGTCTGGGGTGGCCCACGTCGCGAGTATGCGGCGATCAAGTTCTTCTTGTATACGTTGCTCGGCAGCGCGTTGATGTTGATTTCGCTTCTCGCGCTCTATTTCAACACCACCGACCCGGCAACGGGTCAGCACACCTTCAACATGGTGATGATGATGGACCAGGCGAACCACTCCGAGTGGTTGCGCAACGGGACGATGCTCGGCCAGTCGGTTCCGCTCGTCCTCTGGTCAGCCCTGTTCGTTGGTTTCGCTATCAAGATTCCGGCATTTCCGTTTCATACCTGGCTGCCCGACGCGCACGTCGAGGCGCCGACGGCGATCTCGGTGATTCTAGCGGGAGTTCTGCTGAAAATGGGGACCTACGGAATCCTGCGCGTCAACTATGCGATCTTGCCCGAGGCAACAGCGACCCTGGCCTTCTGGTGTCTGGCCAGCGTCGGGGTGGTCAACATCATCTACGGCGCGTTGTGCGCCATGGCGCAGACGGACTTGAAGAAGCTCGTCGCGTACTCGTCGGTGAGCCATATGGGCTACGTGATGTTGGGGATGGCGTCTTTCACCGAGCAGGGGATGAATGGCGCGGTGCTCCAGATGTTCAATCACGGGATCGTCACCGCGATGCTCTTCCTCCTCGTCGGTGTGATCTACGATCGCGCCCATCACCGGGAGATCAACGGATTCGGAGGCTTGGCGGGGGTGATGCCGGTGTACACGGGACTGGTCGCGGTGGCGTTCTTCGCGGCGCTCGGTCTGCCCGGCCTGTCCTCGTTCATTTCCGAGGCGCTGGTGTTGCTCGGTTCGTGGCAACAGAACCCGGCGCTGACGGCGATCGCGACGATGGCGGTGATCCTGACGGCGGGGTACATGCTGTGGGCTTTGCAGCGCATCTGGCTCGGCCCACTCAATGAGAAGTATGCCGACATCGAAGAGGTGAACGGCCGCGAACTTTTCACCTTGGTTCCTCTGGCGGCGATCGTCGTCTATCTGGGCGTTTATCCGACCGCCGTGCTCGACCTGATCGGGGCATCGCTCAACAATCTGAATGGCGTGGTTTCCCAGTTTCTCTAGAAGTTTCTCTTTTGACGTTTCACTAGCCTGAATTAGGAGCGAGACTGGTCATGGATCTGGGGCCCATCGAAAGCCTGAGCTACTTCGTACCCGAGCTGATCCTCGGGGTGGCGGTGATCGCTCTGATTCTCGTCGACCTGTTTGTGAGTCGTAAGGAGCTGCTCGGCCTCGGTGCTCTGATCGCGGTGGTCCTGGCATTGATCGCCGTGGTGTGGACGCTGCCCGAGCGCGGCGATGCGTTCCTGTTCAACCGGATGGTCGTCCACGACCAGTTCGGAGTGTTCTTCAAGGTCGTCTTCACTCTGGCTACCTTTGCGACAGTCTGGATGTCGCTCGACTCGCGCGAAGTGGATCGCGTCTCCCAGGGGGAGTATTACGCGCTACTCGTCGCGGCGACCCTCGGTATGTTTTTCATGGCGACGGCGACGAACCTCCTCATGGCATACTTGGCGCTCGAGTTCGTGAGCCTCGCTTCCTACGTGCTGACGGGGACGCTTCGGCACAACCGGCGTTCGGGGGAAGCGTCACTGAAGTACCTCATCTATGGTGCGGTGGCCTCGGGCACGATGATCTACGGTATGAGCTGGATCTTCGGGCTGAGTGGGACGATGGACTACGCTGGCATCCACGCGGCGCTGGCGGCAGGCCAAGGTGGTTCGTTGACCCTGTTGATCGCTGTTCTGCTTACGCTGGCGGGGTTCGGGTATAAAATTGCCGCAGTGCCATTTCACATGTGGGCGCCGGATGTGTATACCGGCGCACCCATCCCGGTCACTGCATTCTTGTCCGTCGGTTCCAAAGCCGCTGGCTTCGCGCTCGTGCTGCGGTTCTTCTATCCCGCGCTATCGACGCTCGGCGCGGACGGACAGTGGCATGCGCTCGGTGGCGCCGGATGGCCGCAGGTCATCCTGATCCTGAGCGTGCTGACGATGACGGTGGGCAACCTAGCTGCGTTGCAGCAGAGCAACATCAAGCGCCTTCTGGCGTATTCCAGCATTGCGCACGCTGGCTACATGTTGATGGGGCTGGTTGTCTTGAGCGACGAGGACCTGCGTTCGATTCTGTTCTATCTGATGATGTACTACATGATGAACATTGGCGCTTTCGCGATCGTAATGTTGGTGGCGAACGTTACCGGGCGCGAGGACTTCGAGGGTTTCCGGGGGCTCGCGTGGCGCGGCGGCGCGATTCCGGCTGTCGCCATGGCGGTGTTTCTGTTCTCGCTCGCCGGGCTTCCGCCCTTGGCCGGCTTCATTGGCAAGTTCTACCTGTTTGCCGCGGTGATCCGTGGCGAATTCTATACCCTGGCGCTAGTTGGGGCGCTCAACAGCGTGGTGTCGTTATACTATTACGCGCGGATTGTTCGCACGATGTTCCTGGACCAACCGACTGGCGGTGAGGCGACAATCGAACTCGACTGGTCGACGGGTGGCTTGGTTGCCGCGCTGGCCTTGGGCACAGTGGTGTTCGGTGTGTACTGGGCGCCGGCGATCAATTTGGCGGACCGCTCCGCGCGTTTCTTCCTCGGCTAGCAGCGTCGCTCCACCCAGCTACGGCGCGTCGGTGGAGGGTCCTGCGGAGGTCAGCTGGCGGAGTCACGGGTTCCATGTACCCGGCTCGCGCCGAGACCTGCCACTCTCGCGGCAGGCAGCACAGGGTGCTGGGAACATTGCTGTTGCCATACACGCTAAGGAACGGCCGAATCGGCAGTCATTTGGGCGTCTCTGAGCCTTCAGGCGCTGCCTGAGAGGCATCGGAGGGCGTCTTGAGGCTCTGACGGGCATCTTCGGGCATCTCGTCGGCTGGAGGCTGCTTCGGAACGCCCCGCAGAGGCGTCTTCCTTCTCCGCCGGATTCGCTTCTTGTCGAGGACGTACTGCCCGTAGAGCACGACGTTGTCCCATTCTATGGGGCTGACGTGTTCGAGAAGTGCGATGTCGACGCCCGCGCCGTCCGGGTCGCAGGTGCGGATCACGTGCGACATCTCACGAGCCTGCCAGTAGACGATGCAGGCTACGATGAGCGTCAGGCAGCTGCATCCGTTCATCTGCTCCCAGAGTTCTCTCGCGTTGATCCGTCCCCGGCGTCCGTAGAACACGTCGCGAGCGAGCGCGTGGAGCTGCTCGACCTTGAGGAGCCCGCGGCGGATACGTCCACGGAGCTCGGGCTCCGACATGTATTGGAGGATGAACTCCGTCTTGAAGATGCGACCGAGATCTCGGTTGGCCTTGTAGAATCGGTTCTTCGAGCTGAAGGCCACGAGGCGTTTGAGCGCGACCGAGGCCGTCACATGGTTCTTCGCGAGCGAACCGTAGAGCTGGCCGATGCGGTCCCATTGCTCGGCAATTAGCTTCGTGTCGATGGTCCGATCATTCCCGGCGACGAGACTCGTGAGCGGGCCGTAATCGTGTTCAGGATTGATTCGATAGATGCGCTGCCGGTGAAGCCCGCGGATTCGCGGGCAGAAGCGCCGGCCGAGCATGGCGAAGGCCGCGAAATTGATCTCGGTGTACCCGTGCGTATCGGTGTAGTGCTCCTCGATGTCGAGGTCGCTCTCGTTGTCGAGGAGGCCGTCGAGCACGAACGCATCGTCTCGGTCTGTGCACTCGATCGGGGTGCTATAGAACGGCGCGTAGTTGTCGGCGACGAAGGTGTAGAACTCCAGCGCAAAGTCGCTGAAGCGCGGGCTGTACGTTTGCTGCAGCACTTTGCGGGGAAGCGAGAAGCGTTGACCATCGCTGGCCGACGTTTTGCCTTCTCCCCAGTAAAGAGACGTGTCGAGACCGGCGATCGCGTTTACGAGCTCGCCGAGAGCCGCTCGTTGCGTCTCTTGGGTCAGCCGCCAGTCGCTGACCCGTTTGAGCTGGTCGTAGCTGATGTCGCTGGTGAGCTGCGCCATCGTGTAGGGGACGATGTTGCAGCCGTGGGCCATGACCGCCGCCAGTGTCAGGCGAATCTCTTCCTCATTCGCTTCAGAGGCGGAGTCCTGTCGCGCTGCCGCGCCGAAGTGGCGCGTAAACGCCAGGTCGTTGTCGACCTCAATCAGCAGGTCGGGCAGCTTGATCCGGCGCATGTTGGCGCCGAGCCAGCGTTTCAGGCGATCGAGCTCGGCTTCTCGGGCGGGCTCGAGCTTCTCTGTTGTGTCCGCTGAGAGCTGCCAGCCCTTCTCATTGACCACGGCGTAGCTGTTCGAGGGCGCGACCGACAGGAACCGGTCGTAGGCCCCAGCAAGACGACTCGTGAGCTGTTCGACGGCTGCGTGACCGTCTGCGGGCAAACCAGCGCGCTCGAAGAACTGCTCGCGCATCGCGCTCCAGCCCTCGGTGTCGATGAAGTAGTCGTCGAGGGAAGCAAACCGCTTGCTGTGGCACACGGATACATTCCCGGACTTGATCTCGTCGCGCACTTGCAGGAGCAGCGCACATTCCCATGCGCGCCGATCGACCGCGTCGCCCTGGCCGACGATCGGCTTCAGCGCCTTGGGAACGAAAGCCGTCGGAACGTCGTCAGCCAGTTTGCGCTTGCCCGCTGCGTTCATCTCTTTCAGGACCGCCAGCGCCGGCAGGCATGGAACGTCAGCGGCCTGCGTGTCCTGGACCAGTTCCAGCGCATCGAGCAACTTGCCGGAGAACTTGCGGAACACTGAGTAGCGTCGCGTGAATCCGTGGAACGCGTCGCTCTTCTTGCCCGAAACCCATTCGCCGAGACTCTCGACACAGGCGGCCAGTTCGGCACGCGGCACGGAGTAGAAGAGGCGGGATCGGAGCTCCATGTTCTCTACCGAATCGTCGAGGATCACGTCGCCGAATCGCTTGAGCGTAGCGAGTGACCCCCGAATGGCCTTACGCTGCCGGCGCATCTGGTCGGCAAGCTCGTTTTCCGCGCGTGACTGCGCTCGGGTGAGGAGCTTGTCGAACATGTCGACGGACTGGTCGACGACGTCGCGGTAGCTTTGCCAGAGAAAGCAGACGAGTGCGGCGTGCCGGTGCGGCAGGCTGAGCTTCCGCAACCTTGCTGCCGTGGCCTTTCGCACCTGGTGAAACAAGGCCCGCTGGTAGTTGGGGTTGAGCCAAGCGAGATCGATCTCAAGCACACCCGTGGCCTCGATGACTTCGAGCTTGCGCAGAAGCGCCAGCATGCCGTCCACCGAGGGCTTACTCGGATTCGTCTTGATCTTCTGCAGCTCGGAGACGTTCTCCGATTCGTTTACCTGGAGAAGCTCGTCGAGCGTTCGCCGCAGATTGAAGCTCAACCCGGCCGCGATCTTCTCGAAGATGTGTTCCCGAGCCAGTCGTCGCTGCTCCCCGATGATGCGGAGCAACGTCGATTGTCCCGGTCGAAGGACGCGGCTGGCCTTGAGGAACTCTTGCGCCCGTTGCTCGAGTGCAGCGGAACGCTCCAAGCGACACGCCTGCTCGAACAGAAACGCTTCGAGCGCAGGCATATCCTCTTCGCCCAGGGTCCGAAGATCGAGGTAGGTCGTGATCTGCTGCTGGTGCTCCGAAACCGTCTGCTGGCGTTGCTGATAGGAGGCGATCAGCGTCGCCGAGAGGTCGAGTTGAACGGCGGTAAAGGTCACCAGCTCGTCGAGTACTTCGAAAGGACTCTGACGGGGGAAACGGTTCAATAGGCGGACGAACCCGAGCTGATAGGCGAATCCGAAGCGGTTCCGGGAACGCCGCCGTTTACCGATTTCGTCGAAATCCTCTGGCTGGAGCACCGCCTCCCGTTTGAGCTGTCGCCTCGAATACATGGTCGCCCTCCGACCCTGTCATCGAGCGACCGGGGCGCTCACACTCCGAGTGCCTGGACGGCGTCCTGGTAGGCCTGCTCCGTCGTCTCGAGCGAAAGGTGTCGGTAGACCTCGAGGCTCTGCTTGGTTGCGTGGCCGGAGATGAGTTGAATCTGCGAGTCCGAGAGCCCCTGCGAGGTCAGGTACGTCAGCATTTGGTGCCGAAAGAGGTGGGGGTGGACCGGCTGTGTGATCTTGGCCTCCCCGCGATAGTCGCGGACGATCTGCTGCACCCGTCGAGCGGTGAACGGTCCGTGCTGACGGGTCTCAAACAAGTAGCGGTTCTTGGGGTTCGCCTTCAGGTGGCTGCGGAGCACGAGGCGAAAGCCTTTCGGGAAGAGGATGTAGCGGTCTTTGTCGCCCTTGCCGCACTCGATGAAAATCTTGCACTGATCGAAGTCGATGTCGGTCACGCGGATCTGCACGAGCTCGCTCACGCGGACGGCGGTGTAAAAGAGCAGCTTCAGCATGATCTCGTGCTGGAGGTTCCCGCACTCCTGAATGACCTTGAAGAAGCCCTTCAGCCTTCAGGTCGGTGGTGCTCAGTAGCTGCGGGAGCTTCCTCGCTCGGCGCGGCCGCTTGAGGCCGAGCTTCTTGCGCGCCTCCTGGCAGACGTAGACGAACTCGTCGTAATCGAGGCGCTCCTTTCGCGCCATTCGCGTGAACTTCGAGACCAGGTCGACTTTCGCTTTTTTGTTTGCTGGCACGAAATTAGGCCACTTTCATATCTCTAGGAGCCGCGCCGGCAGTGTCGGAGGGCGCTGAGTTTCGTCTTTTGAGCATTCTGCGAAACCATCACGATCCCGAAAACCATCGTCGGCGCCGCCCGAGACCTAAGCCGGCGATTCCGATCAGTGCCGTGACGGCGGCTAGGAGAGCCGCGCCTGAGACCGCCGGGGCAGGAACGACGACCGCGGTACATAGACCACCGACGCATAAGGTTCCCTCTACGCACTGTGTTGTGTCGCTGCATGTGCCGCCGATCGGAACTGGCGTCTCCGTCGGCATCAGAGTTCCGGGCGGGGTCGAAGTGGGTGTGGCCGTCGGTGTCGAGGTAGGTGTGGCCGTCGGTGTCGAGGTAGGTGTGTTGGTTGGAGTGGAGGTCGGCGTCGGCTGCACGTAGCGCTGCGCAAACACACCCTCGGCATCGCCATCCTGGCCGCCGCCCTGGCCGTATCCGCTCTCCCAGGCGACGACAAAATCGCCATTCGCCGCCACCGCTACCGACGGATTTTCCTGATCATCCGTCGTGTAGGTGTTGACCTGGAACTCGGTGCCCTGCTCGGTGCCGTCGCTGGCGTAGCGCTGCGCGAACACACCGTTGTCGCTGCCGTCCTGGCCGCCATCGCTCTCCCAGGCGATGGAGAAGTCGCCGTTCGCCGCCACCGCTACCGACGGGGTATCTTGGTCGTCCGTGGTATAGGTATTGACCTGGAACTCGGTGCCCTGCTCGGTGCCGTCGCTGGCGTAGCGCTGCGCGAACACAGCGTCGTCGCTGCCGTCCCGGCCGTCGCGGCTTCCCCAGACAATGACAAAATCGCCATTCGCCGCCACCGCTACCGACGGATCTTCCTGATCATCCGTCGTGTAGGTATTGACCTGGAACTCGGCGCCCTGCTCGGTGCCGTCGCTCGCGTAGCGCTGCGCAAACACACCGATGCGATCACCGTCCTGCCCATAGCTCTCCCAGGCGACGACAAAGTCGCCGTTTGAGCTCACCGCTACCGCCGGGTCTACCTGACCGGCCGTCGTGTAGGTGTTGACCTGAAACTCGGTGCCCCGCTCGGTGCCGTCGCTGGCGTAGCGCTGCGCGAACACGCCGGTCCCGAAGCCATCCTGAAATAGGCTCTCCCAGGCGACGACAAAATCGCCATTCGCCGCCACCGCTACCACCGGGTCTTGCTGAGAATTCGTCGTGTAGGTGTTGACCTGAAACTCGGTGCCCTGCTCGGTACCGTCGCTGGCGTAGCGCTGCGCAAACACACCGCTGAAGTTTCCGTCCTGTCCGCCTGCGCTCCTCCAGACGACGACAAAATCGCCATTCGCCGCCACCGCTACCGACGGAACGTCCTGATCACGCGTCGTGTGGGTGTTGACCTGGAACTCGGTGCCCTGCTCGGTGCCGTCGCTGGCGTAGCGCTGCGCAAACACACCGGTCCCGGCGCCGTCCTGGCCGTCGCGGCTCTCCCAGGCGACGACAAAGTCGCCGTTTGAGCTCACCGCTGCCGCCGGGCCTGCCTGACCGGCCGTCGTGTAGGTATTGACCTGAAACTCGCTGCCCGCTGGGAACACCTATGCAGCTGCAGGACCGACGGTAAGAAGGAAGGCCAGAAGTACCCACTTAAAGAATGGAGCTCCCAGACTCTGATCGAACGATGTTTTCACCCCCACCTCTCCATCTATCGGCTGTCTCTGTTCGCCCGCGCCCAAACACAGTGTCGCGGTTTCGTCTTTCGTCCAAATGACGAAACTCAGTAGTACATCCGCACGCCCGCCGTCAACCATTCGCTCCGGGGGCCGGCGAGAGGGCCTCGAAAGGGGCGCTTAGCGTGTATGGCAACAGCAATGTTCCCAGCACCCTAGCGCTCCGGATCCCACGTACGCACGCGCTGAGATCCTCGCCGCAGCGGTGGATGACGGCCGACTAGTTGCCTTCGGCAGTACGCGGCATGGTTTCGTTTGGCTCTTGCTCGAGCCCGCTCTGAACCAACTCGCTGATCGAGCGAGAGCCGTCCAGATCCACCATCTCGCCTGTATTGGAGACACGGAAGCGGGTGCCCCCCCAGACCACCGTGTCGCCGGCGAAGGCGAGCAGCCAGATGAGATCGAAGAACAGATCCTTCACCGGTACGATTGCCATGGCTCCCCAGCTCGTTTCGGTGGCGAGGTGACGCCACGAGATCGACATCGCCGACGCGTAACGAACCGCGAGGACAGCTGCGCTGGCGGTGCAAGCGAGGGGTGAGAAACCGTGGTAGAGAACGTTGAGAGTGGCCCACAGAGTTCCGTGCGTCAGAATGCTGCCGAAGTATCCGCCCGGTCGACAGATGCGGTACGTTCTCGCCCAACGCAGTTGGTGGTCGATTAGCCGGCGCCAGGTACCGAGTGCGAGGACGGTATCGACGACCTCGTTGCAGAGAACCAACTCATAGCCCTTCTGCGCTACGCGGTAGCCGAGCTCGTAGTCGTCGGCGAGGGTGTTGACGAGGGGCAGAAAGCCGCCGATTTCGTCGAGAACTGCCCTCCGGATCGCGATCGTCGCACCGAACGCATAGGTCGATTTCTCGACCTTGCGAGCCACCATTACGAGTGGTGTGAAGTCGGTGTTGATGAACAGCGATTCGATCAGCGTCGGCAGCCCACCCCGGTTGACTGCGCGGTACAGGCAGGTGACCAAGCCGGTGCCGGCACCGGCACCGCGGATCGTGCAGTTGAGGGTGTCCAGATAGCTGGGGCCCACGCGGATGTCGCTATCCGCGATGACGATGATGTCGTGCTCGGCGTGACGGTACATGTTGATGAGATTGGAGATTTTGTAGTTGGCGCCGTACACCCGGCCATCCACCACCAGGCGCAGGTTGACGGCCGGAAAGTCCCGTTGCAGCTTGCGGACCACGGTGGCAGCGGGGTCATTCTCGTCGGCGACACCGCAGATCACCTGGAAAGGGGCGTATTCTTGGCGGCACAGGGCCGCCAGGTTGTCGTAGAGCCCCATCTCGAGGCCCTTGAGCGGTTTGAGAATGGTAATGCCCTCGCGCGGAACATCGGCATCGTTGGCCGGTTCCGTCGCAAAGAACTCCCCGGCAGAATACATGCCGAGTAGGTAACAAAATACGGAAGCTCCAAGGCCGATTGTCAGTACAACCTGGACAATCGAAAGATCGGCCACAGCATCCGGCATCTATCCACCCCTCTGACCGACCGGTCAGGCCCCGGCAAGAACACCGTCTTTATGGCCTGCAGTCCCGTCGCGTATTGTTAAGCGGACCCCCGTTGGGGACAGTTAAGTGGTTACAATGATGATTTGGCCATGTCAAACGTAGGATTCTGATAGATTCCACCAGCTTTCCAGCGCCGGTTGGGCATTGACGTCCCGTCACAGGTTACGTAGGGAGGGCTGCTGCACAGGAGGTCAGTCGCTATGCCCGATGTCAAAATCTACCACAACCCTCGCTGCTCCAAGAGTCGCGCGACTCTCGAGTTGTTGCGCCAGAAGGGTGTCGATCTCGAGGTCATCGAATATTTGAAGGCTCCGCCCAGTGCGGAGGAACTCACCAGCCTGCTCGAGATTCTCGGCATGGAGCCGCGAGAGTTGGCGCGGAAGAAGGAAGCCGACTACGCCGCGGCGGGGTTGGACGATCCCTCACTCGGTCGCGACGAAGTGATCGCGAAAATGGTTGCGAATCCGATCGTCATCGAGCGCCCGATCGTGGTCCGCGGCAATCGCGCCGCGATCGGTCGGCCCCCGGCGAAGGTTCTCGACATTCTGTGAGACGCGCTGCCGGTTGGCAGGTGTCCGGCCTGGCGGCTCAGGCGACGTCCGCTTCGGGGTCTGGCAGCGTGCCGAGGGCCGGTGCAGCCGGGGATCGGTCGCGCCGCGGCGAGTCGTCTTCCCAAACGATCGTCTGGTAATCGAACTTGGTGCCCGGCATGTGGTCGAACTTGACGATCCGGAAGTACGGCGACAGATCGAAGTCGCGCGGTGTCACGAGTTTTGGATCCCGGCGACGAAATCGAGCGCGGTGCCTCTGCCATCGCCGTGGCATCAACCGGCGCAATGCGCCGTCGTTCTCTGGCGCTGCGTCGACGGTGACCTCGGGGAGAATCGGATAGCCGACTTTGGCCAGTCCGCGAGCGATCATCGTCGAGCAGATGACCGCCCGCTCCGAATTGCGGCCGAGGGTCAGGGCGGCACTGCGCCAGCGACGCGGTACGATGCTCACCGGGAAGAAGTAGCGGGCGAGGTCGACGATGTGCCGCAGGTCGTAGCGATCGCCAATGCGGGCGCAGGCGTATGCGACGACTTGGTCGGCGTCGGCGCGGCGCAGTCCCTCGGGGCGGCAAATTCGGATATTATACGGGATGTACTTCTCCAGCGGACTGGCGGTGACCCCGGCTCCCTCGATGGCTTCGACCAGCAGGTGTTCGGCGTTCGCGCCGAACGCGGCACGAACCCGAGTGGTCTCGGGGCCCCCATTCTTGACCAGCGCGTCGCCGACGTAGATGGCGCAATGCGACCAACAACTCTGTGTCAGATAGCGAATGACCTGACTGATGCGCTGATCGCCTTCGATCAGTAAGACATCGCCTTTGCGGAGGGTGCGCTTGAGGACTTCGATGTCGTTGGGCACGCGCACGACATAGTCGCCGAGCGGTTTCATCAGCAGCTTGGCACATTCGGCGATGACCCTTTTACGGGCCCAGGGCAGGATCGGTTTCGACATCGGTCAGTCCGGTGGTGACGGGAAAAATTGTACCCCTCGATTTTGGCCATTGTCTAGCGCAAAAACCCGAGCACCTTCTATTCGCAGCTAACGAAAACCCATATCCTGTGGGTCATGAGCGAGCACCGGGCGAGGATTCATTGGAGTCATGCTGGCGGCGAGTTTTCCTATGATGCGTACAGTCGGAACCACTCCTGGGTCTTTCTCAACGGGGTCGTCGTCGCGGCCTCGGCGGCGCCTGGCGGTGCCTGGCGGCGCCTGGGTTCTTGGGCGACGAGTCGCGGATCGACCCCGAGGAGGCATTCGTCGCGTCTGTGGCGAGTTGTCACATGCTTACTTTTCTCGCGATCGCGGCGAAGAGGCAATTGCCGGTGGAGTCGTACGAAGACGACGCTTGCGGTCGCCTGGAGAAGAACGGCGACGGTAAACTGGCGGTGACCGAAGTCGTGTTGCGACCCCGCGTGCGGTTTGCTGATGGTGCGGCCGAGTCGCCTGCGGATCTCGCGGAGCTGCACGCTCTGGCGCATTCCCAGTGTTTTATCGCGAACTCTGTGATCTGTGCGGTCCGGGTCGACTTGCTGCTGCCGAATTGAGGATCGCGGCGCGGTGTGGCAGGGCTGAGGCTGGATATGGACGAGTCGACGTTGATTTCGGTGATCATCCCGACATACGAGCGCGCGGATCGGCTCGTTCGGGCTGTCGAGTCCGTTCTCGACCAGTCCGATGCGGGATGCGAATTGATCGTCGTCGATGACGGCTCGACGGATGCAACGGCTCAGCGCATGGCATCGTACGGCACGAGGCTACGCTACCACCGCCGGGACCATTCAGGGGTTTCGGCGGCGCGCAATGAGGGAGCGCGGCTGGCGAGGGGAGAGTGGTTGGCGTTCCTCGACTCCGACGACGAATGGTTGTCCGGCAAGGTGAGTGAACAGCGCCGGTTTCACCGCGACAATCCGGACGTGCCGGTCAGCCAGACCGGCGAGATCTGGATCCGCAACGGAGTTCGCGTCAATCCGTGCAAGCACCACGCGAAGCCGCGAGGTGACGTATTCGACGCGTCCCTGGATCGGTGTCTGGTGTCGCCCTCGGCGGTGATGTTGCGTCGCGACGTCTTCGACGACATCGGCGGATTCGACGAGGATCTGCCGGTCTGTGAGGACTACGACCTGTGGTTGCGGCTCGGCAGTCGCGTGCATTTCGGCTTGATCGAGGAGGCGTTGGTGGTCAAGTACGGCGGCCACGAGGATCAACTGTCGCGTCAGTACTGGGCCATGGATCGTTTTCGAGTAGCGGCGATCGGCAAGCTACTCGAGGAGGGGTGTCTCGACCGGCACCGGCGCGATGCGGCGCTTGGCGTGCTCGAGGGGAAGTGTCGGATCCTCGCCAACGGTGCGCGGCGTCGCGGCCGCGATGGCGAGGCGGGAGCATACGAACGGATGATTCTCAGGTACGCCGCGAATGTCTGAAGCGGAGCTAAGGGAGCGTGCGGCTCGGGGTCGCTGGCGCGCGGTGACGGTCGACCGAATCCGGGATCTCGGCGAGGGATCGTCGCGTGGTGTGCTCGAGCTGTTGGCACCGCTCGGGGTGAATGACAACCAGATGCGAGATATGCTCGACCTGCTCGAGGACACGGCTGCGCGCCGCCGCACGACGGTTGCCGATGTCATTGCCGCTCCAGAGGTCGCGGCGGTACGAGACCGCGAGCTTGGCCGCAGCGACAAGATCAAGATGCTCAAGGCGTGTCTGCGGCGACTCCGTTACCCCCAGCTGACCGCCGCACTCGACCGGATAGCCGCGTTGCGCTCGGAGCTGGGGTTGCCACGCGGTTGCAGTATCCGCTTGCCGGAGAACCTCGAAGGCGACGAAGTCGTATTGACGATTCGCGCAACCTCGGTGGAACAGCTGCGCACGCGTGTCCGCGGCGCGGCGCGAGCGTGTGAGGGGTCGGAGCTGGATTCGATTTTTGACGTCTGGGAGGAAGCCGAGGGATGATCGGCCAATCGAATAGTGTGGATTCCGAGGTGGCACCGTTCTTTTCCCATCCGTCGCCGTGTCGCTTCGTGCCGCGAGTCGTCTGGGTCGAAGAGGGCGAGGAGCACAGCAGCATCGTTACTGCGGTGCGCTCGCGTTTTCCGGAGGTAGTTGTGCACCGGTTTGTAAATGTCGCCGAACTGCCGAGAACCAACTTCGACGATGCCAAGAGCTGCCTTGTCCTCAGGCGCCATCGCGGGGGGTTCCTGCAGCACTGTCCTGCGGGTACGTCGGGGTTGGTATGTTGCAATTACCTGGTCGTCAACTTTGCGAGTAACTGTCCCTACGATTGTTCGTACTGTTTTCTCCAGGACTACCTGGCTTCGAACCCGCACCTGACCGCGTTTACCAATGTCGGCGACGGTCTGGCCGAGATCGACCGGGCCCTGAGTGGGCACCCGGACAAACAGTTTCGCGTTGGCACCGGCGAACTCGCCGACAGTTTGGCGCTCGACCCGGTGACGTCGCTGAGCCGCGAGTTGGTGCCCTTTTTTGCATCGCGGGCCAATGCGCTACTCGAACTCAAGACCAAGAGTGATTGCGTCGACGATCTCCTGGAGATGGATCCAGGTGGTCGCGTCGTCGTCAGCTGGTCGGTGAGTCCGCGGGAGATCGCCGACAGCGAGGAATACGGGGCCGCCTCGCTCGACGCCCGCTTCGCGGCAGCGCGTCGCGTCGCAGGCGCCGGATATCAGGTGGGCTTCCACCTCGATCCGATCATCGAGCACGAGGGCTGGCGCGACCATTATGGCGTCATGTTCGAGCAGCTCTTTGACAGTGTTGCCGCTGACCAGATCGCATGGTTCAGTCTCGGTGCCTTGCGCATGACGCCCGCACTGCGTCGCAAAGTTCGCCAGCGGCCGCGTCAACGGCCCGGGTCGCACCCGCTCGCGTCCGAGATGGTCGATTGCGGCGACGGCAAGCTGCGGGTGTGGCGCGGGTTGCGGGTTCGGATGTACCAGGCGCTGCTCGAGCACATCCGCGCCGGCGCGCCAGCGGCGACGGTTTATCTGTGTATGGAGTCGCCGTCGGTATGGCAGCGCGCGATGAAGGAGATTCCTTCAGATCGTCAGCTCGGCATGCGGTTGGCGGCAGGTGCGCGCTGGTGAGCCGCCCCGCGTCCCCGGCGATCGGCATCTTCGACTCCGGCATCGGTGGCCTCACCGTCGTTCAGGCCCTGATCGAGATCCTGCCGGCGGAGCGACTGGTGTACCTGGGCGACACGGGGCGCACGCCTTATGGCACCAAGTCGAACGACGTCGTCCAGCGATACTCGGAGGAGAACGCCATGTTTCTCCTCGACAAGGGCATCAAGTTGTTGGTCGTGGCCTGCAATACCGCGAGCGCCGTTGCGCTCGGCTCGCTGCGCGAACGCTTCGACATACCGATGGTCGACGTGATCGAGCCCGGTGCCGCCGCGGCGGTGGCTGCGACGCGCAATGGCAAGGTGGGGATCATCGGGACCGAGGCGACCATCCGCAGCGGAGCCTACGCGCGGGCGTTGAAGAGATTGCGCTCTGACCTCGAGATCTACACCCGTGCTTGCCCTCTGTTCGTTCCGCTGGCGGAGGAGGGGTGGATCGACAATGATGTCGCGCACCAAACGGCCCGCCTCTACCTCGCCAGTCTCAGGGCCAGTGGCATCGACACTCTGATCCTGGGCTGTACCCACTATCCATTGCTGCGCGGGGCAGTCGCCGCGGTGATGGGCCCTTCGGTGCACCTCGTCGATTCGGCCCGGGCGACGGCCCATGTGGTTCGCGCCACTCTCGCAGCGGCCGCGCTGATGCCGACCGGCGGGTCCGGGGCGAACTCCTTCTTCGTCACCGATGCTCCCGACCGATTCGTCAAGGTCGGAGCCCGCTTTCTCGGTGCAGAACTCGATTCGGCCGTGCAAATCGAGCGCTGAGATGCATCCGGAAAAGGCGAATCCGGGTTGATCTTTATGGCGGCGGCGGGCAGCATTGCCGATTGGCGAAGAACCGGTCGTCTCGGCCCGAGATAGGTCCAAGTTTACACGCCCGACACCGGAGTCGCGGGAGAGTCATGAATCGGATGCTGTTGGGCGCGCTCGCTGGAATTCCGGCGGGCGCCTTGGTTGCGGGAGGAATCGGCGCGTACCTGCTGGGTGGCGTCGACCTGTCCTTGCTGACGCCGTACCTGGCGGTGGGGGCGGTGGTCGGCTTGATCGGCGGAGCGACCGCGGGCGATCCGAAGAAAGTCATCGGTAGCAAGAACGAGCGTGAGCTCAAGCGCCTGCGGCCGGCGCTGGCGAAGATCAACGAGTTCGAGACGGAAATCGAAGCTCTCAGCGATGATGATCTGCGAGCCAAGACCGACGCGTTCCGGGTGCGGGTTCGCGAGGGAAGCCGGGCCGAGCGCGAAGAGCTGGAGAGATTGCGCGGTGAGGTGGCGGAGGCCCATGCCGAGGGTAGCGAGGCGATCGACGATCTCCGCGAACGGATCGTTGACCAGGAAAAGGCTCTGTACGAGGAGGAGAATCGCGTCCTCGACGAAATCCTACCCGAGGCTTTCGCCTGTGTCCGCGAGGCTTCGAAGCGAACCATCGGTCTGCGCCATTACGATGTTCAGATGATGGGTGGGATGGTTCTGCACCGTGGTACCATCGCCGAGATGAAGACCGGCGAGGGGAAGACCCTGGTCGCGACGCTGCCGGTCTATCTGAACTCCCTGACCGGGCGGGGCGTTCACCTGATCACCGTCAACGATTACCTGGCGCGTCGCGATGTGCAGTGGATGGGGCCGGTGTACCATGCGCTCGGTCTCTCTGTGTCCGCGGTGGTCCATGACGAGAGCTTTCGTTTTGATCCGACGTACATCGTCAAGGACTACCGGATGCTCAATCTGCGATTGATCGAGCGCCGCGAAGCGTACGCGTGTGATGTGGCCTACGGCACCAATCACGAATTTGGCTTCGATTATCTGCGCGACAACATGAAGTTCTCGCTCGACGAGTATGTGCAGAGAGAGCTTACCTATTCGATCGTCGACGAGGTGGACAATATTCTGATCGACGAAGCGCGCACGCCGCTCATCATCTCCGGCCCCGCCGAGCAGTCTACCGACAAGTACCAGTCGATCAATCGGATCATCCAGCGTCTGCGGATTGGCGCGACGACGGTTGGCGACGTGCCACAGGAAGAGCGTGCCGCGATCGACGCGCAGGGGGACTATACCGTCGACGAGAAGGGCAAGACGGTGACGTTGACCGAGGCCGGAGTTGCCAAGGTCGAGCGCATGCTCAACATCACGAACCTCTACGATCCGAACGAGATCGATATCCTCCACCATGTCAATCAAGCGCTGCGGGCGAACGTCTTGTTCCGACGCGACGTCGACTACGTCGTCAAGGACGGCCAGGTGGTGATCGTCGACGAGTTCACCGGGCGCTTGATGCCGGGGCGTCGCTGGTCGGATGGCCTGCACCAGGCGGTCGAAGCCAAGGAAGGCGTCAAGATCGAGCGCGAGAATCAGACACTGGCGACCATCACGCTACAGAACTACTTCCGCATGTACCGCAAGCTTGCCGGAATGACGGGCACGGCGGATACCGAGGCTGCGGAGTTCAAGAAGATCTATGATCTCGACGTGATGGTGATGCCGTCGAACAAGGCGCTCGCCCGGATCGACCACCCCGACGTGGTGTACAAGAGCGAGCGTGAGAAGTTCAACGCAGTTGCCGATGAGATCGCCGATTGCAACGAGCGCCGCCAGCCGGTCCTGGTCGGGACCATTTCGGTCGAGAAGTCCGAGGTGCTCGGGCGACTCCTCAAGAAGAGGAAGATCAAGCACAACGTGCTCAACGCGATCAACCACGAGGCCGAGGCCAACATTATTGCCCAAGCCGGGGGACTGGGCGCGGTGACCATCGCGACCAATATGGCAGGTCGCGGTACGGATATTCTGCTCGGTGGAAATCCGGAGTTCCTGGCGCGCTCGCAGATGGAGGACGAGTGGGTCAAGCGTTCGCGCAAGGGGCCGCAGAGCGGGATGCGCTACGAGGACGTTCTCGCCAAGCTGCGCGATGATTTCGAACACGCCATGGAGGCCGCTCGCGCCGAGTACGAGCCCAAATGGGAGCCCTTGGAAGAAGCGCAATCGAGCGCTCTCGATGCGGTGACCCAGGCGCATCGGGAACATTTGGAAGCGAGCTTTTGGGGTGCCCGGAGGGCCTACGAATCGTGCGCTGCGGTGGTGCACGACGAGGCGACGGGGTACGAAGCTGGGGCCCTGGCTTCCGAGGCGTTTGCGGCGGCCATCGAAGAGCTCGACCACATCACGGGTCCGCATTTCGGAGAGGACGGCCAGCTTCGCTTCCGTCGCGCCCTGGAAGACTGATGTGCGGTATTGCGCGAAGCAGGGCAAGGCGGCGAACAGCCCAAGGCCCGGTTGCAGCGAGCGCAGGCGGTTTTCGATCGCTCCCGCCTGGAGTACGAGCGCGCGATCGGGGCGGTTCTGGGCGAAGATCACGGCCTCGATCCGGCCCAGACTGGCAGCGCCTTCGCGGCGGCCGAGCAAGCTTTTCGGGACGCCGAGGAGGGGTATTCCGAGCAGCGCAAGCCGTATGAGCAAGCCGTAGAGGAGGCTCGCGCGACGTATGAGCGGGATCGGCGCAAGTACACCGAGGCGATCGAAGAGGTGCGCGAGCAGATGGAGTCCGCACCGGACGAGATCGGCGACCGATACGAGGAGATTCTCGAGGGTTTCGAGAAGCAATTTGCCGACGAACGGGCGAAGGTGCTCGAGGCTGGCGGACTGATGATTATCGGCACGGAGAGGCACGAGAGTCGCCGGATCGATAATCAGCTGCGCGGTCGGGCGGGCCGCCAGGGCGATCCCGGTGCGTCTCGGTTTTATCTTTCCCTGGAAGACGACCTCCTGCGTATTTTTGGAGCGGACCGAATCCAGGGATTGATGGAACGCCTGGGCATGGAGGAGGGGGAGCCGATCGAGCACCGCATGATCACCAAGGCGGTCGCCAGTGCCCAGGGCAAGGTCGAGGCGCGCGATTTCGACGTCCGAAAACACCTCCTCGAGTACGACGACGTCATGAACAAGCAGCGCGAGATCATTTACGGGCAGCGGCGCGAAGTGCTCGGCGGCGATGCGCTGCGAGAGCAGGCTCTACAGATGACCGACGGTGCCATCGACGCGCTCGTCGATGCGTACGGCTCGCCTGAGACACCGACGGAAGCCGTCGACTGGGCAGCTGTAGACGACGCGCTGTTCCGCCAGTTCAACGTCCGTCTCGATCTCACGGACGAACAACGACAGGAACTTCGCGATGATGCGCTGGCCGAGTTCCTGAGCGAGCGTCTCCGCGCCGTGTACGACCAGCGCGAGCGGGAGTTCGGCGAACCGGTGATGCGGCAGATCGAAAAGTTCGTGATGCTGCAGACCATCGATCAATTGTGGAAGGACCACTTGTTGTCGATGGATCATCTCAAGGAAGGCATCGGTCTGCGCGGGTATGCTCAACAGGATCCCCTCCAGGAATACAAGAAGGAGGGGTTCGAGATGTTCGAGGCCATGGTTGCGCGTGTCCATGAAGAAACGGTGCAGAAGCTGTTTACGGTGCAGCTTTCGCGCGACGAGGATCTCGCCCGGCTCGAGGCGGCGCGGCGGCAGGACTCGCAAATGGTGATGAGCGGCGGTGGGACGGCTGGAGCCGCGCCGGGGCAACCGCAACGGACGCGGCAGTCGACCCAGCGTCGCGATGGCGACAAGGTCGGACGCAACGATCCGTGTCCGTGCGGTAGCGGCAAGAAGTACAAGAAGTGTCACGGAGCCTGATCCGCTCGCGGTCAGAGGTCGCGGGTTGCCGGTCATGAAGGTGCCTGTCGCGCCGCGCAAGGTTCTCGTTCCCGGCTTCCGCTTTGCCGGGATCGCCTGCGGGTTGAAGGCGAGCGGCAAGCGGGACATCGCCCTCATCGTGTCGGATTGCGCGGCCACGGCGGTGGGTGTGTTCACGACCAACCGGGTCAAGGCCGCGCCGGTGATCGTTGGCCAGAAGAGGGTCGCCAGGGGGCGTGCGCAGGTGGTGCTGGTCAACAGTGGCAACGCCAATGCCTACACCGGGCGCGACGGTCTTCGCCTGGCTCGCGCCATGACGCGGAGAGTGGCGCGGCATCTCGGTGTCGACGAGGAGTTGGTGGTACCGTCGTCGACCGGGCGTATCGGCTGTCAGTTGCCCCGTGAGATCGTTGCCGAGGGTGTCGACCGCGTCGTCGAGGATCTTACCGACGATGGCTTCCACCGTGCCCTGGAAGGGATCATGACCACGGATGCATTCCCGAAGTTCGCCACGGCAAGGGTAAGGATCGGCCGCCGTGAGGTGACGATTGCCGGAATGGCGAAAGGCGCGGGGATGATCGCTCCCGATATGGCGACGATGTTGTCCTACTTGATGACGGATGCCGCGGTGTCGCGCGCGGCCCTGCGCCGGGCGCTGGATCTGGCGCTGCCGGAGTCGTTCAATGCGATCGTTGTCGATGGCGACACGAGTACCAACGATACGGTGTTGTTGCTGGCCAACGGTGTGGCGGGGAACCCGCGGCTCGAGCGCAGCTCGCGGGGCTTCACATCGTTCGCCGCCGGTATTGCCCACGTTTGCCGTTCGTTGGCGCGGATGATCGTCAAGGACGGTGAGGGCGCCTCGAAGCTGGTGGATATCGTCGTTCGCGGTGCTCGCTCGAAATCGGACGCGGGCAAGGTGGCGGATGCGATCGCCCGGTCGCCGCTGTGTAAGACTGCCTTTTACGGTTCCGACCCGTATGCCGGTCGTATCGTTTGCGCGGCTGGCTACAGTGGGGCGCGCTTCAACCCGGCGCGTCTCGATGTCTTTCTCGACGATGTTCAGGTTGTCGACAGTGGGATCGAGGTTGTCGACCAAGTCGAGAAGCAAGCGGGCAGGGTCGCGGCGAAGGCGGAGTTCACGGTGACCGTCGACCTCCATGCCGGCCGCGCCACGACGCTGCGCATGGCCAGCGACCTGACGGTCGATTATGTCCGCTTCAATTCGGCCTACCGTACGTAGGCTGGGTGCGACCGCGGCGGGACGTGCGCCCGGGGTGCGCTTGAGGCTGGCGAGCTCCGAGAACGTGTGGAGCTCGTTCAGAGCTCGATTTGACAGGTGGCGCTGCAGCCATCGCCGCTCTTTTTGTTACCGTCGTCGCAGCGCTCGTTGGTCTCGCGCATTCCGTTGCCGCACACCGGTTCCGGACAGTCGTAGGCCCTAGCCGGATACATCGCGGCGGCGAGACAGGCCGACCGACTCGACACCAGGTCGACCGCCTGCTCGGTGGAGAAACCGTAGAGAGATTCGAACGTGGCGTTGTCGCAGCGCGCCTCGAGAGCATCGCGCAGTGACCGGTCGACCCGCGTAATGCGGCGCTCGGTCTGTTCGACGTCGACGCTCTTTGCCGATGACGAGCGGTGGCGCTTGGCGATGTTGTCGAGCGTTCCATTACGCGACCGAAATCCGAAGTGAAATGCCTTGGTGGTGATCGATGCGAAAGCGCGGATGCAATCCTTGTCGCCCTCGCTCAGCGAAGCGGTGCTTCCGACAGCGAACAGCGGGTTGAAGACGACCGATACCGCGGAGCTATCCAATTCGCGGCAGAGGTTGACGACATCGAGTAGAATATCCGGGATGTCGGTGAAGAGCAGTTTGGAGACGTCCGCCGCGCTGCAGAGCGAGTCCAGGTCGCCACGGAAGACAGCGGCTTGGAGATCCTCGACCGCCTGGTCGTCGGCCTTTTCGTCACAGGAACCGCCGTCGAGTTGCGCGAGCAGGCATTTTCGTCGAATCGCCCAGGTGCGCAACGTGCAGTTGGAGGCACTGGCTCCGATTTCCGTCTGACAGCGCGCCTCGGCGGACTCGAAGTTGTCAGCCCAGAAGGTGAGCGGCACGGTGCCGTCGTGGGCCTGCGCAGGGAAGGTGAAAACCATCAGTGCGGCCGCGGCGACGCCGGCAAAAACGAAGCACCGCCGCCGCTTGATGTTTAGAACAGGGCTCACCCACCAACGATAGCGGCGTGGCAACCGTGTGACAAGCGGGCGGTTCCGAGCGGCGCGCCGCGGTGTCGGCGCGGTGTCGGCGCACCGGGGTAGGGTGCTGGTCGAGCCAGCGATCCTACCCCGGCAGGTCGAGCTTGAATCGATCGGGTGGTGTTAGCCTTTGGCCTTGGTTTTGAGGATCGGATTGATGATGTCCTTGAAACCTTGGATCGATCGGTTGCGCAGCAGCTTTCCGTTGACAAAGATCGTCGGTGTGCCGCGGACGCCGACGTTTTGAGCCAACCGCATGTCGGCCCGGATTTCTTTCTTGACTGCATCGGACTTCATGTCCGATTCGAATTTGGCGACGTCGAGGCCCAGCTGTTTGGCGTATTCGCTGAGCTTCTCCGCTTGGAGTGCGCGTTGGTTCTTGAACAGCAGCTCGTGCATCTCCCAGAACTTGCCCTGCATGCGGGCGGCAAGTGCCGCCTGCGCCGCACCCATTGCATTCTGGTGGATCGATGTCAGCGGGAAGTTTTTGTAGACGAATCGCGCCTGTGTCGGATACGCATCGAGCGCTTCATTGATGATCGGTTCTGCGCGTGCGCAGAACGGACATTGATAGTCGGAGAATTCGGTAATGGTGATCGCGCCGTCTTTGGGTCCCTTGACGTCGGAATTGCCGACTGGCAGCTCGTATTTCTTGCCTGGATCGGGCCCAGTCCGGCGCTTCGGCGGCGGTGCCGCCGCCGGTGCCTTGTCGAGCTTCTTGTCGATCGTATCGAGCTTGGCGAGTATTTGCTTTTGTTGGGTCTTGAGCTCCGCGATTTCCTCGGGGCTTACCGACTCCTGTGCGCATCCGGCGGTGAGTACGCCCGCCGCGATCAAAACGGCGAAAGCGCGGCAGATGGAAGTCCTACGCATCATTCGATTCTCCTTGTTGTTGGTTGGTCCATCCATGGGACGCGTGCAGGGGTTCGTATGGCGATCTCGCGCCAAGCCGCCGGGCACTGAAGATACCGGGGTAACCGGCGGAGATCCAGCAACGCCGGTCTGACGCGAGAAATGAGCGGCAACCCGCGGACCTCGCTCGGTGCGGACTGCCGAGGGGACTCTAGCAGCCCCTTGAAAAACAGGATACCCGCTACAAACGGTCTTTTGCCGCCATTCTGGGACCGCCGATTCGGCTTTGGGCTGGGTTGCGGAATCCCCGGCAAAAGCAACAACTTTGCCTCCGGCCTTCGCCAAGACTTCGGATGGCATGCCGGGTCCGCGCCACGCCAGAACGCCAAAATCCTCATTTTCGCCTGCGCGCCTCTTTTTCAACTGACTGGAGTCTCTCGGGGATGGGCCTGCGAGCTCGAGCGATATGGATGTGTCCCTGTTGGGGATGGAAGTAGGCTGGCGAAGCGCGGTACGTTGAGCTCATGCGGGTGATCGCTGGGGCGGCGCGGGGCCGGAAGTTGCGGACGGTTGCCTCCGAGGTGGTGCGGCCGACGTCGGATCGCGTGAAGGAAGCTGTCTTCAGTATGATCGGCAGCCGCCTCGAGTTGAGCCAGAGCAGAGTGCTCGATCTGTATGCGGGCAGTGGCGCTCTCGGCATTGAAGCACTGAGCCGTGGTGCTGCTCGTTGTATATTCGTCGAGCGCGATCGGGCCGTGGCAGCGGTGCTGCGGTCCAACCTGACGCGGTGCGGCCTCGAAGGCGGCTCCAGCGTGGTCACGCGCGCGGTCGAGTCGGTGCTAGACGGTTTCGCCGGCGGTTTCGCCGGCGGTTTCGCCGGCGACGGCTCAACCTTCGATCTGATCATCGCGGATCCGCCTTACGCGACGGATCCCGCGGTCGTCGTCGAAAAGGTGCAGCGCTTCGATTTGCTGGCTGTCGATGGGCTTTTGATCGTGGAACATGCTAGCGAACGAGCGCTGCAAGGGGCCGGGAACATACGGTTGACCCGCACGAAGCGCTATGGAAAGACCACGGTGACTTTGCTGAGCAGAGTTTTTGACGAGAAACCGAACCCGCAGTGACCCGCAAAGCTGTATACGCAGGCTCCTTCGATCCGATTACGAACGGTCATATCGATATCGTGCGGCGTTCGCTGTGCTCGTTCGACGAGATCATTGTCGCTGTCGCCTACAATGCTGCGAAAGACAATGCGCTGTTCACGGTCGACGAGCGGGTCGAGATGATTCGCGAGGCGGTTGCCGATATTTCCGGGCGGGTTGTCGTCGATTCTTTCGAGGGCCTTCTCGTCGATTACTGTGATCGCCGGGGAGCGAGTACGATCATTCGCGGCCTCCGGGCGGTTACGGACTTCGAGTACGAATTTCAGATGGCGATGATGAATCGGCACCTGAACCCGCGCGTCGAGACGTTGTTCATGACGGCCAGCGAAGCGTATCTCTACACTGCGTCGAGATTGGTCAAGGAAGTCTCGCGGCTCGGCGGCGATGTCGGGTCGTTGATCCCGGCGGCTGTCGAGGCCCGGCTAGAGAAAAAATTCGCCGAGCACTAGTCGACTGGAATCCCGCTGGGCCAAGGCCCGGCGATCGTCCCGGCGATCGTCCCGGCGATCGTCCCGGCGATCGTCCCGGCGATCGTCGTGCCGGGCTGGCGCCGGGGGGCGCTGCACTTGTCGGAGCGGACGAACGCGGGTAGCGTGAGCGGCCTTGGTTTCACGAGTCTCCGATGTGGCGCGCGGTGACGTCGCAGTACTCGATGAGGAGCTCAGGCGGGTATCCTTTGGACTACGAGCGGCATTCTCAAGAGGCATGACGGCACAGAGACCGATTTCGAGCGATCGATGAAGGCACATGTTCTCGTACGTCCTGGGCAGCTGGAGCTGCGTGAATTGCCGACGCCGCGTCCCGATGGAGACGGGATCGTCGTCCGGGTGCGCGCGGCACTGACCTGCGGTACCGATCTCAAGACCTATTTGCGCGGACACCCGAAGTTCGAGTTACCGATGTTGTTCGGCCATGAATTTGCCGGCGAGGTTGCCGAAGTTGGAACCGCGGTCGAGGGTTTTCGCGAAGGGGATGCGGTCATGGTGGCGCCGACGGCGCCGTGCGGTCGCTGCTACCACTGCCAGCGGCGGCAGGAGAATCTCTGCCCGCAAGTGATTCCGACGATGGTCCACGGTGCCTACGCCGAATTCGTCAAACTTCCGGGGGCAGTGGTGCGCACCAACCTCTACGAGAAGCCTCTCGGCCTGCCGTATCGTGAGGCCGCATTGCTGGAGCCTCTCGCCTGTGTCGAGCACGGTCTTTCTATGGTCGAGACGCGCAACGACGACACTGCAGTCGTGATTGGCGGTGGTGCGGTGACACTGTTGCACGTGCTCGCGCTGCGGGCACGCGGTGTCGAAGGCGTGGTCGTCGTCGCCCGCAACGCGCGTCGCGCTGACGAAGCGCGGCGTATGGGTATCGAGGTTCTCGAGTCCGAAGCCAGCCGGGTTGGCGACCGAGTGTTGGAGATGACCGCGGGCCGCGGCGCCGATCTGGTGATCGAGTGCACGGGCCGGGAAAATGTCTGGGAAATCGCACCCTCGTTGGCGAGAGTGGGTGGACAGGTGGTTCTCTTCGGTGGCTGTGCCGCCGGGACTTCGGTGACGTTCGACAGCCATCGTCTGCACTACGATCAGGTTCAGATCACCAGCCCGTTTCATTTTACGCCGCGCGATGTACGCCGGGCGTACGATTTGTTGGTTTCGGGAGATGTGCTCGGCAAGTCGCTGATCGGTGGCGAGCATACACTGGAAGAGCTGCCGTTGGCACTGGAAGCGTTGCGCAGCGGCGGCGGGCCCAAGTTTGCCATCGTGCCGAACGGAAATGGCAACGGGCGTCACAGCAGCGACTGCTCGAACGGCCACGGTCGCAATGGTCGCTCCGACGGCCGATGAAGGTTGCCCGGCTTTATGACTACCTCGATGTTCGAATCGAGGAGGCGGTGCGGCCGGCGATCGGCTCCACCGAGGCGCTGGTGCGCACGGCGGCGTGCGGCATATGCTCCGGTGACGTCGTCCCATGGTACATCCGCCGCAAGGCTCCGCTGGTGTTCGGTCACGAGCCGGTTGGGGAGATCGTCGAGCTTGGCGAGGCGGTTGAGGGGCTCGCGGTTGGCGATCGCGTGTTCGTCCACCACCACGCGCCCTGCTTCGATTGCCCGCTCTGCCGTCGCGGCGAGTACGTGCAGTGTTCGACGTGGAAGCAGTCGCAGATCGACCCGGGCGGCATGGCCGAATACTTTCGCGTTCCGGCGACGAACCTCGCCGACACCCTGCGCCTACCCGATCGCGTTGCCTACGAGGACGGCGCGCTGGTCGAGCCGCTTGCATGCGTCGTAAAATCTCTGCGGCGGGCAGGTGATGTCCTCGATCGCACGCTGCTGGTCATCGGTCTCGGAGTGATGGGCCAGCTCCACGTGGTGCTCGGACGCCACCTCGGCGCGCGGCGGCTCTTTGCGGCGGATTTCGAGAAGAGTCGCTGCGAGCACGCGCGTGGACTGGGCGCGGATGTCGTTATCGATGCTGCGCGCGAGGATCTCGTCGGAGCGGTGGCCAGGGAGACCGACGGAGCTGGCGTCGAGGTGGTCATCGCCGGCCCTGCCACGGTGTCGGCGATCGAGCAGGGCCTGGCCTGCGCCAGTCGCGGCGGTACCGTGGTTCAGTTCATGGGAACGCCGCCCGGAGAGTTCCTGCGGCTATCGACCTTTGACTATTACTTCCGCGAGATCCGCTTGACCCCGAGCTACTCTTGCGGTCCCGACGACACGCGCCGCGCGCTCGACCTGATCGGCGATGGCGTGGTACGCGCGGAGCAGGTCGTGACCCACCGTTTCCCGCTTGCAGAGGCCGGCGCCGCCTATGCAATGGCGGCGACCGACAAGCGTGCGATCAAGACGCTGGTCACGTTTGACTGAGGATCGGCCGGCGGCTCTCGGTATTACTTCGTTCCGAGATAGCGCTCGGTCAATTTGTCGATCGACCAGGAGTCGGGCTTCTGGCTCGGCGGGTATTCCTTGAATGTGCTGAGGAATTGGGCGGTGACGGCGGTGCCGAGATAGCCCTGTGGTGCCTTGTCGATCATCCAGTCCCAGTATGTGTTGGCGTTATGATCGGCCCGCTCGAAAGGGTCTCGGCGCAAATTGAAAATCTTGAACATGCGTAGCGTCACGAAGGGTTCAGCCCACAGGGCCATGGTGTGCGCCCGGTTTTCGGCGAACACGATCTTCCAGTCGCCGACGCGCACACACACGGGCATACCCTCGTCGTCGAGGTAGATGAACTCGCGGCGCGGGCTCTTGTCGGTTTTTCCCGTGAGGTAGGGCAGGAAGTTGTAACCGTCCAGGTGGAGTTTTGAATCCTTGCTGCCGATGCGCACGCCCGCCAGCAGTTCCTGCTTGAGGTCGGGGTCGCCCACAACCGCCGCCAGAGTGGGCATCCAATCGAGGTGGGACATGATTTCGTTGGATACTTGCCCTGGCTTGATCTTGCCCGGCCAGCGGACCATGGCGGGTACCCGGTAGGCGCCCTCCCAGTTGGTGTTCTTCTCACTGCGGAAGGGGGTGATGCCAGCGTCCGGCCAGGTGTTGAAGTGAACGCCGTTGTCGGTGGAGTAGAACACGATGGTGTGATCGGCGATCTGCAGTTGGTCCAATTGGTCGAGCAACTGGCCGACCAACTCGTCGTGTGCCACCATCACGTCGTTGTAGAAATCCTGCCCGGATTTTCCGAGGTTTTTCTTCGCCGGATGGGTGCGAAAGTGCATGCCCGTGGTGTTCACCCAGACGAAGAAGGGTTTGTCGGCCTTCACCGATTTGTCGATGAACTTTTCCGCCGCCGCGACGAATTCCTCGTCCGCGGTCTCCATGCGCTTGCGGGTCAGTGCGCCGGTATCCTCGACCCGGCCGTCGGCGTAGGAGTGGATGACGCCACGAGGTCCGAATTTTTTGCGAAAATCGGGGTTCTTGGGGTAGTCTACGTCCTCTGGCTCTTCTTCGGCGTTGAGGTGGTAGAGGTTGCCGAAAAACTCATCGAAACCGTGATTGGTGGGCAGGAACGCGTCCTTGTCGCCAAGGTGGTTCTTACCGAACTGGCCCGTGGCATAGCCGTGCGCCTTAGGACCTCGGCGATGGTGATGTCCCTGTCCTGTAGGCCGAGATCGGCGCCGGGGAGGCCCACCTTGGTCAGCCCGGTGCGCAAGCCGGCTTGGCCGGTAATGAAATCCGCCCGGCCGGCGGTGCAGCTCTGGTCGCCGTAGTAGTCCGTGAAACGCATCCCTTCACTGGCGATGCGATCGATATTGGGTGTGCGGTATCCCATTATGCCGTCGCTGTATGCACTGATGTTGGTGATGCCGATGTCATCACCCCAAATCACGAGAATATTCGGTTGGTCCGCAGCTGCGGCGGGGGATGCGGTGATGGCAGCTAGCGACAAGAGTGCCGCGGCCAAACCGTAAGCGAGTTTCATGGTATGGTCCTTTCGTGTAGCAGCGCCAGCGGGCTGCTAGATAGCGCACCGGGCGCCAGCGTAGTTCGGGTGCTGCACCTGCTTCAACCCCAGCGGATGGCGCAGGGGTAATCGGCGCGACTTTACCGGCGATCGATCGGTGATATCGGTGATATCAGTGATATCTTGGCGCCGGCGGTCGACAAGACGGCCGTGCGCAGGTCGACCACTGGGGCGAGGGGGAAGCATGTTGCTTCGACAACTATTCGATACGCGATCCTGGACGTATACCTACTTGCTCGCCGATCGGAAGAGCGGGGAGGCCGTGCTCATCGACCCGGTGTTCGAGCAGGTACGGCGGGACAGTGCCTTGGTTGACGAATTGGGCCTCGAGCTCCGCTATACCCTCGACACCCATGTCCACGCCGACCACGTGACCGGTGCATGGCTCTTGCGCGCAAAACTCGGGTCCAAAATCGCGCTCATGGCGACCGCGGGGGCGACCGGCGCGGACGTCCTGCTTGCGGACGGCGCTGAGATCGCTCTCGGTTCGCGCTCGATCACGGCACTCGCCACGCCAGGTCACACCAATGGTTGCGGTACCTACGTGCTCGACGACAAGAGCATGGCTTTCACGGGAGACTGCCTCCTCATCCGGGGGTGTGGCCGGACCGATTTTCAACAGGGCTCGGCGAAGCAGATGTATCGCTCGGTCAGGGAGAAGATCTTCGCGTTGCCCAAGGACTGCTCGATCTATCCGGCACACGACTACCAGGGACGCACGATGACGACCGTGGCCGAGGAGATGGAGTACAATCCCCGCTGCGGCGGAGCGCGCAGCGAAGAGGATTTCGTCGAGCTCATGGCAACTCTGGGGTTGCCGCATCCTGCGGAAATCGCCGTGGCGGTGCCCGCCAATCTGCAGTGCGGCGAGCCTACCGATCACAAGCCTATGCCGGCGGAACCGGATTGGGCCCCGCTCCGTTATAGCTTCGCTGGAGTCTGGCAAGTGGCGCCGCAATGGCTGATGGAGCATTCGAACGAGGTGCAGATCATCGATGTTCGCCCCGCCGACGAAATCGGCGGGCGCCTCGGGACCATCAGCGGTGCTACTCTGGTGCCACTCGACAACGTCGTCGAGAGCGCCGGATCACTCGATAAGACGCGGCCGGTGGTGGTGGTTTGCCGTTCGGGCGGTCGCTCGGCCCAGGCCACGGTCAAACTCATGCGCGCGGGATTCGAGAAAGTGGCCAACCTGCACGGTGGAGCGCTGCGCTGGGCCGCGCAGGGCGGGGAGCTGGTCGGCAAGGCCACCGGACCGGCGTAGAGGCCACCAGCCCGACGGACCCGCTGTGCTCGGTCGGCAGCCTGGCAACCTGGCCTACCTGGGCAAGTCCTCGAGTGCGCGCAACGCGCAGCGTCTCAATAGAATCCCGCGATGCTCGAGCATGCTGCGGTGCTTGCGCAGGGTGGCGGCAGCGTCACTCCACCGATTTTTGTTCCAATGCGCGCGCCGCGTCGTCGGCTCGCTGTGACGCCTCGTTGGCGCTGGCCGCGGCGAGCTCGGCTCGGTGCGCGGCTGCTTCGGCGCGCGCCGCAGCTTGCTCGGCTGCGTGGCGCTGGGCGCCGCTCATCGAGGAACACGCGCCCAGCGCCGTGAATGCCAGGACGAGCAAGACTCGACGCGCTGTCAACGCTGTTGCCTACTGCTGGACGCGATAGAGAATCGCGTCCGCCTTCTGTGCCGCCGCCGCGGCTCGGTCGGCGGAGGCCGCTGCGCTCTTGGCGGCGGCTTCTGCCGTAGCGGCCGCCGCATCGGCCTTCGCGGCAGAGGTCTCGGTGGAGGTCAGCAGGGCATCGACTTGTGTTTGAGAGGCGCGGTCGAGTTTTACCGTGCAGCCGGTCAACGCCAATGCGAGCGCGGCGAGCGATACGCCGACGACAGTGTATGAGCGCATTTGAGAGATCCTCTCGCCCTACTTGCGCAGGGAGGTGCCGAAAATGGCTTCGGCTTTTCGGGCTGCCCGATCCGCGGAGTTGGCCGATTCGGCTGCGCGCGTGGCAGCACTCGTCGCTTGGTCGGCGGCGGCCTGGCACTTCGTGGCAGCGGCCGTGGCGCTGTTGGAGGCCGCGTCGAGGCGCGCCATCTGTGCCGGGTCGAGCTTGGCGGTACAGCCCATTCCCAGAATCGCGACGCCAACAACGGCGACTTTGATCACGGAACTCATGTTCGCTCCTACCTCACCTCATGGACCGCACAATTGCGATAGCACTGCCTATCTCATAAAAATCCGAAAGCGGCAAGTCGAAACGGTGGGGTGTGATTGAGTTTCGGTCCAGATTTTGGCAAGTCTGGTGCGATTTTGGGACCTGGCCGGGGGCGCACTGTATGGAAGATGCCGGTCCGAAGTCGCGGTGAGGTGAAAACCGCGACCTTCGCGCTCGCAGCGGTCGTTTCGAATTTTTGTCGGACGGGCATAAGGAGACATTGGATATGTATCTACTCGTTCCCTTCGCGGGAATTTTCGCGCTCTATTTCGCCAGCAAGAAGGCGGCGTGGGTCTCGGCGCAGGATCCGGGCACGGATCGGATGAAGGAGATCGCGGCCGACATCCAAGACGGCGCCATGGCGTTTATATCGCGCGAGTACCGCGTGTTGGCGGTTTTCGTGGCGGTGGTGGCGGTGCTTCTCGGGGTTGCGGGTGCGAGCCAGGCCGAGTCGTCGGTACTGATCTCCTTGTCGTTTTTGGTGGGAGCGTTCGCGTCAGGGCTCGCGGGTTACATCGGTATGCGCGTGGCGACCAACGCCAACGTCCGAACGACCAACGCGGCGCGTACCGGTCTGGTCGCGGCGCTCGAAGTCGCCTTCTCGGGTGGCACGGTGATGGGCATGTGCGTGGCGGGCTTGGGCGTCATCGGCCTGAGCGTGCTCTTCATCTTCTACGGCCTGATTTTCGGCACGACGTCGATGAGCGAGATGACCCAGCTAATGAATGTACTGACCGGATTCTCGCTCGGTGCGTCGTCGATCGCGTTGTTCGCGCGCGTCGGCGGCGGGATCTACACCAAGGCGGCCGATGTCGGTGCCGACCTTGTGGGTAAGGTGGAGGCGGGCATCCCCGAAGACGACCCGCGCAATCCCGCGGTGATCGCGGACAATGTCGGCGACAACGTCGGCGATGTCGCCGGCATGGGCGCCGATCTGTTCGAGAGCTTCGTCGGCGCGATCATCGGCGCCATGGTCCTCGGCGTAGCCTACAACAACTTCTACGTCGTCGTCTTGCCGCTGGTCCTCGCCGCGGTCGGGATCGTCGTCTCCGTCATCGGCACGTCGTGGGTGCAGACCGAAGAGGGCGGCAACCCGCAGTCGGCGCTGAACCGCGGTACCTTTGGCGCGGCAGGCGTGATGGTGGTTCTGACCTACCCGTTCTGTCGGCTGATGGTCCCGGACACGGTGGTCCCGGTGAACAACGTAACCGGCGCGCTGATCGACCTTACCGCCGGCGGCATCTTTCTCGCCACCATCGTCGGTCTCGCTTCGGGTACCGCGATCGGAATCATCACCGAGTACTACACCGGCGAGTCGCGCGGGCCGACACGGAAGGTGGCCGAACAGTCCCTGACCGGCGCGGCGACCAATATCATCGGTGGTCTCGGTCTGGGGATGGCGTCGACCGCGTGGCCGACCGTGTTCATCGCGGGTGCGATCATCTTCTCGTACCAGTGTGCCGGCCTCTACGGTATCGCGATGGCGGCGCTGGGAATGCTCTCGACGATCGGTATCCAACTGGCGGTCGACGCGTACGGTCCGATCGCCGACAACGCGGGGGGTATTGCCGAGATGGCCGACCTGCCCGAGGAGGTGCGCGAGCGCACCGACAAGCTCGACGCGGTTGGCAACACAACTGCGGCCATCGGCAAAGGCTTCGCCATCGGCTCGGTGGCGCTGACCGCGCTGGCGCTCTTCTCCGCATTCCAGACCTCGGCAGGTATCGCCAAGATCGATGTGACCAATCCCCTGGTCATGGGCGGCGTATTCCTCGGCGCCATGTTGCCGTACCTATTCTCTTCGATGGCCATGCGCGCCGTCGGTGAGGCGGCGTCGGAGATGATCGAAGAAGTGCGGCGCCAGTTCCGCACCATCGAGGGGTTGATGGAAGGGACCGCCCGCGCCGATCACACCAAGTGCGTCGATATCGCGACCAGTGCCGCGATCAAGAGGATGTTGGCTCCGGGGTTGCTGGCGGTCCTGACTCCCGTCGTCATCGGTTTCCTCGACAAAGAGGCGCTCGGTGGGATGCTCGCCGGCGTGACGTCGTCGGGAGTCATGATGGCCATCTTCATGCCCAATGCGGGTGGCGCCTGGGACAACGCCAAGAAGCATGTCGAGGGAGGCAATTTTGGCGGCAAGGGGTCGGATGCGCACAAGGCTGCGGTGGTCGGCGATACGGTCGGCGACCCTTTCAAGGATACGGCCGGTCCTTCGCTCAACATCCTGATCAAGTTGATGTCGGTGGTCGCGCTGGTTCTCGCGCCGCTGATCCGCTGATCGGTTCGCTTCGTCCGGCGGTCGACGACACGGCTGACCGGGGAATAGCTGTTGCTCGAGGTGGAGGGGCCGGGGCGTTGCTCTGGCCCCTCTGTCGTTTTGCTGGGATAGCGTGGGAACTGTCGAGGAATCGAGTAAGAACTCGCGAACGCGTGGCACGCGAGTATCCCCGAGCATTGGCTCTGAACCGGGGGGTCTGAACCGGAAAATCGACGCGGTGTCGCTCTGGTGGTGTCCAAAGTGGCCGCATGCGATCTTTGGGCGGCAACGGTTTCAAGGTGAATCGGCAAGAATCCCATGAATCGAGTGGGTTAGGGGTGAAATCTACTCTGTTTGTTGCACTATCTATAGGGGAAGTACGTAGTTGGCCACAAATTTGTTGACACGTGTTTTTGATTGTCGTTATAACAACATCTGTTTTGGGAGTCTGGTGGGCGGAAAACGCAGCGACTGCCGGCGGGTAGCGGAACCACGGCATGCGAATGATGGTGGAGACAATTGTGAAGAATCTGGGTGTTGCCTTCGTTCTCGTCGGTGCTGTGTTGCTCGCCGGGCCGACCACGTCCTATGCCGCGTGCTGTGCCTGCACGGATTGCGGTTTCTGTGTCGACGATATCGATTTCCTCGATTGCAACGATCTCTGCAGCATGTGCGCGCCGGGATCGGTTTCGTTCAGCTCGACCGACGACTGCGCTGCTGGCTGCGCCAACGAATCGCCGTTGCCGACTGCCACGCCGACGCTTACTCCGACTGCGACCGATACGGACACTCCTACTGCGACCGACACGCCGACCGCTACTGACACTCCGACGGCGACTGCGACCGACACGCCGACCGCTACCGATACGCCGACGGATACGCCGACTCCGGCGCGGTGTTGTTCCTGCCCCGACACCAGCAGCTGCGGGCCGCCGATCAACGGCAGCTTCGATATCAACATGTTCTGCGAGGCGGGGTGCGTCGGGGTTCTCAACGCCGGTTGCAACGGCGTGGACATCGCCTGTCCGACTTTTACGGAAACGCCTACGGTCACGCCGACGTTTACGCCGACGGCGAGCCGGACCCCGACGGCGAGCCAGACCGCGACCAACACTCCCACGACTACTGCTGTGCTGCCCGAGATCGACCCGTTCAAGTGCTACAAGGCCAAGGGCGTTGGGCCACTGGCTGGCGAGCGCATCGTTACCTACACCGACGAGTTCGAGACCAAGCGCACGAGAGTGATGAAGGCCTTCATGATCTGCAACCCGTCGGCACCGGCGGACCCGTCGATCCCGGTTGCCCAGGTGACCCCCGGGCCTCTCTTCGCGCCGGAGGCGCGGATGATTTGTTACAAGGTTCGCGACGAGAGGAAGGTCGAGAAGCAGGCCAAGTTCGGCGGAAAGACGGTAGACCTCCACACCCGGGTCGAAGTTCACGATGATGGGGTATGCTGTTTGACCAACAGCTGTGACCTGGACGTCGGTGATCCGCCGCCTTGCACCAATTGTAAAGCGGATTCGGTGTGTATGTCCGACTCGGATTGCCTTGCGAATGAGATGTGTACGAACTTCGTCGACTCCAAGGAGAAGTACAACGCGAAGAAGGCCTTTGTCGTGTGCATCCCCGCGGTGCGGGATTTTCCGTGATTCCTCGATTGCAGGTGGCGATGGGCCCGGGGGTCCGCTGATCCCGAGTTTGTTGCAGGCCGTTCGTTTGGCTGGATCGAGATCGCGCGGACCGGTACGAGGCAGCGGTGAGTAAGGGGGAACTCGGGATGAGGCGTTATATTTTGTCGCTGATGGCGCTGGCGCTCGTACTCGGCACACCGACAGCCTCCGTTGCTGGGGGCAGCGCGAGCGCGGTGGTCGAGGGCTGCTGCGCCTGTGCCGACTGCGACGGCCCCGATACGTGTCGCGAGTAGGCGACTCTGCAGCAGTGCGATGTAGCCTGCGCAAGCGCTGGCTGCCGAAAGATCGCGTTCAGTTTGAGCGAGACGTGCGCCCGAGGATGCGGGGTCGTGTCGGACGGCGGTTCTTCACCGGCGAGTCCGTCTGGAGGTGCCCACTGATGCTTCCGCGACATCTCTGGGGGGATGGCATGAGAACTGCGCTCGGGCTGGTTGCGGGTCTGGCGCTCGCGTTCGCTATGGCTGGAGTCGGGCGTCTCGAGGCTCAGTGTTGTGCCTGTTCGGGCGGTCCGTGTGCGGCCGGCTTCTGTGTCGACTCGACCGACGCCGGGACGTGCGCCGATCTGTGCCTCGGTTGCACGGAGATTGCCTTCAACGGCGGCGATTCTTGTTCGCCTGACGGCTGTGGCAGTGCCGGCGTTCTACCGACAGCGACGGCGAGCAGCACACCGACGGAGACACCGACGGCGACGCCGAGTGGGACACCGACCGACACGCCGACGGCGACGCCGACCCAGACCCCGACCGATACCGCGACCGCGACGGCGACGGATACGCCAATCGCCGGTTGTTGCAATTGCGGTGGGTGTCCGGCGGGGACGCCCGGGCCGGCCGATCAGTGTGTTGCCGAGGACACGCTCGACTGTGGCCTGCGTTGTTTGGTCGATCTCGGTTGTGACTCGTTCCAGGTCCAGTTGGACTCGGTGTGTAGCAGCAGCATGGGCTCGGGCTGCCAGACGAAAACGCCGACGCCGACGGAGACACCGACGGCGACGCCCACGTCGACGCCGAGCGAGACGCCGACGGAGACGCCGACGGAGACCCCGACCGCGACGGTGACGAATACACCAACGGAGACCCCGACTGCGACGGTGACGGACACTCCAACGGTAACGCCGACCGCGACAGTGACAGACACGCCGACGGAGACCCCGACATCGACACCTACGTCGACACCGAGTGACACGCCGACCGTGACGCCGACCGCAACGGTGACAGACACGCCGACGGAGACCCCGACATCGACATCTACGTCGACACCGAGTGACACGCCGACCGTGACGCCGACCGCGACGGTGACAGACACGCCGACGGAGACCCCGACATCGACATCTACGTCGACACCGAGTGACACTCCGACGGAGACTGCGACCGACACACCGACCGACACACCGAGCGGGACGCCGACATCGACGTCTACGTCGACACCGAGTGATACCCCGACGGAGACCGCGACCGACACACCGACCGACACGCCGAGCGGGACGCCGACATCGACCTCTACGTTGACACCGAGTGATACCCCGACGGAGACCGCGACCGACACACCGACCGACACACCGAGCGGGACGCCGACATCGACCTCTACGTCGACACCGAGTGACACTCCGACGGAGACTGCGACGTCGACGCCGAGCGGAACACCGACGGATACTCCGAGCGTGACACCGACGTCGACGCCGACTCCGGTGAACCTTTCTCTCGGGCAACTGGCGACGCAGTCGAGTACGAAATTCGGTGGCGCTGCGGAGCGCGCTGTCGACGGCGACACCAACGGCGTGTTTGCCGACGGGTCGGTGACGCACACTCTCTCGGATACTCCGGTGTGGTGGGAGGTCGACCTCGGCGCCATGACCCAGATCGACGAGGTGAAGGTCTGGAACCGGACGGACTGTTGCGAGGGGCGCCTGTCGGACTTCTATGTCCTGGTGTCGAACACGGTCAATCCGGAGCCGGGCGACGGCGGGATCTTCGAGCTGTTGGTGTCGGCGACGCCGAGTCCGCAGCTGACCGTCGCGGTCGGCACGACCGGTAGGTACGTCAGAATCTACAAAGTGACCGGAGTCCTGTCGCTCGCCGAAGTGCAGGTTCTCGGGCCGGGGCCGGCGGCCGTCACTCCGACGCCGACGCCCGACGTGCCGCAGGCGAACCTCGCGATGGGGCAGCCGGCGATGCAGTCGAGCGAGAAGTTCGGTGCGGGCGCGGCGCGCGCCGTCGACGGCGACACCGACGGCGATTTCACCAACGGCTCGGTGACGCATACCTTCCCGGACACCCCGTCCTGGTGGGAAGTCGACCTCGGCTCGGTGGTGCAGATCAACAAGGTCCGGGTCTGGAATCGCACCGACTGTTGCCAGGCGCGATTGTCGGATTTCTACGTTCTGGTGTCCGATACGGCGAACCCCGAGCCCGGCGACCTCGGGATCTTCGAGCAGTTCATCGCTTCGGCGCAGAACCCGATGACGGTGATTTCCGTCGGCACTACGGGTCGTTACGTCCGCATCTTCAAGCTCAGTGGCGTCTTGTCCCTGGCCGAAGTCGAAGTGACCGGGCCGGTACCCGGCGGCACACCGACCGCGCAGCCCTCGCAAACGCCGACACCCACGGTAATGCCGGTGAATCTGGCGCAAGGGCAGCCGGCGACACAGTCGAGCGAGAAGTTCGGGGCCGCTCCCGAGCGTGCGGTCGACGGTGACAGCAACGGCGATTTTGCCGGCGGCTCCGTGACCCATACGTTTCCGGACACCCCGGCGTGGTGGGAAGTCGACCTCGGATCCGTGCTGGCGATCGACGATGTGAGGCTGTGGAACCGTACCGACTGCTGTCAGACGCGGCTGTCTGATTTCTTCGTGTTGGTGTCCGACACAGCTAATCCAGAGCCCGGTGACGGCGGAATATTCGAACAGTTCGTGGCGGCCGCGCCCTCTCCGGTAACGACGATAGCGGTCGGTGTGACGGGGCGCTACGTCAGAATCTACATCGCGAGTGGGATCGTTTCGTTGGCCGAGGTCGAGGTTCTCGGCCCGGCTCCGTGATCGCCCGGCGAAGCGCGGGCGAACCCACGAGGACGAATTAAATGCATCCCGGCTACTAATTGTCGGACGGACGCGCGCTGCGAGGATCGTTGCTGGCATCGCTGCTGGCATCGCTGCGGGCCAGGGCTTGCAGGGTGATACCTGCGAGGCCTGACTCGACGGCGCGGGCTCGCGTGGCAAGCGTCGCGCGGATTGGCTCCGGTACCGCGCTGAGGCTGCTGTCCTGGGCCGGGCCGCGCAGGATGTCGAGCACCGTCGTCACCGGGACCGCCTCGGGTGGGCGGGCCATGGCGATTCCCAATGGCCGCTGCGATCGCAGTAGAAGGCCGTGTTCGATCATGCGGCCGACGATTTCCTCGACGGTTGGGGTCGCGAGGCCGGTGCGATTGGCGATGGACTCGAGCGATAACGGAGCTTCTCCGGCGAGGTGACTGCGGCTGAGCGCGAGCATCAAGGCGAGGCCGCGTTCCTCGATCGCGGTCGGTGTGGCATCCCGCCCCGCGCCGAGCACACTGGCCGGGTGTTGGATGAAGTAGGCGATTTCGCCGCCGACGAGAACGATCAACCAGTTGAAGTTGATCCAGATGAAGAACAACAGGATCACGGCAAAGCTCGAGTAGATCGCAGCATACTGTCCCGACCCGGCAACGAAATTCGTGAATGCCGAGCCGGCGAGCTTCCATGCAATGCCGGCGACGACACCGCCGCTGAGCGCCGCGCGCCAGGGGACCTGGGTGTTCGGCAGAAACTTGTAGAGCAGGGTGAAGGCGCCGGCGAGGAGGACGTTGGGGGCGAGGACGGTGCCGAGCCACACCAACCAGGGGGCGAACTCGACGGCTCTCTGCACCACGGAGTGCTGTTGCGCCGCGGCGGTGAGGGCGAGGGCCGTCACCATCAGCACCGGCCCGATCAGGACGATGCCGAGATAATCGCGGACTTTTTGCGCCATCGGACGCGCTTCGTGGACGCCCCAGATTCGGTTGAGGGCGTGCTCGATGGAACCGACGACACTGACGACGGTGTAGAGGAGTCCGGCGATACCGGCCGCGCCGAGTGCGCGGACTTGCATGTTGTTGACGAACTCGACGATCTGTTTACTGATATCTGCACCTTCGGCACCGAGCGGCGCCAGTGCCTGCGCCAGCAGGGGTTCGATTCGGTTCTGGACACCGAAGCCCTTGAGCATGGCGAACGTGACGGCGAGCAGCGGGACCAACGACAGGATCGTGGTGTAGGTCAGGCTCATGGCGCGGATCGGGACGTCGTCGCTCGAATATTTCCGCAAGAACGCGAGCGCGGCTTCGCGGATCAGTAGCAAACGACCCGCTTCTGCGCCGTCGGCGCGGTCGGGAGAAATAGCCTCGTCCGCGCTGGCGGCCGGCTGCTGGGTGTCGTCCATTTGCCTCGTTTTCCTGGCTTCGGTGTCCGTATTACGCCACTCGACGCACGGACGAGTCCAGAGTCAACGACCCAGTTTCACTTGCAATGGGCCGAAGTCCTCGCGGTGAGCGATCTGATTGCCCGCGACGCGGATCGACAATCCCTCGGGGTATCCGTCGTAGTGCGGTGGGCCGTCCCCCGGTCGATCCCACGCGATCGTCAGATCGAGCCCGTGGTAGCGCAGCCCGTCGACCAGGAAGTAGTCCCAGGAGCGCGCCATCGGGTCGACCTCGATGATGTCGTCCGACCTCGGCACCAGGCCGATCGGGCCCTCGATGACCAGACTGAGCCACATCGAGTGAAAATCATGTGAGATTTCCGATGGCTTGGGCCTGGGTTGGCGCGCGTAGGGTTCCCATTGTGAGTAATACTCGTGCACATTCGGCCGCCAGTTGGGGTCGTTTGGATGTACGCCCGGGTACACCAGGTCGTTGTACCTCTCGAGCAGGTGCATGACGTGTTCGGGCCGTACGGCGTTCTGGTCGTAGTGGCGTAGCGCCTGGATGAGAGTGCGGCCGCCCATGCTGATCGGATGGGGTGCGATGTTGCGGGTCAGGCCGTCCATTTCCCAGGTCCAATCGCGGTAGTGTTTCGTGCTGACGATGACCGGCGGGAAGCGCGACCAGAATTCGTCTGGATCGACGAGATATCGAAGAGCCGCGGTGTAGCGCGGCTGATTGGGAGCCAACAAGGTGGTGAATGCGAACAATCCGTGGAGTTCTCGGAAGGGCGCTCGTTGGTCGTCCACGGCACGTTGTGGGTAGAAGAATGTGGACTCGTCGTCCCATAGATGCGCGAGCGCCGCGGCTCGGATGCGCTCGGCGCGCTCCGTGAATTCCGCGACCAGGGCGTCGTCGCCGGCAGCCGTGGCGAGCTCGACGATCCCGGCGGCGTTGGCGTAGACGAAGGCGGCGAAGTCGACGCGTTCCATCGCCGGCGGTCGCGCGCGCTGGTCGAGCCTGGTGCCGGCCCAGTACCACCACGACAGGATGTCGAGGTCGTAGCCGGTGACCCGCGGGCGGTCGCGTTCGGGCAGGCCGTCGCGGTCTTTGTCGTAGGCGGTCATCCAGGCGCGAACGTCACCAGCCATCAACGGTAGTAGCTCGGCCAGGGTTTCGGCGGGGATTGGTTGAACGCGATTCAATTCGGTTGCCGCCTGAACGATCCAATGCGAGTACGTCTCGCCCCAGTAGGGGCTGCCCGGTGGATCGACGATGGCGCCGTTGGGCGCGCGGTTGGCGTAGGCATTGCGCAACTGGGATAGCGCGAAATCGGGGTTGCGCAGGTAGGTGAGCTCCTTGATCTGTGCCGGGATGGCGAAGACGATGGGGTTGTCGAAACCGAGCTTGCCTTCGTAAAAGGCGTAATCGCGCAAGTCGCCGGTGGCCGCATCGCGCAGGTCGACGAGCTGGAAGCGGACGATCCACCAGCGGTAGTACCACATCTTCTTGAACGCCGGATCGGAACAGTCGAAGTAGGGGGTGTTGTCGGCGAACCACCGGTTGTACTCGCTGGCGTGGGTGAGGATGTCGGGCAACGGGGTTTCTGGCTGCTCGCGCTCGCGGGTTGCGAAGCGCACGGCGATATTGGTCGAAACGGCATCGCCACGGGCGGGAAGCTCCATCTCGTGGACGAGATGGATCGTATCGGTCGGGCTGCGCTCGAAGTCCGGTGCGTCGAGGTAGAGGAAGATCGGCTGGTTCTGGTAGTGGCTGCTGCCGAGCAGCGGGAACTTTGGCGCGGTGCCGCCGCCGGGCAGCCGCGGGTAGGGGGTTACCGCTTCGATACGCAGGACGTGGTCTTTGTGGTCGGCCGAATGGGCGCTGTAGATCGCCGCGGCGCGGTCGTCGTAGGTGATGAACTTGTGTTCCTCGATGGTGACGCCGCGCAGCTGATACTCGAGAGTGGTGTGGCTCGGAAAACGACGGATCGAGTATTGGTTGTCGTAGACGACGACTGGCTCGCCGTCGATCGAGAAGCTGATATCGAACAGTCGCCCGAGGCAGTACGTCGAGTGGATGAAGCAGAACTGTCCGGCGAGTCCGCTCTGGTGGTCGAGCTTTCGATTCCAGACCCTGCGACCGGACGGCAGCAGCAGCTCGTCGTCGTCGAGGAGGAGCTGGCGAGCGATGTACGGCGGTACGCCGCGCGGCGGGATGCGGAACACCTGATGGCCGAGCATTGCGTCGACGTAGAACTTGCGGAGGGTGGGCGAGTCGCGCGACTGCTCGTCTTCGAAACGCAGCCAGCGATCAAAGATGTCTGGCGCCGAAGGTCGGAGCGGCGCCGGCGCTGCCGCGACCGCTGCCGGCGCTTTGCCTGCGGGCGCTGCCGCCGTGTCATCCTGCTGGCACGCGGTCAGAGCCAGCAGGGCACCTGCCAGCAACGCGAATCGCACGCTGGCGCGGCCAGGAGCCGCGCAATTGTCTCTGGTTGCATCCTTTACCACTGCTCACCTCTGGCCGTGCGGCAGTCTGCGCTACTCCGGACCCGGGGTAAAGCTCCCGCGGCTCGGTGTCCACCTTGACAATCGAGGTCGGTGCCCCGTAAGTCTTGCCTCGATAGCGGTAGCAATTGTTGACCCGTAGCTAACGACGCGTCGATTCGGTCGGGGAGGTTTTGATGGAAGCCTTGCAAGGCATTTTTCGGTGGGTTCACGTGATCGCGGGAATCACCTGGATTGGACTTCTGTATTTTTTCAACTTCGTGAATTCGGCGTTTGCGCCGACCATGGACGGCGACACCAAGAAGAAGGTCATCCCGGAACTCATGCCGCGGGCTTTGTACTGGTTTCGTTGGGGGGCGGCCTACACCTGGATCACGGGCGTGCTGTTGATCCTGATGGTGTTCTATCACGGCGGGATCGTCTTCGACGACCTGCAGTCGGGTTGGAACGCGATGGCGCTGACGATGGTCGCGGTGACCTTTCTCGGGGTCTTCGCATACGATTTCCTTGCCAACACGGTCCTGAAGCCGACCAATGTCGCGTTCTGGGGCGGAACCGTGCTCGCGACCGCGATCCTGTTTCTCTACCAGATGGCGGGCTTCGGTTTTCGCGCGACGGCGATCCACCTCGGCGCCCTGTTCGGTACCTGTATGGCGTTCAACGTCTGGTTCCGCATCTGGCCGGCGCAACAGCGGATCATTACCGCCATCAAGAACGGCGAGGCGCCGAACGCCGACGATGCCGGTCTTGCCGGTCTGCGTTCGAAGCACAATACCTACATGTCGGTACCGTTGGTGTTCTTCATGCTCAACGTTCACATGACCTGGTTGCCCGGCGGCTGGGCCGGCCTCGGTGCGGTCGTGCTGATCGGTTGGGGAGTTACCTACTGGCTGTACGGCAAGGCCGCCGAGGTCAAGGGGTTCTGATCCGAGAGCGGACGTAGGCTGGTTTTTCGAGGGCTTTCGAAGGCCGGGGCGCGTGTGGCGCCTCGGCCTCATCTCTGCGACTTCAGTGCGGCCGAGGCGCGCTTGGCGCGCTTGTGGTGCTTCCGGTGCTTCCGGTCCGTGGCGCCGGCCGCCGTGTCAATACTGCAGGTTCACGGTTTGTGTTCCGCCGGGTGCCAGGGTGACTTCGCCGCGTCGCTCGCCGAGGGTCGGGTGCCACGCGGCGACGACGTAGTGGCCGGGTGGGACATTGGTCAGCTTTACGGTGCCGTCGCGGTCGCTGACGCCGAAGTAGGGATGAGACAGGACGGAGACGTAGGCGCGCATCCACGGGTGGATGTCGCAGCCGACCCGGATTCCGATCTCCGGCGCGTCGAAGTACAGGGTGCGCGTCGCCCCGGGCCGGCTCATCATGAAGTTCCACGCGTGGACCTCCACGGGCCGTCCATGAACGTTGTGGGCTTCGGGGTCGCTGTTGTGGAACTCCAGGGGTTGTCCGACCATCAGCGCGACGCTCCGCGGGTGGTAGAGGCATCCGCGCTGATTGATGACGACAGGCTCGGTTGGAAAACGAAAGGTGCGCTCGCCGAGCCCGCTCTCGATGTAGACGAGGGTGTCGGCTAGCTTGCCGCCGCTCGACTGCACTGGTTGATCGAAGACCGGTTCTGGATGGAGGTCGGCGCAGCGCCCCGCCGCCGCCATGTTGATCGCGACGGGTGTCGGCACCGGTCCGGCGAATCGGACCTGGGCGATGATGGCGCCTGCTGTGGCTGGATCGACCGGGGTTACCACCGGCTGTGGAGGCGGCCCCGAGGAGTCGGTGCAGGCGGTGAGGATAGCGGCGAGGAGGCCAGCGACCCATCGGGAACGCGGGGATGCGTAGCGAAGCACGAAAATCTCCTTAGATTGGCGGACGTCGAAACGTACCACGTGCGTTCTGGGCTGTCAGGAAGGGATCGGCGAGCTATAGTCGGGTCCATGCAGGATCCCGTGGATACGCCGCCGCAGGCCGATGAAGCCGATCCGGGCGACGCCGGCTCGGGGATTGCGGGTCTCGAGGGCAAGCTCGACGCGCTACCGACTCGGCCCGGTGTCTACCTGCTAAAAAACCACAAGCGCAAGGTCATCTACGTCGGCAAGGCGAAGAGCCTGCGCGGCCGGGTGCGCACCTACTTCCGCGGTGGCGACGGACGCGTGCAGATCGCCTTCCTGATGAAGCGGGTATTCGATTTGGAGACTCTGGTAACCGCGACGGAAAAAGAAGCGCTGATTCTCGAAAACAATCTCATCAAGCAGTACAAGCCGCGCTACAACATCCGACTCAAGGACGACAAGTCTTATGTCAGCGTCAAGGTTACGCTCGCCGACGACTGGCCGCGGGTGATCGTGACTCGAAAAATTCGCAAGGACGGAGCGCGCTACTTCGGCCCCTTTCACTCCGCCTACAGCTTGCGCGAGACGATCGACACGGTGCGCAAGGCAATCCCTCTTCGAACCTGCAGCGACGGGGTGTTTCGCAACCGCTCGCGGCCCTGTTTGGAGTATCAGATCAAGCGCTGTCTGGCGCCCTGTTGTCTACCGGTTGATGCCGAGGCCTACGCCGACCACGTCGACCAAGCGGTGATGCTGCTGTCGGGCAAACGAGTGCAGCTGATCGACCACATTCGCGCCGAGATGGAGCAAGCGGCCGCGCAAGAGCGTTATGAGGATGCCGCTCGCATACGCGATCGATTGCTAGCGATCGAGAAGACTCAGCAGCGGCAGCAAGTGGTTACGCATGGTGGTGGCGACCAGGACATCGTCGGCTTCTACCGTGAGGGGTCCTTCTGCGACGTCCAGATTCTGTTCGTTCGCGACGGCAAGTTGACCGGCAACCAGAGCTACCCGGTCGACGATTTCGATCTACCCGACGACGAACTGCTGGCCGCCGTGCTGACCCAGTACTACCAGGGCGAGCGCTATGTACCCGACGAGGTGGTGGTGCCGATCGACCTCGAGGACCGCGTCGTGCGCGGCGAATACCTGAGCGAGCGCCGCGGTCGCAAGGTCGAGGTGTTGTGGCCGCAGCGCGGCCCGCGCGCACGCCTCCTGGCGATGGCGCGGGAGAATGCCGAGCACAGTTTTCGCGAACGCCGCGACAGCGAGCACCAGTATGAGAAGATCAGTGAGGAACTGCGGAGGAGGTTGCGTTTGCGGAATGCTCCGAAGCGGATCGAGTGCTTCGACATATCGAATTTTCAAGGAGGCTTCGCGGTCGGTTCGATGGTGACCTTCGACGAAGGCAGGGCCGATACGGCGCGTTACCGGCGCTTTCGTATCAAAACGGTTTCCGGGCAGGATGACTTCGCCTCGATGTTCGAGGTTCTGACGCGTCGCTTCCGCCGCGCCAGGGAGAAGGGCGATTATCCGGATCTGCTGGTCGTGGATGGCGGCAAGGGGCAGTTGAATGTAGCGGTCCAGGTGCTGCGCGAGTTCGAGATCGACGTCGTCGATGTCGTCGGTCTGGCCAAATCGCGGGTGGCGCGAGCCGCTCGCGATGCCCAGGTGGAGCGCAGCGAGGAGAGGGTGTTTCTGCCGGGGCGGATGAACCCGGTGATCTTGCGCCGCAACTCGAACGCGTTGTTCGTGCTGCAGCGGATCCGCGACGAGGCTCACCGATTCGCGATCACCTACCACCGCGCACTGCGCGGCCGAGAAGGGCTGCGATCGGTCCTCGACGACATTCCCGGGGTCGGCGCCAAGCGGAGGAAGCAGCTTTTGAAGTCGTTCGGCAGTTTGAAGAGGGTCCGGCAGGCGACGATTGACGAACTGGCCGCGGTGCCGGGGATTGCCATGCACCTCGCCGAAGCGATTCACCGGGCTCTCGAATCGGCCGAGCACGGCGAGAAACGCGAGGTCAGTCACGGCCGACTGGTTCTGGTGCCCCGTGGCACGGACGATTCGCCACCGGGGAATGGGGTTCACGTTGACAGGGGTGGATCGCTGGACTAGCGGTTTTTGTAGGGGGGGCTTCCGTTACCGTGCTGTCTCGAGTTGGGCTGATCGGGCGGATCCGGCGAGTGTACTTCGCGGGATCCGCCGTAGTGGTTTTGGGGAATCCATGAATCCAAGCTTCAAGGAGATGATGAATGAGGTCGTCTCCTATGGTAGTTGCTGCGAGTGTGGGACCTGCGTTCTGGTCTGCCCGCACAACGTGATCCAGTATATCGATGGCAAGCCGAAACAGGTGGCGAAGAAGAACGGATTATTCGACTTCTGCGGGATCAGTGAGGGAATTGGCTGCGATGCCTGCGCGCAGGTGTGTCCGCGCCTCGGCGAACGCGAGCATCAACTCGCGGATAGGGTCTTTGCCGGTGAGGGCGAGGACGCGTACCGGGGCATCTTCGGTTCGTACCGCCGGGTGATCGCGGCACGCTGCACCGATCCGGAAGTGCTCGAGCGGTGTGAAGATGGTGGAGTGGTGACCGGACTGCTGGCCTGGGCGCGGCGCAACGGCGTAATCGACGGCGCGGTGGTATCGACGGTGGATCCACTCGAGCCGTGCGCGCCGCGGCCCCGTGCGGTCGTCGAGGTCGAGGACATCATCAAGAGCGCCTCCTCTTGGTACACCTACTGTCCGAACAACCTGGCCCTGAAGGAGGCGGAGGAGTTGGGGCTGGAGGAAGTCGCCTTCGTCGGAGTACCCTGCCAGATTACGCCGGTTCGCAAGATCCAGCTGGTCGACCCGAGCTATCTGGACAACGGCCGCAAGAAAGAGAAGCACATCGAGCGACAGCGGAAATCCCTCAAGGGATATGGCGACCGGGTGAAGCTCAATATAGGCCTGTTGTGTTCGGAGGTGTTCTCCTTCGATGGCCTGATGCGCGACGTTGTCGAAGGTGAAATGAAGATCCCGCTGACCGACATCAAGAAGTTCAATGTCAAGGGAAAGGTACTCATCTATAAGCACGACGGTGAAGTCGTCGAAATGAATCTCAAGCAGTCACAGGAACACGCGCGTCCGGAGTGCCATCACTGCGCCGATTTTTCGGCGGAATTGGCCGACATCTCGTGCGGTGGAGTCGGAGCAGCGGATTGGACCATCGTCGTTCTGCGCAGCGTGCTCGGCGAGGAGATCTTCGACCGGGCTACCGCCGACGGCGCGCTCGAGGTCCGATCGATGGACGAGTTCGAGACGTCGATGAGGGTGATGATGCGTTTGGCGCGTAAGCAGCGGCAACGGGTTCCGACGCCACCGGGACGCTGCGAGACCTTTGTCCGCCCGCCTGGGTTTTCCAACCCACATTAGCTGTACGATCGGAGCCAGTCATGTCAGCCGCGAAATCGAGCGAGGGCAAGACGCTCGACAAGCTTCCGCCGTCGTACGTCGAGCGTCTCGTCGAAAGCTCTGCGGATATCGTCATTGCGGTCGATCGCAAAGGATCGATCATCTATTACAACGACGGGGCCGAAAGGAATCTTGGCTACTCTGCTGCCGAGATTCGCGGCAAGCACGTCGAGCTTCTCTACCCGACGCTGGCCGAGGCGCATCGGGTGATGGAGGCGATGCGCAGCGATGAGTACGGTGGGCCTGGGAAGGTCAAGAATTTCGAGACCTCCTTCATCAATCGATGGAAGGAGGAGATCCCGGTCGCGATCTCGGGAGCGGTTCTGCACGACGAATCGGGCCTGGACATTGGGTCGATCGGTTTCGCCAAGGACATTCGAGACATCAGGGCCAGGGATCGCCTGGCGACTCTCGGCGAGGTCGCCGTGGCATTGTGCCACGAAATCAACAGCCCGCTCGAGGTCATCCTCAACGAAGTGGAGCTGCTGCATTCGTTCGTTCGCAAACGGGCGACTGATGCGGAGGCGGTTGTCGAGGAGGAACGGCTCGACGCGGTCCGGCGCGAAGTCCTGATGATCCAGGCGATTGTCAATCGCCTGGTCGTCATGTCGCAGGAAGGGCGTTACGACACTCGCGAATACCTGCAGGGTCAGCGGATGACGGATGTCCACCGCGAATCCGAGAGCGAGGTGTCCGGGGAAACCAACGGTTTGCGCGGACTGCGCGTGTTGGTCGTAGACGACGACCTGGGCGTCTGTCGCTCGCTGCGCGATCTGCTGGTGGCCGAAGGGTGCAGCGTTCAGGTGGCGACTGACGGCTTGCGCGCCATGGAGGCACTGGAGTCGAGTACTTTCGATATTGTCATCAGCGACGTGGTGATGCCCGACCTGGACGGTTACGAGCTATTCATGGAAGTCCGACGGCGCGGCTCGATCCCGGTGATTTTGATGACGGGGTACTATTACGACCGCGACCACGTCATCAAGCGCAGCCGCCTCGAAGGTCTGGAAAGCGTGATTTTCAAGAAGCCAGTCGATCCGGCGCGGCTCAAAGCGAAGATTCTCGAGCAGACGGGTCGGAGCGCTGCCAGCACTGCGCCCGTGAAGACCAACTGAGAGGGCGGAGAGCCGCCGGCCCACCCGATTCAGTAGTTCTCGTCGCCATAGCCCGACTCGTCCTCGAATTCCGGGTCCGCGCCGTCGGATTCCGGCGCGTCGTCGTCGGGTTCGTCGAGCTGGTCGGCGTAGGAGTCCTCCTCGTCTTCTGCCAAGTAGCCCGAGTCATCTGGATCGGCGGGCTGTCTGGCCGTGGCGGTGGGCTCGGCCAGCAAGATCATTTCGAACTTCCCCTGTGCGCCCAGAAAAATTGCCGACCGCGCGTGAATTTCGAGTAGCTTGCCCAAGCCAGGGACCCGTTCGCCGACGTGGTACAGGTCGTTGGTGCCATCGGGGGCAACGACGATGGCATAGTGAGCGTCGCCGACGACGGTCCCGGCGAGGCGGTACCCTGGACTTGGGGTAGTCGGGGCGACTCCGGCCGTCGCGGAGCCGATACTCGGGGTCGGTGTCGCTGTGGGTGCGGGAAGTGCGGGCGCTCCCCGCCGCGGCGCGTAGAGGATCCGCGCCAATACGAGGGCGAGAACCAGGGTGGCGGATGCGGCGATCAGCTTGGCGTTCATCTTCGCGTTCATTTCGGCGTTCGTTTCGGAATTGATGGATGAGATCAGTCTGCTGGTGATGCTACGGAAGTCGAGCCGGTACGTCGAGGCTCGGACCAGGCTGGATCCACCTCATGGATCCGACGATCGGCTTCGATTGACAAGGTGCCGGCGAATCGCGAGAGAGGGGGCGGACAGGCGAGCCGGGACTGGCCCGGGCAGATCTGAGGTAGGTTGTGGGGAAAGCTCATCGCACGGCGGCTCGGCGTCGGGTACTTTTGCGCATTGAGCGCGAGCTGTGGTCGCGCCGGGTTGAGCGCGTCTGCGGCGTCGATGAAGTCGGAGTCGGGCCGCTCGCCGGTCCCTTGGTCGCCGGCGCAGTGATCCTTCCGATGGAGATCGGGATCCGCGGGGTCGACGACTCGAAGAAGTTGTCGGCCAAGGTACGGGCGCGGCTGGCGGTCGAGATTCGCGAGGCCGCGGTGGCGTGGGCGGTGGGCATCGTATCGGCCGCTGAGGTCGATCGCCTCAATCCGTATGGGGGCGCGCTCGAGGCGATGCGGCGGGCGGTCGTCGCCCTGGCGCCCGCCGCACAGCACATCCTGGTCGATGCGCGTGAGATCCCTGGGGTGGCGGTGCCGCAGCAGTCGCTAGTCAAGGGCGACAGTCGCAGCTACTCGATCGCGGCCGCGTCGATCGTCGCCAAGGAGTACCGTGACTCGCTGATGCGGGCGGCGGATCGCGCCTACCCAGGCTACGGATTTGCACGACACATGGGCTATGGCACGCAGCTGCACCTCGCAGCCCTCGACCGGCTCGGTCCGTGTCCCGAGCACCGGTTGTCGTTCGCGCCGGTGCGCCGGGCGCGGCGGGTTGTTTGATCCGGTCGCGCCGGGCGATTCGTTCGCTATACTATGCATCGGCCGCGTTTGGTTTTCAGCATTCAGCGGTCAGCCACAATGACAATCCACGAGCCATCGTCGCGAAGCGACCACCATCCCAAGCCTCGCCCCAGCCTTTGCCTCAGCCTGCGAGCGAAGCGAGTTTCAAGTCAGCCAGGACACCGGCTGCGCCGGACCATTCGCGAGGATGAAACTGAGGGTGAGAAGATCCAAGTTTCAAGTCAGGAGTCGTGATGCCCTACGAAATTCGCATGCCCAAGCTCAGCGACAACATGGAAGAGGGCACGGTGATTCGCTGGATGGTTGCTGTCGGCGACCGAGTATCGCAGGGCGACGCGATCGCCGAGGTTGAGACCGACAAGGCCGACGTCGAGATCGAGTCCGATGGCTCCGGGATGGTGCGGGATATCGCAGTTCCCGAAGGTGGCGCGGCTGCCGTCGGAGCGGTCATCGCGGTGCTCGAAGGCGGTGCCGAAGGCGCTGTCGATGCGGCGGAGGTCGGGCGCGCCTCCGACGCGCCGACGGAGAGCCCGCGGCAGGTCGATTCCGCGCGCGGAGACGACGCCGAGCGCGATGACGACGGGCTAACACCGCCGGCGCAAGGCGTTGCCGGTAGCGGATCTCCGGCCGCGCCGCCGTACCAACCGGAACCTGGGGCGACCGACTCGGGGGTAGCCGGTAGGCGGCTCCGTGTATCGCCGGTGGCGCGTCGGTTGGCCGAGAACAGTGGCGTCGATCTTTCGCTCGTCGCGGGGAGTGGGCCGGCCGGCCGAATCGTCAAGAGTGATGTTGTGGCGGCTGTTGCGGCGAGAGCCGGATCGGCGCGCAGTTCTGTGGCCGGTGCGGGAACGGTCGAAAGGCCGAACCCGCCCGCGGCCGATGCGGCTCTGGGCGGGCAGGGAATGTCGCGCATGCGGCGCACGATTGCCGCCCGTATGGAGAAGTCGAAGCGCGAGATCCCGCATTTCTACGTCCGTACGTCGATCGACGTGGGTGCTCTCATGCAGATGCAGGAGGCGGTGCGTGGCGACGGGGTGGTGCCTGGATTGACGGTCACCCATCTTCTGGTGCGAGCGATGGCGCGGACGTTGCCGGGTCACCCAAGACTCAACGCCTATTGGATCGATGACTCGATCCAGCTTGCCCGCGACGTGAATATCGGCATCGTCGTTGCCGTCGACGACGGCTTGGTGGTGCCGGTGTTGAAGGGGGCCGACGGGTTGACGCTGTCCGAGATGGTGGATGCCGTGCGTGCACTGGTCGATCGAGCGCGCCAGGGCAAGTTTCGGCCGGACGATCTGGTCGGCGGCACGATCAGTATTTCGAATGTCGGTATGCTGGACGTCGACGAGTTGACTCCGATCATCAACGCCCCGCAGGCCGCCATCCTCGGTGTCGGCGCGGTGCGCGACCGGGCGTTGGTACGCGACGGCGGAATCGTCGCTGGCAGGAGTCTGGAGCTCACGCTGGCGTGCGACCACCGTGTCTTGCACGGTGTCGAGGCGGGCAGGTTCCTCGAAGACCTCAAGGGCGCTCTCGAACGGCCGCTGGCGTTGCTGATGGAGCGCGGATGAGAGCGGAGCCAGCCGAGGTGCTCGTCGCGGAGGCGGCGGCGGCGCGGCCGCTGCTGCGGGTGCGCAACCTCGGGAGAGTCGCGTACTCGGAGGCGATGCGGATTCAGGATGAACTCCTGGCGCAACGCATCGGCTCTGACGCAGCGGGAGGGGAGATCCTGCTGTTGGAGCACGAACCCGTCTACACCCTCGGTCGTGGCGCGGATTTAGCCGACCTGATGGGCGTGCCGGAGCGGCTTGGCGTGCCGGTGTTCCGCGTCGGCCGCGGCGGCGGGGCGACGTTCCACGGCCCCGGCCAGGTCGTCGCCTACCCGATTGTGCGCCTGCCCGGTCACGGTCGCGACGTCCGGCGCTATATTCGCCGGTTGGAGAGCGCGCTGGTGCGCACGTGCGGGGCCTGTGGCGTTGTCGCCCGTGCGATTCCGGCCCAGACCGGAGTCTGGGCAGCCGGCGGAAAGGTCGCGGCGATCGGAATCGGCGTGCGGCGCGGCGTTGCCTTCCACGGAGTGTCGCTCAACGTCTGCAATCGCGTCGACTACTTCGAGCAGATCGTCCCGTGCCGGACGCCGGGGATGGCAGTCACCACCCTGCAGCGCGAGATCGGGGAATCCGCAGGCTCTGTGGTGTTGCCGGCGATCGACGTGATCGCGCGAGCCCTGGCTGCGGAAATCGCCTCGGCTCTCAACATGGAGTTGGTGGAGGTCGCGCGATGAGAGTCGAGAGGAGGCACCCCGAGTGGATCAAGGTCAGGGCTCCCGGCGGGCGGCAATACGCCGAGACCCGATCCGTCGTCCGGGATCTCGACCTGCACACCGTGTGCGAGGAGGCACACTGTCCCAACTTGGCGGAGTGCTGGGGGCATCAGACGGCGACGTTCATGTTGCTCGGCGATATTTGTACGAGAAACTGTGGCTATTGTGCCGTCACGCACGGGCGTCCGGTGCCAGTGGATGCCGCCGAGCCGGGCCGGGTTGCCGACGGCGTGGTTCGCCTCGGGCTGCGTCATGTGGTGGTGACGTCGGTCGATCGCGACGACCTGCCAGACGGTGGCGCCGGCCACTTCGCCGCAACGGCCCGTGCCGTAAAAGGTCGAGCGTCGGACTGCACCATCGAAGTCCTGACCCCCGATTTCAAGGGTAGCGAGGCGGCGCTGGCGGTGGTGGTCGACTCTCCGATCGATATCTTCAATCACAATACTGAGACGGTGCCGAGTCTCTACCGCCGGGCCCGTCCCGGCGGCAGTTACCGCAGAACCCTCGATCTGCTGGCCGGCGCGAAGTGGCGCCGTCCCGATCTGCTTACCAAGACTGGCCTGATGCTCGGGCTGGGAGAGGAGAGGGGCGAGCTCGGTCAGGTTTTCCGCGATCTCGCCGCGGCCGGCTGTGACATCCTGACCCTGGGCCAGTATCTTCAGCCGAGCCGCGAGCACCTTCCGGTGGACAGATATCTGAAGCCGGCGGAGTTCGACGACCTGCGTCGCGAGGCACAGTGCTGTGGCTTTCGGCACGTCGAATCGGGCCCGCTGGTGCGCAGCTCGTACCACGCCTGGCAACACGTACCGGGCTGAGGCGCACGTTCGGCGAGGGCTCGCAGCGGGGCATGTTGGCGACGATCGCCAATCAGTCAGGCCTGCACGCTGCGGTTGGTGCCGGTCCAATGCACGGGAAAGGTCTCGAAACCGGACATCGCAGCTCGAATATCGACTGAAACCGAGCCAGGGCACCGGTTTACAGTCGCCGTAGATTCTGCAATGCATACCCGTTGTGCTGCGGCTGGCCTCCGGGGTGGGGAGGTTGCAGGGCCGCTGCCGCGGGTTGGTGGCTTGTTGAGGAAAGGCTTAATTACAATGCGACTCTACGATTACCCAGACTGTCCGTTTGCGCAGAAGGTCCGCATCGTTCTCACCGAGAAAGAACTCGAGTATGAAACGATGTTTGTCGACCTCCGACAGGGCGAGCAGAGGACGGCAGAATTCCTCAAGCTGAACCCCTACGGCCGGGTGCCCGTCCTGGTTGACGAAGAGGTCGTGGTCTACGACTCTACAATGATCAACGAGTATCTCGAGGACGAATACCCGCATCCGAGTCTGATGCCGGAGGATTCGGCGGGTCGAGCCCGAGTCCGGACATTGGAAGACTTTTGCGACAACTCGTTTTTGCCATCGGCCGGGTTCGTTCAGGCAGAGTTGGCGAAACCCGACGACGAACAGGACGAGGACCGATTGCAGCGCTATCGCAAGGGTTTGACCGATGGCCTCGTGCGCCTCGAGGGATTTCTCACCGGGCGCGAGTTCCTCGCCAATGAATTTTCTCTGGCCGACATCGCCTTTGTTCCGGCCATGATGAACCTGTCGCGGCTCGGGGTAGAGGTCGATCCGCGGTTGCGCGCCGTGTCGGCATGGGTCGGTCGCCTGCGACAGCGGCCCAGTGTCCAGTCGCTCGGTCTCTGACCGGAACGGTGGTCGCCGCGAGAGGGGCGGGCGTGTGAGCAATGCCGACGACGAAGCTCTGCGCGACAAGATTCTCGACGCTTACAAGGTCGTTTGCATCTGCAACAAGATCAAGAAGGGCACCATTGAGAAGGCGATCGCGCAGGGGGCACGGACGGTTGCCGACGTCAAGCGGATGACCCGCGCCGGGTCGGGCCCGTGTGGAGCGAAACGCGGTGGCATCACGCGCTGCAACCCGGTGGTTCGCGAGATTCTGGCGAAGGTCAAGCAGCGCGATGCCGACCGGTCTGCTTGACATGTGCTCGCCGATGAGACTTTGTCTCGACTAGGACTGCACCTAAAACACTCCATGGAGGAATCGATGGCAGATTTAAATGGCTCCAAGACCCACGAAAACCTGAAGGCGGCCTTTGCCGGGGAATCGCAGGCGAACCGGCGCTACCTGTACTTCGCTCGCCGCGCCGATATCGAAGGGTATGCGGATGTCGGCGGTTTGTTCCGCGACACCTCGGAAGCGGAGACCGGGCACGCATTCGGTCACATGGACTTTCTCGCCAGTGTCGGCGATCCGTGCACGGGGGTTGCGATCGGCGACACCGAGAAGAACCTGAAGTCGGCGGTCGAAGGTGAGACCTACGAGTACACGCAGATGTACCCGGGTTTTGCCAAGACGGCTCGCGCAGAGGGCTTCGACGAGATTGCGGAGTGGTTCGAGACTTTGGCCCGCGCGGAGAAGTCGCACGCCGGTCGTTTCCAGAAGGGTCTGGACGGCCTGAGCCTCTGATCGGTTTGCGGCGGTGGGCGGCCTGGCCGTCTACCGCCGATCATCGAGAGGGGCCGGCGGCGAGTCTGTCGGTGAGTCCGGCGAGTCACAGCGGAGCATGATGCATCAATCGATTCGGCCCGTGACCCTCGATGACGTCGTGGGGCTCGATCGCTACGAGAAGGATCGCGAGCAGATCCGTGCCCGTGTCATCGCCCTCAAGAAGCACCGGCGCATCGCCGTCGGGGATGCGGTTACCTTCGTCTTCGAGAACTACGACACCGTATTCTTCCAGGTGCACGAGATGCTCCGCGCCGAGCGGATTACCGACCTCGATGCGATTCGCGAAGAGCTCGAGGTGTACAACGCGATGTTGCCGGGCGCGCGTGAGCTGAGCGCGACGATGATGATCGAGATCACCGACCAGAGTAAGGTCGAGCAGAGACTGGTCGAGCTCATCGGTATCGACGAATGCGTCAGCCTCGATATTGGCGGCCACGGCGTCGCCGCGGATTTCGAACCTGGACGTAGCCGCGAGGACAGGCTCAGCGCGGTCCAGTATGTGCGTTTCGTGCTGTCGCCGGAGCTGGTGGCGAAGTTCCTCGCGGATGAGCCGGTGCAGCTGCGCATCGATCACGAGAACTATCGCTTCGCGACGCCGATCGAGGGAGCTGCGCGGCGGTCTCTCGCCTGCGACCTGAGCCCGCAGAGCTGAACGATGGCCGGGGACGTGGAGCTGCCCGGGGTCATCCCGATCTTTCCGCTGCCCAACGTCGTTCTCTTTCCCGGAGTGCCGTTGCCGTTGCATATTTTCGAAGAGCGCTACCGCGACATGGTGGCGGACGCAGTCGCCAGCCCGCAGCCGATGATCGGGATGGTCTTGTTGCGCGGCGACTGGAAGGGAGGCTACCACGGTAGGCCGCAAGTCTACCCGGTCGGCTGTGTCGGTCGCTTGGTACAAAGCGATCGATTGGAGGACGGCCGATACAACATCCTGTTGCGTGGCACGCGCGAGTTTACGGTGGAGGACGAGGTCGGCGACACGCGCTACCGCCAGGCGCGTGTCCGTTGGCGACCGCCTCCGGCCGACGGGCTGAACGGAGACGAGCGGGAGGACCTGATCTCGCTCGCCGACGAGCTGGTCCGGCAAAACGACCCGACCACGGCCGATCGCCTGTTCAGCGACGATTCCATGTCGGACGAGCTGCTCGTCAATTTCTTGAGCTACGCGCTCGACTTCCCGCCGATCGAAAAGCTTGCGTTATTGCAGGCCGCGGCGATCACGAATCGAGCCCACAGGCTACGCGAGTTACTCCAGCTGACGATCGCGGAGGTAGGCTCTGGCGGCGGCTCCGACGGGTGGATCCATTGATTGCCAAGCCGCAGATGCCGCGCAGACGGCGCGCGGGACGGCGCCGTGCGCGCAGGGGCTGTTCGGCGCCCGGCCAATGGCTGTGGCGAACGTGGGGGCGCGCCGGTATTTCGGCACGTTCGTGGTGGATCGGCCATCCCCATCTTGATTCTTGGACCCCAGGTCGGGATATTGTCTGACTTCCGAATACGAGAACTTCTATGAAGCGGCGCACCGAATTGACCCTCTCCGAGAGGCTGTATGTGGGTGAAATCCTACGTGGCCTCACGGTCACCATGGTTCGCTTCTGGCGTAATCTGTCACTGCACGGCCTCCACGCCGTTGGACTCTTCCAAAACGTGAAGGCGGCGGTCACGACTCAGTATCCGGACGAGTACAAGAGCTATCCCGACAATTTTCGCGGCAGCCACCGTCTCACGCTCAAGGATGACGGTTCGGTGCGCTGCACCTCGTGCTTCCTTTGTGCGACCGCCTGCCCCGCCCACTGCATCTATATCGAAGCTGGCGAGCATCCCGACCCGGAGGTCGAGAAGTTCCCGCTGCGATACGAGATCGACACCCTGCGGTGCATTTATTGCGGTATGTGTGTCGAGGCCTGCCCGTGCGACGCGATACGCATGGATACCTATGTCCACCCGAAAATCTGGGGTTACCACCGAGCCGATTTCGTCGAGACCAAGACGACGCTGATGGATCGTTCGAAGACACTCGCCGAACGCGGGCGCAATGCTCTGATGGACGACATGATTGCCGACTACCAGCGCCAGGAAGAAGAGGTGTGGAAACGCGCCAAGGGCTGAGCGTGTTTCTCGTCGACATGGGTAAAGTCACGATCTTGTTGATGCTGGTTTCCACGGTGGTGATGTTGGTCGCCTTCGGCAAAGGGATGAGTATCCTGCGCGGCGGTGAGGTTGGCTCACACCTGTATTGGGCGGGCGCAAGCCTGGTGACCGTACTCGGGGCGAATATGATGGCGATGTTCCACGCCGCGCAAAGCGACCGAATCATCCGTGAATTGAGAGACCGCGTCAGCGAACAAGGCGGCGAGGACGATTGAGTCCGAGGTAGTTTCGGTGCAGTGAGGCGCCGCCAGGGAAAGCGAGGCAGACGATGGCCAAGAGTTTCAAGCAGCTCATGGACGAAGCGCGCAAGGACGTTCCGGAGTGGACGGCCGAGCAGGTCGAGAAGGCTCTTTCGAACGGCGTCGGGCACAAGGTTCTCGACGTGCGTGAGAAGGAGGAGTACCGCGACGGCCACCTGCCTGGCGCGGTGTCGGTGCCACGCGGGTTTCTCGACATCCAGGTGGAAGAGGTGGTGCCGGACAAATCGACCCCGCTGATCCTCTACTGCGCCGGCGGTACGCGATCGCTGCTTGCCGGCCGTACGTTGCGCGAGATGGGGTACAGCGATGTCGTCTCGATGTCGGGCGGCTACGGCGGCTGGAAGGGTGGAGGCCATGAGTGGATCCAGGATTTCCAGTTCACCCCCGATCAACTCAAGCGTTACGACCGCCACTTCCTTCTCCCCGAGGTGGGCGAGGAAGGTCAGGCAAAACTTCTGCAGGCGAAGGTTCTACTGATCGGTGCCGGCGGGCTCGGCTCTCCGGCGGCGTATTACCTCGCTGCGGCAGGCGTCGGCACGATCGGCATCGTCGACAACGACGTCGTCGATATGAGCAACCTGCAGCGCCAGATCATTCACAACAACGATCGCGTCGGTATGTCGAAAGTGGAGTCGGCGCGAGAAACGATCAATACCTTGAACCCCGACGTCAAGGTCATCGGCTACGAGACGCGCGTGTCATCGGAAAACATCATGGAAATCATCGCCGACTACGACGTGATCCTGGACGGCTGCGACAACTTTCCGACCCGCTACCTGGTCAATGACGCTTGCGTGATGAGCGGTATCCCGAACGTTCACGGCAGCATCTTCCAGTTCGAAGGCCAAGCCTCGGTGTTCTACCCGGGGCGCGGCCCGTGCTATCGGTGCCTGTTCCCGGAACCGCCGCCACCGGGGGCGGCGCCGAGCTGTCAGGAGGCCGGTGTTCTCGGAGTCCTCCCGGGTTTGGTCGGATGCGTGCAGGCACTCGAAGCGATGAAGATCATTCTCGGTGTCGGCAAGCCGCTCATCGGCCGGATGATGTACTTCGATACGCTGAGCATGGAGCTTCGCATCCACCGGCTGCGCAAGGATCCACAGTGCCCCGTGTGCGGCGAGCATCCTACGGTGACCGAGTTGATCGATTACGAGGAGTTCTGCGGACTGCACGCGACTGGCGATGCCGGCGGCGATGCCGCAGGCATCCAGGCGCGCCCGTAGGCACCCGGTCGCCATGCGGATTCGTGTCGGGCTGAGCGGCTCGCTGCGCCGTCACATCCCAGAAGGTGCGGGCGGTTCACCTTTCGATTTCGTGGTCGAGGCCGAGCCGACCGCGCTCGAGGTGTTGATGCGTCTCGGCGTACCGCCCGATCCGTCTCCGATCGTGACCGTCGACGGTGTCCAGGTGGAGCCGTCGACGGTGATTCGGGAAGGGCAACAGGTCAGCTTCTTTCCACCGCTCGCCGGCGGTTCGTGACGATGGCTGGAGGGGGGGCGTGATGCGGAAGCAAGGCAAAGCGGGAGAGGTGTTTCCCATCGATCTGTCGGGCTTCCGGCGTCTCGCACTGGATCCCGCCAGCGCGACGCTGAGCGACCGGCAACGGGTGGATCTGCAGTTCAATATAGAGTTGTGTCGCGACGCGATCGTATTTTTCACGGCGGTCGGCGGGGCGCGCGGGGTCGGCGGTCACACGGGCGGTGCGTACGATACGGTGCCCGAGGCGATGATCGCGTACAGTTTCATCTTGAACGCGCGTGCCGGGGGCAGTCCGGATATCGTGCCGGTGCTCTTCGACGAGGCCGGGCACCGGGTGGCGACGCAGTACCTCCTGGCGGCTCTCGAAGGCGATCTGGATGCCGCCAGGTTGCTGCACTACCGCGAACACGACGCGCACCTGCCGGGGCATCCGGAGCGGGGTTTTACGCCGGGCATCCATTTCTCGTCCGGGCGATTGGGCCACCTGTGGCCATTCCTCAATGGCGTCGCCATGGCCAACCCGGGCAAGGTCGTGCTCTATCTCGGTTCGGACGGTTCGCAGATGGAGGGCAACAGCGCGGAGGCGGCGCGGCTCGCCGTCGCGCAGCAGCTCGAGGTAAAGCTCCTGATCGACGACAACGATGTGACCATTGCGGGACATCCGTCCGACTATCTGCCCGGCTTCGATCTCGGCGCGACCCTCCGCGGGCACGGGCTGACGGTGGATGCGGGAGAGGGCGAGGATCTCGACGGATTGTTCGCTCGCATGTGTCGGGCGGTCACGACCCCGGGGCCACAGGCTCTGCTCAACAAGCGCGAGATGTGCGTCGGGATCGCCGGTCTGGCTGGAAGCGCCTCGGGGCACGATGTCGTCAAAAAAGACGTGGCGATTCAGTACCTGGGCGAGCGTGGGCGGGGAGAAGCCGTCGCCTATCTCGAGGCGGTCGAAAAGGGGCCGGCGCGGCCGGCGTCGCGTGGGACGGAAGGGGTTGCATCGAATCGAAGCCTTTTCGGTACCTACCTGGTAGACATTCTCGATCGTATGTCCGCGGCCGAGCGCCTGCGTTCCCTGCGGGTATTCGACAGCGACCTGGAGGGGTCGTGTGGCCTGGCGACGGTTCGCAAGGCGCATCCGGAGATCTTCGTTCGCGGTGGAATCATGGAGCGCGGCAACTACTCGGCGGCGGCGGGTTTCGGCGCCGAACCCGGCCGTCAGGGGATCGTTGGTACGTTCTCCGCCTTTCTCGAGATGATGGTGTCCGAGCTCACCATGGCGCGCCTCAATCGGTCCAACGTCCTCGCCCACTTGTCGCACTCCGGATGCGACGACATGGCGGACAATACGTGCCACTTCGGAATCAACAACTTCTTCGCTGACAACGGCCTGCCCAACGACGGCGAAGACCTCACGCGGCTGTACTTTCCGGCCGATCAGTACCAGTTGAAGGCTTGCCTGGAGCGAATTTTCAGCGACAGCGGGTGCCGGTTTCTCTTTTCAACGCGTTCGACGGTCCCCAACATCCTCGGTGAAGACGATACGATATTCTTCGGCGCCGACTACGTCTTCGAGCCCGGCCGCGACGATCTGATCCGTGAGGGAGGTGCGGGATACATCGTGTCGTTCGGCGAAACCCTGCACCGTTCTCTCGATGCGGTGTGCGGCTTTCGCGAGGCGGGTGTCGACGTCGGGCTCGTCAACAAGTGCACTCTCAACGTGTGCGACGAATCCATGATGCGGCGATTGGTTGACGCGCCCTTCGTTCTCGTCGCCGAGGGGTTCAACGTAAAAACCGGTCTCGGCATTCGCTTTGGAACCGAGCTGCTCGAGCGAGGCTTCCGCGGCCGCTATGACCACATCGGTACACAGCGCGAAGGGGCTGGCGGACTCTGGCAACAGATGGCTTCCCAGGGCCTGGACTCGGAGGGGATCGCGCGCTCGGTTCGCGCTCTGATCGACCGCTCGTAACGGCGGCCCGCCACGGCTCTGGGCCCAGGCCGCATTGCGGCCGCTCTGTGGCGATCTGTTTGCGCTAGCTGTAGAGTATCTGTATTGCTGGCGTCATGGATGTTCTATTCCTCGTCGTCGATTCCCTGCGCGCGCACCCGTTTGCCGACGGGAGGGTCGCGGACACTCCGTTTCTCGATGCTCTGGGCGAGCGCAGCGCATACTTCGCGCGGGCCTACTCAACCGAATGCTGGACGCTGCCGTCGCATGCCAGCATGTTCACCGGGCTGATGCCGTCGCAGCACCGGGCCCACTTCCACACGATGGCGTATCGCGGGGAGTCGCCCACGTTGGCCGAGGTGATGCGGGAACGCGGCTATCGGACCGAGCTGGTCACGCGCAACTTCGTCTTCGACGGGTCGATCGAAGGGATCTGCCGTGGATTCGAGGAGCGCACGCGGATCGTCAGCGATCGGGTCGGCTGGGATCCCGTCGCCTTCTTTCTCGCCGCTGCGAAACCGCGCTTTCGGCGACACGTTCGCAATACCGGATTTTTCCATCCCGAGCACCGCGACAATCGTGCGTTCCTGACCGCTTTTGCGCGTGCCCTGCAGCCCGCCGACCATCTGTTGCTGCGCTACCTGGTGGAGAAGATGCGCTCGCGGCGGGAGGCCGGGGAGCGGTCGTTCGTCTTCGCTAATCTCTACGACGTACACGCTCCGTACGCTCCGGCGGAGGACTCGTTGCTGCGTCCGTGGGGGTCTTGGGCGGGTATGCGGGAGAATCTGCTGGCGCCCTTCGCTCTGTCGCGGCTCGGCGAGCACCGCTATCTGCTGCCCGGTGTCACGGTGTCGGAGGCTGTACGGCGGGTCCTCGAGGAGCGTTATCGGGCCGCGGTGGAGCGGGTGGACGGATTGCTGGCGGAGTTTTTCACCGAGCTCGACTCGGCCGGGTTGCTCGAGGATACGCTGGTGGTTCTGGTCAGCGATCACGGCGAAGGTTTCGGCGAGCACGGTCTGTTCCTCCACGACGCTTCGCTGTTCGAAACGCACATCCACGTCCCGTTGTGGGTGATGGTGCCAGGGCAGGCGGCGTGTCGTATCGACGACGTGGTCTCGACCCGGCACCTCTTTGATCTGATCCTCGGACACACCGGCGGCGAGCGGTGCCGGACGATCCTCGATGGCGAGTTCCGCGCGCGTCATCCCGCCGCCTTCGCGCAGCATTACCATTACCCGAACTTGCCCGCGGCGCTGCCGCAGTATCGAACGGATCAGTTCGCAGCGGTGACGGGTTCGCGGAAGTTGTTGATGCGAGACAGGCGTTGCGAGGGGTACGACCCGGTGCGCGATGGCGACGAGTGCCTGCCGGAGAACTACTCACGCGACGAGGCGAGGGATGTGTTTGCCGCCGCGGTCGGCGATGACGCTGTGGAATTGCGGCGCTGGTCGGCGCTTTCTGCCGTCGCGGCTTGACTCGAGCCGCGCGTGCTCGTGATCGCTGTGCCCGAACGGGATCCGCCGCGCGACCAACGCGATGATTTCAGGCCTCGCCGGCGAGCTTGCGGTGGGTCGATGCCGACAGCTTCCAGCCGCGCGCCGCAGCCTTGCGCGAGAAGGATGTAGCCGTGAGAAGGTCTGGGTCGGTCGGGATGTGCTCGAGGCCCGGTTCGGCGTCGAGCGCGCCGAAGGCCAGCGCGAAGTATTCCTCGACGTCGGTAATGAACTCGATGCAGCGACCGGGCCGCAGCGTGCGGTGGAGCTGGCTGACGACGGCGGGCGTCATCAGCCGCCGTCGGTGGTGGCGGCGTTTCCACCACGGGTCGGGGAACTGGATGTAGTAACCATCGACGCAATTGTCGGGCAGGAGTGCGAGAACGAACTCAGCCTCGCAGCGGATCACCCTGGCGTTGCTCAGTTGTTTCCGATCGATGCGCTGCTGGATGGTGCGGGCGTGCGAGTGTGAGCGTTCGACGGCGAAAAAGTTCCAGTTCGGTTCGCGCAAGGCGATGGTTTCGAGAAACTCACCGAGTCCCGGGCCGATTTCGATCGCCACGGGATTGTCGTTGGCGAAGACCGCCGGCCAGAAATCCCCGCTCAGTCGCTCCCAGCGGAGGGGGAAGAGATTGTGCGTGCGAATCACAGACCCGACCGTGCCGGATCGAGGGCGCGAATGAAACTGGGGGTGAACGGACCGAGCCCTCTCTGGCGATCGCGGCAGACCGACACCTTCGCCGTGGGCGGGGCGGACCGGACCTCGCGGCAGAGCTGTGAGGATGAGCCGCGGGTCGCGTCGATTACACCAACAGGCGACCTCCGTCGACCGCTAGCAAGGTGCCGGTGAGGTAGTCGTTTTCGAGCAAGAAGGCGACCGCCCTGGCGATGTCGGCAGCGCTGCCCTCGCGGCCGAGCAGAGTGTTGGCGAGCTCGCGCTGGCGCGCTTCGTCGGGATAGTTCTCCGGGAACAGCACCGGCCCCGGCAGGACGGCGTTCACCCGCACGGCTGGTGCCAGCTGGCGCGCCAGTTGCCGTACGCGGTGAAGCAGGCGGCTCTTGGAGACGCAGTACGGGAGATACTCGGTCCACGGTCGCAACGCCGCGACGTCGCCGATGGCGACGATCGAGCCGGATCCACGGGCGATCATCGCCGGCGCGATCTGCTCGGCCGGGACACGGAATGTCTCATAGTTGCCGCGCATCATGTCCGTCCAGTCGGCGGGCGCAACCGCGCTGGGAGGGGTCCGGCGGAAGACTCCGGCACCCGCCACCCAGGCGTCGACTGGCCCCAGGGTCCGGCGTACCCTGTCCAGCATGGCCCGAACCGCGCCAGCGTCGGCGGCATCGGCGCCGGCGCGCATGCTGGCGACGCCGAGAGCACGGGCGCGTTTCTCCGTCTCCGCCGCGGCTAGCTCGGATCGGTGGTAGTGGATGGCGACGTTGGCACCGCGCGCCGCGAGTTCGAGCGCGATGGCGCGGCCCAGACGATGGCCGCCGCCGGTGATCAGTGTGACCCCGCCGCGGAGGTTCATACGAACGAGACTCGCTTCGCTCGTAGACATAGGCACGGGCTGAGGCGTGGCGTGGCAAAGGTGGGTGATTGGTTCGCGGCGGTCGATTGGGGATTCATGAACGGAGCGGGCTAGGCGAACGGGTCGCGCTGGGGCTCGACGGCGATTTCCGTCGGGCAGCAGTGGGCCGGAGATTCGAGAGTATCCAGAACCACGGCGGCGATGTCGTCAGGGCGTAGGAAGCGGGTTCGATCTACCCTGCGGTTCTGCGGGATGAGGCCGGTGTCGACCAACCCCGGGTAGATCGAGCTGACCCGGATGTCGGTGTTCGCTGTCTCTTCGCGCAGGGCTTCCGTGAAGCCGCGCAGTCCGGCCTTGGCCGCTGCGTAGGACGACTCTCCTGCACGTCCCCGTTTTGCCGCCGGCGAGAGGATCTGCACGATGGCGCCCGAGTTTTGCCGCAGCATGAGAGGAAGCAGGAAATGAGTGATCTGAATCGGCGCGTTCAGGCAGGTGGCCAGCGTGCGCTGCCAGTCTTGCCGGCGACTGTTGGCGATGGTGGTGCGCGGCGCCGCCCATCCGGCGTTGTTGATCAGCAACGTCGCCGCGCTGCACTGCTCCAGCGCCCGATCGAGTGCCGCGCTATCGGTGATGTCGCAGGAGATGGGCGTGATCGATGCGGCCGCTGCGATCGAGCGATCCTCGGCCGCTAACTCTTCGAGCGCCGCCATGTCGCGTGCCAGAGCGAACACCGAAACTCCGGCGCCGGCGAGGCGCATGCTGATGGCGCGGCCAATTCCTCGGCTGGCCCCGGTTACCAGGGCAATCTTCCCGGCCAGTGGAGATGTCACAATGCGCCGAGTGTCGCGCCGATGACGCGCGATCTCAAGTGCTGTCGGGCTGCTAGCGACAGACCCCGGTTTCGCAAGCGGCTTTGGCCACGGCGGTACCGATATTGGTGGCGACCGTTTTGTCGAGAGCGTCGGGCAGGATGCGCTCGGGCGAGGGCTCGATGACCTCCGCGGCGAGCGCCTGCGAAGCAGCGATTTTCATCTCGGCGTTGATGACCTTGGCTCCGGCGTCGAGCGCCCCGCGGAAAATTCCGGGGAAAGCCAGTACATTGTTGATCTGGTTCGGAAAGTCGCTGCGCCCGGTACCGATCACGGCCGCGCCCGCTGCGCGCGCCAGATCCGGCATGATCTCCGGCGCGGGATTGGCCATGGCGAGGATGATCGGGTGTGGCTTCATCGAGCGGACCATGTCCTGCGAAACCAGGTTTGCCTTCGACAGGCCGATGAAGACATCGGCGTCGCGAATCGCATCGGCCAAGCTACCCGTTACACCGTCCCGGTTGGTCAGCTCGGCCAGCTCGGTCTTGTAGGGGTTCAAGTCGGTTCGGCCCTTGTGGACGATACCCTTGGAGTCGCACAGCAGGACGTCTCCAGCCTTGCCGGTATGGCCGCTGTCGCCGGCACTCAAGATCAGCTTGGCGCAGGCGATCGCCGCAGCGCCGGAACCGTTGAAGACGATCTTACAATCCGAGATGTCCTTGCCCGCGACTTTGAGCGCGTTGAGCAACGCCGCGTGGACGACCACAGCTGTCCCGTGCTGATCGTCGTGGAAGACCGGAATCCCGAGATCCTGAAGCTGCGCCTCGATTTCGAAGCAGCGCGGCGCCGAGATGTCTTCGAGGTTGATGCCCCCGAACACCGGGGCGATGGCGCGCACCGCCGCGACGATTTCGTCGGTATCCTGGGTGGCGAGGCAGATCGGGAATCCGTCGATATCGGCGAACTCCTTGAAGAGAACTGCCTTTCCTTCCATCACCGGCAGGGCTGCTTCCGGTCCGAGATTGCCGAGCCCGAGAATGGCCGAGCCATCGCTGACGATCGCCACCGTGTTGTGCTTGATCGTGAGATCGTAGACCCGCTCGGGCTTTTCGTGGATGGCGGTACAGACCGCAGCTACTCCCGGCGTATAGGCCGTGCTCAGGTCGTCGCGGGTCTTGATCGGAGCTTTGCTGCAAACGGCGAGCTTGCCGTGGAGTCGATCGTGCATCTCGATCGACTTGCGATCGTAATCACTCATAGTTGGGGTGACCTTGGGCAGTCCTGT
>Ga0114931_10000228_pt1 | contig 65210 bp, 60 predicted proteins | sample 2SBtaG_FD_89579 | JGI IMG/M metagenome (GOLD analysis project Ga0114931, IMG submission 89579) | Deep subsurface microbial communities from Kolumbo volcano to uncover new lineages of life (NeLLi) - 2SBTROV14_V59a metaG | ecosystem: Environmental > Aquatic > Marine > Volcanic | place: Kolumbo... | reverse complement strand
GTCGTCCGCCCCCACTTCCGCCACACTATCCACTTCCGGCACTGCTTTCATATCGCTCTCCACCGTCAGCCCCCTACATTCCACGAGCAATCTATCGCTCCTTATGATCACACCAGCATAAATCATTCCAGCGGCGATCCCGGGCTGGACTCAGTTCAACGAGAGTGACCCAAAGCAACATGGCACAAGGCTTGCGAGGAGAAACTCAGCAATTCCCGCTACATGAAAAAGCCTTGTTCTCAGGTCGTTCCAGGTAAAAAACAAGACAATGCGGCAACACCATTGTCAGGTTTACTACAAGGTCCGAAGGCAAAGCCTCATGGGCCGGGAAGTATCTTCTCAGAACCTTTATCCAGGAGGTGGTCATGGCCAAGATTGGACTGTTCTACGATACCGATACGGGCAATACCCGTAAGGTAGCCAAAATGATCCTCAAGCACTTCGCCGAACAGGATGTCGAAGTCAAACCGATCAAAAAAGTTGAACCCGCCGATTTCGAAAAATATGCCGCATTCATCCTCGGCACGCCCACGCTGGGCGAAGGCGAGCTGCCGGAAAACTGGGATGAGTTCCTGCCGCAACTGGATACCCTGGATTTTACCGGCAAAACCATCGCCCTGTTCGGCCTGGGCGACCAGGACGAATATGCCCACGAATTCGTCGATGGACTGGGAATACTCTATGAAAAATTCGACGAACTGGGCGCCAGTTTCATCGGCTTCTGGCCGCTGGAGGGCTACGACTACGAAATCTCCCGCGCCGAGCTGGATGGACAGTTCGTCGGACTGGTGCTGGATCAGGACAATCAATCCGGCCTCACCGAGGAACGCCTGGCCACCTGGATTGCTGAGGTCAAACCGGCCCTGCTGGAAGCCGCCGCCACGGCGGCCGCCGCATGATAAAACTTACCTCAGGATATGAACATGAAGCTGAGCGAAATTGAATTTGAAGATGAAGCCTTCAAGGCCTGCGTGCTCGCCAGTGGCGCGGAACTCGCCGAGGAGGTCACTGAACTACGCTGCCGCAAGCAGGGCATCGAAAGCGCCGCCGGTATCGAATACCTTACGGAGCTGAAACTCCTGGATCTCACCCGCAACGAGATCGGTAAACTGGATCTGTCGCAGAACACCAAGCTGGAAGAGGTTTATCTGGGCAACAATGAACTCAGCAGGCTGGATATCAGCGGTTGCGTGAACCTGGTCCACCTGGAAGTCTTCATCAACGAGCTGGACGAACTGGACGTCAGCAACAATTCTCTGCTGGAAGAGATTTATGCCAATAAGAACGAATTGGAATCCATCGATCTGAGCCATAACCGGGAGCTGGTGGATCTGAGATTGAGCGGTAATGAATTAGCGGACATCGATATCGCCGCCAATACCAAACTGCAAAGACTGGAGCTGGAGAAAAATCCGCTTTGCGAAGCGGCCAGGCTCAGGTTACAGCAACTGGAAACGGCCCAGGTTCAGATCTAGGGTCTTGGCTTGAACGTCACCCTAGCAATAACTGCACACAGCCGATAAAGGGGCACCGCGCTTGCCGGTCGCCGCTTAGCTCTCGGTGGGTGACCTTGTCTGACTGTCAACCTGTTGTTGCCTGGCAACATATTTTTTCAGCGATTCGGTTTTTTTCCCGGGGACGCATCGGACATACTTCTGAAAGAAAATATTATTAGGAATCCGCATAATCACGGGATCCGAGTCGGCAGGTGCCTCCGCAGACGCCTCCATCTCCAGACTGGTCATCAGCATATTGATACTAATAACTTTACCTTTAACTGAAAAACTGGCTGTCGGCTCCTGAATTTCAATCTGGTCGCCAATGCGGAAAGGTGGGAAGATGATTAAGAGAATCGAGCAAAACACATTGCTCATGACACTCCAGACCGCGACAAAGCCCAGGGCGATCAAAGCCAGTATACCGGATAGCGTGGCCCACAAGGCGCCAACCGAAACTCCGAAAAAACCCAGCAATAGCAGAATAGTCACAGCAACCAGCAGCCATTTGACGATATTGCCGAGAATAATACTCAGGTGGCCATCCAGATAGCCCTTGTCGCCAACTCTTCTGACCGCCCGGCAGAACAGCGCATAGATCACCAATGCGGCAATAACAACCAGGGCAGACTTGACGGAAGCCAGCCCATAGGTCCACATCAATTCATCAGCGTGTTGTAAAAGTTTATCCATAGCCCGGCCCTGTTTAAGAGCGTCGAATTTAAACGGATCATGGGTTGCCAATATAAACGTCCCGGCTTGTTATTTCCAATCACAACCCGCATAGAGCCCTGGAGTCCGAATGTTTTTTTTAAAAATACCCCCGGCTACTATAAAATGGCATAAGTACTTTCATTACCCTTTTTCAACCAACCCGGAAAGCGACAGATATGGACCCCGAACTGCAGCGCCAGGTTACCCGGCAACGCCACATTATCAATGAAACCCTGCGTCCCGAGGCCGCGAAACTGGCGTTGCGTTGTCAACCCCTGCTCGCTGACCGCGCAGCGCTGGAAACCGTGCTGCGGCAGGCCATTCCAACGCTGCCTTACTGCAAACACCTGTTCATTCTGGATGCCGAGGGCCGTCAGATAAGCGCGAACATCACCCGGGACGGCTCCCAGCCCGACCAGTACGGACGAGACCGCTCCGACCGCCCCTACATGCAAGGAGTGGATGCAGGTGAACTCGGTTTCACCCTGTCCGCAGCCTATATCAGCCGCAACAAAAAACGTCCCTCGCTGACCGCGATCCAACAGATACGTGACCCGGAAGGCCGCATCACGGGCTATCTGGGCGTCGATTATGACCTGCGCGAACTGCCCCATGTCGAGCGTTTGCATGAGGCCGAGAAGCGCTGGACCCAGGCCAAGGGCGACCCCTCTATCCGCGGCAATCTGTTCAACCAGAGCCGGGTGGAAAGCCTGCTCGACAGCCGGGTGGACGAAATCATCGCGCTGTTGGTCGAACTGATGTCAACGCATGGCGTGTTTCACGGCAAACTGCATTTTTCCAGCAGCCGCGGGACAATCTGGACGTTGGATGATCCCTACAGTTACCGCATTCTCGATTTTGAAAGTCTCACCGATCCGGATATCTGCCTGGCTTATCCACGCTGTGACTATCCCGGCCGGGCCGTGGTGCCGGTGGATAAGATCGCGCCGATTTTCGCCATCATGCGTGAACTGCGTTATGCGGATGAAACAATTTACCTGCGCGCCGGTTCCCTCAATCTGTGCAACGGTATAGTGGCGCTGAATTTTTCCTGTGATGGCTCACACTATATCCCTTACGATGAATTCCTGAACAAGGATCTGGGATTCTGGTTCGGACAAGGCAGCGGCCAGACTCGCATAGCCTCGGTCGATGAGGAACTGGACCACATCTGCGATCTGGGCTGTACGCGGGTGAACCAGATACTCAGTGCGACGGACCGGGGCGAAGCCGTTCCGGAACTGGCGGGTTTGAATGCAGCGGACAGTAAAGAGGTATTGCAGCGTCTGCACGACATCATGGCGATCTACCAGGCGCGGGACAACTGACCACGGATCAGCAAGACCCAGGCTGGCCGCGGGTGGCAATCTGTATGTCGGAGCTGAGCGTGCTGTTCAATTGCGCGCCGATAAACCGGTAGCCACCCTCGACCGGGGTGGTCGCCTCGGGAACAGGAGCCGCGGCGATGGCGACATGTTCGCTGTCCACCACTGTGTTATGGGTGGGGTCGAACCCCACCCAACCCCGGCCCGGCAGACAGGCCTCGGCCCAGGCATGCAGAAAACGCTGCTGACGCTGCCCCGACCCTTTCTGGTAGCCGCTGACAAAACGGGCGGCAATGCCGGCCTGCCGGCAGGCCGCCATAAACAACAGCGCAAGATCCCGGCAGACCCCTTCTCTGAGCTGCAGGGTTTGTGCCGGCGTTCGGGGAGGACCGTCCAGCCGGATACCCTCATGGTAAAAAGCATGAATCGCTTCATTCAGAAGACCCAGATAGCCCCAGGCGTCATTTTCCGACGCGACAAGCAGTGGCGCCACGAAATCATCAAGCCGCGCCGGCTCTTCAAGCAAACTGAGGTAAGCGTTGAGAGAAGCACTCTCATTCCCGTAGACCGGGGGCAGCGGCTGTGGCGCGGACTGAAAGCCGGTATCCCGGGTTTGGATCTCTACCGCTAGCTCAACAGAGATTTCCAGAACCGAAGTCTCCCCTGTAAACCGGACACGCTGCAACCGGTTCCCCCAACGATCGGTCTCCTCGAGAATTTCGACGGGAGTTGGCGTGATATTCAGTCGATAGGAAAGGGTCTGCTGGGTGGGAACCGGCAAGGGTAAAAAACGCAGCAGCTGCTCGTCGAGCTGGACCGGCAAGGAATAGTCATAGCGGGTCAGATGGTAGATTTCAAAATACTTACTCACCCCAACCGCCGGCTTATCTTACTCGGACGGCTGGTCTTCATCCCCACCCGGTTGTTCCAGTGGTTGATCGCTTTGCATCTCATCCGGTGGATAATACATATAGGGTTCATCCGGATACCAGCCATTGTCCCAGCCGAATGGATAACCACCGTACAAATAGCCGTCCTCGTAAGGTGTCCAGTAGCTCTGGTCGACAAGTTCCTGGTTACGCCGCACTGCTTCGAGATAGGTCCGCTGCATGTAGTTGATAACGGTATCAGGCACTCCCTGTTTGCGCAGATCGGCAAGCTGGCTTGCGTTCAAGCGATAAACCGTGCCGGAATTCCGGATCTTCTCGACAATCGCAGCCTCAGGTTCACCCGCCCTGCTCATGGCCACGATATCCGTCACGCTGACCGGTTGAGGTGGCTTGTAATAGATGCTGCTGCAAGCCAGGAGGCTACTAGCGGCAACCAACGCAAGGAAGATCTGTCCCAGCCGGAACATGGGGGACCGGCTGTTTAGGAGATAGCTTTGAATCCGCATACTGAGTCCTTGAATGGCACACGGACATCCGTGTTTGATAGAGGAAAAAAACACCAGCTTTGTTGATTATAGTCCTGCAGTAAACGGATTGCGATCCTTTAACAAGTGAAAGCCCGGCTTTATAAAAAGCCGGACTCCCAAGGCAACCTTATTTCATAGGCGATTTAACCGGGTTCACCACATCAGCCAGGCCTGAGCCAATAGGGTATTATTGTCGGACACCGAGCTGGTAGAACCAGCAAGCTTCGTATATCCGGTATACTGCAAGGTGAACTTGGTGTTCTGCCAGGGTAGATAACTCAACTGTGCCGTCCAGGCATTATCGTCATAGGCACCGGCATTTCCGCTGTTGTGACTCAGGCCCAAGGTAGTCGTCACTTCATTATCCCAGTGATAGGTGCCATCCAGACGCAGACTCTTCAAGGTCGGCGATGTTCCTGGCGCGCTGAGACCGAGTTTCTGTTTTTCATGTGTATAACTTGCATGCACACTCAGCATGTCACGACTGTTGCTGAACGGGTGTTCATATTGCGTATCGATAGCCACATCCGTGTATTGATCATCACCCGGCAATGGGGAACTGGCATTGTCATAGACTTTAGCCTGTATGCCATAAGTCCCAACCATCAAGGTATCGCCATTGCTAAAGTTTCTGTCCCAGGCCAGACGCCAGTAGGGCGCCAGCCCCTTGATACGGGCAGTACCCAAGACGCCGCCGCCGGGCGCATCAAAGCCATTGGTTTCACGATATAAACTGAGTTCTCCGTAGATTCCGTTATCCCACTTGGCATAAGCTCCGAGACCGGCGACATTCTGCGCCAGACCTCCCGCCACGAGAGGTGCGGTAACCGCTGCACCGCCTGTCCAGGGATATCCCCAGGCAGGAGTGGAATTCCAGACATCCTGTACTGTCGGATTGTTATTCAGCGTCAAGCCGTAAATAGTACTGCCAAAAACTTTTGCCAGCCGTATATCGGTATTATCCATACTGAAGCCGGTTCCTTGCCCCATTGTAGTTTGAATAAAGGCACCCATGTCAGGACTGATCCGGCCAGCCAGAAATAAGCTCAACTGGTTGGGAAGTTCAACATTCGCTGAAGGAGAACTGGCTTTCTGTTGCGTGGCATTAGCCTGCAACATAACGGAGATAGGTGGAAAATCACTGATACTCAAAGTATTTGGCTCGCCATTCGCGCCCATATCAATTCGCTTATTGCTACTAAGGGTATAGCCTTTCAGTTTGAAATCTCGGCCAAATGCCGTCAGTTCGGGAAATGTGGTATGACATGAAGCACAGGCCAGCCCGGTCTGACGCGCGAAACTGGGAACAGCCTGCGCGGCACTCGAACAAAAAATTAACAAAGCTGTACAACTCAGGCCAAATAGCGATCGATACTTAATGATCATAGTGGCATATCCTCCATTGGTAATGGTAATCGAAGTAATTAGATTTACAATGACTCCGGCGGAGGATGGTAATGACACCCCAATGTTTTAGACATGATAGAGATCAATCGAAGATTAGATTTTTCATCGCAATCCGCTGGGACTGGCCGCTTGATGACGCGCTCTGATGCGAAGAGCAACATCGCGCTTGTTCATTCCCTCTCACCAGTGCAGCGCACGAAAGCGCATATTTTTTTTGTATTGATGCCCTTCCATGCGCGACAGAATATCGTCCAGCACGGAAACCGCCTCGACAACGTATGGCCCCTTGTTCAACATCACGCACTCCGCTCTGCCGGCCATGGCTGCATCCGTCATTTCCGGTCGGCTGATCCTGCCTTTTTTAATAAAGGTCTCGAGAACCTGTGTCGCCCAGACGACCGGCAGATGGGCGGCTTCCGCCAGCCATAGAATCTCTTCCTGCAATTCCGCCATGCGTTCGCCCCCCACCTCCACGGCCAGATCACCGCGGGCGATCATGACCCCCAGGGGGTGAGAAGACTTCATGCCCTGAAACAAGATTTCCGGAAGTTTTTGGATACCCCGCTTGGTTTCGATTTTGAGCAGAATACCCAGATTCCGCGCCCCAAGCCGCTCCAGCAGAGCCTGCAACCGGGCGACGTCCGCGGCGGACTCGGTAAAAGACAAGCTGACAATATCCGCATGCCGCACCACAAACGCCAGATCTTTTTCATCCTTTTCCGTCAGGCTGCCAACAGCCAACTCGGTATCGGGGAAATTGATACCCTTGTCACCGGCAAGCCGGTAGCCTTTGGTCGGACAATGATGGATTTTGAGCGTGATTCCCGACTCATCGCTTGCCACGACCTCACCACCCAGTTTGCCATCATCAATCCATACGGTTTGTCCCTCGGCAACCCGCTGCAATAAATCCGGATGCGACAGACCGATACTGGCCGGCTGCAACAACTTCCCGGTCTTATCCCGCACTGCCGGCCGGGCCGTAACGGTGTCACTGGAAAGATGCAACCTGTCATTCTGATAGACACGTATTGCCACTTCTTCACGGGGCAGGTGGGTGGGACGGGTTTTGGCAATCATCGAATAGCCGCCGCCATCGGAGCGGCGCCAGAGCGTAAAACGGGTTTCCCGGGCGACAAGGCCGGTTTTCTCGCTGATGGCCCGGAATCCCCGTTCCCCGACAGACGCCACGATTTCCAGTTCACGGCTTTTACCGCGCATATCGTTAAACTTCAGAATATCACCCGCTTGCAGCCGGGAAAAAAACGCCTGCGGCAGAAAGAGCTGCTGCTGAAACAGATCCCCCGGCTTCATCGCAATATTCCTGCTGTCGCGCCAGTCGTCATCGCTCCGGAGCAGCAAATAACGCGGGGACTGGTTGCGTTTCTGATAATAATGCCGGCCCTTGAGAGGCAGCAGCGTTTCCTTCTCGGGAAGTTTTCCGGTGCGCAGCTTGGGGCCCGCCAGATCCATGACAATCTTACAGCCCTGTTCCAGGGAAGCTTTTGCCTGATGAATGTTGTTCACCATATTCGACCAGACCTGAGGAGAATCATAAGCACAATTGATCCGGGCGCAGTTCATCCCCCCTCGAACAAGCTGGAGAGTCAATGCCGGATTCTTTCCCGCCTCGGTGGGAAGTGTCACCATGATATGCGAACGCCGGTCGCGCCCGGTCTTGCCAAACAGCTGAAGAGTGTGCTGTTCAACCAGCTTCCGGCCCTGATAATAGCCGGGATGATCGGCCACCGGAATCTCAGTGTCCCGGGGGAAATTTTCACCCGCCAACGCATGCACCAAACGGGCCACTTGTGCCACACTGTACATGACGTGTGGCTCGCAACGACCCAGGGAGGAAAGCCCCTGGGCACTCAGCATCACCTGTAAATCCCGGATGTCTTTGCGCCGCAAAGCCATGTAAAACGCCAAATTGGCCGCGCTCGCCCGGTAGGCCGACGCAAAGGGTATCGATTGCTGATCGGCCAGAATGCCCGTACCCTGTTCGAGCACGTGGTCAACCAGCGCCCGCACCGCGGCTGCCAGGTCGGCAAGCCGTGTCTCGTGCGGGACCAACGCAAGGTGATGATCTTCTCCAGACATACCAGAATATTGTCATATCTATATGACGGTTTTTTAAACTTTTGGCAGAGTCGGATACTGGGTTTTCATAAAATCGGATCTGTGTAACTCAGGTGTCAACTCAACGGTTGGATAAGACAACATATACTACGCCGCTGAACGCCGGATAATTCATGGGTGTTTTCCCGCGGCAATATCCCTCAACAGCCAACTGAGTATATCCGAACCGGTGATGACACGTTTTAGCTCAGACCACACCAGAATGAGATCTTATGGCAGTTGTCCGGCGGTTTTCCCTTGCCGGAATTTCAGGTGCGTGATGATTTCCCCCATGCGCCGATCCACAGATTCCACCAGTAACGGTCGATGACAATAGTGAAACGGATCGGGCTTAATTGCATCAAACAATGCGCTGCGCAGAAAAGCATGGCTGTTGAGCGCCAGTTGCGGCCTGCCCTCGGGGTCGGCCAGGATCACCCATTTGCGGCCGGACTGGTTGAGCCGTTGCAGAAAAGGGTCGCCTGGACTACGTGCAAAGTCAGGAAAGGCTACCTGGCCATGATAAACCGGTAACTCAATGATGCTTTGTGGAGCAATACTCTCACCGAGGTCACGGGCCGGCGTATCGTCGAGATCAAGAAAGTTCAGGGCACCGATTCCCTCCATGCGCTCAATTTCACTGCCCTTCGCTTCAATATACTTCAGTAACATATGTCGGAAGGTCCGCTCCCGGATATAATCAACGCGCTCCTTACCGAGCCATTGATCCAGAAACCACGCTGAAGGCTTGGCAACGGGATACAGAAGAACCCGGTAGAACCCGAGTACCGGGGCCAACAGCGAGCCCATCCGCAGCGCATGGCGGGAAAAATAAGCCTGCGGCAGAATTTCGCCAAAAAACGTGATGTCGACGGTGGAAAACAGGAACGCCACCACACCGGACAGCACCGAGCCCGACAACAGGGTAAGTAACACGTTTATCGCCACATTACCCCAGAGGATAGTGGTCAACAAGTGGTTGGCATCCCGGCGCAAAGCCAGCACCTTATCGGCTGCCTGGTTGCCAGCCGCCACTTCCACCTCCAGGCGTAACCGGCTCAAACCGAACATCGCCAGATTGAGACCAGAGAAGACCGCCGACTGGCTGAGGCAAAACAGTATCCCCAACCAAGTGATAAGCTCTGTGTTCACGACCCGCCCTCCTGTATCATGTGTCCGGGATGGCCCTATTGTACTCCTCGGCTGCGCCCAGGCAGGCGCCATTGGCAACGTGCAGAACTCTAGGAGTTTACCATGTCCGGCAATATACGCCTGTTCAGTATCCTGGTCCTGATTGCATTGTTGGCAGTGTTCCTGGTGCAAAACACCGCCGTGGTGGAAATCAGGTTTCTGTTCTGGGTGTTGGCCATGTCCCGTGCTTTGATGATCGTCCTCGTCTTACTGATCGGCATTGCTATCGGTTGGTTGCTGCGTGGTCATTTTTCCAACCGTCACTCATCATCATGACTGGCTGTTCCGGCATGAAACGAGCCGACCGCCGCAGGTGTCACCGACGCGCCGCGCCGACAAAACCTGGCTGGAAAATCGCTAGCGATGCCTGATATGGGTGTCAGAACGCTATCACAGCCAGTTCGAGGCACGGTGATGCTGCCTTATTTCGGCCACATCAGCACGGCTCTGGCTATACTCGCCGGGGTCCCCATGCTGGTTGCTGGCGCCACAGACAATTACAGTGCTCTGTGGCGTTACCTGGTGGTTATTGCTCTACTGCTGGCCATCTGTATACCACTGATGCGCAGGCCAAGACCCTCCGACCTACAGGTCAATGAGGGACTGGTCATCACAGCTACAGTATTTATACTCGCACCGCTGATCATGGCGTTCCCGCTTGCAGCGCACGGCCTGACCTACGGACAGGCTCTGTTTGAAGCGGTTTCCGCCATCACCACCACCGGCCTCAGCACCCTCGCCAGCGTAGAAAACCGTCCCGCCAGCTTTCTTTTCGCACGCGCCTGGATGCAATGGTACGGTGGACTGGGCATCGTGGCATTACTCCCTCTGTGGATTCCGCCGGGACCCGCGGCACGCCGCTTTGTCGGTCTGGACCAACCGGAGGGGGATGATCCCCTGACCTCGGCACGCTTCTACGCCCGACGCATAATCGGCGTTTATCTGGCACTGACGGCCGGCGGAGTATTGTTACTCTGGCTGTTGGGCAGCGACCCCTTTACTGCACTGGTCCACACTCTGGCTGCCGTATCCACCGGCGGTTTTTCAAATTTCGATGCCAATCTGGCCGGGCTCGGGCGTCCGGCCGCTGTCGGCACGGTATTGTTATCAGTGTTGGGAGCGTTGCCCTTCATGCTCTATCTGCAGGCGATGACTGGTCGTGTTCGATCCATATGGACGGATGTATAAGTCCGCAGTCTGCTGCTGTTCGGTCTCTTGGGCGGCGTCGTTCTGGCTTTGATGATGCCGACCGTAGCCGGTGAAAACCTCTTGGCTCGTTTTACCGACGCCGGCCTGCTGGCATTTTCGGCTCAGACCACGGAGGGCTTTACTTCGATTGATATCGGCTCTCTCGGAGCCGGGGCAAAATATGTGTTAATTCTGATGATGATTGCGGGAGGTGGCCTGGGCTCCACGGCAGGAGGCATTAAACTGATCCGGATACTGATTTTTTTCAAACTGCTGCGAGCGCTCATACAACGAGCTTCTCTGCCACAAGCTGCCTGGTTCACGCCACAACTGGGGGGCATGACCTTATCTGAAGAAATCACACAACGCAGTCTGCTGCTGATTTTAATGTTCGTGGCCACCGTCGCTATTTCCTGGCTGCCCTTCGTGGCTGCAGGCGAGGAACCGCTGGATGCATTATTCGAGGTGGTATCGGCTACCGCGACCGTAGGCTTGTCCGCAGGCGTCACCCGTACCGACCTGGCACCGGTGTTACAAGGTATACTGTGTCTGGATATGTGGCTCGGGCGCCTGGAGATGGTGGCCCTGCTGGTGCTGCTCAGCCCGGCCGCATGGCGCCATCACAGGGAGACCAGGGTATGAGGATAGTTTTTCTCGGTGCCGGTTCGACTACCGTCGCAACCGCGTTATTACTCATCAACCATCATCATGAAGTGATTATTGTCGAAAAATGCGAGGCTAGGATCCGTGAACTCAGCGAACATCTGGATTGCGGTTTCCTGCACGGCGATGGCACCCGTCCGGACGTGCTCAAACAAACCAATCCGGAAACCATCGATATCATGCTGTGTCTCGCCGGGATGGACCAGGAAAACATCCTCGCCAGTCTGGTGGGCCGCACACTGAAGATCCCCCGCATCATCACCAAACTCGAAGACCCCGAATTTGAAGCCGTGGCCGAAGCCCTGGGGCTGGAAACCGTGGTAGTGCCTCTGCGCACGGTGAGCCGGCACCTGGCCGATCTGGTGGAAGGACGCGACAGCCTCGAACTCAGTGCTTTGATCAAGGACGATGTCCGTTTATTCGGTTTTGTGGTCCAAGCCCCGCAGCAAGGCAGCATAGATAAACTGAACTTGCCGGAAGACGCGCGCATCACCTGGCTGTACCGCAACGGCCAGATCATGTTTGCCGAACCCACACTGAATCTTCAGGAAGGTGATGAGGTAGTGGTGCTGGCACGCAGCGAAATCGCTGCCACACTTCATGGACGGCTGACGGCCCCGGTCACGGATTGACGGTTTCCCGGTATTACCGCTTAGTCCGCGTTACCGATCACCCTGCCTGACGCTGTCAATCGATATCGATGTTTGCATCATAAGAATAGTTCAAGCGGAACAATACCACATGGGCATCGGGCAACCTGCCGATCGGATGTCGTATATACTGATAATCCGCCTGTAAAGCCAGTCGCCGGTTCAACTCAAACTGGTAAACCAGCTCATGGCTGGTTTCCGATGGACCATGGTTAAAGTCTGCCTGCGTGATGCCGGCGCTCAACACATCGCCCGGGCGATTCGTGACCACCCCAGGAATATTGACCCCAAAACCGAAAGAACAAGGCCTGTGAATCGGTACCACCCGATAACCGCCTGACAAATCGAGCGCCGCACTTTATACTGGAGTAAATCCTTGCCCCAACACCAGCAACCGCCATGAACGCTTTGCTCAGTTCCTCCTTTTTGCCTTCGTTGCTGACGCAGTTCCTGATCACCGCCGTGCTGAGCTTCATCATCGGCCTCGAACTGCACAGTTACCGCCGTGCTAACGGGCAGGATCTGGGCTTCGGTACCACTCGCACATTCACGTTGATCGGAATCACGGCTTTTGTACTCTATGCCATCGATGAACATCTGCTGTTTTATCTCACTGGCCTGTTGATCCTTACGGTGTTCCTGGCAATTTATTATCTCCACCGCTCAGGAAAGGGACTCTACTCGCTGTTGAGTCCTTTACTCGGGGTGCTAACCTACCTGATCCCGCCAGTGTTGATACGTTTTCCTGACTGGTTCGTGGCATTGTACGTCGTAGCCATACTGCTGATGCTCAGTGAGAAGCCGGGTATCCGTAGATTTTCGGACACCATTGACAATACTGAAATCGTCACCTTTACGAAATTTCTTATTATGGCCGGCGTGATTCTGCCTTTGCTGCCGGCCCGGCAGATTGCGGTCTTTGTCCCGGTTACATACTATCAGGTATGGTCCGCCCTGCTGGTGGTTTCCGCCCTATCGTATATAAGCTACCTCGCGCAGACCTACCTGTTCAAAGAAAAAGGCCTGTTGCTGACCGGCATTCTAGGCGGACTCTATTCCAGCACCGCCACCACGGTGGTTCTTGGACGCCGCGCCCGGCAGCTGCCACCCACTCCTCAGATCACCCAGGCTATCATTCTGGCAACCACGATGATGTATTTCCGGCTGTTGCTGCTGGTAGCGCTTCTGGGGTATGTAAACGAAGCCTTACGCCTGCTGACACCCTTATCCCTGATGGTAATCTTGTCTCTGGTGGCCAGTTGGCTTGCGTCACGAATTCCTGCGGGACGGGATACGCCGGCCAGCCCGGCTGCCGTGAGTCATCCACTAAGCCACCCGTTAGAATTCAGAACAGCGCTCTTTTTTGCCCTGTTGTTTGTGCTGTTTTCGGCAATCACGGCGTGGGTGATATCGCGTTATGGTGAACAAGGTCTGCAGATACTGGCATTTATAGTCGGCCTGACAGACATCGATCCGTTCATTCTGTCGATCCTGGGAGGGAAATACCCGGTCAATGAGATCCAGCTCATTTCAGCGATTGTGATCGCATGCGGCAGCAACAACCTGGTGAAAGCCGGCTATGCACTCGTTTTCGGGCGCAACCGATATGTCGTTGCCGCAGCCGGTTGGCTGACAGGGTTGTTTGTTCTTTCCATGGCTTATGTTTTTCTATTCAATTGACGCCCCGATGACTTAACAGTCTGGAACGCAGGATCCGATAACATGCTTGACTACAGCGAATATATTAAAATCTTTATCAGCCTTCTGGCTATCGTCAATCCGTTTGGCGCCATTCCACTGTTCATCAGTATCACGGACAATCTCAGCCAACGTCAGACGGAAGCCACCATCAAGCAGGCTACGGCTGGAGTGGCAGCCATACTCTTGATCGTACTGTTTTTCGGCGAATTACTGTTGACTTTTTTTGGCATCAGCATCGATTCCTTCCGGGTCGGCGGCGGCATACTTATTTTGTTGATGGCGATTGCCATGCTGCATGCAAAAACCAGCAATATCCGTCAAACAGATGCAGAAGCCTCTGAATCCGTCGACAAAGAATCCGTTGCGATTGTCCCTCTGGCCATCCCCATGCTGGCCGGACCAGGCGCAATCAGCACTGTGATCCTGGCAGCCCATAAAGGCAGCGGCCTCGCCCACTACGGTATTATTTCCCTCGGAATTCTCTTGCTTAGCCTGTTAATCTGGCTGGCATTGCACATGGCACCCTGGATATCCGCCCGGCTCGGGAAAACCGGTATCAACATATTCACTCGAATCATGGGACTGATACTGGCTGCCATTGCCATTGAGTTTATAGCCAACGGTTTCAAAGGTATTTTTCCCGTATTGGCCTATGTTCCCAACATGCCAGCACCTAACTAACCCGCCTAGTGCATGAAAGGTTTGGATTTTATGGGTCCGCCTGCGAAACCTGACACTGCAGGCGAGAATCAGGCACCCGGACTGTTCGGAGTAGCGCCTCCCGCTGTGTCAGACGCGCGGCTCCTCTTGCGCCGGGTCGGCACATTGCCCGGACGTGGATTCCAGGGCCAGTATACGGGCATCGATTTCCGCCGATAATTCATCGAAAGCACTCGCTCCGATGACCCCATACCGTCTGGCTTCAAGAGCCTGTTTTTTCTCAAACAACAGCATGCGGCGCTGTAACTGTGTCAGCTCTTCACTGTATCGTGTGGCGCTGTCAAAGCTACTGCGGCTAAATTCCGCATTTAGGGCTTCAATCCGGGCACTGTAAACCGCTTCCATACGATCCAATGCCCGGCTGTCTATGTGACTGTTTTTCCGCATCTGCCCGATCTGCTCCAGTACATCTTGAGCCAACTGTAACCGGGTCCGGACTATTTCGTAGGCTTTGATTGCCTCGCGCCGTCCGAGTATACCCAGCTGTCGGGCCAGTGGCGTCATACTAAGGCCCTGAAGCAGAATAGTCAGCAGCACAACGCCAAATACCATATTGATAATCAAATCTCTTAATGGAAGATCCGCCGGCAGGCTCAGAACCAGCACCATGGACAAAGCCCCTCGCAAACCACCCCAGGTAAGAACGACAGCCCAGGACCTCGGGATGCGTTTCGCACTTATCGCCAACAGACCGTAGGCGCCAAAAACCACCAACAAACGCGCAACGGTAATTGCCAGATAAGCAACAATGATCATCAGCCAGATGTTCAACAGGGTATCAAGCTGTATCTCCAACCCGAGCAACAGAAAAACCAGAGAATTGAGAGCGAATCCGACATATCCCCAGAATGTCTCGGCCGCCACACGAGAGGCGGCCGACATGCCGGTTCGTGCGCCATAGTTGCCGCAAATCAGCCCGGCGGTAGCAGTACTGATCACCCCAGAGTAGCCCAACTTATAAGCCAGCAAAAATGAGCCATAGGCAGCCACCGTCGTCAGCGTGATATCCACCATGGCATCGTCAACACGCTTGATGATCTGGGAAATCAACAAACCGACAATTCCGCCGATAAACAGACCGCCACCGACGACGGCACCGAACTCCACTACCATCCCGGCCGGGGATAGAACTTTCCCCATAATCAAGGTCAAAACCATGGTGAATAATACAATCGCCGTTCCATCGTTGAGCAGACTCTCACCTTCTATCAGCAAGGTGAGTCGACGGGGTGCCCCAAGTTCCTTGAACAAAGCGACGACAGAAATAGGGTCGGTGGCAGCCACCGCCGCCCCGAAGGCCAGTGCCAGCAACCAACCGATATCCGGCAGATGATGGATGGCAGTGCTGGCAAACACCACCAGGACGGCGGTGATCCCGATCGACGCCGCCACTCCTGGGACTGCGAGACCAAGTACAGCCGCTTTATCGCGCCAAAGCTCGTCAAAATCAATGTGGAAAGCGGCTTCGAAAACCAGCCCGGGAAGAAATATAAGAAACAACATATTTTGGGTCAGTTGCGGTGCCTGGAACCAGTGCGCCGCCCCCAGCCCCAGGCCGACCAGCACCAGAGCGACAGTATAGGGCATACGCAGATGTCGTGCATATACCGCAACCACGGAGGCCAGCAAGAATAAAATGATAACGAAACTTTCGGTCTCCATAAGCACCCGCCATGGCATTGAATGCATGTTCCATAGTAACCATTTTTATTAATATTATCAGGCTTGTCGATGTTTCCGTCGGAAAAAAATTTCTAGTGCCAGGCACACAAATGTCGCATCATTAGCACATGTGCGCCCAGCCTCCAATGTCAATTTCTACAATCCGCCTATTGGGTGTACTGTTGCTATACCTGATTACCTTCCGGGTATCGGCAGAACCCCTGCAGGTGAAAATAACCGGGGTTTCTGGTGACATTCTCGGAAATGTAGTAGCCCTGCTGAGCATTGAACGGGAACGTTCCGAACCGCTTCTGAATGATGTTCGCATGCGCCGTCTTTTCGACCGCGGTAAGCAGGAAATCAGTCAGGCATTGCAGCCGTTTGGCTATTTCAACCCGGTTGTCCGTTCACAATTACGTCAGCAAGATCACAGCTGGATTGCTGAATATGACATCAACCCGGGAAATCCAGCGTTATTGGATTCTGTAGATGTACAATTGTTAGGTCCAGGGCATGACGATCCCGAATTGAAAGCCTTGCCAGCTGGATCGGCAATGCAGAACGGGGCCATCGCCAGCCAGATCAATTATGAATCACTGAAAAAAAACCTGCTGAACACGGCTCTCGATATCGGCTATTTAGATGCCGTCTACAGCGCACATCAGTTACGGGTCGATCCACGAACCAATAAAGCGCAATTGCAGCTTCACCTTGAAACCGGTCCACGCTATCTGTTTGGTGCCGTGCGTTTTAACGATGCCGGCCTGGACCCCAGGCTGCTGCAAAAGTATGTGCCGTTCAAACCGGGAACCCCTTATTCAGGGCGGGCGCTGTTGGAACTGCAACGGGTCTTGATGGACAGTGATTATTTTGATTCGGTGACGGTAATCGATGATCGCGCCGCGGCACAACATCTGGAAGTCCCGGTCAATGTCCGTCTGACACCCCGAAAACGGCACAAATATACCGCTGGAATCGGTTACGGCACCGATACCGGTTTGCGGGGTAAGCTCGGCTGGGAGCACCGCCGGATCAATCGTATGGGCCACAAGCTGGCCGTGGAATTATCCGCTTCGCAAATCCACAAGGGCATGACCGCAAGATACAGTCTTCCCCTGGGTGACCCTCGTACTGATCGCTTAGCGTTTTCCGTCACGGATTCTGAAGAATTCACCAATACGCTCGACAGTAAAATCAAAAATATCGGCGCCAGTTATATCCGAGTCCGGAATAAATGGCATGAAACCTGGTCGGTGAATTACCAGGATGAAGACTATAGGGTGGGTGATCAGACTGGCCGCACGACCCTACTCATGCCGGGAGCTGTCTGGAGCCGGGTTCGGGCGGATAATGCATTATTACCCAGAAATAGCACCCATATACAAGTTGAATTACGCGGAGCTGCACAGCAAATTCTTTCCGATACCAGCTTTTTGCAGATCAAAACCGATATCAAACGAATAATTCCCGTTATGGACCGGGATCGGTTATTGGTGCGCGCCGCTATCGGCGCCAGTTGGGTATCACGCTTCACGGACCTGCCGGCCACAGTGAGATTCTTTGCCGGTGGCGACCAGAGTGTTCGCGGTTATGGTTATCAGACACTGGGGCCCACGGACAGTTCGGGCACGGTGATCGGCGGCCGGCATCTACTGGTGGGCAGCCTGGAATATGAACATGCGCTCACAGAAACCTGGAGGGTCGCCGCCTTTGTTGACAGTGGTAACGCCTTTGATAACCTGAACCTCAGCATGAAAACCGGCGCCGGCATCGGGATCCGGCGGGTATTGCCCGTCGGTATGCTGCGCATTGACCTTGGGATCGCCGTTAGTGAACCCGGCCATCCTTTGCGGCTGCATATCTCCTTGGGTCCCGATCTATGAAACGACTGGCTACCCGGGCCGGGCTGGCGTTGATCGCACTGCTGTTGATCGTCATGATCACTGCAAGCCTGCTGCTGTTTTCTGAACAAGGCTTAAGATTTGTCTTCGAGGTCAGTCGCTCATTGCTACCTGGAGAACTGAGCGCAGAAAGCATTGACGGCAAACTTTCGGGCCCCTTCATTCTTACCGGACTGGAATATCGCAACTCCGGTGGAGTCTATCGGGTCGGACAGCTGGATGTGGACTGGCGTCCCTCGCGTTTATGGCGGGGCCAACTCTACCTCGCCCACTGTGATATGCAGAATGTTTCGGTGAAGTTAACTCCTGGTCCGACCAAACCGGCTCAGCCTGTTTCCATACTACTACCCGTGCGTATCGAACTGACGCAATTTCATCTCGATCGGGCGGAAATCACCCTCGCCAACGGCCGCTCCATTCCGATCACATCTCTGGATATCGCCGCCAATGCCGCAGGCCGAAGTGTCGAGTTCTGTCAACTCGATCTTCACGCTCCCCGGTTCAAACTGCAGGCCAAGGGGCAACTGGGCTTGAGCTACACGACCAATTCCCGACTCACAGGACAATGGCAATCCGCCTTGGTCAATAATTCCGATTACCGGGGGAAATTTCAAATCTCCGGTACCTACCAATCACTGGAATTGACGCAGGAGTTACGACAACCCATAGCCGCGAAAATATCCGCGACACTGACTGATCTGACGACCACACCCGGCTGGTCATTGCACGGCGAAATACCGGGAACTTCCATGCGACACTTTGCACCGGAATGGCCAGATACCCAAGTCGGTGCCACCCTGGCCGCTCAGGGAAATCTGCAGAATGCTGCGTTTCGGGCACAACTGGATTCTTCGCTGCCGCAGTTTGCCGGGCAGCCTCTGATGATTAATGGCAAACTCGTTTTTTCCCCACCAGAAAAACTATCCCTGCCGGAAATGCTTATCCGCATGGGGGACAGCCGGATAGAGATTCAGGGGAGCTGGTGGTGGCAGGAGCAACGTGGAGATCTGCTGGCGCGTTGGAATACACTCCAGTGGCCGTTGACCGGCACGCCCCAGCTGCTCAGCCCGCACGGCTCCCTGGCCTGGGCCGGCCGGCCGGATGAATACCGGATCAAGGCTGATGGCGGGTTCCAATCGACGGGGCAGCCGCTCATTCCCATCGAACTGAGTGCCGTCGGCGACCGCAAGAGCTTGACCATCACGCAGGCCAACGCCACGTTATGGGACGGTCGGGTAACAACCACCGGCGTTCTGAACTGGCAGCAACACCTGCAATGGAATGTTGAGTTACAAGGCCACGACCTGAATCCCGCCACGCAATGGCCCGACTGGCCCGGAGCGCTCGGCTTTCAAGCGCATGCCTCTGGCGGTCTGTTCCCGCAAGGTGCACGTCTCGATGCACGGCTTGATAAACTGCAGGGAGAATTACGCCGGCACCCCATTTCCGGCCAGGGCCGGTTGCAGTTTCAAGGGAAGCGCTGGTCTGTGCAGGATCTGCGTTTCCAGTCACAGAATAATACTATAAGCATTTCCGGCAGCCCATCTGCCACGCAGGGTCTGGCATGGCAGATACAACTGGCCGATATGGAGACTCTGATACCCACTGCGACAGGAAACCTGTCAGGATCCGGCCATGTCGTGGGCGATTGGCCAGATTCCCGGATCGAGGCAGATCTGCACAGCCAAAATCTCTCGCTGCACCAACTCCGCCTGGCCACCCTGGACGGGACAATCCGTGCTTCCCTGAGCGATGGCTCCGCGCCACTGACCGTGCAGTTGACGGGAAAAAACGGGCAGTGGAAAAACCAGCCGTTTGAGTTCTTCACCATGGAAGCCACCGGCAGCACGGCACAGCAGACATTTTCTCTCGCATTGTCAGGCCGGGATGTTCAGTTGGATCTGCATGCCCAGGGCGGTTGGCAGTCTCGCCGGTGGCAGGGACTGATCACCGAGGCCGACTGGCGATTGCCGCAGACCGGAGCGTGGGCCCTGGAGTCATCCTCACCCCTAAAGCTCAATGATGACGGTGTGGAACTGGGAAACGCCTGCTGGCGGCAGGCAGATGCCAGACTTTGCCTGCAGGGCATGGCTCATAATCACTACCGGTCCTGGACGGCGCAGGGCCGGGTTCAGGCTTTACCGATGACCCGGTTGCTAACGAACTGGACGTCGATGGAAGTGACGACCTCCGCCGTCCTGAGTGCGGATTTCCAGGCGGAAATGGACCAGAACCGTCTCCACAGCCAAGGAAATATACACGTTTCGCCCGGTGAAATCGGCTGGCATGATGTTGCCGAAACAGCGGCCCTGGCTCATGGACGCGGAAATCTTACCTGGCAACTGAATGACGAAGGCCTGAGAGCGGATGCCCATATCGCGCTGCAAGAGCAAGACAGCCTGACTGCTGGCCTGTTTCTACCGGCTTTTCAGCCGATGCGAGCAGTGCCTGCGAACCAGACCGTTCAGGGACAACTGACTGCCGAGATCGAACACCTGAATGTGTTGGAACTTTTCCTAACAGAACTAAGGAATGTGCAGGGTAAACTGAGTATGAACGCCCGGCTGGGCGGAACATTGGCCCAGCCTGAACTGACCGCCAATGCCCGGCTTGCCCGGGCCGGGGCTCAGCTGCCGCTTGCCGGGATCACTCTGACCGACATGGAAATGCGGGCCGATACCCCGGCCAATGGCAGAATCGATTTCAAAGGGCGCGCCCATTCCGGAAACGGCAAAGTGGACCTGGCCGGATAGCTGGAATTTGCTTCCTCTCAACCGTGGAAGCTTCAATTGACGGTGCGGGGAGACGACTTCCTGGTGCTCAATAATCCGGAGGCCTGGCTGCCGGTCTCACCGAATATAACATTGACCGTTACGCCACCGCGGCTGGACCTGAAAGGCGATATTCTTATCAAGGAGGCACGGCTGGCGCCGTCACAATTCACAACCGCGATCCGGCCTGCGCCCGATTTGGTTATTATAGCGGGGGGCAAGGCGCCTCCACCTTCTCCCTGGCAGATCTCCAGTCAAATCGGCCTGACGCTTGGTCAACGGGTAAAATTCACCGGTTACGGACTGGAAGGAACCGTCACCGGGCATTTGGATATCCAGGATATACCGGGCCAGACGACCCGCGCCCGGGGTGACCTCAAGGTCATCACCGGGACTTACAGTGCCTACGGTCAGACGCTAACCATCGAGAACGGCAGGCTGTTATACAGCGGTGGCCCGATAGACAACCCGGCAGTTGATGCCAGTGCTGTACGGGTTGTTGGTGATGTCACGGCGGGCCTGCGTCTGAACGGTTTACTGCAACACCCTGAGATCGAGTTATTCTCACGGCCACAGATGTCACAAACCGATATGCTGTCTTACCTGATTCTGGGCCGGCCATTGGCGACCGCCAGCAGTGCCCAGGGACAGTTGTTGTATAATGCCGCAACCGCTTTGGGCATCAAGGGCGGGTACTTGCTGGCCGCGCAGATCGGGCAGTCTCTCGGCCTGGATGAAGTGGGACTGGAAGGAGGTAGCGAGCCGACCGATACTTCACTGGTAATCGGCAAATACCTGTCCCCCAGATTATATGTAAATTACAGTGTGGGTTTATTCGACACCATAAATCAATTGCGGCTACGCTATACCTTATCCCGCCGCTGGACTTTGGAAACCGTCACAGGAGCGGCTATGGGCGGCGATCTGATTTACTCCATCGAGAGATAATCCCCAATTTCAACAACAGATCGTCCACATCGGACCAATGACAGCCGTTCGACAAACCCTGTCAGATCCAGCGCCTCACCCGGAACAAAATTAACAGCCCCAAAGCCAACGCCGCCATTCCTCCCAAGGCAATGAAATAGCCATAAGGATATTTCAACTCAGGCATATTCTCGAAATTCATTCCGAAAATACCGGCGATTAGCGTTAACGGCAGGAAAATCGCCGACAAAACGGTCAGCACCCGCATAATCTCATTAGTGCGGTTCGAAACCGCGGAAAAGTGCAACTGCACCAAAGATTCCACCTCACTTTGCTGGTCTTCGGCAAATTTACGCACCCGACGCACATGCTCCAGCAGATCATTGTAACGCACCGCCAGATGGTCATCGATTTCGATCTCGGTAAAATCCCGCCAGGCGCCGACAGCGTCCTCCTGGCCCTCACACAGCAAGGCCAGCTTGCGCAGATGGCTGCGATGCTCCATCAGTGCCAGCCAGTCATTGAAGGGGTGATTGGGATCTAGCAGATTCCGGCGCCATTCATCCAGCTGTATGGAAAGCGGATCCCGTAATGACATAAAGCGATCCACCATGGTCGAGAATATCATATGCATAAGACCCACGGGACGGAGCGGGACTCGCCCCCGCAGTTGGAGGATTCGCTCTTTGGCGATCTGGGTCGACCTGCTATCGGCTTGCCGCAGTGTCACCAGCAATCGGTCGAAGATCAGGCACGCCATCGCCCGGCTGGCAAAACGTTCATTACCGTCCTCGGGCGCAAGACTGCGAAATATGACCAGCTCATACTCGCTGGTATAGTCCGAGAAGGATGGGTGCTCCGGGTTATTGGCATCTTTTCGATGCCGTTCATGTACATCGATTCCGGTGAGCTGCCTGACCATTCCCGGCCAGGTATCATCATCCTCACCACGCAAACAATCCAACCAGATATAACCTTGAGTCGGCAGGGCTGTGATCGACGGAATAAGCTCCACTGTGCAGCGATCGTGGGTTTGTATTATTTCCATGCCGGTAATTCCTCAGTCGCTGATAGTCCGGTGGCTGACCACCTCTTTGATATGCACATCCCGCTGCGGGAAAGGAATGGTTATGCCCGTCGCCTTGAAACCACGCCAGATACCCAGATTCACTTCTGACAGCACATTACTCACCCCGTTTGGAGGATCATTGATCCAGACCCGCAACTCCAGGCTGATACCATTGTCACCAAATTCCATCAGCCGTGTAACCGGCGGCGGGTTATTGAGCACCCGCGGGGTATTGACGGCCGCTTCCAGCATGATATCCATGGCCTGTTCCGGGTCGTCCTGGTAGCTGATCTGTACCGGGATTTTGAGTCTTACATTCTGGTCTGAATAGCTCCAGTTAACGACTTCCGATGTCACCAGATTCTCATTCGGTATCAGAGTTTCAACGCCGTCGCGGTCTTTGACAACAATATACCGCGCACGCAGCTCCTGTACCCAGCCGAATTTGTCACCGATGCTCACCACGTCTCCCGGTTTGATAGAGCGATCGAAAATAAGAATGAAGCCGCTGATAAAATTACTGGCAATACGCTGCAACCCAAAACCAACGCCGACACCCAAAGCCCCACCAAAAACAGTAAGGGCCGTCAAATCGATACCCACTGCATCCAGAGCCAGTAGAAAAGCGACGGTTAACAACACCAGCTTGATGATCTTTGACAAACCCACCCGCATGGCGGGACTAAGATAAGTGGAACCGGCCATTCGCCGCTCCAAAACCCCGGAAAGCCAGAAAGCCGCCACCCACAGGATGCCGATGAAAACAACCAGCTTTATAGCCGCCAACAGGGAGATGCGGGTCTTGCCCAATTCAAAAGCGACGCTGTCCAAAGCCGCGCTGACCGGACCCAGCCAGCCCAGTAAGTGCAGGGCAACCAATATCCATATGCCGGTGGAAATCAGATTTTCCCAGGCCTTGATGGCGGGGCTTGGGGTAAAGCCTTTGCGCAGGGCATAGACCAGCATGCGGATTGCCGCCATGGAAACCAGCAATGGGACGGCAATATTGAGTAACTGAACGGGAAGATCCAGACGTTTCAATACCACACGCCCCACGATCACCCCAAGCAGCATGGAAAGCGGAAACAGAATCCGCCGCGCACTCTTCAAGGACAGTTCCCGGAACCGATGGCGCTCGCTGGTTGTAACCGCCTTAAGCAGTTGAGCATGCAGAAGACGATTGAAATAGCCCGCCATAAGTGCCGCGAGGATCACAATAAACAGCTGCCACCAGGTATCGATATAACGTAGTGCCTGCAGCCAGGCTTGCAGTAATTTTAAGAGTTCATCCACCATATAAGCCGTATTTTCCGAAACCCTGTAACCCTAAAAAACCCATGCCCACTCCACGCCTGAGCGGTGCCGAACAGTCTTATCCGTCCACCCGACCTAATCGCCCCATGTCTTTTTTGACCTGAGGTTTCAACATATTGTCACCGCTTTCACACGGAAAACCAAACAGACCGGGAAATTCACCCCTTAATTCTACTGGAAATCAGGGGGAATAAACGGCCATAGCGAAGTATCGCGATATAATGTAAGGTTAAGGAAGAATTCAATAATCAATGCGGGCTCATTCACTTTTTGATTACCGGTTACGGTGTGACATCAGTAGACCCATACATCGATGAAAGCAGTGTCCACAAAGCGCGGATTATCATTCCGATACCCTCTATTCGTCGGGCTGTGCCTCCTGCTGCATTTTGGTAATGCGCTGGGCAAGGATCTGGTCATTGGCGTGCTGGCTTACGAAGGCCGTCTGCAGGCGCAGCAACGCTGGCAGCCTACCGCGGACTACCTGTCGGACCAACTTGCGCCGCACCGGTTCAGTATTCTGGCCCTGACTCACAAAGAGTTCGAACATGCCATCAATAAAGGCCGGCTGGATTTCATTCTGACGAACCCCGGTCACTATGCCCTGCTCCAGGTGCGCTACGGAGCGGCCCGCATCGCCACCTTTGTGGCCAATTTTCGCGATACGCCGCTGACCCACTTCAGTTCGGTCATTTTCACCCGTCGAGACAGCGGGATCACCGACCCGCAGGATTTACGCGGACATAAACTTGCCGCCGTCAGCGAAGACGCCTTCGGCGGTTACCAGCTGGCACGCCGCACCCTGCTGCAACAAGGCATCGACACCCAAAGCGACCTGCAGCTGATGTGGCTGGGCTTCCCGCACTCCGATGTGGTCAAAGCGGTACTCGATGGCAAAGCCGACGCCGGCGTGGTACGCAGCGGGGTGCTGGAAGGCATGGCGGATAAAGGTCAACTGAACCTCAATCAAATCCGCGTGATTGCCCCGCGCAAGGACGACAGCCTGCCGTTACTGCACAGCACCGGGATCTACCCGGAATGGCCGTTTGCCCGACTCCCGGATACCGACATCGACCTCAGCCGCCAGGTTGCTCTCAGCCTGATGCGCATGCCGGCCCGGCACCCGGCCGCCGTGCGGGCAGCGGGTGCCGGCTGGACGATTCCCTTGAGCGACGCAAAAGTCCATGCCGTGCTCAAAGAACTCAAGGTCACCCCTTATGTGCCGGCCCCCCTGACACTGACCCGGGTGGTCAATGAATACGGTCACTGGCTGAGCATTATCGGACTGTTGTTATTGATTGCGCTGGCGGCGGCCATGCGTCTGGTGGCGACCAACCGCCGCCTGCAGCACACCCAGGGGCTGTTGCAGAAAAGTCAGGGCGAGCTGGAAGAAGCGGTAAGACGCCGCTCGGCTGAGCTGGACCGCACCCGGCATGCCTTGGAAGACGCCCAGGGAGAACACCAACAAGCCAAACTGGATGCCGATAATACCTGTAGCGCCATGCAAACCTTACACGAGATCCTGTTGCGTGAAGGACTGTCCGCCCAGAACCGGATCGATGCCATGGTCGAATCGGTACGCCAACATCTGGGCGCCGATATCGGGCTTTTGTCCCGGGTGCAGGACGACCAGTATGAAACCTGCAGCATCAGCCCGGCCAGTGCAGAACATACCGCACCGCTGTATTCCGCCGGGGTGTCTGAGGCCATCGAACTGCGTCATATTCACCAAAGCGCGGAGAATCCAGGCTGGGCTTACCACATCGCCTGCCCGGTTTTTGTCCACGGGGAGTTGCATTGTCTGCTGGAATTCGCCGCCCATACAGAATCCGGCGTTGAGCACCCAACCCCCTCGGCGATGGGATTGGCTCTGCTGGCGCTCACCGCCCAGTGGATCACACATGAAATCCTGCAACGCGAGCACCAGGCCCAGGAATCGGCCCGGACCGAGGCAGTCCGCCAACGCTTCCAGACCATTACCCGCCGGGAAAAGGACGTTTTGGGTCTGCTGGTTAAGGGTGATTCCAATAAAATCATTGCCCGCCACCTGAATCTAAGTCCTAAAACCGTGGAAATGCATCGCGCCAGCCTGATCCGGAAAACCGGCGCGAAGTCCTCCACGGAACTTGTTCAACTTGCTGTTAAATCAGATCTTTTTTAAAAATACAGTAATAACCCTATACTGGTGACAGCAGTCGTCCGGATTGTCTTGGAGCCTTTCCGCGCCTAAATTTCTCCTCCCCAAAACGAAACCAATCTCAAAGAGGAGAATCATGAAAAAACCACTACTTGCCCCGTTACTCATTGGCGCCAGCCTGGCGTTCGGCTCCACTCAACTCCTGGCATCCGGCAAACAGGCTGACGCCGGCCTGGGTCACGACTACCGCACTTTCCACACCGGCGGGACAATTGATTATGGCAAGATCGGCGATTCTTATACCTCGGACCTAGTCATGTACCTGGCCGGCGACCAGTTCATGGCCATGGAGGAGCTGATCCAGGACTTTCAGAAAAAAAACCCGGATATCAAGACCATCTACGTCGAGACCATTCCACTGGGTCAGATCCTGAAAGGCCAGATCCTGAAACAGGGAGAAATCAACGGCCAGAAGACCGCTCAGAACCCTGACATCTTCGCCAGCGTCAATCTCGGCCACCTCAAGAAACTGAACGGCAAGGGCCTGATGCATGACTACATGATATATACCCACAACAAGCTGGAACTGATGGTTGCCAAGGGCAATCCCAAAGGCATCAAAGGCCCCGAGGATCTTGGTCGCGATGATCTGGTTCAATCACACCCCAACCCGCTGACCGAGGGTATTTTCAAATTTTATGGCTCCCAGATGCTCAAAGACCTGGGGCTGTTCGACAAGGTAACCGGCGGCAAGGAATGCAAAAGCTGCTGGGCGGTCCCGGGCAAGACCTGGTTCACCTCCCGCCACCACCGTGAGACACCTTACCGTATCGAGCACGGTGAAGCGGATGTCGGTATCGTCTGGACCACCGAGGTCAAGCACGCTCAGGCGGAAGGCCGTCCGGTGGAAGGAGTGGCCATTCCCGCGCCCTACAACATGCAACACAAGGTGGGCTACGCCATTGGCACCCTGGCCACCGGCCGCAATCCCTATAACGCCGAGCGTTATCTGGCCTACCTCGGCACCCCGGAGGCCCAGGCCATCTATGCCAAATACGGCTTTATCAAGGCCACTGATGCAGAGCTGAAGCTCAAACCGCTACCCTAACGTCACCCAAAGCGGCTGGGGAGGACTGGTGACGCGAAAGATGCCAGTCCTCCCGCCCTTACCAATAAGAACTGAAGGACGGCATCTATCTGAGCGACCTAACATTTTAGAGGAGTAACAGGCTATGGCCCTGCAGTTATTGGCATTCATTCAACGCAATACCGTCAAAAAAACCCTGCGGGATATTCATAGCCGGCTGTATCGCTGCGCTTATGCCATCTGCCTTGACACCGGTATCGCTCAGCATAGCGTACGGATAACCGAGTCCCGCGCCCTTGACCGTCGACCAATATCCAACGCAGAAGACGGCGAGCTAGGCATCCAACGCATTCTCATCAACAGTTGCCGGGAATGTCTCACCCTCCCAGGCACAACCATGGCGACCCAGGATGACGATCACCCCGACGAACTGTCCAGACACCGACTGATAGAGCAACGACGCCTGGCAATCGTCCGTCAGGCCATCGCCCGGCTGCCTTTCGAGCAACGGTGCGTGCTGGTGCTGGTCGATCTGGAAAACTATTCCTACAAACAGATAAGCCAGATCCTGGGCATCAGCATCGATACGGTACTGAACCGGTTGACCGATGCCCGCCGGGTCTTGCTGGCGGAGCTAACCGCCAAACTCAACCGAAGCATGCCTTGGCAAACCGCGGTCAGTAGCCGCGACTCACTTAACGTTATGTACCGGTAAGATCGGTGATTTCTGCCACACAGGCATGATCTTTAACGGTGTGGAGCGCATTATTGAAAATCATTTCATTATCAAACAAGATACTTTTCACCAGCGTATCTCCCGCAGCGCTCTTGATGAGGAAGAAGCTGTTTCCTTCCGGCACCTTGCCAGCCACTATCTGTTCTGACATCAGAGAGCCGACCCTGACATCCTTGATAGCCTGTTCCGCGCGGGTCTTTTCCGGGTAATCTCCGCTCATAAGCAGAAGATTTCCTGTGCCATCCAGGAAATAAAAAAATACTCGCCGTTTTCGTTGCTCTTCAATTCAAATTTCGCGGCCACTCTGCAGTCTCTCATGATTAAATACTAGTTAGCGAAGCAACCCGCATGCCATAAACTCATACTCGCTTTCCGGCTACTTATCGGAGAAATTCTGTCAGGTAGTTGACAAATGGCTGTTACATTGTCGGAATAATCACCCGCGCTTCCGGTACGACCCGGCACGCTGCGCGCGAGAGTTGCGCCAACAACATTTACCCACCCTGACCACCGGGGCGAAAAACCACCACCACCGCCAGCCCGCCGAGCTCAGACCGCCGGAAGCGGATTTCCCCCTGATAGGATTCAATAATATCTCGCACGATTGCCAGTCCCAGGCCATGGCCCTGAATCTGCTGGTCCAGACGCGCCCCTCTCGTGCCCAGTTGTGCCAGTTGTTCTTCCGCCACGCCGGGGCCATCGTCCTCAATGCACAAATGCCTCACGGTGTCCCCACTGACACTCATCCGGACCCGCGTAGACGCCCATTTACAGGCATTTTCCAGCAGATTTCCCAGCAGTTCGGCCAGGTCATCGTCACGCATTGCAACCTCAGCCCGGTCCGGCAGGCGGGTTTGCCAGTGGAGATCCGCACCACAGGGCATACGTGCCAGCGTCCGCAGGGTACGCTCGATACTGTGCAACAAATCTGCCCGATAGGGACCGGCCGCCGCCGCACTGCGCAGTCTGGCACGGATCAATTCCCGGTCGACCCGGCGCCGCATCGCGAGAGCCAGTTCTTCCAGATCATTGGCCGTATCAAGCTGACCCGCCTCGCGCAAGCGTTGCGCATCGGCCGTGAGCGCGGCCAAAGGCGTCTTCAGGCCATGCGCCAGATCCGCGGTCCAGGCCCGGGCCTTTTCCACCGTGGCATCCCGGGCTTCCAGCAGGGCATTGATTTCTTCCACCAGCGGCATCACCTCATCCGGATAGCGGCGGGTCAGCCGCGCGGCGCGGCCATCCCGTACCGCCAGCACTCCCTGGCGTAACACATCGAGCGGCGACAGACCCAGGTACACCTGGGTTCCACTGGCGGCCAGCAGAAACAGCGCCAGCAGGGCAAAATATGGCAGCATATCGGCCGCGAAAGCCTGGCTGGCGGCATTCAGATCGGCGCGGTCACGGGCCACTGCCACCCGCACGCGGCGGGCCAGCGTATCCGGTTCCAGTATCACCTGGCGTTCGCGCACCATGAGTTGCTGACCCGAGGGGCCGGGCAGATCGTGGCGATGCACCTCTCCGATGCTGAGCTGGTCTTTGGGTAACGGCAGAACATAGTCCCATAAGGATCGGGAACGCAGCAGGGTCGGGCGCCGCTCATCCTGGAGTTGCCAGTACAGGCCGCTCTGGGGTTCTTCGAAACGCGGGTCGGCCGGCGTCCCTTTGACATGTATCCGGCCGTCCGTGCCCACTTCGGTATGCCCGATGAGCTGATTCAGATAGCCTTCCAGTTCGCTGTCGAAGCGCCTTTCCAGGTGGCGTTCAAACAAGGCCACCAGGCCAAACCCCGCCAACAGCAGTGCCATCAGGGTGGTCAGCACCGCCAGGCTGAAGAGACGAAAACGCAGCGAATGAATGCTCACGGCTCGGGGCGTTCGATAATATAGCCGAATCCACGCCGCGTCTTGATCAGGTCGACGCCCAGTTTTTTCCGCACCCGCCCCACCAACACCTCAATCGCATTGGAATCACGCTCGAAGTCCTGAGCATACAATTGCTCGGTCAGCTCCAACTGCGAAACCACCCGACCGGCATGCAACATAAGATAACTGACCAGGCGGTATTCCTGGGGCGACAGGGACAGCGGCCGTCCTTGAACGCTGACCCGCATCTGCCGGCTGTCCAGCGTAACCGCTCCGAGCTGCAGCACGGAACTGGCCTGCCCGGCACTGCGCCGCAGGACGGCGCGCAGACGCGCGAGCAGCTCTTCCATCTGAAAGGGCTTGGCCAGATAATCGTCGGCCCCGGCATCGATACCGTCCACACGTTCGTTCCAGTCACCCCGCGCGGTCAGAATCAGCACCGGAAAGTCCTCCCCTGCCGCCCGCCAGCGTTTCAGCACGGAGAGGCCGTCCATCCCCGGCAGGCCCAGATCCAGAATCACGGCCGCATAAGTTTCGGTGCCGCCCTGATACCAGGCCGACTCGCCGTCGGCCACCCGGTCCACCACATACCCGGCGTTCTCAAACGCCGCCTGGACACCGGCCGCAACCCGTTCATCATCTTCTACCAGAAGGATACGCATCAGTGATGATTGTCCTCGATGAACGTGCCGACAGCGGCATCAATATGAATTTTTCGCAGCCTGCCCTGTGCGTCGATGATCTTGAACTCGTAGACCCAGCGTTCGAATTCGTACTCATATTCGATGGCGACAATATCACCCCGCACCTTGCTACGCAGTATCTGTAACACTGCAGTGAACGGCAGAATCTCTCCCCGTTCCAGGGCGCGCCGCGCCCGGTCATGGCTGAGTTGATCATCTTCCCAGTCGACCGGGTAGACCGCCTGGCTGATAGATGATGTCATCAAGCCGCACAGCAGCGCAAATATCCACAGGCTTTTCCGACTGCAGACCCCGACACGTGCCATACCGACTCCGTGAGGAATCAATCCAGATGTCCGGATTCGAGCACCGGCAGCAGCCAGTAATGCAGACCACTGCCGCCAAAGTCGGTTTTCAGCGCCGGCAACAGATCCCGCGCCTCCGCCAACGGCAGGTGCAGCTGGAACAGTACCTGATGACGTTTACCGGCCACCTGTTCGGCCAGACTCATGGCATGTGCCGAGCTGCCGTGCCCGGCAATGGCCAGACTGGTAAAGCCACTGATTGCCTCGTGCTCCAGCAACCAGTCCGTCACCGCATCGGCCACCTGCGGAGTGACGACCAGATTGAGCAAACACAATTCATTCATTTCAGGCTCCTGGGCTGCGCACGCCAAAACGACGGTAAAGAAGCGGCAGCAGTATCAATGTCAGAGCGGTTGACGAGATCAACCCGCCAATCACCACAATCGCCAGAGGCCGCTGGATTTCCGAACCCGGACCGCTGGCGAACAACAGCGGAACCAGACCAAAAGCGGCGATACTGGCGGTCATCAGCACCGGCCGCAGACGCCGCTTGGCGCCTTCCACAACCACTTCCTGCAAAGGCTGCCCCAGGGCATGGAGCTGATTGAAATAAGTCAACATCACGACCCCATTGAGCACCGCGATGCCGAGCAGTGCAATGAACCCGACCGAAGCCGGCACCGACAGGTATTCACCGGACAACCACAAGCCCACGATACCGCCGATCATCGCAAACGGCACATTGGTCAATACCAGAACCGCCTGACGCACGGAGCCGAAAGTGCTGAACAGCAGCAGGAAGATCAGCCCGATGGCCACCGGCACCACAACGGACAGACGTTTTGCTGCACGCTGCTGGTTCTCGAATTCACCGCCCCACTCGTAGTAATAACCGGCCGGCAGTGTCAGTCCCGCCGCCACCTTGCGGCGCGCCTCTTCGACAAAACCCACCAGGTCCCGTCCACTGATATTGGCGACGACCACGGCGAAACGCTTACCGCGCTCGCGCTGCAAAGCCACCGGCCCTTCCTTGCGTTCGATGGACACCAGGGAAGACAGCGGCACCGTGCGTCCGTCTAGACTCAGGTTCAAGCCCTCGAAGACCGCCGGCGAACGATGCACCGCCGGGTCCGAACGAATCACCACCGGGATACGCCGCGCGCCCTCGTAAACCGTCCCCGTCACCTGGCCTTCGAGCTGGGCACGCAGATCGGCCTGCAGCGTTTCCACATCCAGCCCGTAACGTCCGGCCGCCAGCCGGTCGATTTTGAGTTGCAGATACTGCGCGCCTTCGTTACGCGGCGTATAAACGTCCTCGGCGCCGGCTATACCCTGCACGATACCGACAATGCGCTCGGCGGTACGATTCAGGGTATCCTGATCATCACCGAAAATCTTAATGGCGAGATCACCGCGCACCCCGGTCAGCATCTCCGATACCCGCATCTCGATCGGCTGGGTGAACGCATAACCCATACCGGGGAAGCGCTGCAGGACCTGGCGGATCTTGTCGATCAGCGCGTCCTTGCTGGCAACCGTCCATTGCTCACGGGGTTTGAGCACCAGGAAGGAGTCGGTCTGATTGAGCCCCATCGGATCCAGCCCCAGCTCATCCGATCCGCTGCGGGCGATCACTCCCTTGACCTCCGGCACACTGTCCATGATGGCATGTTGCACGCGTTGATCGAGCAGCAGCGATTGATCCAGACTGATCGACGGCAGCTTCTCCAACTGCACTATCAAATCACCCTCATCCATGGTTGGCATGAAGGCCTTGCCGACCTGGGTGTACAAGCCTCCGGCCCCGAGCAACAGTAACAAGGCCGCCATGATCACCAACCGGCCGTGTGCCAGCGACCAGTTCAGCAAAGGCTGGTAAACCCGTAACAGCTGGCGCACCAGCCAGGGTTCTGCATGGCTGACCTTGCCTAACAGAAACGAAGACAGTACCGGCATCACCGTCAACGACAGCAGCAGTGAAGCCGTGAGGGCGAAAACGATGGTCAGCGCCACCGGCACGAACAATTTTCCCTCCAGACCCTGCAGCGTCAGCAGCGGCAGAAACACAATCACGATGATCAGAATACCGGAAGTGACCGGCACCGCCACTTCCCGCACCGCACGATAAATCACATGCAGACGCGGCAGGGAATTGCGCCGTTGTTGCTGTCCCAGGTGGGTCACCACATTCTCGACCACCACCACTGCCGCATCCACCAGCATGCCGATGGCAATCGCCAGCCCGCCCAGCGACATCAGATTGGCGGACAGGCCGAAGGTATACATCAAAATGAAAGTCGCCAGCGCCGCCAGCGGTAGAATCAGGGCCACGGTGAGCGCGGCGCGAAGATTACCGAGAAACAGCACCAACAGGATCAGCACCAGCACGATCGCTTCGGCCAGCGCCTCGGAGACCGTGCTGACCGCGCGCTCGACCAGCGTGCCGCGATCATAAAACACCCGGGTCTCGACTCCCGGCGGCAGCGCCGGAGCCAGCTCGGCCAGCTTGGCGCGAACCCCGTCGACAACGTTCCGGGCATTGGCGCCACGCAGGCCCAGCACCAGCCCTTCGACCGCTTCTCCCTTACCATCCTGCGTCACGCCACCGTAACGCGTCAACGCTCCGACCCGCACTTTGGCAATGTCGCCGATCCGCACCGGTTCCACCGGATCGGCGCGGACCACGATCGCCGCGACATCATCCAGACTCTGTATGCTGCCCAGGCTGCGTACCAGCAGAACTTCCTCACCATCGGTCAACTGACCGGCTCCGCTGTTGGCATTATTGGTTTCCAGGGCCGACCGTAACTGGGTCAGACTGATCCCGCGGGCGGTCATGCGCGCATTATCCGGCACCACTTCGAAAGTCCGCACCCGCCCGCCCAGCGCATTGACATCGGCCACTCCCGGCACGCTGCGCAAAGCCGGCCGGATCACCCAGTCGAGCAGATCGCGGCGTTCGGTGAGGCTCAAATCGCCACCGGCTATCGTGAACATGAACATCTCGCCCAGCGGCGTGGTCATGGGAGCGATGCCGCCACTGATCCCCGGCGGCAGGTCACTCCAGATGGCATTGAGCCGTTCCGCCACCTGCTGACGCGCCCAGTAAATATCGGTGCCATCCTCGAAATCCACCGTGATATCGGTGAGCGCGTACTTGGCCATGGAACGCAGCATGGTCTGCCGCGGCAGACCCAGCACCTCGACTTCGACCGGTGCCGTGATCCGGGTTTCCACTACCTCGGGCGTCATGCCCGGCGCCTTGATGATGATCTTCACCTGTGTGGTGGAAACATCGGGGAAGGCATCGATAGGCGTATGCAGAAAGCTGTACCAGCCACCACCGATCAGCAGCAGAACCACCAGCAACACCAGCAACCGCTTAGTCAGGGAAAACTGAATGAGGCGCGCCAGCATCACTGGGCTGCCTCGAGCCAGACCGCCTTCAGCGCGGCGGTGCCGCGACTGACGACTCGTGCGCCCTCGGGCAGTTCCACGCGCACGATGACTTGCTTGTCGTCATGCGCCAGGACCTGGATGGCGGTGGGAACAAACCCGTCCGGCTGTTGAACAAACACATAATCCTCACCGGCGTTATGTACCACGGCCGCGGCGGGCAGACGGAATACCCGGCCACTGGTATCCAGCGTCAGGCGCGCCGGAACAAACTGGCCGGGACGCAGACGCTCCGCACCGGCCTTGACCGCGGCGCGTACCAGAACCCCCTGATCGGCACTGTGCACCATGCGACCCACGGAAATCACCTCGCCCTGGATGCCCTGTTCCGGCAGCTCGACCCGGTCACCGGGGGCAACCTTGCCCAGTTTATCCAGCGGCACATGTACTTCCACCCATAAGGTACTCAGGTCGCCGATGCGATATAAAGGGTCGCCGGCGGACAGCCGTTGCCCGGCCGTCGCCAGTTGCTCCAGCACCACGCCGTGTTGCGGAGAGCGAACCGTCATCACCGCATTCAGTTTTTGTGTGCTTGCCAACTCATCGATGGCCGCAGCGGACATCCCCGCCAGTTGCAATGCCTGACGGTTGCGTTGCTCGGCATTGCGCAATTCCCTATAGGTCGCCTGAGTTTCCAGCAACCGTCGCTCGGCGATAATCCCCTCGGCATTTAGTTTTCGGTCACGTTCCAGACTCTGCGCCGCCAGCACCCGGCGGGTGCGCGCTTCGAGAAAAGCGGCCTGCCGTTCGAGCAGCTGCGAACTGCGAATCAACGCCAGCGGCTGCCCCTGACTGACCTGTTCGCCCTCCGCCACCAGCAGAGATTCCACGGTACCCTCGAGCTGCACGCTGACGACCCGCAGACTGGCATTGGGGACCCGGACTTTGGCAGGCAACGTTTGTCCGGCCAGCCGATCAGCGTTCTGGACCGGCGTGGTCTCCAGTCCCAGCGCCTGAATCTGAGTGGCATCCAGCCGGATCGGTCCCGGCGTCTGCGCGCCCGCCGGCACCGCCAACACCATCCAGGCGAAAAACAGGAACGTATAGGTGAGCAGTTTGTTCATTGTGGAATCACTCCCAGAGCTTGATTCAGGCGGGCGGCTGACCGGCCGACTTCCAGCCGCCGCAACTGCAGATTCTGATGTGCGGTAATGGCTGCCCGGCGGGCCTGCAACAGGCGTACGAGATCGGTCTCACCCAGTTGAAATGCCCGCTGAGTGAATTGCAGGCTTTCGTCCGCGAGCGTGCGGCTTTGTTGTGCCCGCTCCAGCGCCGCCCGGGCGCGTTGATAATCCAGCCGCGTCTGATCCAGTTGACTCTGTAAATCGCTGACTGCCTGCCGCTGTTCGGTGATGGCCGTGCTCAGCGTCTCTTCGGCCTGGCGCAAAGCCGGAGCATTGGCGACCCGGCTGCCGAGGGGCACATTCAGTTCCATGCCTAGTGCCGAATCATACCCGTTGCCGGTCACATCCCGGGTACTGCGGCCACCCAGCCACAGACTGGTCCCTTTATGGCGTTCACTGGACACCCGCTGCCGCTCACTGCGGGTCCGTTGCACCGCATTGGCCAGCAATGCCAGGCGCGGATGATCACCGGGCAATGTGGCCACATCCGCGACGGTTTCCGGAACGGTCGCAGGCGGCGGCTGCAAACCGGTATACCGGCGGTAGGCCTGGAGCGCCTGCTGGACGCGGTTTTCCGCCTGGGCCACCGCATCTTCGGCACTGAGCACTTCACTTTCCGCCAGCACTCTATCACTGCGTGGCAAGTCACCGGCCTTGACCCGCCGCTCAACACTGCGCGCCAGTTGTTGGGCACTGTCCAGCGCCTGCCGGGACTCGGTCCTGCGGCTTTCCGCCAGCGCCAGCTGCCAGACCAGCTCCCGCACCCGTCCGGCCACTTCCAGACGCCGGGCCCGGGCCAACAGTTCCGCCGACGCCAGGGTGGCTTCGGCCGCCTGGCGCTGCGCCGTGCGTTGCCCCGGCCACCATAGCGGCAACGTGGTACCGCCTTCCCACTCCCGAAAGCCTTTCGCACTGCCGACCCGGTCGGTCTGATATTTGAGATTGAAACTCGGATCATCGGCCAACAGGGAGCCTGCCCGTTGACGCAGCGCCTGGCCAAGCTCGCGTCTGGCCTGGACAGGACCCGCCTCCTGACGGAACGCATAAGCCGCCGCGACTACCGCAGCCAGGTTGGGTGGTGCAGTGGTGTCAGTTTCGGCCCTGGCGATGCCGGAGGCGAGCGCCACGCCACAGAACAAGAGCCCGATACCGGGGAAGGTAAAAACGCCGCGGATCTCCATGTATTCTGACCGTCCAGTTGCTATCGAATCTGGCGCTAAGGTAATACGGTGGGCCTGACAAACTTCTGAAGTCAACTGTCAGCGATTTGTCAGGTTAGAAATTTTTCTGTAGCGATGCTGAGTCAGATACCGGTCTTGTCGGAACACTGAATCGCCATACTTGCCATTCCTCGATGGTTACAATCCGGGTGAAAATCGCCTTCAGACGTGACCGTGCCATGGGATAGAGAACTTCCCCCGAATGGCGACCGGAATCGAAGTCATCGCCAGGATAGGCGCAAATGATAACGGTTCCAGCCAGGACGCATTCTCTGCAACCGCATTAGAAAAAATCATTGGGCCGGTTTACAAGCCCCTATGCCGAAGCGCCTTCACTGCCGCTCGATTCTCTGCATTCGACAAAAACCCGGGCTGTACAGGAATTGCAGACCGTTTTATCCAGTTTCTGATAGATCGCATGAATAGCCGCTTCCTTGCTCTGGAAAATATGTCCGGGATCGATACGCTCCAGCGCGCCGATTTCATCCAGTGAGTGCCACAGACCCCGCTTGACGTTAATGAGGTAAAGCCCTCCGCCGCGCGCCTGCCGTTTTTCGGCTTCCATGGCCAGTACCTCACCGGCCGCCAGGTCGACGAAACTGATCCCCTGGGCAACGATCGCCAGATGATGTTGTTCAGGATGGTCTCTTTCGATCCGGGCAAGCGCTTCCATCAGATAAGACACCGAGCCGAAAAACAACGAACCATCGATACGGATAATATGCAATTGAGGACAACCGGGGGTTTTTTCTGAAACGTCGGAAAATTTGCGTCTCGGCAGATGCGGGTTGGGCGCCCGGGATACAATGTGCGGACGCGAAACGCGCATCAGATATAGAATCAAAGACAGCAGAATACCGGCCAGGATGGCGAATTCCAGATCCAGGAACAATGCGCCCAGGAATGTCAGCATGAAAATGGCGCGTTCCGAGTTGTTGGCATGCAGAATATGCTTGATACTCGGGATATCGATCAAGCCCCACGCGACAATAAACAAAATGCCCGCCATCGCGGCATTCGGCAGGTAAGCCACCAATGGCGCAATCGCCAGGACAATGAATATTTCCATAAAGCCCGCCATCATGGCACTCATCGGAGTCTGGGCGCCGGCCTGGAAGTTCAGACTGCTGCGGTTGAACGACCCTGTGGCCACATAACCGGAAAAAAAGCTGCCGGCAATATTCGACAGCCCCTGACCGATAAATTCCTGATTGCCATCTATCATCTGGCCACTACGGATACCGATGGCTCGGCCGATGGAAACCGCCTCGGTAAGCGCGAACAGTGTCATTGCCACGGCCGCGGGCGCGAGTTGCTTGATGTCATCAAGCGTGATGTGGGGAACAGAAAATGGCGGCAGGGTCTGTGGAATCGCGCCCACCATTGAGATGTGCGTCACTTCCGGACCAAAATAGCCATTCAAACCCAAGCTGGTCAAGGCGCCCGTAACGAGCGCGACTATCAGATGAGGTATTTTCGGCCAGAAGCGCTTGGAAATGAAACCCGACAGAAAGGTCGCCAATGCAGTCGCCAATATATAACCGTTGATATTAGGGACCTGGAACCAGAAATGTTCGAGCGTGTCGAACAGATGCCCGCCCCGGGGGATGGGAACACCGAAGAAATTTTTTAATTGCTTGCTTGCGATGAGTATCGCGGCTCCAGTGGTGAATCCGACCACCACCGAATGCGAAATAAAATTGACGATGGTACCCATTCTCGCCAGCCCCAGTACGAGTTCAATCACCCCCACCATGAATGTCAGGGTGAGCGCCAGGGCCACATATTGTGGGCTGAGGGGCTCCGCAAACATGCTCAGGGATGAGAGCAGAACGATCGAAGCGGCCGTCGTGGGTCCCGACATGAGATGCCACGAAGAACCGAAAAAAGCGGCGATAATGGGCGGTATCATACCCGCATACAGCCCATATTGCGGCGGCATTCCGGCGATGGATGCGAAAGCCACGGCCTGGGGAATAACCACAATGTCGACGGTGAGCCCTGATATCAGGTCGGCCCGGATCGTCGCAGGCGTGACTCGGTCTTTCCAGTTAAAGATGGGCAGCAAACGACGCTGCCATAGAGGATATGTTTTTCTCGACATGGCTATACTCTGTGGGTGGATCTGTCCGGCAAATACAATCTCTACGCGACCCTGTAAACCGTTTCCGTCAGTCGGGCCGTTCGCCAAGAAACTGCTATGGAATCCGGCGGTGCTGAGTGAGCAGACTTTCAACGGGCAATAAATCCGGCCAACCGGCCTCAGCCGGCCTCCCCGGGATTAGATGAGGGTCACACCGGGCAAACACCCCGACCCCAACGAAACAGTAAGTTGAGTTGCACGAAAATTGTTCTAAGAAAGCCGTCAAATAGTACCTGATGAAATGCTAATATTATGTTAATGAGGCGCGGGTTCCTTATCGTTACCAAACCCGGCAAGGCCTTGAACCCACACTAGGCACCCTTAACTGTCCCGAGAAGGCGAATCTGATGAACTCCTCATTCGTCGTTCCCGTCCTAGCAGAGATGATGCGTTAGTCAGACGTTCTTAGGTTTGCCAGGCGGCCTCCTATTCTCGGTATAGACTCATACGGATTGACGTTTTCCTGATCGCTCGTGCTTGTTGTGCACCCTTGTCTGCCTGCGAATCCGCCCCGCCCGAGAAGGGTCATCCATCCCATCACTGTCCTAAATGGCCAGGGCCTCATCATCGGTTTCCCTACGGACAGCTTGCATCGGCACCGGATCTCACCCATAATTGACTGACTGGTCAGTTATTTGAGTCTATTCATGCGTCACCGTGCCCGTACTCCCGAGGCCAAGTCCGAGCGTCGCGAGCAGTTGCTGGACGCGGCGCTTGATAGCTTTTTCAAACAAGGCTTTGCCGCTGCTCGCATGGAAGATATCGCCCGCCGCGCCGGCGTTTCCAAAGGCACGTTGTATCTTTACTTTGCGTCCAAATAAGACATTTTCCTGGCCATTATCGACTCCGTGGCCAGGCCACGCCTCGAATCCCTTGAACAAATTGTTGATCAATCCACCGGGCTGTTGGAAACCTTGCCGCAAATCATGCAGCTTGCCACCCACTATGTTGAACATTCGCCCATGCCGCGTATCGCCAAAATTCTTATTGGCGAAGGCAACCACTTTCCCACACTGTTACAGGAATACCGCAGCCGCATTATCGACCGTCTGTTGGGTGCGCTTACGCGTCTCATCGACCAGGCCGGTCAGCGCGGTGAAATCGTCGGCGTGGATCCGGCGCTCACGGCGCGGCTGGTCGTAGCACCGATCATCTTTTCCTCACTGTGGCAGGTAACCTTCGGCCAGCACACCAAAGCGCCGCTGGATATTCCGGCCCTGCTGGCCCTGCACAGTGACATGCTGGTGCGCGCGCTCTCTCCCAAGGAGTCTTCATCATGAATGGATTAGCGTTGGCAGCGATCAGCCTGCTCGCACTGATGTCCGGTTGCACACCGGATAAACAAAACGCCTTCTCCGGTTACATAGAGGGGGACTGGCGTTATCTCGCCGCGCCCTCCGCCGGCTGGCTGGAACAACTGTCGGTAGATGAAGGCGATCAGCTTGTCGCCGGCAAGCTGGCGTTCCGACTGGATACGGAACGCCAGGACCTGCAAGTGGCACAGGCCGAGGCGCGCCAACACCAGGCCGCAGCGCAACGTGAAGATCTGCGCAGCGGCGAGCGGCCACAACAGCTGGCCGTGATCGAGGCCGAGCTCGATGAAGCACGCTCCAATCTGAAACTCTCCGCGCTGGAGCACCAACGCTGGCTTGGACTGGTGGCGAAAAAGCTGGCCGCTACAGACACCGCTGACCAGTTCACCCAGCGCTGGGAAGCCGCGCAGGCACAGGTCCGCACGCTGGAAGCCAAGCTGGCCAGCGCCCGGCTTGGCGCACGGCGGTATCAACAGATAGCGGCGGAGGCCGGCGCCAAGGCGCAGGCCCTGGAAGTCAGCCAGGCGCAGTGGCAGAGGGATCAACGACGCGTGACAAGCCGTACGGCCGGCCGTGTTGAACGGGTTTTCTATCATCCGGGTGAGTTCGTACCGGCAGGCACTCCGGTACTGGCCATTCTGCCGCCGGACGCGATCAGGATCCGCTTTTACATTCCCGAACCGCAACTGACCCGGTTCAGGAAAGGACAAAATGTAACCGTCCGGCGCGATGGCGCTCCATCGATTACGGCGCGGCTGAGTTACATTGCCAGTGAGGCTGAATATACCCCACCGGTCATCTACAGTATCGAAAACCGTCATAAACTGGCCTTCATGGCCAAAGCCGTACCGCTGGATCCGGCCACGGCGAACACGCTTCACCCCGGCCAGCCTGTCAGTGTCACGCTACCATGAGCGAACTGGCCATCGAAGTACGTAACCTGAGCAAGGCCTTTGGCGACAAACTGGCGGTCGACGAGGTGAGTATTGCCATGCCACGGGGACAGGTCTGGGGATTCCTGGGCCCCAACGGCTCCGGCAAGACCACCACTATTCGCATGATCTGCGGCCTGCTCCGTCCCAGCGCCGGGGAAGGCAGTTGTCTGGGCCATGACATTATGCGCGAATCTGACAGCATCAAGCGCCGTACCGGTTATATGACCCAGCGTTTTTCTTTCTGGAACGATCTGACTATCCGCGAGAACCTGGACTTTGTCGCGCGCCTGTATGAACTCCCCGCGCGACGTACGGTGGTGGACGACACGATCAACAAGCTGGGACTCACCCATCGTCAGCACCAGTTGGCGGATGCTCTGTCCGGCGGCTGGAAGCAACGTCTTGCCCTTGCCGCAGTGACCATGCATGAGCCCGATCTGTTACTGCTGGACGAACCCACTGCCGGCGTCGACCCCCAGGCGCGGCGTGATTTCTGGGACGAGATCCACGTACTTTCCAATCGGGGGATGACGGTTCTGGTGTCAACCCACTACATGGACGAGGCCGAGCGTTGCGACCACATCGTCTATCTCGCCCATGGCAGGTTAATCGTCGAGGGCCAGGTGGGTGAAATCATCGCCAGTACCGGCCTGGTGACGTTCCGTGCCCGGGGTACGGGTGTGCGGGCTCTGGCCCCAACACTCAAAACCCTGCCCGGCGTCGAGCATGTGGCCTTTTTTGGCGCCGCTCTGCATGTAAGCGGCAGCGATGCCCAGGCCCTGCAGCAGGCGCTGACCGGATTCCAAGATGGCGTATCCTGGGAGAGGGTCGAAACCAGTCTGGAAGATGCGTTTATTGCCCTCATGCAACGCGCCGGGCCGGACGCGAGGTTGACGCAATGAAATCCGCCTGGTCGCGCATCCTGGCCGTCTTGATCAAGGAACTGATTCAGATGCGCCGCGACCGATTGACCTTCGCCATGATGCTGGGCATCCCCGTGATACAACTGGTTTTGTTTGGTTATGCCATCAATACCGATCCCAAGCATCTTCCCACCGCCGTGCACATCGAAGAACAGAGTCCGCTGGTACGCCGCTTCGTCGAGGCTCTGGAACAGTCACATTATTTCACCTTTGTGCGGAACACTACGGACCCGGAAGAAGGGCAGACTTTGCTCGCAAGGGGTGACGTATCTTTTGTGATTCATGTCCCCGCCGGTTTCGCCCGCCAACTGGTGCGCGGTGAACACCCGGCCATTCTGATCGAGGCGGATGCTTCTGACCCGCTTGCCTCGGGCACTGCGCTGGCACAAGCGCCCGCCATCCTAGATCGCGCTCTGCGCGATACTCTGACCGGACCGCTCGCATATCTGGCGCCCAAAACTCCATCGGTCGAGTTAATCATCCACCGGCGGTACAATCCGGAAGGGATTTCCCAATACAATATTGTGCCGGGTCTGCTTGGCGTAATTCTGACCATGACCATGGTATTGATCACTTCCATTGCCATGACCCGGGAAGTCGAGCGCGGGACCATGGAAAACCTGCTGGCCATGCCTACCCGCCCGCTGGAGGTCATGCTGGGCAAGATTGCCCCCTATATCCTGATCGGCATCATCCAGACCGCCATCATTCTGGTCGCGGCGCAATGGCTTTTTCGGGTCCCCTTTATTGGCCAATCCTGGGTGCTGGCCAGCGGTGTTGCGACGTTCATCATCGCCAATCTGGCGCTGGGTTTTCTGTTCAGCACGCTGGCGCGATCCCAGATGCAGGCCATGCAAATGACCTTTTTTTTCTTTCTGCCCTCGATACTCTTATCGGGCTTCATGTTTCCTTTCCGGGGCATGCCACAATGGGCGCAGTTTCTGGGTGAAGCCCTGCCGTTGACACACTTTCTGCGCATCATACGCGGTGTGATGCTCAAAGGGGCGGACTTCCTGTCCCTGGGGCTGGAATACACGGCCATCGGCGTTTTTATCCTGTTGGTGGGCACCCTCGCCATTCAACGCTACCGGACCACGCTGGACTGAATCGTTGTGACATCCTGACAGGAAGAATGGTCACAACGGCCCCGTCGGACCGTTCAATCGCCGCTGTAGCTGTTCTCCTTCAGCTTTGCATGCGCCGCAGCCAGACGCGCGATCGGGACCCGGGGCGCCGAACAGGAAACATAATTCAAACCGATATGATGGTAAAACCGGATCGACCCGGCATGCCCGCCCTATTCACCGCAAATACCGACACGCAGGTCTTCCCGGGTCCGGCGACCCCAGTCCACACTGAGCCGCATCAACTGGCCCACACCCTTGACATCAAGAACCTCGAAGGGATTGTCCTTGAGAATTTCATTCTCGGTATACATCGGCAGGAATTTGTTTTCCGCATCTTCCCGTGAGAAAGAAAAACTGGCCTGGGTAAGATCATTGGTACCGAAGGAAAAGAATTCCGCGACATCGGCAAGACTACCGGCACGCATACAAGCACGCACCACTTCGATCATGGTGCCAAACTGAAAATCCACTTCGACACCATACTCGGCCTCTACTTCCTGGCGGACCTCACCGACTATTTCCTTGACCCGCAGCAGTTCCTGCACGGTACACACCTGCGGCACCATTATTTCGGGGTGGGTCCTGATACCTTCTTTCTTACATTCGGCCGCCGCTTCCAATACGGCGCGAATCTGCATCGTATAGATCTCGGGATAGGTGATCCCCAGGCGCACGCCGCGATGACCCAGCATAGGGTTGACTTCGAACAACTCCCTGACCTTGAGTAACATCAATTCTTTCTTGTCGATCGCCGCATCGACCAGTTCGCGGCCACCTTCGGCAAACGGCGTGGGCAGATTGGTGGGCTGCTCCAGACCGGAAAGCAATTTCATCGTGCCCACCAGGTCATTCATCCCTTCTACCGTACTGCGCAATTGTTTGAGATTCGCAAGCTCCGCCTCCAATTGGCGCTCACTGGGCAGAAATTCATGAATAGGCGGGTCGAGCAGGCGTATCGTTACCGGGAAGGGTGACATCACGGTAAACAATCCTTTGAAATCGTCACGCTGAATCGGACGCAGTCGATCGAGGGCTATCTGGCGTTCATCGGTGTTGTTGGCCAGAATCATGTCGACAACAATCGGCAGCCGGTCCGAGGCATTGAACATGCGTTCCGTACGGCACAAACCGATTCCCTGTGCGCCATATTCACGGGCCTGCCTGGCAGCCGTCATCGTGTCAGCATTGGCCATTACACCAAGCTGCGCGCATTCATCGGCCCAGCCCAATAAGGTGTGCAGTTGGCGTGAGAATTCCGGCGGCACCGTCGGAATCTCACCGAGGTAGACATTACCATTACCGCCATCGATGGTGATCTCATCCCCTTCGTGCAGAATGCGGCCCCCTACACTGGCCTGGCGCTTCTGGGTATCGACAATGATACCCTCCGCCGGCCACACAGGGCTTGCCCATCCCGCGCGCAACGACGGCGGCATGAGAAGTTTTTCCGCCGCGACTGGTCAGCACGCCTTTAGCGGCAAAGAACCCGTGGATGTCTTCCGGTTTAGTCTCTTCCCTTACCAGTATCACGGCATCACCCGCCTTACCAAGCAATTCTGCTCGATCCGCATCAAACACCACGGCCCCGGCCGCGGCTCCGGGCGATGCCGGCAAGCCCTGTACTACGGGCACCGCATGGGCTGAAGGATCGAGACGGGGATGGAGCAACTGTTCAAGCTCATCCGGATCAACGCGTAACAAGGCCTGTTCACGCGAGATCAATCCTTCAGCCACCATTTCCACAGAAGTACGTACCCGGGCCGTGGCATTCATCTTGCCATTTCGGGTCTGCAGGCAATACAGCACGCCTTTTTCAATCGTGTACTCGAAATCCTGAACTTCCTTATAGTGGCTCTCAAGGCGATTGCGCAGTTCCACCAATTGCGCATACATCGCCGGCATTTCCGTCTCCAGCTCATGCACCGGCTTGGGTGTACGGATACCGGCAACCACATCCTCGCCCTGTGCATTAACCAGATATTCACCAAACATGACATTCTCACCGGTCGCCGGATTGCGGGTGAACCCCACGCCCGTCGCGCTGTCCATACCCATATTACCGAACACCATGGTCACGATGTTAACGGCAGTGCCATTGGCCATATCCGGCGTGATATTGAATTCACGACGATAATCTATTGCCCGCTTACCCATCCAGGAAGTGAAGACCGCCTTGATAGCGATTTCCAGTTGTTCATACACGTCTTCGGGAAACGGGCGTCCGGTTTCCCGCTTGACGACATCCAGAAAAATATTGCTGATTTCCCGCAGGTTGTCGGTGGTCAGACCGATATCCGCTTTGACACCCGCCTTGCGTTTGATATCCTCGAAGGGCTCATCAAAAGCTTCATCTTTAATGCCCAAAGCCACTTTGCCGAACAGTTGAATGAATCGGCGATTGGCATCATAGGCAAAGCGTTCATTGTTTGTTTGCTTTATCAGTCCTTTGAGAGTACTGGCATTGAGCCCCAGATTCAGAATCGTATCCATCATACCTGGCATGGACATCGCTGAACCCGAACGCACGGAAACCAGCAGAGGATTCTCGCTATCCCCAAAGATTTTTCCGGTGGCCTGCTCGAGCATCGCAATGTGCTTACCGACATCCTGCATTAATCCAACCGGCAAACTGCGGTCTTCCGCCGCCAAGTAAGCAAGACAGGCCGTGGTGCTGATAACAAACCCTGGTGGCACGTTGAGGCCTATCTGAGTCATTTCACACAGATTGGCACCCTTGCCGCCTAATAATTGTTTGTCGTCCCCATCCCCTTTCTGGAACGAAAAAACGTACTTGGTCGATTCTGCAGCTGCCCTCTTGGCCATATAACACGCACTCCCGAAGCGTCAATTAGTGTCTATCACGATAATCCGGTCTATAGCATCCGCACCCTGAACCAGATATTTAAAAAAATCATACCGTGGTTTTCTCCAGCATGACTTGATCTGCATCCAAGACATATCAATCACATGTTGGAGTTTGTAAGTGGGTGCGGTGGGCGGCACCAGAACAGTGCAAGGCAGTCTTTATCGCCCCCTTCAGAAGCCGGCGGGATCAATCTTAGCTGCGGCAACCAACTTTTCTACCTCTGCAGCCGGCAGCGGTTTGCTGAAGTAATATCCCTGGACTTCATCACACCCCTGCTCACGCAGGTAATTCAGCTGTTCCAGAGTTTCGACGCCCTCAGCGATGGTAGACAGACCCAGGTTTTTTGCCATACTGATGATCGCTGCTACTATCGCTTTGTCTTCAGCATCGGTGGTAATATCGCGAACAAAGGACTGGTCAATCTTAAGTTTATAGGCCCGGTATTTTTTTAAGTAGCTGAGCGATGAGTAACCGGTACCGAAATCGTCTATCGACATGCGAACCCCCTTTTGGGTAAGTTGGTTCATCATGGCCAGTACTCCTTGCGCGTCCTGCATGGCCACCCCTTCGGTAAGTTCCAGCTCCAGAAACTTCGGAGCGATTCCCGCCTCAGAAAGGATATCGCTGACACTATCGGGGAGACCGGAATGACGAAATTGTACCGCGGAGAGATTGACCGCCATGACCAATGGGTCATAGCCTTTGTCCAGCCATTGTTTGAGTTGCCTGACAGCAGTCCACAATACCCACTCGCCGATGGAAAGAATGAGTCGGCTGTCTTCCGCTACCGGAATAAAAACGCCTGGCGATACCTGACCCAACTCTGGATGTTGCCAGCGGAGCAGCGCTTCAACACCGACAATGCGGTGCTCGGAAATCGAAACTTGGGGTTGGTATACGACCTGAAATTGATCTCTTTCCAATGCGTGGCGTAATGCGTTGACCAGCAGCATATTGCGTCTGGCTCCGTCCTGCATTTCCGCCGTGAAAAAACGATAGCCGTCACGACCTTCATTTTTCGCCTGATACATTGCCGTGTCGGCGCTTTTGGAAAGTGATTCCAAATCACCGCCATCCTCCGGAAAAACAGCGATACCAATCGACGCACTGACAACCAGTTCATAGGAATCGACCTGATAAGGTTCGGCGATCACCTGCAATAAATTCTGCGCCACCTTGGCCGAACCTTTGGCATCACATTCCGGTAATACGACAATAAATTCGTCACCACCCATCCGCGAGGCCGTGTCTTCCTCACGCAACAGGGATTTTATCCGTTGTGCAATAATGACCAGAAGCGCATCACCGATGCTGTGCCCCAGAGTGTCGTTTATATCCTTGAAATGATCGATATCGATGAACAACACCGCCAGATGACCGTTACTGCGTTTCATCAGGCTGATGCCATACTTGATATGGTCTTCGAGCTGAATACGATTGGGCAAGCCAGTGAGCGAATCATAATTCGCCATATATTGGATCCGCTCTTCGGCGCGTTTCTGCTCGGAAATATCCCGGGTGATGGCCAGCACCGCAGTGATATTGCCGTTAGTATCCCGCATCGGCGCGGCATGGGTGCCCAGCCAGCGCCGGGTGCCCTGTTTGCCGACGATCTCGAATTCCAGTGAGTCGCTTTCACCGCTCATTATATGTTGATGCAGCACCTGAAAATCATGATGGTATTCAGGCACAATAAAATCCAGCAGCGAGCGATCAACGATCTCTTTGATTGAATCGATTTCCAGCATCCTCAGACCGGCAGCATTCATTTCCAGCAGCCGGCAGTCGCTGTCCAGTACCTGAACAGAATCCGGTTCGGTTTCGACAATAGTGCGTAAATGCTGTTCAGGCTTTCAGAGCCGCATCCGTCTGTCGGTGCTCTTGTTCACTGGCAAAACGATCCAGAGCAAAGCTGATGTCAGCGGACATTTCAATCAACAGACTCTGCTCTGCTTCGTCAAACACTTTCGGCATTTCAGTGTAAATATTAAAAGTACCGATCACTCTTCCCCGGGAATGTAGAGGTAACGAAGCCGACGCACCCCAGCCATATCGCCGGCCACGTTCGTGCCATGGTACGGTAGCAGAATCGTTGATGAAATCCTGACACCAGAACGGGCTGTCGTTCAAAATAGCCGAGGCGGTCGGCCCTCTGCCTTTTGGGTTATTGGGGTCCAGAATGATATCAACCGTTTCCAGATAGTCCGTGCCATCCCCGAACCAGGCTACTGGTTTCACCATATTATGGCGTTCTTCTATCATGCCGATCCAAGCCATTTTCATGCCGCCAAAAATAACCGCATCTCGACAGATCTGCGGCAACAATTCTTCCTCGGAATGGCAACGAACAATCGCCTGGTTGCACTGACTGAGCGTGGCATACAACTGGGTTAGCCGCTGAATTTTCGCTTCCGCCAGTTTGCGATCAGTGATGTCCAACATCGTCGTAATAGCATAATCCTGGCCATCAATATCCACAATATTGATGTTGGTAATAACACTAATGGCCTTACCAGATTTGTTGTACAGCGTCTGTTCCCGGTTACGCACAGAAACAGGGGGTTCTGCTGGCGAAGAATTTTGCAGCAGGGTTTTCTGATCCCGATTGATATTGAGCTCTTCTGAACTTTTTCCTGTTACTTCTTCTAACGAGTAACCAAACAGCTGCTGCCAGGCCTCATTGGCATCGACAATGGCGGAGTCTGAACAACGTACAAGAACCCCCGGCACCAGCGATTTCCCAAACAGCGTGGCAAACCGATGCTCACTACCGCGCAAAGCCTGTTCTTCCCGATACCGGCTGATGGCAATGGCAGCGATATGTGTAACTGTGTTAATGATCTCTAAGTGATACGCAGTGGGCAGGCCGGGATTTCGATAATACATGGCGAAAGTACCGAGCACCTGCCCCCCGGAGTCGAAAACAGGTGTTGACCAGCAAGCCTGTAAGCCATGCGCCAGCGCAACATCCTTGTAATTATCCCACAGGGGATCGGTGTTGATATCCTCGACGTAGACCGGTTGCTTGCGATAGGCCGCGGTGCCGCAGGACCCGGCAACCGGACCGATCGGCTGGCCGTCTATCGCCGAGACAAACTCAGAAGGCAGACTTGGTGCGGCGCCATGATGTACATGGACACCATCCGCATCCAGAAGCAGAATCGAACCCAGCATGCCTTCGCATTGCGCTTCGATCAATCTGACCAGAGTGGTCAAGACCTCCACCAAGGGTGTACCCGCAGCGATCAGATTGAGAATCCGGTTCTGGATACCGAGGAGAGATTCAGAATTTTTACGCTCGCTGATATCCTGGGCGATCCCGAGGATCTGACATATACGGCCGCTGTCATCGCGAACAAAAGGTGTCTCCCTGCTCAACAACCAGTGCCAGTTTCCCTGCTTATCGCGCACACGATATTCAAGTGAACGGATTTCCTCGTCCGCGGCGTCACTCCAGGCCGCGTGATGTTCGCTGATACGCTGCAGATCTTCGGGATGGAAAATTTTGTACAACTCGGCGCCCATGGCGGCGGTTTCTTCTGCGGAATAACCGAATACATTAAGCCAGTGGCAATTGACATAAACATTTTCCTGTTCGATCAGGTCAAAAATATAGACCGTGCCGGGCTCGGTTTCGACAATTCGTTCTAACAGGCGCTGCTTTTCGCTCAGCACCTGTTCACAATCATCCTTGGCTTCAAACTCCCGGAGCATGAGATAAAAAACCGGACGACCCTGGATAACAATAGGCTGTGAAATGATCTCTACAGGCAGTGATCGGCCGCTCCTGACGCGGAGGCGCCATTTGAAAACAGAGCAGGATTTCAGTAAGGCGATGAGGCTGTCTGGTTCATCATTTTGTTGTTCTTCCGCCGAAAGCTCAGCCAGATTTCTGTGTATCAGGCCAGCCCGGCTATAGCCGTAGCTATCAATCGCGGTTCGGTTTGCCATAAGAATCCGGCCGTCCTGGTCCAGAATGAAAGATGCATCCCGACCGGCATCGAAAATAGCCAGAAAATCCCCTGCGGCAAACCCTGATTGCTTATCGCTCATCCCTAATGCTCCGCCAGCTCTGCCGACACTGTTAATGCATCTCCTGGATTTAGAATAACACTTTATTCTCCTAACACCAGCACAAGGTGAGCATAAACAAACTATAATAAACCAGGAAACAAGTAACTTTCACGCGGCTTCGCTACCTGCTGTTACCGGCAGGGAGGACCGTACAAAGGGAAATAGGATCGCGAACCGGTGTGCACGGGGTTGCCGACAGCTTGCGAATGCCGCCAAGCGCTGGTTCCGGAGATCCCCGGGCCGCTTTCAACAGCGGCCCATACACCCGAGGAAATGTTACCCGGGCTGCTTGTTCAACACGGCCTGCGCCGGAATACCGTTTGTGGCCCGACTGTTGTCCGGGCTGTCGTAGCTGCCCTGCAGGGTCTTCAGGGCAGTTTCCTTGTCTGCATAAAACGCATCACGGCCCAGTTCTTCAATCAGTCCACTTACCTCGAATACGCGCATAACCTGGTTCTTGAGGCTGCTGAAGTAAAGGCGGACACCCACAGATTTTAACCGGTCGACGATTTCACGGATCTTTTCCTCGCCAGAGGCGTCGATTTCATTGATCCCGCTGCCGACCACCAGGATCGCTTTGGCCTTGGGGAAGTCCGCATGCGCCTCCAGAATCATATCTTCAAAATAGGCCACATTCATAAAAGTCAGGGATCCGTCGAAGCGCACCGGAACAAAATTCTCACTGATGGGTGTTAGCTGATGCGAACGAATACCCCCGATTGTGCCATCCTGTTTCCGGCTGACCACTTCCGCGCGCGGCTTCATGGTACGGATCAAGAAATGCAGAATGGTCAGGCCGATTCCGAGCAGGATCCCGTTGGCAATCGACGGCGCCAGCACTAATGTCGCAATAAAAGTGATCACTCCAATCGAAGCGCAGACGCGATCGATCTTCCACGCATGAACCAATGGTTCGATACGGATCAAGCTGAACACCGCCATCATCACGATCACCGCCAGCACTGCTTGCGGCAAGTGATATAAGTAGGAAGTAAAAAACAACAATACCGCCACCACTGCCAGGGCACTGATGATTGCAAACAATCCGGTTCTGGCGCCAGCACGGGCGGCAACCGCCGAACGGGAAAACGAGCCGCTGACCGTATAGGAGCCAAAAAAACTGCCGGCGATATTGGCCAAGCCCTGCCCCACCAACTCCTTGCTGGTGTCCACCCGCTCACCGGTATTGGTGGCAATAGCTTTCGAGATGGAAGTCGCCTCCATAAATCCGATCAGTGCCATGACCAGGGCCGCCGGCAACAGCGCCAGCATTAAGTCCCAATGCAGGCTGGGCGCCTGAAAACTCGGCAGCCCTTGCGGAATCGCTCCCACCACGGCTCCTCCCGCGGAGAAAACAATCCGTTCCCCGTCGACATCGCTATACCGCCATAATTTGCCGTCGCCCGCCAGTCCCTCGGGAACCTTCCCTACCGGATAAAGCTCCGGCACTCTGGCGGCGCATTCATAGGCCATCGTATTCAGCGCTATTCGCTGTCGGTTGTTCTGTTTTTTCATCAAATCGATTTCATAATGATGCACCGCAACCTGAGCCTGCAGCTCGTTGGCAACGCTGACATTTTTCAGACCACCGGCTTTCTGTAACTCATCAATCCGACGGTTCAAGGCGGCCACTTCTTCAGTCATTCGATTGATCTGCGCCTGATTTTCACGATAGGATTTCACCTTGGCGATCAGGGTGGCGTCGTGGATTTGCGCGGGACCGATACTGATCTTATCTTCATACGCGATCAAAGCACTCACCACCGTGGCCACGGCTACAGCAATCAACACGCCCGGCAAGGTCGCGGACACCCGCCGCAGACCGGCAATCAACAGCCAAGTCCCCGCCGCAAAGGCCACTGTCCACCAGTGCAGATGCGGCAACTGCGCCAACACCTGCCATAAGTCAGCGAGATAGGAATCGGAACGAGGAAACGGCACGCCGATGACCTTGCTCAATTGTGATAAGCCGATAATCAGCGCGGCCGCGTTGGTGAATCCGACAATAACCGGGCTGGACAACAAATTGACAATGGCACCCAGCTTGAAAACCCCAAGTGCCAGACGCAATAAGCCCACCATGAAAGCCAGCATGATGGAAAGCTCGATGAAATCGGTGGTCCCCGGCGTGGCAAAAGACAGCAGGGCGGCAGCGGACATGAGGGACAGCATGGCTACCGGTCCGGTATGCAGCTGATTCGATGAGCCCCATAATGACGCAACAATCACCGGAACAAAAGAAGCATAAAGCCCGTATACCACCGGCAAACCCGCCAATTGGGCATAAGCCATGCTTTGCGGCACCAGCACCAAAGCGACGGTGATTCCCGCGACCAGATCCGCGCGCAAAGTCTCGCGAGTCATGGGAAACCACCGCAGAAAAGGCAATAAGGTCTTCCAAATTGTGCTCATACGGACTCGCTCTGGTCTGGCTTTGGCATAAAGCCTTGAAAAGATGAGCAGTATAAGTCGCACACACTATCGAAACTAATCGATAATGAAAGGGTAACCTATTAATAAAAATCGATGTGTGTCGGTTCTACCTCCCTCTCGGTCGGTTATTAACGCCACTCTCCGTCAGCAGAGCCCAACGACGAAATTGTCTTAGGTTAATCAGGGTTTCTTAGTTCTGCGCCTTCCAGCTGCCGTCTGACTGGCGACAGGCGGTGCCATAAACCTCTTCATTGCGACCACCGACCACCGTATCAATGGTATATTCTCGGCAGGGGCCGCTCGAAGTCTCATAGGTCCGCGTGGGGGTCACGGTATACTCATTACCGGTATCCGGATTGTGCCAGCGAGCCGGGACGCCGGTGCGGACCGTTTCCAGGGTCTGGGCGGTTTTCATTCTATCCACCTCATCCATCGAACGGCCGACGTTGCCACCGATCGCCGCGCCGACCAGAGAACCGGCGATGATTGCAGCCGTGCGGCCATTGCCTTCGCCCACTTGCGAACCCAGCACACCGCCCAACAAACCCCCGATAACCATTCCGGCCTGTTCATTCTGACCCTGATTGGTCGCACAGCCGGACAATGCCAGACTACTTGCCATAACAAGCGAAACCCCAATTTGTCTCAACATGTCAATTCTCCCGCAGCACGACCTGAATGCAAAGTGTAGTTCAGGATTAAAGGCCTGCCATGACGCGGATCAGGAAAATGGCGTATTCGTCGCGACCGGCCATGGAGTCTCAGGAAGGGCTGATTAATTCGTCATCCCGGCGCAGACCGGGTCCAGGATGTGGTTTTTCTAGATTCCGACCGGCACCTATGTATTGAAATTGTTTGCAAAAGTTGAATCCCCGGGGCGGAAGCCATAACGCATCTGGCAAAAATCATGACGCGCGAGGATCACTCTGCCCACCCTGATCTCTCAGATTCCGGAACGTGTCCATGCATCGTTTGATCGAAACAGCCCAAGACTGTTATGTCGCGGCGGGATTCTGTAGTTGGTTTGCGGCCGGTAGGGAACCGGCGGGGCCGACCATCAACACGCCTGATCCCGGAACCGGCAAAGCCAGGACATCCAGCCGATCGGAACGCAAGTCGAACCGTCCCTCACTGGCCAGCGCCGCACGCACCCGCGGGTTGCGATAGAACACGCCTTCATCGACACGGTATTGAAACAGCAGATACCGCCCCGAGCGCACCGCATACGCCTGGGCCGGCGCACCTCCGACCTGGGTTTGCCAGGTGGTCAGTACATGACTGCCAGGCCAGCTGACCGGCGGGGTAATCCTGTCCGAGCCCCCTCCCTGGTGATGAATATCCAGTTCGATATTGCGGTATTCAGCCACCACGTCATTCACCATGGGGATACTCCCTGATCCCGGGTGGTCGACATGTCCCGTGATCACTATCGCCACGGCCAACAGCAAAGCCACCGCCCACCCACTGGCGAGCACCAATGGCTCACGCACCCGGGCAATTCTGTGACCGAAGACACGGAGCGCAGCAAATACACCGGAGACATGCTCCGGCCGCGTACCGGAAACCCCGTCTATCATTCGGTCCAACATCCCATCCTGCGATGCCGAAAGTGATACTTGCGACTGATTTCGTAACCGCTGATGCAGCAGCTGCTGCCGTTTCACGTCAGCCCGGCAGGCACGGCATCCGGCCAGATGCGCTTCAATAACCGTGCGCTGCTCGGCGTCCAGCTCACCATCCACATAGCCGGCCAACCGGTCTTGCAGGTGAATGTGCAGTTGCGCCCAATAGCCGTTGTCATTAATAGTATTCATTGCTCACTCATTTCTCGACAGTTGCACGTCATCATCGTGCATCTCCAGCTTGATCAGTCGTTGCGCCAGTAATCGTCTCCCACGTGACAAGCGGCTCATAACCGTGCCTTGTGGTAAATCCAGAACATAGGCTATCTCACGGTAGCTGAGTTCCTCGATATCCCGCAGAGTGACGACTTTGCGGTATTCATCCGCCAGGCTCTCGATGGCTTCATTGATTTGCGACTCAGTCTGGCTTTTGACCGTCTCCGCAAACGGCCCCGGTTCGGCGCCGGGACAGGACTCGAAAAACCCGTCATCGGCATTGACGACCGGCGCCAGCCGGCAGCGACGCGACTCCCGGCGGATGTCTTCCGCGATGACCCGGTCCAGAATCTTCAATAACCAGGCATACACCGCCTGTTCTTTCTCGAGCTGGTCAAAATCCCGCCAGGCCCGCAACAGTGTTTCCTGCAACCAGTCTTCCGCCGCAGCGCCACCAGCCTGCCGTCTGGCTGCGCCCAGCAGCCGCGCCAGCCAGGGGCTGACCTGCCGGTGAAAGTTTCGTTGTCGTCGGCTCTGCATAGTCATGCCACGGCTGATGAATGGGTCTTCTTTTATGAGGCGCCATCAGTGCCGGAAATATTCCCGGGAATATTTTTGCCGGCGACGACGCCTTGTTCGGGTGAGTATCGGTTTTGACAATTGTGGAGAAAAACACATGAGATGCAAACTTTCAGCCGCCGTTCTGGCCGGCCTCTGCGCCATCAATGCTCAGGCAGCAGACCTGGCCGCGGGTAAAACCAAAGCTTCCGCCTGTATCGGCTGTCATGGGGCCAACGGTATCGGGCTGAGTGATGAATTTCCCAATCTGGCTGGTCAGAAAGCCGCCTACCTGGCCAGGCAATTGAAGGCTTTCCGCAGTGGCGAACGCCGGAATCCCACCATGCAGGCCATGGCGAAAAACCTGTCGGATACGGACATAGAGCAATTGTCAGCCTGGTTCGCCAGCCTGTCACCCAAGCCCGGCATGACCGCTGAAAAACCGGCCGCAGGGGACCGGGCCGGCGTTGAGGAGTTCCCGGCCCCGGTGTTTATTACCATGAAAAAAAGCGGCACGGTGGAACGCTTTCCCGCCGAAATCCAGTGGGCAGGCGGGCCGAATATGCTGTATGACGCCGTAACACCGGATGGCACAACATTGCTGGCCACCAGCCCGTCCAGCGATTCGGTCTATGTATTTGATACGGCCACGGGAAAACAGCGGGAGATCATCGATGTTGGCAAAGCACCCAAGGGTATCAAAGTGGCTCCGGACGGTCGCCTCGCCTATGCCAGCAATGAGGGTTCGGCGGAAATCAGCGTGATTGATCTCGTGAGCCTGAAAGTGATCGACTCCATCAGCGTCGAGGAGGGTCCGCATAATGTGCGCTTCACCCAGGACGGAAAACGTGCTTATGTCACGCTGCAGGGCGGCGCCGGAATCGGCGTCATCGACACCCGGGCGCGCAAGCAAATCCGCGTGATACCCGTACCCGGTATCACCGGACCCCACAATATCGATATGTCCGCGGATGAAAAAACCGCCTATGTCCGTGATTTCGTCCATCATGTCGCCGTACTCGACCTGGACAGTGGCAAGGTAAAGCGGGTTATCAAGGTCGGAAATGGTCATGGTGGCATCGATGTTTCACCCGATGGTCGCTTTATTGCCACCGCCGCCATCGGTGCGGATTTTATTTCTGTGATCGATCCGGAAACCTATGCAGTGACCAACATCACCGTCGGACAGGGCCCCCATGGCATCCGTACCAGTAAAGACGGCAGATGGCTTTATGTCACGGTAACGGGCGAAAACCGGGTAGCCGTCATCGATACCCGTTCTCTGCAGGTGATCAAACAGATCCCGGTGGGTGAGTTTCCGTTCTGGGTGGCTGTTAAGGACAACCCCTGAGCGTCATGTTTCTCACTGGTACTGAGACGCAAACAGCTGTGCCCTGCCAGCGCCTGACCTGGTCCACTCGCCTACATGGTATCCGCCTGCCCACGCCCGATGAGATGCCCCTTGCCGCCAGACCGGACGTCGAGGAATTCCGCGCCACAGCTACCGGGGACTATGTACTGAAACTGTTTGCAAAGGAAAAACCCCAGGGCCTTTCGGCTTGATGGTAAAATAACGCATAAAGGAAACCCTGATAATTACTCCAAACGTTATCCCGGCCTCCGCCGGGATGACAACTTAATCAGACCTTCCTTAAACGAGACAATTGCCAGACAACGGGATTCCCTCCAGCCATGAATCAGATAACAATAATCGCCTTCGACCTGTTCGGTGTGATTTTCACTGAAGGACATTTGATTTCAAAGGTACTGATGCAACTACTACCGACACGCTGCGACAAGGCGCAGGTCAAAACCCTATACGAAGCATTTGGCATTGGCGCCATTCACGAGAATGAATTCTGGGAGGGACTGGCCATCGATGACACGGATGGAATCCGCCGTGATTTTTTAGACAGCTTTCGGCTGGATGAAGATTATCATGCCGTCATCAAAGCCTTGTTACCGCAATACCGACTGGCAATCCTTTCCAACCTTCCGCCGGACTGGGCGGACGCACTGGTCGAAAAGTTCCGCTTTAGTGAAACCTTCAAGCCTTGTTATTTCAGCGGGTTTGCCGGATGCAAAAAACCACAAGCTGAAATCTATCAGCAGTTTTTATCACAAGCCGGAGTGGCTGCGCGGCAGGTGGCGTTTATTGATGACAGACTCGAAAACCTGGACACGGCTCACAAACTTGGCATGCAAACCATTTATTACCAGAAAGACATGAAGCAGCATGATTTCGAGCCGGATCATACGATTCACCGCCTGAAGGAACTACTACCTTTGCTCACCCAATACCACAGAAAAGTAACCGTGCAATAAACAACTATCCAATCATCATATAAAGGCAAGGGCGTTATTCCAGCAGCATGCTGTTTTCGAGGCTGGATCAGGCAATCGCATAGCAAACCCAGAGCATGATAAGCAAACCTGTTGTTATCTTTGGTATGGTGAAATATCTGCCCGCGAGGAAAGTCGCCGTCATCACCACAAGCGGAATAATGACATAATAATATGGCGCCCAGACGAGCATGGCAATCAACACAAGCAGCGCAATAACGAAAACAGCAAGATTCAGACGCCACAACAACCGTTCCAGAAAAAGATCACGATCTTTTTCATGCATGGAATAAACATCATTCACTCCCTCAATCGCGGCTTTCTCATTCATCAATGCATTAAGACGGTCTTGCTGTATATTCAAGCCCGCTAAATCCTTACATACTTCCTGCGCATGCTTGATATCTGGGATCAGATAGTAAAGCTGTCTTTTCATAACACCTCCTGGTCAGGAGTGAATATGAACTGATCAGGTCACCCTTCTGCTACATAGTCATCAGAGTCATTGCCCTGCAGTACGATTTTTCCGTCATTATTCATATTCAGATAAATCTGACGGTTTTCCTCATTTTCAAAATAAATCTCGAGGCCACTGTCACCATCCCCATCGTAAACGCAGGGGTGGTGTTCGGGGTCGGGCACTTCTCGCAAACTGATAGGATCGGTAGTAGTACGAATAATCATGGTATTACCCTCCGGGTTGGTTGAGGGATACAGCAAGGATAGTTAACTAAGTATATTAGTCAAGTAAAGGCTGCGAGATCTTATGATCTCCTCATTTCCCCGGTGGTTATGTCCAGCAACTTGGAGTTCCTGCGGTGATACCTATACCCCCCTGCAGATATTTTTGTTACAAACACGCCAATTGGAGAAGAATCAGGCTCAGAAATGACCCCAATCGTCACTGAAAGTTACAGGAAATCTAAGGAATACTGCACAATGGTTGCCATAAAAGCTCAGAGCAACCCTTTCTGATCTGCTCGCTACCGGACTTTGCGTTCATTCATCATTACTCTTGCTGCAATGTCTGCCATTGATCAGACGTAATCGGAGGAAGGATTACTCAGCTGCAGCTGATGAACACACTCACACAGGGCGGTATAGCAATCACTGTCCAGTGCGCTGCCAACCATGCCTTTCATAATCTCCAGCGCTTCCGGCACTGGGATTGGCCCAAGATAGGGGCGTTGGGCAGTAATCGCGTCGAATATGTCACTGACAGTGATGATGCGCGTTTCCAGGCTGATATTATGAGCCACGAGCCCTTTGGGATACCCCTTGCCATCGAGTCGTTCATGATGGGCGCCGGAAATCAGCGCCAGCTCCTGGAAGGGAGAAATACGCTCCAGAATTTCCTCGGTAAATCTCGCATGGAGACGTACATCCTGCCATTCTTCGTTGGTCAGTGACCCTTCTTTGTCAAGGATCGAGTTACTCACACCGAGTTTACCAATATCATGCAGCAAGGCACCGCGTTTGAGCCAACGTCGGCGCGATTCATCGAGGCCCATTGTGTGTGCAATGATATCGGTGTAGAGCGCAACGCGTTCACTGTGTCCTGCGGTGTAAGGGCTCTTTGAGTCGACCACCTGGCCAAAGGCCTCTGCGATCTCATCCAGCATGTCATCATCCACCAGAACATGTCGCGTCTCTGGCTCCAATGCCAGTACACTGGCCTCCAGCCGCTCGTCGGCGAGCATGTCCCACAGAGCTTCATCATCAGCCAGTGAGCAGGTAATGTTGACCAGCTCAGGATCGAACCAGCGACCGCTACGCCTGCGTATCTCGGTCAGCGCGGTTTGCTTACCACCAATCTGAAAAAAAACATCCAGCACCTGAGTCAGCAGGGCGATGCGAGAATTGAGCGGAATAGTATCACTACGTAACCCATGGGGTTTACCGTTGCCGTTCCAATGTTCGTCGAGTGAATAAATACCTTCTGCCACTGCCTCTCCAAAGCCCATGCGACGCGCGATATCCGCCCCCCTGCCACATCGGGTCTGGATCAGCTCAGTTGCTAGTTCTTCGCCATCGCGCGCCAGTTGTACCAGACGTCGGAAGCGGTCGGCAAGATGACCCTTGACACCGGTGTGTTTGAGTACAAAGCCAACCAACTGTGTAAAATTGTCTGTGTCCACCCATTTGAAGTCGCGCTTAACACTACGGTCATCCTGGCCATACAATTCACACAACCGAGCGGCATTGCTGCTACACCCGGCATCTTTGAGCAACAAAGTGTAGTACAGATTCCAGAGCGCGTTCGAGTCCATACCCAAAGCATTGCCAATATGCATACCTAGCCAGCAACAACGAATACAGTTACCAGGCGGCTGACCCTCTGTTAAATCAAGCGCATAGGATAAAGCCGAAATAACTTCCGATAGAGCCAATTGTTCGTTGGCACGAGGGGCGGGCTGAAGTAGCTGTGCCATTGGCGTTCCTGGGGTGGCTGATAGATACCTAGATAACTTTAGCGGCATGCCCTTCTTGACCTTTAACAGGCTGTGGATAAAAATCCGTTTGTGTATGCCGCGTACCTTGCCCGTCCCGATATTCTTACAATGGCTCGCAAGTCACCGTGACCGTTGTTGATCGCAAAGGCCTGCATCGCTGTGCATATTTATCCCGGCATTTCCATCATTTCGGAGATCTCGAGCGTACCCCCCATCATGTGAATATGCGGACAATCTCTTAATAACTCCAGCGCCGCATCCATATTTTCAGCTTCGATGATAGAAAAACCTGCAATCGGATGCATCGAAGGTTCCTTGGAAACACCGTCCTTGGTTAAAACTTTTGTAATACCAACGGGTGTACCCGGATTAATCAGACTTTCACCCAGCCCCGCTGCCCATTCCTTCCATTTTTCCAAACCCTCTTTACCTGCTTCGGGTGTGTCCGGCTTGGTACCGCCATGGTATGTGAATATGAATTGTGACATAAGCGTTTACGCCTCAAATCTCGATGATTCTCGTCGTTGAGAAAACACTGCATAGCGGCGTCGATTAGACGTTGTTGCACCCCTTTATCGCTGTCCTTATTCACACGGTTGAGCTTAACCTCAACCGTGGACAAGCTCTAGCATTTTCGCCAATCAATATCGCGAAATTGATTATTTTGACTACGACAAGCATCTGGGAATAACCGGCATTGCCACAAGGAGATCGCGCTATACAATATTGAAAACAAGATCAAGTCACTAATAATTCTGTAAACGCCTTTATAACATTGCTTAGAACCTAATCAGAGAAAGTTGATAATATTCGCTGCGCAGCATTTGATGCCGACAGCAAGAGTCTACGGCGTTAGCGCTATCCCCAGGTCAAATCGATGATGAAGAAGTACTCATTGAGTAGATATAACCCCGAAAATATCAACGTAATGCCGGCAATCCATTCCAGCATCTTCTGGTGGTGCGACAGCATATGCAACGACTCCAGCCAACCCATACTCCATGCACCTATTATAATTGGGATACTACGCCCTGCTGAGAAAGCCAACAGTAGTGCAAAACCGAATGAAACCGAGCCAATTGCGGCGCTGGCGGTCAGGGACACCAGGAGCGCCGGAGTACAAAACGGACAAATAGCCACCGAGAATGGGATACCCAAAAAAAATGCCCCCCATACACCACTCACCTGCTTTGCCCGCATGGAGATCCAGGGCAGACGTAGTTTGACCCAGCCCGGCCACAGCAACCCCAGCAGGATCAGCAACGGACCAAGGAACAGACCCCACTGCCGACCCAACACGCCTTTTACCCAATCCCCACTCAATGCCGCAACCACGCCCAGAGTCACATGGGTCAAGACCATCCCGGTGACGAAAGCACCGCCCATAAGGAGGGCCCGGCGCTCCTCTTTTGCCTTGGTGACATAGGCCAGCACCACTGGGATGGAGGCGAAAGACACTGGATTGAAACTAAACACGAAACCCGCCAGGAAGCCCAAACCGATCCCCGCCAGGCTTGCCTGTTGCAGGTTTGCTTTGAGTGTTTCAGCACTTACATCGAGGCTGGGTAGTAACAGATAGACCGCGGCACCGAATAACAGGATTGCAGTCAGGTAAGGACTGCCCTGCGCAGTACGGTTAAGCAGTTCGCGCCCGTCGGCATGAACACCTTTGAATGAGGTGACCACCATCGGCGCTGTGAACAGTGTGGCAAACAACAGCCCGGCCAGAACCGCAAAACCAACCGCGTCCGCCGTCACCGCCAGGCCAACCACCACCACAAACAAAGGGATCGTGCAAGCCGGTAGAGTCAGACCCAGTTTTACTGCGTAGGGCAGGACTCGACCACCGGGCAACAACCGAAAGAACTCCAGGTGCGGTACTGGAATATAGGTGAAGCGGGATAGGATATAAACGATGGCTATCGCCGCCAGTATAATGCTGGGTAAATAGGGGCCCCAGACAAATGATGGTGTGGCCAGGACAGCCATCACCAACAGTACGACCAGCAGCACACTACGCGTCAGCCATACTGCCAACAGACTCTGGCAGCAACCAGCGTGCGAGGCTTTGTGGGCGCGCGCCGAGAATAGAGTATGGGTGGCAATAGTGCAAGGCTCGAAAAAGGCTAGCAGTCCCAATAGCGCCGCACTTGCAAGTAATACCGGAATCATACGCTTCCCGCCCTGCCTTCTGCAGAGAGCCGCCGGTCGAGTTCACTGCGCAGCGTGCGTACAGAAGGTAATCCGGTAAAAGTCAGATCGCCATCTATCGCAATGGCGGGTGTGGACAGCACGCCGAGATTCACAGCGTAATCCAGTTCTTCAAGCACGTTGACCTCTCGCCATTCGATCAATCCGCCGCCGATTTCCTCGGCGAGCTTGCGTAGCACCTCTTTGGCCTGCCCGCACTTGCTGCAACCTGGAGAGGAAAACACTTCGACTTTAATGTTCAAACTGCTCTCCCTAAGACAATCAAAAGTTGAATCGCGCACCGGCACGGACAATGTAGTCATTCTCCAGCGCCGTACCGTACATACCCTGTAACAGCGGCACTTGTACCGCGCCTTCGAGGATCCAGCGCTTGGTGACGCACTGAATGCCCGGTGCTAAAAAGAGCTGTGTGCCGCCGGAGTTGAGATTCTTGCGGTTGTTGAGCCGATTCTTAATCTGGTGGATAAGATTGACTTCAATCACACCGTACAGGTAATCCGGGACACCTTGCACGCCGCTGCGCCACAAGCGATGTTGATATGAACCATCGAGACGAGCGATATCACCGGCTTCAATACCATTTGCCTCACTGTTAACGCGGTAGCTGAATTGGCTGTCGAATTGGTATTTCAACGTCTGGTAGGTCAGCACCACACCAGCGAAATAGTCCCAGGAACCGGAACCCACCTGCACGCTGGCCGGTAGCATGCCCAACCCGTCACCTGCGTCATCATTTCCTGTCGGCACCTTAACGCCGCCGAACGGTGCGACGCGGAAGGTGCGCCCCGGCTGGTCGTGCTGGTAAGCGGTATAGCGAGTAAACAAGGACAGGTCACCGATGCCATGGTTGCTGCGGGTAACACGCTGCCCTCCCGAGGTCGTATCCAAATCGATGTCCCGGTAGGGGAGCACACCGAACAGTGCCCACTGGCCTGTAAGACCGTAGCCCAGCGCGGTCACGACTGAGGCCTCGGTCCGGTCCCGGCCGGCACCACTGGGGTCATCACCGGACTGGCTCACGACCCACTGTTCGCGGGCAACAAACTCGCCTTTGGCAACCGGTAAGGCCGTATTAAATGTAATCGGGGCACCGTTAACCTGGGTGGTCCAAACCAATATTGAATTAAGCATGACAGTCAGGCTGATTTTCAGAATTGAGATTCCGCCGGGACACGGTTTATTTATTATCCGTCCTATCGCCATCACGACTCCAGCCATATTCGCAATGGCAAAACGATATAAGCGGCAAAGAAGCCGATGATCCAGATAGTCAGCGAAGCCCAGTATATGCGTCGGTTCCAGACGCTGGTTTTATCACACAGCGCTCCCAGTTCCGGATCAGTGGGACAACTGCGGCCGGGACGGTACAATAGCCAGCCGGACATGCCCAACACGACGCCGGAGAAAATGAATACCCAGATCTTGTGCTGACTCAGGGTGATCAGAAAAGGAAAGGCGCTGGTCAGCGCCGCTACCGTGGCGCCGAGACCCAGCGTTACGAGGATAATGGGTAATGCACAGCAAATCAGGGTTCCCGTCGAAGCGAACAGGCCCAGCCAAGTGATACCACCATTTTTCAATTGTGTACGCGCAACACTCATAACGGCTGTTTCGTCATGCTTCGGTAGGTGAAACCCGCCTCCTTGAACAGCTGAATCATCTTCGGTTCTGTCAGTTTCACGCCTTTGCGCACATCCACCGTGACCAGTCCCTTACCCAGATCGACATCAATCTTCTCAACGCCGTCTATGGTCTTCAGTTTCTTCTCAATACCATAGGCGCAGTAGGGGCAGGCCAGCCCGTCCACCCGCATAACATATTGAGTCCCCGCAGCTAAGGCCGCCAGACTCCATAACAGCAATATCGGTAGGATTAAATAACGTTTCATCACATCACCTCTTTCATGTCACATTTGCCCTCAAGAAATCGACTCCAGGCTCTATGATAAGAGGTGAAATACGACTTCGAAGTATAGTCTACGGTCTGGAGTTGACTCCAGGTCAACCCCTGAATGTGACACATATTGAAAATACACGGAACATAGCTGATGTGCTGATGTGCTGATATGCGATGATGGCGAAACAAGCCGGTTGGGAGCAACCTATGGGCCGCCCCCTTTTCAACCCTCAGTGACTCATGTAGCCATCATCAACTATGATTGTGCCACCAACGTTCCGGTATTTCCAAAGGTAACTGACAGAATATGGAATTACCATTAGCGAACACCCAATGAGCGTAAAATAAGGAGTATAAAAAACAATTCGCCGATGGATAGTATATGCGGACATCATATCGTACGGGACCGTAGCAACATAGTCGTCAGCACCGAATACTTGACAGTATGTTGGAAAAAACCGGTCGCAGTATTAGCGAACGGTAGAGAAACACTGTTGCAAGCCTTAACCGGCTCACCTTAATTATTGATAATGGAAATCAATAATTTGATGGGACAGTAAGGTTTTAAGTAATTTCGGCCGGCAGCATCCTTGCTTAATACAACTAGATGCATGATGTTTCATTTATCACAGCCCATTTTATCATTGACTTTATTATATGCTTTACCGCCCTTCCTCGAGGTGTCAATTTATACTCATAACGCACAGGTTTTAGTTGATAAGGAGTTTTCTCAATTATTCTGTTGACCATGAGGAATTTTAAACGTATAGCAAGGATGTTGGTCGAAATTCCTGTTGAATCAAGAAATCGGAATATTTTTTTCACCATTACACAACTTATGCAGAACAAGCAAGGTCCATCGGTCACCAAACAAGCCAAGCGCGTAGATTAATAGTTTGGTAGTTTCCTCTGTCACAGGGATAGTCATTATTTAAAGATCACTCTGGAATATTCATTCCACATCGAACACCAGAACACTTTTCTATCAGGCTTTCCCAGCGCTGAAGGTTATTGAACGCAGACATCTCTTGATGCTCCATTGACACAGCCCATGGATACCCAGAAATATCAGCAATTGTTATGGTATTGCCTGCCAGATATTGAGTGTTACTTAAACGCTGATCCATTAGGGATGCACTGATTAATTCCTGATTTTTGCGATAATACGCCAACCGGTTAGATATGGAAGGGAGAGCGATGCGGCAACAGACGCTGGCGGGTAACGGTTTCGAGAAATACCGGAAAAAGACCCG
>Ga0114931_10000227_pt1 | contig 65372 bp, 57 predicted proteins | sample 2SBtaG_FD_89579 | JGI IMG/M metagenome (GOLD analysis project Ga0114931, IMG submission 89579) | Deep subsurface microbial communities from Kolumbo volcano to uncover new lineages of life (NeLLi) - 2SBTROV14_V59a metaG | ecosystem: Environmental > Aquatic > Marine > Volcanic | place: Kolumbo... | reverse complement strand
GCCTACGGACCCGGCGGAAGGAGACTCCCAGGCTGCGTCCGCGCTCCCGATGGCTCCAGTGGCAACCCATCTCACCGCTGTCTCGGCCGCCGGGGATGAGAACGGGGTGACGGTGAGCGTCGCTGCAGATGGTCGCATCGAAGGAGCGAAGCAATTCACCCTGGCCGACCCGCTGCGCCTCGTGGTGGATCTGCCCGGGATGACGAGCATGCTCGCGGAGTCGAGCGTTCCCGTGGACCTGCCTCTCGTGAAGACGGTGCGCGTGGGCCAGCATTCAGACAAGGTCCGCATCGTGGTGGACGGCGCCAAGGGCGTGACCGATTTCGGTGGAACCCAGGTGGTTCCGGTGGCTTCGGGCCTGGTCCTGGGCCTGGGCCCGGTGGCGCTGCCCGCGGCGAGTGTGGCGACGGCACCGGCAGCCGCGGCGAATGAGACCTCCACTCCCGCTCCCGAGGAGGAGACGTCCACTTCCGCTCCGGAGACGGGTGGAACGGCACCTCTTCACCAGCGGGTGAGTGGCGTGGCCCTGGAAGAGCATGAGGGAATGGATCGCGTGGTGATCCAGACGGATGGCCCCGCGGATTATTCGACGCTGCAGCCGGACACGGAGACTCTTGTGGTGCAGCTGCGTGAAGCCACCCTGGACCTCTCCGCTGACAAGGCCCGGATCACGCCTGAGAAGCCTGGGGCGGTCTCCCTGGTCTCCGCCTTCCAACAGCCGGATACGGCGGCTCCGGAGGTGCGCGTGTTGATCCGCCAGGCGAAGGGCTCCATCCCGACGGTGACCCAGACGGGCAACAGGCTGGTCCTGGACTTCCCGCGAGGCGCCGTTCTGGCTGACAGCGTGCCGATGATGGAGGAAACGGCCGACACTTCTCCAAAGACGAACGTCGCGTCTGCCGAAGAGAGCACGCCCGAAGCCGAGCCGGCTGCCGACAAGCCCAGCGATTCTGCTGCAGCGAAGGCTGCCGACAAGCCCAGCGATTCTGCTGCAGCGAAGGCTGCCGACAAGCCCAGCGATTCTGCTGCAGCGAAGGCTGCCAGCGACTCGAGTGATTCGACCGCGCCAAAGAATGCGGTGACGGCGGTGCCTGCGGCCGTCGATCCGCAGGGCACCACGTCGGACATTCTCCAGGAAGGGGGCCTGGTGGACGGCAAGACCTACACCGGCCGCCGGATCTCCCTGGACTTCAAGGACGTGGATATCGCCGATGTGCTGCGGCTGATTGCGGAGGTCTCGGATCTCAACATCATCGCCGGCGACGAGGTTGCGGGCAACGTGACCATCCGCCTCGTGGACGTCCCTTGGGACCAGGCCCTCGACGTGATCCTGCTGACGAAGGGTCTCGGCTTCGTGCGCGTGGGCAACGTGCTGCGAATCGCACCTTCCGACGTGCTGAAGTCCGAACGAGAGGCGCGTCTCCAGGAGCGCCGGGCGAAGGAGAAGCTCGAGGACCTGGTGGTGAAGCTGCAACCGGTGAACTATGCCAACGTCAAGGACGTGCAGAAGATGGTCAAGCGCCTGCTGACGTCCCGCGGCACCGTGGACATCGACGCTCGCACCAATACGGTGATCCTGAAGGACATCGCCTCCGTGATCGATGAGGCCACTGCGCTCATCAAAGCGATTGACACCCAGACGCCGCAGGTCATGATCGAGGCGAAGATCGTGGAGGCCTCCCTGGACTTCCTCCGGGAGATTGGAGCGACGTGGGCCGCCGGAGTGCAGCCGAATACGGATGCCTTCGATAGCAGCTCGGGCCTTCGCAACAACGTGGGCGGCCGGGACTTCCACCTGCGGCCCGCGAGTGGCGTGGGAGCACCCATTGTGGGGGCCTCTCCGGCCAACAGCATTGCGGTGGCCAACCCGATCACTTCGCTGGCGAACGGGGCGGTGAACGTGGGCGCGTTTTTGCTCAACGACCGCTTCAACGTCGATGTACAGCTGGATGCGGCCGAGAGTCACGGTGACGGAAAGGTGATCTCGAGCCCTCGGGTCGTGACCCTGGACAACCGCAAGGCCTCGATCGAACAGGGGGTTTCGATTCCCTTCCAGACCTTCGAGAATGGGGATGCCAAGCTGGAGTTCATCGATGCGGTTCTGAGCCTGGAGGTGACGCCGCACATCACCGCCGACAAGAGCATCATCATGAAGATCCAGGTAGAGCGGAATGCGCCCGACGACAGTGTCCCCACTCCCACCGGCTCCCCGGCGATCGCCAAGAACGAGGCGGAGACCGAGACGCTGGTAAAGGATGGCCAGACGCTGGTGATCGGCGGCATCTACGTGGTGAACCAGACCAATCGGCAGACCCGGGTGCCCTTCCTGCACAAGATTCCGATCCTGGGCAACGCCTTCAAGAACACCATGGTGAAGGACGAGCGCAAGGAGCTGTTGGTCTTCGTGACGCCGAGGGTCGTGGTGAACCCGGAGGTGGGCTCCTAGCGGGCTGCCAGCGGGCGGGCAGGGCGGTCCTTCGCGGCCCATCTGCCCCCGGTTTCAAAGAGCGGGCGGGAGCGCGTCTCCTGCCCGCTCTCCCGTTATACTGCCGCGATGCGGCGGCAGGGGGTGATCTGGCTCGTGGGGATGATGGGCGCTGGCAAGTCGTCGGTGGGCCAGGCTCTGGCCCGCGAGTTGGCGACGGACTTCGTGGACGTGGACGAGGCCGTGGTGGCGGCGGCCGGGCAGGGCATCCCGGAACTTTTTCGGAGCGAAGGCGAGGCCGGTTTTCGCCGCCGCGAGATCGAGGCAGTCTGCCAGGCTGCGCAAGGACGAGGCGTGGTGGCACTTGGCGGCGGAGCTCTCGCAGAGCCTCGGGTGGCGGCCCTCGTCCGGGGGCAGGGCCGGGCCGTGTACCTGAAGGCCTCTGCGGAGACCCTTTTCGCGCGCGTCGGTCAGGGAACGGGGCGGCCGCTGCTCGCAGGGCTCCCCGAAGCGGCACGGCTCGCACGGATCGAGGCGCTGCTCGGCGAGCGCGAGGCTGAGTACGAGACCATGGGAGCGACGGTGGAGACCGACGGCCTCAGCGAGGCGGAGGTGGTGAAGCGGATCGTGGCCGCGCTCGAGGATCGTCCATGAGTACCCAGTCCCCGGGAGAACGCCGCAGGGTGCGCGTGGCCCTGGACGAGCGCAGCTACGATATCGAGATCGGCTTCGACACCCTTCCGGAGCTCGGAGAGGCCGTGGCCCGCAACACGGGGTCCCAGCGCGCCTTCGTGATCAGCGTGCCGCCCGTGGCGCGCCGCTATGGGGCGAAGGTGGGCCGTTCGCTTCGCGAGGCGGGCCTGCGCGTGAAGCGCCTGGAGGTGCGGGACGGGGAGCGCAGCAAGAGCCTGACGGAGGCGAAGCGGCTCTACGGCGCGCTCCTCGATGCGGGTGCGGACCGCAGCAGCGTGGTAGTGGCGCTCGGAGGTGGCGTCGTGGGCGATCTCGCGGGCTTCGTGGCGGCCACCTTGTTCCGTGGGATTCCGGTCGTGCAGGTGCCCACCTCCCTGCTTGCAATGGTGGACTCGAGCGTCGGCGGCAAGACCGGCGTGAACGTGCCCCGGGGCAAGAACCTGGTCGGGGCCTTCCACCAACCGCGCCTCGTGTGGATCGACGCCACCACCCTCCGAACCCTGCCGCCCCGCCAGCGGGCTGCCGGGATGGCGGAGGTGGTCAAGCACGCGATCATCTGGGATGCGGCACTCTTCGAGCGGCTGGAGGCGGAGATGGAGTCCGTGCTGGCATTGGCGCCCGGCGCCGTGCTGCCGGTCCTCGAGCGAAGCTGCGAGATCAAGGCCGAAGTCGTGAGCCGGGACGAGCGGGAGGCCGGTCTGCGCATGTTGCTGAATTTCGGGCACACCGTGGGACACGCAGTGGAGACCCTCCAGGGCTACCGGGGCCTGCTGCACGGAGAGGGTGTGTCGATGGGCATGGTGTTCGCGGCGCGCCGCTCGGAGGAGATGGGCCTGGCCCCCAAGGGGACGATGGCTCGCATCGAGGCGCTGTTGCGCCGAGCGGACCTGCCTACCCAGCTCCCCGATCATCCGCGAAAGGCTTATCTCCAGGCCATCGCGGTCGATAAGAAGAAGCGGGACGCGCGGATCGGCTTCGTAGCCCTGTCCGGGATCGGGCGGGCGGAGACCGTGCCTTTGCTGCCCCGCGAGATCTGGCCCGCAGGCCGACGCCGCAGCCGCGGCTGATGGGAGCGGTGGGAGGAGGCCCGTTGCAGGCCCAGCCCGATACGAACGAAGTAGATCGCCTGGAGGCACTCGGTGCCGGACTGCCCGGCTCGCCCGCCTTTCCTTCCCTGGCGGAAGCGCATCGCCGCGCCGGGCGCGCGGAGCAGGCCCTCAAGGTGGCGGAGGAGGGTCTGCGTCACCGTCCAGAGATCGTGGCGGGTCGCGTTGCGCTGTGCCTGGCTCTGCTGGACCTCGGGCGTGTGGACGAAGCCCGCGGCCAGCTCGAGCGCGTCCTTCAGGCGGTCCCGCAGCATGCTCTGGCAAACGAGGTCCAAGCCGCCCTGCCCGAGGCCAGCGTTGCCGCCGATCCCCTGGGTGGACTCGATGAAGCAGAGCTGGAGACGGCCTTTGCCGATGCCGAGGCAGAGCCGGACGAGATGCTCAACGCCAACCACGTGGCAGAGGCAGCACTGCACGCCATCGAGGAGGGAGTGCCGGAAGGCGTGCTCGTGCCTCGGTCCGGTGCGCCCTTTGCGACGGAAACCGTGGCCGGTCTGCTCGAAGAACAGGGGCACGAAGAGGGCGCACAAGCCATCCGGCGGGCCCTCGCGGCGGATGGCGGGGATGCCCCCGCGATGGACTCCGGCAGTCGGGCCCAATTGATCTCCACCCTCGAGCACTGGCTCGAGAACCTGCGGGGACGCACATCATGAGCTTTCACTCGATTCTTTCGGAGATTGTGGGCGCCTGCCCCGGGGCCCTCGGCTTGGCCCTGATGGGCTCGGATGGCATTCCCATCGACCAGGTTGCAGGCACGGCCGCGGGAGATTCCGTGGCAGACGACGTCGGCGTGCTGGGCGTCGAGTTCGGGCGCATCCTGGAGGAAGTCCGCAAGGCCGCAGACTCGGTGGGCGGGGGTGGCCCGGAGGAGCTCTCGGTGCGCCTGGGGCACTTCCAGGTGGTGTTGCGTGCGGTAGACGACGACACCTACCTGGTCATGGCCCTCGCCCCGGCCGGCAATGCCGGGAAGGCACGCTTCCTGCTCCGTCGCCACCTCGGAGCCCTGCGCGAGCAGCTCTAGGGCGTTGTGGCTACCCTGCGGCCTGCATGGGAGCAGTCGGGGGGGCCTCATGAGCGAGAGACGCGTCCTGGTCCTGCACGGACCCAGCTTGAACCTGTTGGGCGTGCGGGAGCCCGAGGTCTATGGGACGACACGCTTGGCGGAGATCGACGCCGCCTTGGAGGCCCAGGCGAAGCAGGCCGGGGTGGGCTTGGCGTGCTTCCAGTCGAACCACGAAGGTGCCCTGATCGACCGCATCCAGGAGGAGCGCGGCCAGCTCAGCGGGATCCTGATCAATCCGGGAGGCCTGACCCACACCAGCGTCTCCCTGCGCGACGCCCTGGTCAGTGCAGACGTACCGGTTGTCGAGGTCCACCTCTCCAACGTCCACGCGCGAGAGCGCTTCCGCCACCGTTCGCTCGTTTCGGGAATCGCCCTGGGCGTGATCTGTGGCTTCGGACCGCAGAGCTACCGCCTCGGCCTGGATGCACTGCTCGCCCACCTCGGCGCCTGATCCGCCGGCGTCCCAAAGGCTGGATCTCCGCGATCCGACGCTCGCAGCGCGTAGGGGAAAACCCCCGAAATTGCTGCATCAGCGTGCGTCAGGGTCTCAAGGGCATCCTGTGACGGCCGATACGAAGGAGCGGGGAGCGAGGCGGCTTTGCTCCCCGGAAGAACGGCCTTTAGCGTGGCGAGGGGCGGCCCTGTGGCGATCAATAAGCGGAAGATCCTCGAGGCTGCCCAGAAGCACCTCCACAAGGGCGCTCTCGACAAGGCCCTGAAGGAGTACCAGAAGCTCCTCAAGGCGGATCCCAAGGACGTCAACGTTCGCCTCAAGGTAGGCGATGTCCACCTGAAGCAGGGAAAGACCGAGGAGGCCATCGCCGCCTATCTGCGCGTGGCGGAGACCTTCATGAAGGACGGCTTCGATGCCAAAGCCGTCGCTCTTTTCAAACAGATTTCGAAGATCGACCCGAAGCGCTTCGACATCTATCTCCCGCTCTCCGAGCTCTATCAGCGCATGGGCCTGAACTCCGATGCGATGAAGGCGCTGCAGACTGCCGCGGACGCATCCTATCAGGCGGGCGAAAAGGATGAGGCCCTCGACCTGCTGCGAAAAATGGCGGCTCTCGATCCAGCCAACACCACCAACCGGGTCAAGGTCGCCGAGCTGCTGCATCAAGGGGGGCGAAGCGCAGAAGCCCTCGCAGAGTATGAGGAAGTTGCAAGCGAGCTTGCACGCCAAGGCGATGAAGAAGAGCGTGTTCGCATCCTCGAGCGCATCCTGGAGTTCGATCCGGATCGCGTCGCTGCCCGCGTTGAGGTCGGGCGGGCCAGGTTGCAGGCGCGCCGTTGGGAGCTGGCGGAGGCGGAGGGGCGCACGCTGGTGGAGACCCATTCCGAAGAGACCGACGGATACGAAATCCTCGGCGAAGCCCTGGAGGCCGCCGGCAAGACGGAAGAGAGCGCGAAAGCCTACCGCAAGCTGGCGGACCTCTATCGCGAACGTGGGGATGAGGATAAAGCCCGCGACATCATGCAGCGCTTCGGGATGGGTCCGTCACTCGGAAGTACGGATGAGCCCGTGCTGGAGACCGACGATGAGCTGAGCTTCGACCCCGATGCATCGTGCGGGGATCTCGGCCTCGAGACGCCGGAGTTCACGGACCCCGGCTTCTCTTCAGAGAGCGGACTCGAGCTCGGGGCGCCCATCGAAGGGCTGACCGATACCGAGACGGTGCCGGCGGCCGATCCCGCTGGACAGTCCAGCAGTGACCTCCCGCCCCTGCACGAGCCCGAGACGGACGATGCCAGCACGCCCGAGGGAGACCCGGAGCAGCTGCTCGCCGAAGCCAATGTGTATCTCCGCTATGGGAAACACGATCGTGCCATTGACAGCCTGCGGGCCGTCCTCCTCCAGGAGCCGGATCGGCTCGAGGCATTGGAGAAGCTGGCGGATGCCCTGGTCCAGGGCGAGCGCGGAGAGGAGGCCGTGGAGCCTCTTCGCCACGCAGGAGAGCTGGCGCGTCGGGGAGAAGACACGGAGGCGCTGGCACGGATCCGGGAACGCCTGGAGCCTCTAGATCCCGCCGCGGCGGAGCAGCTCACAGTCTCGGCCACTCCGCTAGAGCCGGCGGAATCCGCCGTAGAGGTCGCCTTGGATGCAGACCTCGACGAAGAGGTGACCGAGGAGCCTACCGAGACGGCTTCCAATGACCCGTCGAGCGACCCGGATGCCATCGAAGGGATCGAGTTCGACATCGATCTCGACTCCGCCGATGGGGATGCCGAGGCGGCGATGGATGGGGAGGAGGCAGGCCAAGAACTCTCGCTCACTCGCGAGGATCCAGGCCTCGAGGTCGAGATGGGCGGCGGCGAGGAGGTGGAAGAGCGAGCCGGTTCGGACCCCGGCCAGCGTGGTTCCGAGGGGGTCGAGGAGGCGACTCCCGGCGGCTCCGCGACGACTCCGGCCCAGGTCCAGGAGGATCTCGAGGAGGCGGAGTTCTACTTCCAGCAAGGGATGATGGCCGAGGCGCGGGAGATCTACGAGCAGATTCTTGCATTGGCACCCAATCATCCGCAGGCACAGCTGCGACTGGGCGAGATTGCGGAGGCACCGGAACCCTCAGAGCCCGCGCCCACCCTCGTGGATGCCGATCTCCCGGAGCTGGAAGGGGCGGAGGCGCCTGCACTGGAGCGGACGGCTCCGGAGGAGGCGGACCCGGGCCTCGTGGAAGAGTCCGAGGAGCCTGTCTCGGGGGACGATTTCGTCGAAGCCCCTTTCGATCCGCAGAGCGCCGACCTCGAGCCGGAGCCGGGCCAGAGCCCGTTCCAGGCCGAGATCACTGCGCCGGACCTCGGGGCTGAGCCAGAGGGGGAAGACTCGGGCAGCTTCGACCTGGCCGCGGAGCTCTCGGATGCCTTCGACGAAGAGGAGGAGTTGGCCAGCTCGAGCTCTGGCCTTTCCGGCACCACCGAGGAGGAGGGATTCCAGCAGGTCTTCGCGGCATTCAAGGAAGGTGTGAAATCCGAGCTCGACGACGGGGACTTCGAGGCCCACTTCGACCTTGGCATTGCCTACAAGGAGATGGGCCTCCACGACGACGCCATCTCCGAGTTCCAACGAGCGATGGGAGAGGAGGAGCGGCGCCTGGTGTGCCTGCACATGATGGGCCTGTGCGCACTGGACCTGGGGCGAGCGGCCGACGCGACCGCCCACATGGAGCAGGCCCTCGCGCTCCCGGAGCTTCCCGAAGAGCAGCAGCTGGGCGTGCGCTTCGACCTGGGCAGAGCCTATGCGGCGGCGGGCGACCGCGAGCGCGCCCGGGCGGCCTTCGAGGCCGTTCGCAGCGTGGACCCCACCTTCTGCGATGTCGCGCAACACCTCGCCGACCTCGATCAGGGGGACTCGCCCAGCCCGGAGGAGGCGGATGGCGATGAGGCGTTCGAGAGCTTCGACGATCTCCTCGAGGAGGTGGGCGGTGCGGCCCCGGACGACGCAGAGAGTCCCGCCGCAGCGGCGGAGCCCGTGGGAGCATACGAATCCTTCGACGACCTGGTGGATGCCGACGAGGAAGTCATCGAGGCTGGCGAGGTGGAGGCCGTGCCCGTGGCTGAAGTGGCTCCGACGCCCGATGTCGGCGCGGGCAAGGGGCGCAAGCGCCGTGGTGGGCGCAAGAAGATCTCATTCGTCTAGGAGCGGAACGTGGAGCATCTCTCGACATTCGGACTGAGCCGGGACCCCTTCGCCAACGAGCCTCGCATCGATGATGTGTTTACACCTCCCAGCTTCGGGGATGTCGAGAGGCGGCTTCAGCGAGCGGCGATCCAAGGCAAGGGCCTCGTGCTGGTCACCGGTGCCGGGGGTGTGGGCAAGAGCGTGCTGGCGCGGCATTGGCTGGAGGGGCTGGAAGAAGAGCTCTTCGAGGCCTGCATGCTCGTGCCGATTCCGGGTGTCATCGATGGGCCCCGGCTGCTTTCCCGGCTGGCCGTGCAGCTTGGGGTCGAAGAGCCCACGGGCAGCGCGGCGGAGCTGCTGGCGCTGGTCTATGAGCAGCTGGCAATCGTGCACGAGGACGGCCGCAAGGGGGTCGTAATCGTGGATGAGGCGCAGGTGCTCGCCGATGCGGGCTTGCTGCCGATGTTGCGCGGGTTGCTGAATCTGGAGTATGAGGAGCACCGCCTGCTCACACTGGTGCTGGTCGGGTTGCCCTGCCTGGCGCAGGCCGTGCGCGGCGAATCAGCCCTGGCAGATCGCATCGACATGCGGCTCTCGCTGCCCGCCCTGGATGCGGCGCAGGCGCGCGACTACCTGACCCATCGGATTCGCGGCGCGGACGGCAACCCCGCGATCCTCGAGTCGGCAGCGGTGGAGGCACTGGTCAAGGAGTCCTCGGGTATCCCCCGGCGCCTGAACAACCTGGCCGACAGCAGCCTCTTCGAAGCGCACCTGGCAGGGCGCGTGAGTGCAACCCCGGCAGATGTCGAGCGGGCCGTAGCAGAGCTCTGGCCCGCTGGGGCCGAGCCTGGGAGCGGCGCGACCACCGGAACCGGCAGCTCCAGCCAGGATTCCGCCGCCAGGGAGGCGCCGCGAGGAGATTCTGTTTCGGAGGTAGCGCTCGAGCTCGAGCTGGACGAGGTCGTGGCTGCTCCCACGGTGCCGCCCGTGCGCCCGGCCGAGCCGATGGCGGGCATGCTGAGTGATGCGCCAGACCCGGCGAAGGCGATGCTCGTGGATGCCCCCCCGACGAACCCGCTCGATGCTGGGCAGACCATCGCCCTGATGCCCGAGCCCAACGCCGACGGGGAACTGGACGACCTCTTTGCCGACCTGCTGGACGACTGATCTCCTGCGTGCGATCTTTACGACCGCGCGCGAGTAGCTCAGTTGGTAGAGCACGAGCTTCCCAAGCTCGGGGTCGCGGGTTCGACCCCCGTCTCGCGCTCCACGCCCGGCGCTCGCTGTCGCCCCGAACTTAGCCGGCGTAAACCAGCCGCGTAAGCGTTTCAGCAACGCAGGCGGGTTTGCTCTCTCCCTCGACTTCGATGGTCACCTTCTGCTTCAGCTGGATGGTGGTGGGGTTCTTCAGGATCGCCTCCAGCATCTCGCGCCGGGCGCGGATGCGCGAGTCTACCTTGACCGGACTCATGAAGCGCACCTTGTCGAGGCCGTAGTTGATGCCCGCGGCGACGCCTTTGTAGGCCTGCGGATCCGCCGGCGGAATCGAGCCCCCCAGGTGCGGCACCATCGACAACGTCAAGAAGCCGTGGGCGATGGGGACTTTGTAGGGAGATTCGCGAGCCGCTCGCTCGGGGTCGACGTGGATGAACTGATGGTCGTAGGTGGCGTCGGCGAAGAGGTTGATCTGCTCCTGCGGCACGACGTGCCACTCGCCGACTCCTTCTTCGTTGCCGACGATCTTCTGGAAACGCTCGATGGCCTGCTCTGCGGCGGTCGCCATGGATCCTCCCGGCTTGCGCGTGGGGTGTTCGTGAGACCAGAGATTACGCCGCTTCACGAAGCAGCGCGATCAGCTCTGTGCGGCCCGGGCCCAAGGCGGGCTCCTCGCGGTGGTCGCGGTCCTGGTAGATGGCGAGTACCCGCTTCAGCACCTCTGGGTGTGCGAGGAACTCCGTGGGGGGATCCAACAGGTTGAAGCCGCGCAGAAAAGCGCGCAGCACGGTCGCGTCCAGGCGCAGGGCGGGCAGGAAACCTCGACGCATCAGGTCCCGCAGGTAGGCCTTCGGGTCCACGCGGCCGGAGCCGTCCGGGGGCTCGGGAGCCCCCCCTTGCCTGAGCTGCCGCGCCCAGCTGGCGGCTTCCCGATCCTGGACGCGGCTCTGCTCGTACCAAGGCACGATCTCCCGCTCGCTGGCTTCCTCCAGGGCGATGGCCAGGGCCTCGAGGTCGTTCCCATGGATGGCCAGGGCATCGGCCAGGAGATAGGCGTGGACCAGGGCAAAGCTGCAGCCACGGCCATAGAGGGGATTAGTCTGGATCGCGGCGTCACCGAGGGCCACGAGGCCAAGGGCGAGGGGTCGCCCGGAAGCCAGGAAGAAGCGGCGCGTGTTGCGCAGCGCGTCCATGCCGTGCACCTCGCTGATGGGCTGGGCGAGTTCCGGATTCGTCCAGCGCTGCGTCGCCGGGAGTGCGCGGGCGGCCGCTTCGAAGGGCCCCGTGCGCAGCAGCGCACGCAGGGGCTTGTCCTCCGGCGCGGCCGCGAAGGTGATGGAGAAGATCTTCGCATCGCCGTGAAAAATGGCGTACTTGAGGTAGCCCAGATCCGCGCCGATGGTGGTGTCCCGCTCGGGGGGGACGACCCCCGGCCGCAGCCGGTAGAAGCGCGAGCAGTAGAAGATTCCGCAGGGTTCGCTCTCTTCTGCCAGGGCCTCGAGGCCGAGAGCCTGGAGCCAACGGGAGAGCGGCGACCGGCGTCCGCTGGCATCCACCACCAGGTCTGCCTCGATCTGCTCCCTGGCGCCCCTCCTGCCAGCGATTTCGACGCCGCGAATCCACGGCAGGCCATCCCGGTCGCCGCCCCGCAGCAGGCCCACGACTCGGCAGCCATCGCGCAGCGTGACCCCCGCGTTCGCGGTGACCATGCGGTGCAGCACCCATTCGAAGGTAATGCGGCGGCAGGCCAGCAGGGTCAGATCATCGTCCCCGGGCCGCGGTGCTGGGTCGTCGATGCCCTCGCGGAGCATCTCCGCGATCAGGAGCTCTTGGGCCCCGGCCTCGAGGAGGGCCGCAAGGACGTCCGGTGCGCGTTCCCGGAGCAGGTTGCGTAGCCGCGCCAGGAAGGCATGGCTGTGGCGCACCTGCGGCGCACCCCGGCGTTCCCAGGTCTCGAAGGCCACCACGGGGCTCTCCGGAAAAGGCGTGGCATCCGCCTCCAGCAGCGTCACCTTGTGTCCGTCCCGTGCGAGGGAGAGCGCCGAGCCCAGGCCGGCGATTCCGGCACCGATGACGAGTACGTGCATGATCAGGAGGCCTCCTTCCCGGTGAGCGGGGCGGTGGTGAGCGGGCGGGCTGGGGGCGGGTAGCGCGTGGAGGGAGAGGCCGAGGCGCGAGCCCCGGACGGTGCCGCCGGAGTCTAATCGCGATCCAGGCCCACTCCAAGCGCTCAGAGTGCGCCCTCCCGTTGCAGGACGGCCACGAGCGCTTCCGAGAGTGCGAGATGGGTTTCCCGGTGGTGGAGCAGGGGTTGGTCTTGACGCCAGACCGCATCGCTGTCCGGGTCCCAGGGAAAGCGCCCGGAGGCGTCGGGCCAGAAGACCTGGAGGACGGCCACATCCTGGCGTTGATAGTGCCAGGCCGCATTGCCGAGGAAGGTGGGGATCCAACGGGCATCCACGGGTCGGAAGCTCACGGACAGGCCCTGAAGAATGCCGTCTCGCTCGCAATCCGCCTCGAAGCGTTCTCCCGCGCGAATGGCCTCTCCGAGCCGGTTCAGGAGAGGGCCCAGCACCTCGAGATCCATGCCGAAAACCACGATCTCCGGATGTCCGAAGCTTTCCTGCAGGCCGATGCTATGGGCCCACCCGGGCGTGTTGCCTTCCGGTGGCACCAGCACCACGTGCCATCCGTGCTGCGCGATATCCGCCGCAACCCGTGCCTCGATCTCATCGCCCTGGCTCACCGTCCGGGTCTAGCAGACCCAGCGGCTCAAGCCAGCAAGGCCAGGAGCTCCTCGCGCGTGATCGCCTGCCCGCTACCCCCGACTCCCAGGGCAGCCTCGGCGAGGCCCCGTTTGCGCTGCTGGAGGGCGAGGATGCGCTCCTCCACGCTGTCTTCGGCTACCAGCCGGTGGACCAGCACCGGGCGCTCCTGGCCGATGCGGTGGGCGCGATCCGCAGCCTGGTCCTCGACCGCGGGGTTCCACCAGGGGTCGAGGAGGAAGACGTGGTCGGCAGCGGTGAGGTTCAGGCCGGTCCCCCCGGCGCGCAGCGAGATCAGGAAGATCGGTGGTCCATCCGGGGATTGGAAACGCGCGACCACGTCGCTGCGGTCGCGGGTGGCTCCGTCGAGGCGCACGAAGCCCATTTCCGCAGCGCGCAGCCGGGGCTCCAGGAGGTCCAGCAACGAGGTCCACTGGGAGAAGACCAGGGCCTTGTGCCCCTCGGCGAGGGCCGTTTCCAGGCGGTCCACGAGGATCTCCAGCTTGGAGGAGCGATCCAGGCTCTGTCCCGGCACGAGGGCCGGGTGGCAGCAGGCCTGGCGCAGGCGCAGCAGGGCCTCCAGGGCCGCGAGCACACCGCCACCGCGCTGCAGCTGCCCCACCACATCTTCGCGCGTCGCCGCACGCACCGCGTCGTAGACGGCTCGCTCTTCCGGGGAGAGGTGGCAGCGCAGCACCTGCTCCGTGCGGGCAGGCAGCTCGGGGGCCACCTCCGCCTTGCGCCGTCGCAGCACGAAGGGGTGCACACGTTCGCGGAGGCGAGCCCCGGCGTCTGCATCGCCGCGAGCGATGGGGCGCGCGCTGCGTTCTTCGAAATCGCGACGCCCACCCAGCAGGCCAGGGTTCAAGAAGTGAAGCTGGCTCCAGAGCTCCTCGAGACGATTCTCCACCGGCGTGCCGGTGAGGGTGATCCGCTGCGCCGCGCGCAGGCTGAAGGCAGCCTGCGCGACCTGGCTGTCCGGGTTCTTGATGGTCTGGGCCTCGTCCAGGATTGCGCTTGCCCAGGCTACACCCGCCAATGCCGCCTGGTCTCGCCGCAACAGCGCATAGCTGGTGAGCGTCACGTCGGCGCTGGGGTCGAGGGCACGCTCTCCCCCATGATAGATGCTGGCACGCAGCCCTGGCCGAAAACGCGCGATTTCGTCGCGCCAGTTTCCGATCAGGCTGGTGGGCGCGACGACGAGGGCGGGCGAGCGCAGGACGCACAGGGCCTGGAGGGTCTTGCCCAGCCCCATGTCGTCAGCGAGCAGGCCCCCCAGGCCGGCCGTCGCGAGGAAGTGCAGCCAGTCGATGCCCGCGCGCTGGTAGTGGCGCAGCTCCGCGCAGAGATCCGCTGGCAGGGGTGCGCGGGGCAGTTCCCGGAAATCGCCGAGCAGCGCTGCGAGGCCCTCGAAGCCCGGGGGCGGCGGGGCGTCCAGCTGAGCGCACAGGCGAGCCAGGTCGGGCAGCGCACTGTTTGGCAGGCGACCGCCAGCGTCGCGCGCCGCCAGCAGATCGGCCAGACGGGACCCGTGGCGCTCCAGCCAGTCCATGGGCAGCGGCGCGAATCCACCCCCGGACAAGGGCACTAGCGATTCCCCGTGCTGCCAGGCGCGCAGCACCGCCTGGGGTTCCGCGTGCCTGGCGTGGGGGTTCCCGCCGTTCGGAGTGGCAAAGCGTGCCGCGAAGCGGGCGGGATCGAGATCGAGGGCGACTTCCAGAGGTTCCGCCAGGAAGAAATTGCGCTGGGCCGTGCCCGTGACCGCGATGTCCAGCTCCCCCAGACTGCGAACCCACGCAATGGCGTCGGCCGCCTGCAGCTCCACGCGTCGGCCCGGGATGAGTCCCAGCCGGTCACGCAGGGTGCGCAGGAGGCGCGCCTCGGCGGCCTCGTCTCGTTGCGGTACAGGGCCCTGCAGATGCGTCAGGCGCCCTGCGTCGACCCGCGCGCAGGGCGGGCTGCCGTAGACCAGGGTGGCGACGACGCTCAGGGCCTCGCCGCGGCGGCTGGTCTCTACCTGCAGGCGCGGTGGCTCGCGCGTGGTTCCGGGCAGGTGCTTCGCCTCGAGGAGCACGGGCATGCGGCTCTCCAGCGAAGGAATCGTCTCCGCGAGCAGCTGCGTGGCCTCGTCCGGCGAAAAGAGCCACGCTCCGAGCAGCGCTTGCTTCTCGCGGCCGGTGAGCTGGCTCGGCCCTAGCTCGCGCAGGGTGTCTCCGCATAGAGCGAAGCCGTCCGGAAGCGCTTGGTCCACCTTGGGGTCGCGCTCCACGCGCACCTCGAAGCCGCGGGGATGGTCCACGACTCGCGCCCGCATGCCAACGGGCTCCGGCGAGGTGCGGATCGGGCGGCCATCGAGCTGGACCTCCTCGCAGCCGGAGAGAGGGCGTAGCAGCGAGCGCAGGATGCCGCGGGGGAGAACCCCGCGCAGCCGTGGGCCCAGGGCACGCTCGACCGCGATGTCCCGCTGGCTCGGGCTCACCGGGGGGCCGTCCACGCGGCCCGAGGCCAGGGCCGTGAGGGTGGTCCGGAGCACACTCTCTCCCCCACGGTGCTCGACCACCCGCTCCAGGGCGATGCCCTCGTTGCAGGTCGTGAACCGGTAGTGGAGGCGTCCGCCTCCCGCCTGCGAGGCCTCACCAAGCGGCCTGCCCTCGGCACGCGCGCGCCGCAGGGCGATGACTGCCGCGGCCACGTGTTCGCAGGGATCGGCGCCACCAGGGCAATCGCACTCCCATTCCGCGTCTTTCGGGTACAGAACCACGCAGGGGTGGATCACACCGGCGCTGGGTCGTACGCGTACACAGAGCGCGTCGTCCTCTTTTCGCTCGGCATAGACGGAGCCGCTGCGCGCAAGCTCCACGCCCCGCGACCATGCGCTGCGTGAAGCCTGCTCCCGAACCCGATCGAAGAGGTCCTGCACGGACCGTTTCCTCCCTGCCATTCGCGTCTGCGGCGGAGCGTAGCGGCTTGGCCCGCTGGGCTTGGCGTGCCATCGTCCACGGCATGGCGGACTACATCACGCCCGAGGGATTTCGGCGCCTCCAAGAGGAGGCCGAGCACCTCTGGAGAGTCGAGCGACCGCGCGTCACCCATGAGGTTTCGGAGGCGGCAGCCCTTGGGGACCGCTCAGAGAATGCGGAGTACATCTATGGCAAGAAGCGCCTACGGGAGATCGATCGCCGCCTGCGGTTCCTGGCGCGCCGACTCGACGCACTGACGGTGGTCCACAACACGCCGGAGCAGCAGGGCAGGGTCTACTTCGGTGCCTTCGTGACCGTGGCCCCCGAGCGGGGCGAGGAGCAGCGGTATCGCCTGGTCGGCCCCGATGAATCCGATGCCGGAAGCGGCCACATCAGCATCACCTCGCCTTTGGGGCGCCAGCTCCTCGGCAAGCAGGTGGGGGATGCCTTCGTGCTGCAGCGCCCGAAGGGAGAGGTCACCCTCACCGTGGTGGCGATCCGCTACGAGCGTTCCGAGCCATGAGGACAGCCTGGGGGGCGGCCAGTGTGCCCAGCCGCGACGCCCCCGTGGGGAAACCCGATCGGGATCCCAGGTCCGAGAATCCATCAAGTTTCGACGCCAGCAATTCGAAGAGTTCTACAGCGTCGAGCGGTTCCCCGAGGCGCCAGAAGCCCTTGCTCCTCCGCTCCCCCAGTACCGGAAGGGCGCATGGAAGCTGCTCCGCTGATTCAGGTCCTGTACAACGGCGAGATCCTCGAAAGCGTCGCAATGGTCGGTGACGTTCTGCGCATCGGACGCATGAAGCAGAACGAGCTCGTCTTGAATCATCTCTCCGTGAGCCGCTTTCACGCTGTGCTGCATCGCGAGGGCAATGGCTTCGTGTTGGAAGACCTGGGCAGCGAGAACGGAACCCACATCAATGGGGTGCGAATCACCGGAAGCAGCGCCGTGCATCCGGGGGATGAGGTGCGCATTGGCAAGCACCGACTGGTGCTGGGTGGCGCCCCTCCCGGCGCACCCCAGCTTCCCGAGCGCGAGACGCGGGTGGTGGACGAAGACCTGGACCCGCGCAGAGACGTCTGCGCGGTCGCGGGTCCCCCGGAGCACACGGCGCTCTTTGATTTCGCGATGGACGAGGATCTGGCGCGCTCCAACTCCGATATGGCGATGGATCTGGATCTTCGCGGGGCCGAGAGCGGCCCGCCCGCCGCGGACGGGGGCTCTCGGGCCGGCGCTTCCACACCCATGGACGAGGCGCACGCCGGGCTCCCCATGGCCGTCCTTGCGCCCCAGGTCCACGCCGGATTCATCCTGCAACGGGGTGGAGTCCTGGAGCGCGTGATCGCCTGGGATCAGGAGCGGATGTGTGCCGGGCGTGCTCGGGAGTGCGAGATCCGGCTGGATGCGGCGCGCGCCTCGCGCCGGCACGCGCTTTTCGTGAGTGAGAACGGCCGGCATGAGGTGCGCGACCTGGACTCGGTAGGCGGTGTCTTCGTAAACGGCGAGCGCGTGTTGGCCCACACCCTCCAGGTGGGCGACGTCGTGCGGATCGAGGAGTTCGAGCTCACCTTTGTCCTGGATCAGCAACCGCTCGCAGAGGCCGTTCAGGCACCGCGGGGCGCTGCCTCCGCTGCGGACCCGTTGGCCGTCACCCAGCTCGGCTTCCGGGCTGAGACCCGGCCGCCCGTCGATCCCCCGCAAACACACCCCGGAGGCCTCGATGCGTCCCCCGGCCTGATGGCCACCGATCCGCTGTCCGAGATCGACCTGCTCCAGGCAGAGATCGACGCAGCAGAGGATGCGGACAAGGATCTCACCACGGCAGCGCCGCTCCGCGTGCAAGAGGCGCCTTCGCTGGCCGCAGCGGCGAGCGGGCGCGAGAGCGCCTGGAAGGCTTCGGAGTGCAGTGGGCGCCCGGCCTTGCAGGACCATCCAGCAGCCAGCCCCGCAACCTCTCTGGTCCTCGAGTTGCGGCTGCCACTGGACGCTGCGCCGGAGCCGGTGCGCCGCTGGCTCCAGGAGCAGCTCGGCGGCGAGCTTCGCGATTTGCGCATCCCCGTTGCGCTCAAGCTGCGTTCCGACCCCGCTTCGGATTAGACCCGGGTCGGCTCCCGGGGTGCCAGCCCCGCCGCCTCGTAGACGGCGTCGATCGCAGCCATGTTGGCAATGGAGAAGTCCGGCCCGGTCGCCAGGAGTGCGCCATCGCGGATGGCGGCGACGAAGGCGTCGAGCTGGCAGCGATAGGTCGCTGGTCCGCGGATCCGCTCCCGGCGCCACCCCGCGTTCGTGTCCACGCGCAGCCGGTGGAAGAAGTGCGGAAGCACGGGGTTGATCACCGTGAGCGTGCCACGGCTGCCCTCCACCCGCGCCGAGGTGCCAAGAATGTGTCGCGACCACATGGAGCAGCGCACGAAGCCGGTGCGGCCGTCGCCAAACTCGAGGTCCGCCTCCATGGCTCGGTCGATTCCCGGCTTCAGGAGCTTCGCCCGGGCCGCCCGCACCGTCGGCTCGCCGCCTGCGAGCGTCCGCACGATGGAGAGCGTGTAGCAGCCCATGTCCATGGTGGCGCCGCCGGCCAGAGCCAGGTCATAGCGGATGTCGCGTTTGTTCACGATCGGGGCGTAGAGCTGGGCGGCGACATGCCGGATCTCCCCGAGCTCTCCGCTCGCCAGGATCTCGAGCACGCGCGCGGCAAGGGGGTGATAGCGCCAGTGGAAGGCTTCCATCACGACCCGCCCGGTCTCCCGGGCGGTTGCGGACACAGACCGGGCCTGCTCGGCATTGGCGGTAAAAGGCTTCTCACACAGCACGTGCTTGCCCGCGCGCAGGGCACGCTCGGTCCAGACGCCGTGCAGGCCATTCGGCAGCGGGTTGTAGACGGCGTCGATGTCGGGGTCTGCCAGCAGGGCCCGGTAGCTGTCGTGCACGCCGGGAATGTCGTGCTTTCGGGCAAAGCGCTCGGCACGGGTGCGATCGCGGGCAGCGACCGCGCATACGCTCGCACCGGGGCAATCGCGGGCGGGTCGGATCAGCGCCAGCGGCGCGATACGGGCCGCACCCAGGATCCCGAGTCGCAGGGGAGGGTGGCTCATGCCCGGAGCATAGGGCGACCCGATCCGGACGCGATGGCCGCGGGCTAGCCTCCTGCCTGCTCCCGGCCCCGGGCCTGGATGCCGCGCCGGCGGGCGGCGATGTCGTCTGCAGTGACGCCGGCGACCTGCTTCAGGGATTCCCGGGCCTCGAGCTGTCGACCCTCGCCATAGGGAAGGGCGTAGCCTCCGTCGATGACGCGTTTGTAGCCGCGCAAGGCCTCGGGCACACAGGAGAGCATGTCCCGAGCAAGCTTGCGGCAGGTGGGGAGCAGCGCTTCCGGCGACACGACTTCGGCCAGCAGGCCCCAGTGCTCCGCGCGCACGGCGTCGATGAAGTTCCCGGTCAGCGATGCCCACTTGGCCCGCACCGGGCCGATCAGACGCGGGAGCTTCTGGGAGAGTCCCCAGCCTGGCAGGATTCCGACCCGAGCGTGGGTGTCCGCAAAGCGCGCCTCGCTGGAGCCGATCAGCACGTCGCAGGCCAGGGCCAGCTCAAAGCCGCCGGTGATCGCAGCCCCGTTGATCGCACCGATGATCGGGCGATTGCAGGCCTCCATGGCATCCACCACGCTCTGGCCGGCGGCGACCCCGGCGCCGTGCATGCCCGTGCTCGAGAGCTCCGCCAGGTCCAGGCCGGCGCAGAAGGCGGGAGCAGCCCCGGTCAGGATCACCACGCCCACCGCGTCGTCCTCGGGCAGACTGCGAAAGGCGTCTCGCAGCGCGGTGCGCAGCTCGGCAGAGAGGGCATTTCGGGCCTCGGGACGGTTCAGGGTGAGGGTGGCCACGCCGCCCTCCTTTTCCACGCTCAGCACGGGCTCAGTCACGGGGTCTCCTCCCAGGGCGTTGGCCAGGGATGATAGGATTCCTCGCCATGCCCGACGATGCGCAGCGACTGGCCCCTGGAAAGCTCCCGGCGGCGCTGCTGGCGAGCCTGCTGCCCGGAACCCGGGACCCTCGCGTGCTCCAGGGGCCGGGGATCGGGCGAGACGCGGCGGTCGTTTCGGTCGGGGATCGACTCCTCGTGCTGACGAGCGATCCCATCACCTTCGCGGCAGGGGCGCTGGCCCACTACGCGGTGACGGTGAACGCGAACGACATCGCGGTGGTTGGCGCGACGCCCCGCTGGCTCCTCGCCACGGTATTGCTCCCCGCAGGCCGCGCAGCGGCGAGCGATGCCGAGCGCCTGCTGCGTGATCTGGATTCGGAGTGCCGGAAGCTCGGGGTGGAGCTCGTGGGTGGACACACCGAGATCACGGCCGCGGTGGATCGCAGCGTCGTCGTCGGCACGATGGTGGGGGAGGTCACCCGGGAGCGCTTCGTTGCGAGCGATGGCGCGATCGCGGGAGACGTGCTGCTGTGCACCCGCGGCGTTCCCATCGAGGGGCTGGCGCTGCTGGGCCGCGAGGCGGGAGAAGCCCTGCTGCGGGCAGGGGTGCCGGGGACACTGGTGGCACGGGCGCGGGGTCTGCTCCAGGACCCCGGAATTTCTGTGGTCGCCAGTGCGCGCCACGTGTGCGACGCGGGCCGCGTCCACGCGATGCACGACCCCACCGAGGGTGGCCTCGCCACCGCGCTCCATGAGCTGGCGGATGCCGCGGGGGTGGGGCTCTGCATCGAGGCCGAAGCGATCCCCTGGCTCCCCGAGGCCGCGCCGATCTGCGAGGCGCTGGGCCTCGATGCGTGGGGACTGATTGCGTCGGGGGCGCTGCTGGTGGCGTTGCCGCCTGAGGAGGAGTCGCAGGTCGCCGCCGCGCTGGACCGCGCCGGAATCCCCCAGGTGCGGATCGGGCACTGTGTGGCAGCCTCCGAGGGCCGACTGCTCCGGGAGGCCTCCGGCGCCCTGCGCCCCCTGCCGCGCTTCGATGCCGACGAGATCACCCGCGCGCTCTAGCCTTGCTCCTCGAGCAGCGCCCGCACGTCTTCGCGACACAACACCACGAGGGTCCAACCTCCGAGCAGCGTGCCGAGGGGGACCCACAGCAGGGCCAGTGCGGCCAGGCCGAGGGCCGGGGGCCGCGCCCAGGCGCGCCCAGCCCGCAGGCCCAGCCCCGCCAGCAGGGCGGGGGCGGACAGGACCGCCAGGCCCACGGCCAGGAAACCGCCGATGCCAGCGAGGACCGCGAGGGCGGTGCGGCTGCCGGCGACAAGCCCGAAGGGCAACGCGGCCAGACCCACCAGCAGGGCGGCGGAGAGGAGGAGGCTCCCCGCGGCCACCCAGACACTGCCCACCCGCCTCAGACGGCGGGCCGTGTCCTCGCGCTCCGACACGCGCTGCAGGATGGCCTCGAACTCCCGCTCCAGGGCCTGGGCCGGGTGCACACCGCCGGCTCGCGCCGCCACGATCAGCCCGCCACCGGGACGGGCTGGGTCTGGGCTGGAAGCGTGTGCAGCGCCAGCTCGCGCTTCAGCTCGTCGAGCTCCCGGCGGGCGGCCTCGCTGCTGGCCTCCTCCCGGATGGCGTGGATGCGTGCCGCGAGGTCTCCCTGTTGATCGAGCTCGGCATCCAGCTCCCGGTGGGTCATGAGCTTGGCCACGTGTTCCCGAACACTTTCCAGGGCGCGCACGTCGGCGTCCACCGAGATGCCGTCCAGGGCCTCCTGCATATGCCGGCGTGCCCGGGCATTGGCCAGGGAAGCCAGCATCCGGCCCTTCTCCCGCTCCAGGGAGCGAATCTCCTCCCGGAAGCGCACGAGGTTGCCCTTGGCCTCCTCGGCCTCGCTGCGTAGCGCCTCGTACTCCTTCTGGGCCCGCTCGATGTCGCCCATCAGCATCTGCTTGTGTGCGATGAGCGCGAGCCCGGCCTCGTCGTCGTGGCGCCGCACGGCGCGTCGGATGTCCTCGTGGGTCCCGGCGAGCTCGGCGCGTCGCTCCACGATCTCCGCCTCGAGCTTGTTGCGCATGTAGAGGATGCCGGCCACGGCCTCCTTCAGCGAGCGGTACCGCTGCACCCGCTCGCCGATGGCCTGCTCGTAGACCGCCTTGGGGTTGCGCTCCTCGCGCGTGCGGACCCAGCCCGTGGCCCAGCCTCGCAGCAGGCCAAAGAACCTCGCAAAGACTCCCGGTCGATCGGTGCTCATGTTGTTTCTCCTCTAAGAGTTCGCCCGAGGGGGCGGCTCAGCTCGGGTCGCTCCACTCCTCGTCGCGCAGGTCGAGCTCCCGGATCTTCTGCTGGAGGCTCTGACGGACCATGCCGATGGCCTGGGCGGTACGGGAGATGTTCCCGTCGTGCTGGCGTAGGGCCCGCAGCAGGAAGGAGCGCTCGAAGGCGGCGACGGCGCCACGCTTCGCCTCGTTGAAGGGGACGCCTGCGGGGGGATGCGCCTCGGCCGCCAGCGAGCCCAAAGGGTGGGGAGGCGGCCGCACCAGCAGGGCGAGTTCCTCGGCACGGATCTCGTCTCCAGCGGCCAGCACCGTGGCCTGCTCCAGGGCGTTGCGCAGCTCGCGGACGTTGCCCGGCCAGGCGTATCGCGCCAGCTCGGCGAGGGCCTCGGTGCTGAGGCGCTTGCGGGGGCGGTCCAGGCGTTCGGCCACCTGTTCGAGGAAACGCTCCGCCAGCCCCGGGAGGTCTTCCGGGCGCTCGCGAAGGGGCGGAAGGAGGAGCTCCACCACCTTCAAGCGATAGTAGAGATCTTCACGGAAACGCCCTTCCGAGACATCTTTTTCAAGGTCGCGGTGTGTGGCCGCTGCGACGCGTACGTCCACCGAGATGGAGGAGCCCCCCCCCACCCGCTCGAAGCAGCGCTCCTGGAGCACGCGCAGCACCTTGGCCTGGGTCTCCGGAGCCATGTCGCCGATCTCGTCGAGGAAGATCGTGCCGCCCTCGGCCGTTTCGAAGCGGCCCTTGCGGCGGGCGTCGGCCCCTGTAAAAGCGCCCTTCTCGTGGCCGAAGAGCTCGCTCTCCACCAGCTCCCGACTGATGGCGGCGCAGTTCACCGCGACGAAGGGCTGCCCGCGCCGGGCGCTGCGTTGGTGTAGGGCCTGGGCCACCAGCTCCTTGCCCGTACCGCTCTCGCCCCGGATCAGCACGGTCAGGTCGGTCTCGGCCACCTTCTCGATCGTCTCGAAGACCTGACGCATGGCCGGCCCCGAACCGATCAGGTTCTCGAAGCTGTAGTCGCGCGCGATGCGCGCGCGAAGCATGCGGTTTTCCCGCGCCAGCGCCGTGCGCTCGAGGCCGCGCTGCACCACCAGACGGATCTCGTCGTTGTCGAAGGGCTTCGGCACGTAGTCATCGGCGCCCAGCTTCATGGCTTCGACGGCGATCTTCTCGTTGCCGTGGGCCGTGATCATGACCACGGGGGTTTCGGCCTGGATCTCGCGGCAGCGTCGCAACACGTCCATGCCGCTGGCGCCCTCGCCGAGGGCCAGGTCCGTGAGCACGAAGTCCACGGTGTCGCTCTCGAGCCGGGCCAGGGCCTGCTCCCCGCTCTCCGCTTCCAGCACCTCGTGGCCTTCCCTGCGCAGCAGGCCGGAGAGCGCCAGCCGGATGGCCCGCTCGTCCTCCACGATCAGGATGCGCGCGCTCAACGTTTCTTCTCCCGAAGGTTCGCGGCGCGCCGCTCGCGCGGCAGGGTCACCCACAGCTCCGTGCCCTGGCCGGTCTTCGAGCTGGCGCTGATGCGGCCGCCATGCCCCTCCACGAGCTTCTTCGAGATGGCCAGGCCCAGCCCGGTCCCGGCGTCCTTCGAGGTGTAGAAGGGGCTCCAGATGCGCGCGAGATGCTCCGGGTCCATGCCCGGGCCGTTGTCCCGCACGCGCAGCCAGACCTCAGTTGCCGCCAGGTTCGTGCCCGTCGCCACCTCGATCCGCGGCGCAGGATCGGTCTGGCCCGAGACGGCATCCAGGGCGTTGCGGACGAGGTTGATCACCACGCGACGCAGCTTCTCCGCGTCGCCGGAGAGCGGCGGTGTGGCATCAGGCTCACTCGTCAGGGCGACACCTGCCTGGGCGATGGGTTGGCGAAGTGTCTCGAGGGCGGAGGACACGACGTCTCCCAGGTGCAGCTCGGCAAAGACCAGATCTTCCTCCCGCGCAAAGCGCAAGAGGTGGGATATGCTGCGCTCCACGCGCTGCAGCTCCTCCAGAGCGACGCCTGCGTAGGCCACGTTCTCTTTGGAGCCGGGATCCTCGCCCATCTGCTGGACCAGGCTGCGCGCTGCCGTGATCGGGTTGCGAATCTCGTGGGCGACGCCCGCAGCCAGCTCCTCGATGTTCCGCGAGTGTCGGTCTGCCAGGTCCTGACGCTCGGCATCCACGCTGTGCGCCAGCTCCCGGCGCACCTCCTTGTCGATCCAGCGCTGCCGTAGCTCGGGCTCGACGAAGTGCTTGATCAGGCCCCTGGCGACGCGGATCCCCCAGAAGATCCCCACGATCCACGCGAGGGGCGGCAGGAATACCGCCAGCAGCACGACCACCACCGCGTAGTGGAGAGCGTCTCGCAGCACGTGGGCCTTCTTCTCCGCGCGGCGACGAGCGTCCGAGAGAGGGTCGAGGGAACGCCTTCTCCGTCGGCCGGCCCGCTTGCCGCGTCGCTGCGCCATCTGCGCTTCTCCTCCTACCGCGCCAAGTGTCATTTCGCTTGCTCGCTTCGGGGGCGCTTCGGAAAGCGGAGCAGGAACTCGGTCCCCGCTCCGGGCTCGGAGAGCGCCTCGATGCAGCCCCCGTGAGCGTCCACCACCTTCTTGGTGATGGCGAGGCCCAGGCCCGTGCCTGAGCTCTTGGAGGTATAGAAGGGCCGCCAGATGCGGCCGAGGTGGACCTCATCCATGCCGGGTCCGTTGTCCTTGACCCGTAGCCACACCTCCGTGCCGGCCAGGTTCTCTCCCGCCTGGATGGAGATCCGCGGGGCCTCGGTGGGAGAGTCCCCGAAAGCATCCAGGGCGTTCCCCAGCAAGTTGATCACCACGCGGCGCAGCTTCTCCGGGTCCGCCTGGAGAGTCAGAGAGGGGGCCACGTCGCGCTCCAGTGCGACGCCCAAGCTGCGCAGACGCTCTCGAAGGGTCTCCACGGCCGAGTCGACGACGTCCGCGAGGGGGACCTCCCTGAGGTTGAGATCCTCTTCCCGCGCAAAGCGCAGCAGGTGGGAGACCGAGCGCTCGACCCGTTCCAGCTCCTCCAGCGCCACCGAGGCATACTCCACATTGTCCCTTGCCGAGGGGTCCTCGCCCATCTGCTGCACCAGGCTGCGGGCCGCGGTGATGGGATTGCGGATCTCGTGGGCGATGGAGGCGGAGAGTTCCTCTACGCGCCGGGCGTGCTCGCTCTCCAGGCTGCGTCGCTCCCGCGACACATCGCCGGTCACCCGTTGCGATACCTCCCGCTGGATCAGGCGCTGGCGGAGACCCGGCGCCGCGATGGCGAAGAAGTAGTGCAGGGCAATCCCGATGCCCCAGGATGCGGCGACGATCAGGGCGGGCCGAAAGCCGGCGACGAGGAGCAGGAAGAAGCAGACGGCGGCGTAGGGGATCGCGTGGCTGATGAAGCCGATGCGTGCGTTGGCAGCCCGACGGGCTTCGCGGTAGGCCTGTTCCTCGGGCGTCCGCTTGCGCTTTCTGCGTCGCCCGGAGACCGCGCTGTCCGGGCGGGTTGGCGAATGGGGCGAGCCCCTCTGGGCCAGCGCGTCCCAGGCTTCCTGCCAGGGGGCTGCGCGTCGCCCGGCCCCGGCCCTGCGCCGGCGCCTGCGTCCCCGGGTGTCGGTTCGGTGGTTTCCCATCGCAGCAGCGACCCCCGGTGCGTCCTGGGTGGCCGTGTCGGGCCAGGTGTTCTCCCACATGCCCTCAGGACAAAGCAAACGGTATACCAACAGCGAAGCTACTGAATCCCAGCGATTTGGGGGCCTGCGAAAGCAGGGAGTGCAGGTTTCGGCCTGCACCTGCAGCAATAGAGCTGCACCCACGGGGAGAACCGTCCCGGCGAGGGCCGGACAGCGGGTTCAGGAATGGCCCTGGAGCACCGATTGAGCGAGACATGTGGGTCGACGCCCTTGTACTGACCCTGATCGGCCTCCTCGCCGCCGTGGGTGCGTCTCGCGGTGCCAGGGAGAGCGGTTTCAGGCTGGCTGGGCTGGTGCTCGCCTATGTGGGAGCCTCCCGCCTGGCCCTGGCGCTGGGCTCACCGGTGGCGGCCGCTCTCGGCCTTCCTACCTGGGTCGGCGCCGTCTTGCTGGGGACCCTCGTCTTCGTGCTTCTTGGCCTGGTGGCCGGCGCCCTCGCCCGAGGGGTTGGCCGCCGGGAGCGGGAGGCCAGCGATGGGCTCCAGGGTGGCTCACGGGCGCTCGGGGCGCTGCTCGGAGCACTGCGGGGCGTGCTCCTGGCCCTGCCGCTCCTGTGGGTCGCGGATTTCGCGGCGGGGGCCAGCAGCCTGCTGGGGGAGCGACTCCCTCTCCGGGATCTGCAGGGGGCGAGGCTTCCGACGCTCTCCGGGGCCCTGGTGGATGCGGGAGCACAGCTGCTTCTCGACCCGGCCAATCCGCGGGATCGTCTGGAGACCCGCCTCCTGGCCCACCCGGGCCAAGCCGCTCGAGACTTTGACGGCGTGCTCCACGACCCGAGAGTCGTGGCCCTCGTGCAGGATTCGGGGTTCTGGACGGCGGCGGAAGCGGGCGACCTCGACGGGGCGCTGCGGCGCCCCTCCTTTACCGGGGCGGCCCAGGACCCTGCCTTCCGTCGGCGTCTGGCGGGGCTCGCGCTGATCAGTGATCAGGCCGCGCGCGACCCGCAAGCCTTTCGCAAGGAAATGGCCGACACGCTGGCGGAGGTGATGCCGCGGGTGCAGGCGCTGCTTCGGGATCCGGCGCTCCAGAAAATGCTGGCCGACCCGGAGCTCCAACGCCGCGTCCAGCAAGGGGACAGCCTCGCGCTCCTGGAGAGGCCAGAGCTGCGTAGCCTGATCGGAAGGCTTGCGGCGGGGGAGGGCAGCACCCCCGTGGCCCCGCCTCTCCGCTAGCGGGCTTCGATCCGTGAGGCCCCGCCTCTCCGCTAGCGGGCTTCGATCCGTGAGGCCCCGCCTCTCCGCTAGCGGGCTTCGCTGGCGGGCTTCGCTGGCGGCAGCGGCAGCTCTGGCTGGACCCCTCGCAAGGACGGGGATTCGGGAGTCACCAGGCCTGCCGACATCACCAACTTGAACGCCTGCTCTACGCTCAGCTCCACATGGATCAGCTCCGTCTCGGAAACGAGGAGGTAGAAGCCGGAGGTAGGGTTCGGCGTGGTGGGGAGGAAGACATTCACCATGTCCTGGGGGGTCTGCTCCTGCACGAGGCCCCGTGCGGGGCCCGTGGTGAAGGCAATCGCATAGATGCCCTTGCGCGGATACTCGATCAGCACCACGCGCCGAAAGCTGCTGGCGCTGTCTGCGGAGCGGAAGATCGCTTCGAAGAGCTGCTTGACGGCGGAGTAGATGTTACGGGCTACGGGCACCCGCAAAAGCAGCCGCTCCCACACCTTCACCAGCTCCCAGCCGAAGAGATGGCGCGCGATTACGCCGAACAGCAGGATCACGACGAGGGTGAAGAGCGCTCCGACGAAGGGAACACTCGGAGGCTGCTGGATGTTCGGAAAGATCCAGCCCACGACCCGCGGCAGCAGCAGGTTGTCTAGGCGCTGGATGATCCATGCAATGGCCCAGATCGTGATGCCGATCGGTGCGAAGGCCAGTACCCCCGCCACGAAGTAGCGCCGCAACGTCCGCCGCACGTTGCTCCAGAGCCGGGCAATCACGACATGCTCCTCCTCGGCCGCGGTCCCGTCAGGGGCCCCAAACGATCGGTTTCGCGGCGGGTGTGAGGGCGTGAAGCGGGCGGGGGCGGGCTAGAAGAGCGGGTCGTCGTCCGGTGCATAGGCGGTGATCTCACAGCACAGCGAGATCACCTCGAAGCGGGGCGCCGTCCAGATGGCCTCGCCGGCCCCGCCCTCTGCGTTCCTGGCGCCAGAGCGGCCGGTGGAATGCCCCATCGGGGTCGTCGTCTTCTCGAAATCCATGGCCGCAACGGATAGCACGCCCCCTGCGTTGGCGCCGGAGTCCCGTTGTGAGCAGTCGGGCTAACGCAGCAGCACATCGCAGAGGGTGCGCAGTTGGCGCACCACGCGGCCCAGGCGGTTGTGATGGATGTTGCGGCGCAGGGCGACGAGCAAGCGGCGCTCCAGGGCGTACCGGGTGAGGCGGGCGTGGCTGGGGCCGGCCGTGCGGGGCGCCAGCTGAGCCAACGCTTTCCGCAGTGCGGGCCCCGGGTGGCCCCAGATCTCGAGATCGGGATCCGTGAGGCGGGTCACGATCTCGCGGCACTGCGCGAGGCGTTCGGGATCGCGCGCCAGCGCCCCCTGCCATTTGTCGATCGAACGCGTGGTGGGGCGGGTTTCGCGGCCCACCGTCACAGGGTCGCCGAGGCCGCGGTCCGTGTGCTGGACGGCGGCGCCGCCCTGGCCGTACTCGACCATGCTGGGCTCGAAGTCGAGGTCCAGGAACGCGCAGATCGCCTGGAGCTGGCTGTTGGGGTCCTGGACGATCTCCTCGTAGCGCACATGCAGCAGGGAGACGGGCCTCTCCCTCAGAAAGCGCGCGATGGCGGGGACATAGCGCTCGAGGATCGGGTTGTGTTGATGGGCCGCCGCGGTGTCGCCGTCGTAGAAGGAATCCACCACCGAAGACCAGACCGCGATGGGATGCCGGGTGAGTACCAGATACCGGGCCTGCGGGTAGAGGCGCGCGAGGAAATCCAGCACCAGGGCATTGGCGGGAGTCTTGTCCAGAAAGAGCTGGCGCCCGCTTGCTCCGAGGGCCCCGCCATACAGGGCATCGGTGGCGCGGCGCAGCGCGTCGAAGTAGTCCGCCTCGCCCCCTGGCAACAGCGAGACCAGCTGGCGCAGCCCCCGCTGGCTGATGATCGGGTCGTAGGGAGCCTCGCACACGCGCTCGTGCACACCCAGGTGGGCGAGAGGAGGCATCAGGTGAGGCTCTGCCGGGGCAAAGACCTGGGAGTGCGCACCGAGCATGCGCGCCAACAGCGTGGAGCCAGAGCGCGGTGCGCTGATCAGGAAGACCAGTCGGCTTTGCATGCTCGCTCCGTCCGTCTCTTGCTTCTCCTGCACGCTCCCTGGTGCTCCTGTCTGCGTCCCGGTGACGCCCCAGTGTGCCCGGCGAGGGGCGCGGCGCAAACCCGGGCATGCCCTTCCCCGGGTGTTAGCCTGGCTTTGCAGGGCGGGGCAGCCGGGTCCTCGAGCACTGGCGGTAGCGGGAGGGGCGTCATGGAGGACAAAGGGAGCCGCGGGGAGGCGCTGGGCGAGAGCATCCGGGCCCTGGGGCGGGCGCTGGGCTTCGATGCCCTGGGCTTTGCCCCGGCGGCTGCGCCTCCCCACGAGGGGTTCCTGCCTGTATGGCTCGCGCGCGGCTATGCCGGCGACATGGCGTGGCTGCTGCGCCGCGTGGCGGAGCGGCGAGATCCGCGTCGACTCCTGCCTGGCGCGCAGACCTTGATTGTCACCGCCCTGGTCTATGACTCGGGGGAGCCGCAGCCGGCATCCCCCGGCTGTGGACGGGTCTCGCGCTACGCCGGGGGGGAGGATTATCACCGGGTGCTCGGGGATCGGCTCCGCGCGCTGGAGGCCGGCCTGGCGCCGCTGGCGGGCTTCCCAGTGGCGAGCCGAAGCTATGTGGACACCGGGCCGGTGCTCGAGCGGGAGCATGCGGCGCAGGCCGGCCTCGGCTGGGTGGGCAAGAACACCTGCCTCATCCACCCCGCCCTGGGCTCCTTCCTGTTCCTGGGGGTCGTGATCACGGATCTCAGCCTGCCGGCGGATCCGGCCGGCATCGACCACTGCGGGAGCTGCCGGGCCTGCTTGGACGCCTGCCCGACCCAGGCCTTCCCGGAGCCCTACGTCCTCGACGCCAGCCGTTGCCTCTCCTATACGACCATCGAGCTGCGGGAGCGCATCCCGGTTGAGCTCCGCGAGGCCCAGGGCAACTGGCTCTTCGGCTGCGACGTCTGCCAGGAGGTGTGTCCATGGAACTCGCGCAGGCGGCGGCGGATCCCTCCGGACCCCCTCGGCCTGCGCCAGCGCATGGCCCCCCGCAAGGGGGCGTTGCAACCGGCCCTGGAGCGCATTCTGGCGCTGGACGAAGCGGCCTGGCGGGCGCTCACACGTCGTTCCCCCGTGCGCCGGGCGCGCTTCCGGGGCCTCTTGCGCAACGCGCTGGTGGCAGCGGGCAACAGCGGTGAAGCGGGCCTGGTGGCGAGCGTGCGGGGCTACGCAGAAGGGGCGGATGCGTTGCTCGCGGAACACGCGCGCTGGGCTCTGGAGAAGCTGGAAGCGGTTTAGCGCGGCTTGCGCGCCACCAGACGGGCGACGTACTGAGGCCATGGATGGGCGACCCAACCCTCGAAGGATTGTTCGACCTGCAGGCCGGGAAAGAGCCCTGGAAGCTCACCTGGCTCGAGCAGAAAGGCTGGATTGCTGGGCCCTTGAGCAAGCCCTCTCTGGCAGAGGGTGAAGGTTTCGTAGATCAGCAACCCGCCGGGCCGGAGCCCCTCCACCAGGAGCGGCGCCAGAGGACGATAGAGGTACCGAAACACCAGGATCGCGGTGCAGCGCCCGCGGGCCAGGGGCATTGCCGTGCCGTCCTCCAGGTCCGCCTGGATCGCTCCCACGGGCAGGCCTTCGCTGCGGGCCTCCCTCACCAGCTGGTGAAGCTTCGAGGCGTCCCGGTCAAGACCCACCACGTGCAGCCCCCGGCGGGCCACGGCGAGGGCATTGCGGCCGCTGCCGCAGGCGAGGTCGAGAACCGGCGCCTCCGGCGCGCACAGGGCAACCCGCGCCAGGTGCTCCAGCTGCTCCACCAGAAAAGGGGCCGGCCCCGGGACGTCTCTCATCACGTTGTGGGGCCGCCCGAGCGTTGCCCTACGACCTGGCGCAGGCGCCCGGGGAAGTCGCTCATCAAGCCGTCGACGCCGAGGGAGAGCAGGCGTTGCATTTCCCGAGGGTCATTGATCGTCCAGACATGCACCTGCACGCGGTGCTGGTGTGCAAAGGCGATCAGCTCGGGTGTGGCAAGGGGCCGTCCGGCGAAGGAGGCCGGAATCTGAAGGGCCATGGGCGCTGCAGGCGGTGAGCCGGCGCCCAGGGCAGCCTGCACAAAACCCAGCACGTCCGCCACCGAAGCGCCGAGGGCGGTGTCAATGCCCAGACGTTCCCGGCAGGCGTGCACGGCGCACATCGTCTCCTCCGCCTCGGCTGCCAGCAAGGTGAGGTGCGCGCGTTCGAATTCCGCCACCAGCCTCAGGACTCCCTCGACGAGGCGTGGCTCGCTGCACTTGAGCTCGACGTTGAAACGCGCGCCTGGCAGGGCTTCGAAGACCTCTCGCAAGGTCGGAATCCGCACTCCCTGGTCGCGGTAGGGAAAGCTCCTGCCATGATCGGGGCTGAAGCGGTAGCCCGCATCGAGCCTCCGTAGCGAGGCGAGGCCATGGCGCGCGAGGGGCCCGCTGGCGTTCGTGGTGCGGTCGAGATCGGCGTCGTGGAAGACCATGATCTCGCCGTCGTGGCTCAGGTGGACGTCGGTCTCCAGGACGTCCGCCCCCTCCGCCAGGGCGTGCTCGAACGCGGCCAGTGTGTTCTCGGGCCGCTCGCCACTGGCACCTCGGTGGCCAAAGACGATCGGTCGCTGGAGCGCGAAGAACGGATGACCCATGGCGGCTACGGTATCGTCCGCGCGATGGCGGTGCTCACGCGAGAGGTGATCCTGGCGGAGATCGAAGCGGGACGCATTCGCATCGATCCCCTCGCCCCCGACCAGGTGGGGCCGGCGTCGGTGGATCTCACCCTGGGCGACGAGATCCGCGTGATCGAGCCAGGCGCCGGGCCGATCCCGATTGCGGAAGACTCCGACTACCGGGACTTCAGCTACGTGGAGCATCTCGATCAGCCCTATGTGCTGCCCGCTGGGGCGACCATCCACGGCATGACCCGCGAGCGGCTCACCTTGGCAGAGGATCTGTGTGGCTTGCTGGAGGGGCGGAGCCGATTTGCACGTCTGGGCGTGATGATCCACGTGACATCGGCCTTCGTACAGCCGGGCGTTTCCAACCGCCAGGTCCTGGAGATCAGCAATGTCGCCGGCCATCCCCTGGCAATCCATGCGGGGGTGCGCATCTGCCAGATCGTTCTGCTCCGCGCGGAGGGCCGCGCCCGCTATCGGGGCCGCTTTGCGCGGCAGGAGGCGCTCTGAGCCCTCCGTGGCGCGCCTACGCCGCCCCCCTTGGCCAGGGTTGCGATTCCCAGGGGAACGCTGGAGAATCCTTGCCGGGGGGTGGGTGCCCCAAGGCGGGGTGCTCACAAAGGGTCGTCTGCGTCACAGCGCCGGCGATGTCGTGGGTCGATGCTTGGAACTCTGCTTCGACCCCCGAAAGGGAGAGGGAGGACGCATCGTGGTTTCGCTTGCTTCTCTACGCCGGCTGCGGCCGGCTCGCGCCGCGGGTCTGGTCGCCGCGCTCTGGCTGGCCCTGGCGCCGTTGCCCGCTTCGGCGGGCGGTCCGGTAACCCAGATGGCCTATGGCGCGGCGAGCGCTCTGAGCAGCATGGTCTATGGGCCCGCCAAGCTCCTCTACGCCGTGGGCGGTGGTGTCATCGCGGGCTTTGCCTACCTCTTTTCCGGCGGGGACGGCGACGTGGCAGGACCCATTATCGACGCGGCCATGCGGGGCGACTATGTCGTGGATCCCGCCCACCTGAAGGGGGAGCAGGAGCTGCATTTCGTGGGCCGGCGCCCAGAGCAGGTGCAGATGGAGGGCGTGGCTTCCGGTCCTCCGGACGAGGGCTTCTAGCCGCCCCTGATCGCGCATCGTTCGCCGTGGGGCGCTTGGAAACCGTGGGGGTCGATGGAACCCGCACGGCCCACGGGACATCCTAGAACCCGGAGCCATGACCGACACCCTGACCCTGGCATCCTTCGGTCTCGCTTTCGGAGCGGGTCTCATCTCCGTGCTTTCACCCTGCGTGATGCCGCTGATGCCGGCCTACCTCTCTTTGATCTCAGGGGTGTCCGTCGATGATCTCCGCGGCGAGAGCCTCCCGGCGGATCTGCGGCGGCGGGTGCTGCTCGGCTGCACGGGCTTCGTGGCAGGCTTCTCGACGGTCTTCATCTTGCTGGGAGCTTCGGCCAACGCCGTCGGCCGAGCCATCAAGGTCTGGCACGTCGAGATCCTGGGCCTCGACATCGGGGCCGTGCAGCTGGCGGGTCTCGTGATCATCGCAATGGGCCTGCACCTGCTGGGCTGGCTGCCGATCCGGGCACTCTACCGGGATACGCGCTTCCAGAGCTTCCACGCTCCCCGCAACCTGCTTGGAACCTGGCTCGTCGGGGCGGCCTTCGCCTTCGGCTGGTCCCCCTGCGTGGGTCCGATCCTGGGCGGCATCCTTACGGTGGCAGGCAGCCGTGAGACGGTCTGGGCCGGCATGGCATTGCTCGCCGTCTACTCCCTGGGCCTCGCCGTGCCCTTCTACCTGGCGGGCTGGAGCATCGAGTTCTTCTTCCGCTGGTTCGAGCACATGAAGGGGCACTTCCAGACGGTCGAGCGCCTCTCCGGTGGGCTGCTCGTGGGGCTCGGCTTCCTGGTGCTCTCCAATCAGCTGACCGCCCTGAACCAGTACTTCGTGTTCCTGAACCGACTGGTCGAGACGGCCGAGCGGTGGATGTTGTGAGTCTCCGGCCTGCGCGCGTCGGAATGCGGCTCGTCCGCAGCGCGTGCGATCCGTGCGCGATGCTCTTGCTGCTGGTGGCAGGGCTAGTGGCCTGCGGCTCCGGGAGTGGACGCTCCGGCGACGCGGACACGCGTGGTGTGGCGCAGCAACCCCAGGCCGAGACCGCGGCCCCGGATTTCACATTGCGCGATCTCCAGGGCCGTCGCGTGAGCCTTGCCTCCCTGCGCGGCCGACCCGTCCTGATCGACTTCTGGGCCACCTGGTGTGCGCCCTGCGTCCATCAGATTCCCGTGCTGAACTCCGTGCATGCGCACTACGGCGAGCGCGTGGCGGTGTTGGGAATCGCCGTGGATGTGGGCGGCGCGAAGGCGGTGGCGCCCTTTGCGGCCGACCACGACATCCAGTACCGGGTGCTCCTGGGGGACGAAAGCCTCGCCCAACGCTACGGAGCGCCGGGTTTCCCGAGCCTCTACCTGATTGACCCCAAGGGGGGTATCCAGGCAACCCACGTGGGCGTGGCCTCCGAGCAGGACCTCGACGCGGCTCTTGCGGGGCTGCTCTAGCCGGGAAATGACCGGCTTCCGGAGTGTCCTCAAGTCGAGCCGGGGAGGGTCCGAAACCCCATGCGTGGCCACCTCGCCGGCAACCGCGCAAGCCGAGGACACCCATTTCCGGGTGCGCCGCGCCTTCGAGCGCAGCGTCCAGGCCGGCGAAATCCTGTATGAGGAAGGGGAGCCCGGCGAGGCCCTTTTTGTCGTCCAATCCGGTCAGGTGGAGCTCTCCCGTACCGGTCCGGACGGCGAGCGGGTGGTCTCCCAGCACGGCCCCGGCGAATTCTTCGGGGAGATGTCCGTGCTGTTGGGACGGCCGCGAACGGCCCGGGCTGTCGCGACCAGCGAGGCTCGCCTGCTACAGCTCGATGCGGGCACCTTCGAGGGGATGTGCGTGGATCGGCCAGAGATCGCCATCCGGGTGATCCAGCGCCTTGCAGCGCGCACCATCGAGCTGGAGCAGCGTCTCGCGGCATTGGGTGTGGACGACCTGCTGCGGCCCGTGGTCCGCGTGCTGGTGCGCCACGCGGAGCCTTGCGAGGGAGGCGCCCGCGTGGCCACGACCCTGCGCAAGCTCGCAGAGGCTGCCGGGCTCGGCATGGGAGAGGCCCATCGTGCCCTGGGCCAGCTGCTGGACCGCAAGCTCGTAAAGCTCGTGGAGGACGTCCTGCAGGTGCCGGACCTCGAGGCCCTCTCCGGCGCCCTCGATCCTGGCGCGGACTAGCACCCGGGGCCGAGCGCGGTAGGCTCCGGCCAAGCCTGGGAACGCCCTGCGGGAGCCCTGGCCGGAGGGGGGGTTCTGCGCGCGCTCGGTCGGTCCTGTTTGCTCCTGGGTCTTCTCGCCTCTGCGACCGCGGCCATTGCGCAGGCCTCCGGGGGGCACAGCCAACCTCTCGACCTCACCGCCGACTCCGTCGAGTACGACTCGGCACGCAGCGTCTATGTAGCGCGGGGCGACGTCCACATCGTACGAGAGGGACGCACCCTCGACGCGGACTGGGTGGCCTACAACCCGAAGAACAGGCAGGGCATCGCCCTGGGCCACGTGGTGGTACACGAGGGCCAGGACGTGCTGACGGCCGAATCCCTGCGCTTCGAAGCGGATGCCAAGAAGGGCATCGTCTACGGCGCCGACTTCGATTCGGGCGGCAAGGGCTTCCGCGCGAGCGGTGATGTGATGCGCAAGGTCGGCGAGCACCACTACCAGGGGGAAGGGGTCACCCTCACGACGTGCCGGTGTCCCACCCAGTCCCGGGACCCCTGGGCTCTTCGAGCGGGAAAGGCGGATGTCAGGGTGGGGGGGTATGCCACTGCCCGGAACAACACGGTCGAGATCCTGGGTGTGCCCGTGGCCTGGCTGCCCTGGCTGCGCTTCCCGGTGAAGAAGAAACGCGAGAGCGGGCTGCTCCTGCCGGAGGTCTCGTTCACGGGCCGCAACGGTGCCGAGGTGGGCCTGCCGATCTTCTGGGCGGCGCGCCACGACCTGAATGTCACCGCCACGCCACGCTACCTCGCCGATCGCGGGTTGAAAACCGATCTCGAGCTGGAATACGTGCTGGGCGAGCGCGGCGACGGGGATTTCTTCGGCACCTACCTCCATGACCGGAAGATCGATCCCAATTCGAACGAAACCCCTTTCGATCGGAATCGCTGGGCCGGCGTGTGGCAACACGATCAGGACCTGCCTTGGGGCTTCCGCTTCAAGGCCGATGCCCGAGCACTCTCCGACAATCAGATTCCCCTCGACTTCAACGCACTGCGACTGCTGCGCAACGACCGCTTTGCGCAGTCCACGCTCTTCATCGAAAATGACTTCGGACCCCTCGATCGCTACTCCTTCTCCACGGCGATCCAGCTGGCTGACGATCTCCAGAACCCGGACGATCAGGACCGCGACAAGTTCCTCCTGCAACGCCTTCCGGACATCCGGCTGGGTGCGCCGGCGGCACCAATCGGCTGGCTGGGGGACCATGTCTTCTGGTCCTTCGACAGCCGCTACACCTTTTTCACGGCGTTCAACACGGCCCGGAACAAGTTCGGCAATGCCGGGGTGGTGGGCCGCCATCAGTTTCTGGACACAGGCATCGATGCCATTCCGGACGGCTTCGAGAAGAATGCTGCGGGCAGCAAAGTAGCCGGGGACGCCCATCTGGACGACGCCAGCCTGGGCGGGCCCGAGGGCAATGGTGTCTTCGACGAGGGCGAGCCCCTGGGCGACCGGGGCAGCCGTCTCGTGCTGAACCCGCGCATCACGATCCCCTTCCAGATCGGGGACTGGCTCGAGGTGTCCACCGAGGCCGGCTACCACGGCACCTTCTACGCCACCTCCTATGACGCTTTCTCGGACCGGAATCTGGCCACTGGCCTGGTGGATGTGCGCACTCGCCTACGACGGAAGCTGACGCTGCCCTTTGGGTTGGGAGATGCGGTGCATCTCCTCGAGCCGCGTCTCGTGTGGACGGGGGTGACAAGCATCGGCCAGCGCAGCGACCCGCTCTTCATTCCGCAGCCTGCGGTGCTGCAACGCCGGCTGCGGCAGCTCGAGCCCACTTCGATCACACGCGATCCCTCGGATCGGATCAGCGCGGCAAACGCCATCACGGCAGCGGTCGGCAGCCGGATCTACGTGCAGGACAGCGAAGGAGAGGGTGCCCTGGAACGTCTCTGGCTGGATTCCGTGCTCTCCTTCAAGAACGATTTCCAGGACGACCGCCTGCGCAATCTATACCTGGACGGTACGTTGAACCCCAGCGCGGACACCTTTGCGCGCTTCAATGTGGGTTACGACTTCAAGGCGCGAGAGCTGAGCGAGGCGTTGGCCTCGCTGGGCTGGAGCTCACCTCGAGGTCACGATCTCGTGTTCTCCTATCGCCGGATCAAGGAGGTTCCTCGCTTCTTCGAGGACTTCAATACGAATGTGGACCGCTTCAGGCAATTCAAGAAAGCGCAGCGGGCCGTGAACCAGGTCGACTTCTTCGGGCGCTGGGCGGTCACTCCGAGCTGGGCCCTCTCCTACAACCTCAGCTACTCCATTGAGCAGTCGGCGCTGCTCGCGAACCGAGGTGGCGTGGAGTACATCTCGCGCTGCAAGTGCTGGGCGCTGCGGGTGCAGGTCGAGAGCGACCGCACATCGGGGATCCGCTTTGGCTTGAACTACACGATCATCGGGCTTGGAGACGATGCCATTCGGCCCTTCTCGGGGGCGCGGCAGCGTCGCCAGGAATCGTTCATCGAGAACCCGAACGAGGAGCCGGGACGCCCGGCCACTCCGAAGCCCGTGGCCACGCCGCCAGCCTCCGGGCAAGGGGCACCGGGGCCGCCGGGGTAGGCGTCGGGCGAAGCCGCTTGCAGGGGCCGCTCTGCTTTGATAAAAGCCTGGAATCGCTGGCCTTTCCGGCGTTGGAGGCAGCGTGTTCCGCCCGCAGGCCGAAGAGTTCGCAGACCTGGCCACCCAGGGCAACCTGATCCCGGTGGTTCGGGAGATTCTCGCGGACCTGGATACACCGCTCTCGCTGTTCCGTCGCCTGGACGACGGGCGCACCACTTTCCTCTTCGAATCCGTCGAAGGGGGAGAAAAGTGGGCTCGCTACAGCTTTGTCGGCGTGGGCTCGCGTGCGGTGTTCCGCGCGCGAGGCCAGGAGGTGGAGTGGAGCGAAGGCGGCAAGACGCAGCGCTTCCAGGCAGCGGGAGATCCGATGGAAGAGCTGCGGGCTCGGCTCGCGGCCGTTCACCCCGTCGCGCTCCCAGGGGACCCATTGCCGCGCTTCACCGGGGGCGCGGTGGGCATGGTGGGGTGGGATTGGGTGCGCTTCGTGGAGAAGATTCCGGACAGCAACCCGGACGAGCTCGGCCTGCCCGACCTGTGGTTCTCCTTTCCCGAGACCGTGGTCGTCTACGACCGGGTGCGGCACAGCGCCCTCATCGTGCGGCCGGTCCACCTGCGCGCGCGAGACGATCCCCAGGCCTGCTACTCCCGGGCAGTTGCGGCCATCGCCGAGGTGGTGCAGCGCTTGCGTGGGCCGCTCCCCGAGGAGCCAGTGGGTGAGGCCGTGCGGGTGCCCATGGAGGTGCAGCACAGCATGCGTCGCGAGCAGTATCAGGAGATCGTAAAGCGGGCAAAGGAGTACATTACCGCGGGCGACATCTTCCAGGTGGTGCTGGGCCTGCGCTTCACCGTACCCCTCCAGGTGGATCCCTTCCTGCTCTACCGGCACCTCCGCCACATCAATCCGAGCCCCTATCTTTTTTTCATCCGCATGGAGGGGCCGGTCCTGATCGGCTCCTCACCGGAGATCCTCGTGCGCTTGGAGGGGACGCGGGTGGACGTGCGTCCCATCGCGGGCACCCGTCGCCGCGGGCGCGATGCGGCGGATGACCTGGTGATGGAGCGAGAGCTGGCGGCCGACCCCAAGGAGCGCGCCGAGCACGTCATGCTAGTGGACCTGGGGCGCAACGACGTGGGCCGCGTGGCGGAGGTCGGGTCCGTCGCGGTGACCGAGTATGCGAAGATCGAGCGCTATTCGCATGTCATGCACATCGTCTCCAGCGTCCAGGGAAGGCTACGCAGGGGCCTGGACTGGCTCGATCTGCTGCGGGCCACCTTCCCGGCGGGCACGCTCTCCGGTGCGCCCAAGATCCGCGCCATGGAGATCATCGATGAGCTGGAGAATGTGCGGCGCGGGCCCTTTGGGGGCTGTGCGGGGTACGTGGACTACTCGGGCAACATGGACCTGGCGATCACCATCCGCACCATGCTGGTGCATGAAGGCCGCGTCTCCCTGCAGGCGGGCGCTGGGATCGTTGCAGATTCAGACCCTCGCCTCGAGTACAAGGAGTGCGAGAACAAGGCGCGCGCGCTGATCGAGGCCATCGACATGGCGCGGGAGGGGGCGGAGTGAGGATTCGCCTCCTGATGATCGACAACTACGATTCCTTCACGTACAACCTTGTTCAGTACCTCGGGGAGCTCGGCGCCGAAGTGGATGTGGTTCGCAACGACGTCGCGTCGGTCCCAGAGTTGGTAATGCGGGGGCACGCCGGACTCGTGGTCTCGCCGGGACCGGGCCGGCCCGAGGACGCAGGGATCTCGATGCAGGCCATCCCGGCCTTTGCCGGGCAGGGGCGGCCCGTGCTCGGAGTCTGCCTGGGTCACCAGGCGATCGGGGCATGTTATGGCGGGCGGGTCGTGGGCGCCCAGGCGATCATGCACGGCAAGACCTCTGTGATCGACCACGACGGGCTCGGAGTCTTTGCCGGCGTGGCCCGCCCCATGGAGGCTACCCGCTATCACTCCCTGGTCATCGAGGCCGAGAGCTGCCCCGAGGTACTTCACGTGAGTGCCCGCAGCGCGGACGGCGAGATCATGGCCGTCCGTCACCGCGAGCTGCCGGTGGAAGGGGTGCAGTTCCACCCCGAGTCGATCCTCACGGGCTGCGGCAAAGCACTGTTGGCCAATTTCCTGGCAACGTGCGCGGCCACCGGGAGCCAGCTGTGAGCTTCGACGCTGCCCTCAGCGCCGCCTGCCGTGGCGAGGAGCTGCCGGCGGAGTTGATCGAGGCGGCCTTTGGCGAGGTGATGGATGGCAGAGTGACAGACGTGGGGATCGCAGCGTTTCTCGTAGCCCTGCGCGTCAAGGGGGAGACGGTGGGAGAGATCGCAGCGGCCGCCCGGGCACTGCGGGCGCGGGCGACCACGGCGCCGCTGCTCGATCCTCGTACTGTGGATACCTGCGGAACCGGCGGCGACGGCAGTGGGACCTTCAATGTCTCCACGACGGCTGGCTTCGTGGTGGCGGGTGCGGGGGTCCCGGTGGCCAAGCATGGCAACCGGGGCTCGACCAGCCGCGCCGGGAGCTTCGATCTCCTCGAGGCCCTGGGCGTGAACGCGGACATCGAGATTGCGGATGCGGCGAGGCTGCTAGGCGAGATCGGGATCGCCCCCTTCTTTGCCCGGCGCGCCCACCCGGCCATGCGTCGCATGGCCGCGGTACGCTCAGAGCTCCCGGTGCGCACGCTGATGAACTGCATGGGGCCGCTGCTGAATCCCGCGGGCGCCAGGCGCCAGCTGGTCGGTGTCTACGCTGCGCAGCTGGTGGTGCCCATGGCCCGGGTGCTGTCGGAGCTGGGCTGTGAGCGAGGCCTGGTCGTGCATGGGTTGGACGGCCTCGACGAGATCACGACCACCGCCGGGACCCGTGCCGCTTGGCTCGCCGACGGCTCCGTCCGCGAGATTGCCCTGGACGCGGCGGAGCTGGGACTGCCGCGGGCCAGTGCCGCAGACCTGCTCGGCGGTGATGCTCACTGCAACGCGCGGATTGCCCGGGCCATCCTGGCCGGAGAGGCGGGTCCCCGGCGAGATCTCGTCGTGGCCAATGCCGCCGCGGCACTGTGGGTAGCCGGCGCGGCACCCGACTGGTCGGCCGGGGCGGCCATGGCTGCGGAGAGCATCGACAGCGGGGCCGCCCGGGCGAAGCTCGAAGCCCTGGTCCATGCCACGTCCGGAGCCGCGCGGAGATGACCGTGCTGGAACAGATCCTGGCACGCAAGCGAGAAGAGCTGGCTGTGGCGAGAGGGCGGCTGGCTCCCGAGCGCCTCGCCGAGAAAGCGCGCAGCCACAGCGAAGCACCGCGCGGGTTTCGACGCGCCCTCGCTGCAGGCCCGGGCGTCGGTGTGATCGCCGAAATCAAGCGCCGCTCGCCCAGCCGGGGAGAGATCCGGGCGGACTTCGATCCCACTGGCATCGCCCAGGCCTACGACCGGGCAGGTGCGGCCGCCATCTCGGTGCTGACGGACGAGACTTTTTTTGGGGGCTCCCTCGGGGTGCTTTCGGCCGTGCGCGCCGCCACGGAACGGCCGTTGCTGCGCAAGGACTTCGTGGTGGACACCTACCAGATCGATGAAGCCCGCGTGGCGGGCGCCGATGCGGTCCTCTTGATTGTCGCGGCACTGGCGCCCGAGGCCCTCGCGGCCCTGCATTCCCACGCGCGCCGCCTTGGGCTGGACGTGCTGGTGGAGGTCCATGATGCGGCCCAGATGCAGGTGGCGGCGGCCCTGGGCGCGGACCTGATCGGCATCAACAACCGCGACCTGCGCAGCTTCGTGACGGACCTCGCAGTGACCGAGCGCCTCGCGCCCCTCGCACCGACGGGTGCCGTGGTGGTGGGGGAGAGCGGTATCGTAAGCTACCAGGACGTGCAGCGCCTCGCGGCGGCCGGCGTACAAGCGGTTCTCGTGGGAGAATCCCTGATGCGCGAGCTGGATCCCGGTGCCGCGCTACGACGACTGCGGGGGTTCTCGTGAAGGTCCGGATCAAGATCTGCGGAATCGCACATCCCGACGATGCGGCGGCGGCCGTGGATGCCGGCGCCGACCTGATCGGGCTCAACTTCGTGCCCGGGACTCCTCGGCACCTCGACCTGGCCACCGCGGAGCGCATTGCGACCCGGGTGGCGGGGCAGGTCGAGCGGGTGGCGGTGTTTCGCGACGCTGCCTGGGGGCAGATCGAGCGGGTCACACGGCGCATCGATCTGGAGCGCGTCCAGCTTCACGGCGATGAGTCCGAGGAGGACGTCGAGTTGGTGGACCTCCCCGTGATCAAGGCCGTCCGGGGGGCAGACCGCGCGGCGGCGGAGACCTGGCCCGGCGCATTGCTGCTCCTAGACCATCCATCGCGCGGCGGAGGCCAGGGGGCCGTCTGGAATTGGGGGGAGGCGGCCACGCTGATCGCCGACGGCTACGACATCATGATCGCGGGTGGGTTGACGCCGGAGAACGTGGGCCAAGCTCTGGAGGAGCTGGGCGGGCTGCTTCCCTGGGGCGTCGATGTGGCCACCGGCGTGGAGATCGAGGGAGAGAGCGTGAGAAAGGACCCGGCGCGCTTGAGCGCCTTCGTCGAGGCGGTGCGCAAGGCAGAGGCAGCGCTGTGAGCGCTGTGGCGGCGGAGCAAAAGGCGGCGCGGCGAGCGCTGTGGCGGCGGAGCAAAAGGCGGCGCGGCGAGCCTAACGACCCTCGGCTTCGAGGGCCGCAAGGCGCTCGAAGAGGGCCCGGACCTGGGCTTCCGTCTCCTCGAGGGTGCCCGAGTTGTCGATGACGTGGTCCGCCATCTCGCGCTTTCGATCGATGGGGAGCTGCGCAGCGATTCGCTCCTCCGCATGGTCTCGCGTAATCCCATCCCGGGCCATCTGGCGCTCGATCTGTGCACTGCGCGGCGCGTAGACCACGATTACCTCTCGGGTCAGCTCGGACGCGGAGGCTGCGCGCCTCTTTCCGCCCGCAGCCGCGGTGCGACCCTCGAGCAGGAGCGGGATATCCAGAACGACGAGGGGAGCATTCCCTCGCTGCGCCTCCTGCAGGCGGCGGAGCATCTCGCGCCCGACCTCGGGATGCACGATGCGGTTGAGCTCTGCCCGGGCAGCCGGGTCAGCGAAAACCCGCTGGCCCAGGCGCTCGCGGTCCAGGGAGCCGTTCGGCTGCAGGATCTCCTTGCCGAAGGCACGAGCGATTTCAACGAGCATGGGCATGCCAGCCGCCTGGAGCTGGTGCACGATGGCGTCCGCGTCCAGCACCACCGCGCCGCGCTTCTCGAACATGCCCGCGACGGTGCTCTTGCCCGTGCCGATGCCGCCCGTGAGTCCCACCACGCGTGTCACCTCTGGAGGATCGCACTTCTGGTGCGGCGCTCAAGCGCTGTACCCCGGCGCCTAGGGCTCGCCCCCGGCCTGAATCTCCTCGGAGGCCACAACGCAGTTCTTGCCGGCATCCTTGGCCTGATAGAGCGCCTGGTCTGCGCTGTGGAAGAAGGCCTTGCGGCTTCCTCGGTAGGCTGCCACCCCGATGGAGATCGACATCCGCGTGAGCTGTTTGGTATCCGAGAGGATGAACGAGGTCTCCGCGACGGAGGTGCGCATCTTCTCCGCGAGATTCACGGCGCCGGCCAGCGACGTGTTGGAGGCGAGGACCACGAACTCCTCACCCCCATAGCGCGCCAAGAGGTCCGTTTCGCGGATCGCATCGTTCAGGAGTCCGGCCAGGCGGACCAGCAGCTCGTCGCCGGCGGCGTGGCCCTGGCGGTCATTCAGTCGCTTGAAGTCATCGATGTCGATGAGCAGCATCGACATCGGAGCTCCCGAGCGACTCACGCGCTTGAGCTCCCGCGTCAAGTGGTCCTGGAAATAGCGGTGGTTGTGGAGCTTGGTCAGGCCATCGGTGATGGAGAGCTGCTCCAGCACCTCGTTGGCGCGCTGCAAGTCGGCATTCTGGGCGACGAGCTGGCTGTACGCCGACTCGAGTTCGCCGCGCTGGAGTCCAAGCTCGCGGGTCATGTCGTTGAAGGTGCGCGTGAGGAGGCCGATTTCGTCGTTTCCCGTGATCTCTGGAAGTCCCACCTCCAGCTCGCCCTGTGAAACCCGTCGGGCGGCGTCCGAGAGGGCTTCGATCGGGCGCACGATGGCCGCGGTGATCCGGTAGGCCACGACGCTGAAGAGCAGGAGAATGATCAGGTCGACTACGAAGGCGCGCGCCACTACCGCAAACACGGGTGCGAAGGCCTCACTGAAGGGCTGCTCCAGGAGCAGCACGGCGTCCAGCGCAGGCAACGCGGTGTGTGCCGTGATCTCGAAGCCTCCCGCCCGGGTCTGCCGGAGCTGGAGGACTTTGCCAGGAGCGCGAGGCGACACCGCATCACGGGCGGCTAGGTGCAGCCGCAGGCCTACGGGGAAGGCGCTGGAGGACAGGTGGGTGTGGAGGGCCTGCGGGCTGAAGAGCGCAACCAGCCAACCCTGCTCCGGGGAAGGCCCCAGTGGGATCAGCGCTGCCGCGCCCGTATCGCCGGAGAGACGCAGGGCCGGCCTGGCCGTGGACGGCAGGTCGGGCAGGGGGGCGCGACGGCCCACCCGCAGGCGAAGTTTCTCGCCAGGGCCGATCAGGCTGAGGCCGTCGAAGGAGTCCGTGGCGCGGAGTCTTGCGGTGAGCGCTGTGCGCGAGTGCGCAGGCGGGTGCGCCGCCAGGGCGCGGAGCTGCTGCTGCATCCAGCCCTCCAGGGCTGCACTCCGCTCGGCGAGCAGCGAGGGATAAGCCTGCTCTAGGGAGCCGCGCAGGAAGGTGTAGGTGGCGTGCACCGAGATCCCGCTCACCACGAGAGCCGTCACGAAGGTCGCAACGAACACGACGGCGATGATGCGGGTGGCGAGGCTTCCGAGGGGCTGCTGTCGCCAAGGGGGATGGGGATCGATCATCAGGTACAACGCTCCTTGGGGCTCTTCGGCGGCCCGCGGGGACTTCTTGATTGGGCCCCCCGCGAAAAAGCGCCCTGATTCCAAGGAGTTTCGCTCCTTCCAGAGCCGCAGTCGCTTGCACTCCCCCGGCGACGGCCAGGGAACGCGTAACCCCCTGCTAGCGCGAAGGAATCCCGGGAATCGGGTTTGACCGGCCTCAGGCGGTCAGATATGATGCGTGAGTCTTTTCAAGGGGTTAGCGGGCCTCCAGCAGGTTCGAGCCCTGCCAGGCACGGAAATGTCGCAGCGTGGATTCCAGTGCGCCGGGTGAGCGCCCTGGGACGTGCAGAGGATCCCGTGTCAGCCCGAGTCAGTTCGTGAGTGGAAAGGGCGCCACCGCCCGAGCGTTCCCGGGCAGGTGGCCCGTCGGAGGACGACAGCTTGATCGACCCCCGCTCCCAGAGCCCTGCATCCGCGACGGAAGACAGCGACCCCGCAGCCCGGGAGATCAATAGCGTGCGCGCCGAAATCGACGCCGTGGACAGCGGGATCCTCGAGCAGCTCAATCGCCGTGCCACCCTGGTCCGCGAGGTTGGAGCACTCAAGCGCTCCGAGCGCGTCGGGGTCTATCGGTCGGCTCGAGAGCGCGACCTGGTCGAGCGGCTGGTGGCCAGCAACGCCGGTCCCTTTCCCAATAGCGGGATCGCACCCGTATTCAGGGAGATCATCTCCGCCACGTACCGCCTGGAAGGAGCCCTGCGCGTGGCCTACCTGGGCCCCGAGGGCACCTTCTCGCACGTGGCGGCGCGTGAGACGTTCGGCAGCCAGGTGGAGATGGTTGCCGTCGCCAGCATCGGCGAGATCTTCGCGGCCCTCGAGCGGGGTGAGGTGGACCACGGTCTGGTACCCGTCGAGAATACCACCGAAGGTGTGATCACGCAGACCCTCGATGCGCTGCTGGCCAGCACCACGCCCATCTGCGGCGAGAGCGTGCTGCACATCTCCCTGAACCTCATGTCGGCCAGTGGTCGGTTGGAGGATGTCCGCGAAGTCGCTTCCCATCCCCAACCCCTCGCTCAGTGCCGAGACTGGCTGGCTCGCGAGCTGCCCGGAATCGCGCGGGTAGAGACCCCAAGCACAGCGGCCGCCGCGGAGCGCGCAACACAGCGCAGCGAGGTAGCCGCGATCGGCAGCGCGCTCGTTGCAGAACTCTCGGGGCTGCGCGTGATTCGCAGCGCCATCGAAGACCGGCGTGACAACACGACCCGCTTCCTGGTCCTCGGCGGGGATGAGCCCTCGCCGAGCGGCAACGATCTCACGAGTGTGGTCTTTACCGTGCGCAAGGGCGAGTCGGGCGCCCTGTATCGACTCCTCGAGCCCTTCGCGGTGGAGGGGGTGAACCTCGCGAGCATCCAGGCCCGTCCGCTGAAGGGGACCCCCTGGGAGTACGTGTTCTTCATCGATGCCGAGGGCCACCAGAGTGACCCCGCGCTGGCGCGCGCCTGCCAGGAAGCCGCGCTCCGGGCACACTCCCACCGGGTGCTGGGGTCCTTCCCTCGAGCCGGCCGGATCGACGGCGGGCTGACCGCACGCGAGGCTTCCTGATGCGCCCGGCACCCAAGCCCCATATCGCAGGGCTCAGGCCCTATGTGCCCGGCAAACCCGTCGAAGCCCTCGAGCGCGAGCTCGGCATCCAGGGCTCGGTGAAGCTCGCCTCGAACGAGAACCCCCTGGGCCCCTCGCCGAAGGCTGTGGAAGCCATCATGCGCGCGGCCGGGCGCGTGAACCGCTACCCGGACGGCGCCTGCACCCGCTTGCGCTCGGCCCTCGCCTCGCGCCTCGACGTGGCTGAGAAGCAACTGGTCTTTGGCTGTGGCAGCGACGAGCTGTTGGAGCTGCTCGCGAAGACCTTCCTCGGCCCGGAGGACGAGGTGGTGCACGCGTGGCCATCTTTCGCCATGTATCCCATCGTCGCCCAGGGGATGGGTGCTCGCGCCGTCCAGGTTCCGTTGGACGGGGAGCTGGTCCACGACCTCCCCGCGATGGCAGCGGCAATCAGCGGGCGCACGCGGATCGTGATCGTCTGCAATCCCAACAATCCGACCGGTACGAGCGTGGCCGCCGAAGCCTTCGATCGCTTCGCTGCCGCGTTGCCGGAAGATGTACTGCTCGTGGTGGACGAGGCATATCGGGAGTACGCACGGCGTGGGGACTTCCCGGATGCCCTGGCCTGGGCCAAACGCCGCCCCGGTATCGTGGTGCTTCGCACCTTTTCGAAGGTGTATGGCTTGGCCGGCCTGCGCGTGGGTTATGGGGTGATGGACGCGGAGACGGCCGGCTTCCTGGAACGCGCGCGGCATCCCTTCAACGTCAACTTGGTGGCCGAGGAGGCGGCGTTGGCAGCCCTGCAGGATGTCGACCACCTGGAGCGCACGCACCGGCTGAATGCAGAGGGCATGGCCTTCCTCGAACGCGAGCTCGGCCGGCTCGGGGTCGAGCTATGGCCGTCGGATGCCAACTTCGTGCTCGCGCGCACGGGCGTTGACAGCTACGAGGCGCTGCTTCGCGAGGGCGTGAGCGTCCGCCCCATGGAAGGCTTCGGCTTGCCTGGGCACGTGCGGATCACGGTGGGAACACCCGAGGAGAACGAGAAGCTGGTGAAGGCCCTGGAACGGGTACGCGGGCAATGCAAGCCGTGAGTGACGGCACCCTTCAGCGAGTCGTTGTGGTGGGGCTGGGCCTCATGGGGGGCTCCATCGCGGCGGCGAGCCGCGCGCGCCGGGTCGCCGCGCGTGTCGTCGGTGTGACGCGCAGCGACGACACCGCCACCCGAGCCCTTCGTCGGGGCCTCGTGGACGAGGCACTGACGGACCCCTGCCAAGGGGTTCGCGGCGCGGACCTCGTGGTGCTCGCCACCCCGATCTCTGCGATGGCCACACTACTCGGCCGTGCCGCACCACAACTCGCGGCGGGGACAGTGGTCACCGATGTCGGCAGCGTCAAGGGCTGCCTGGCCGAGACGCTGCCAGGGCTCCTGCCGGAGGGAGTCCACTATGTCGGCGCGCACCCCATGGCGGGGAGCCATGAGACGGGTCTTCGCCATGCGCGGGCCGAACTCCTGGAGGGTGCCGCTTGCGTGGTGACGCCGGCGCCGAATGCTCCTCTGGAGGCCGTCTCGCGCGTCCGGGATTTCTTCGCTGCGCTGGGGGCCCGCGTGGCCCTGCGAAGCCCGGCGGAGCACGACCGCGAGGTCGCGTGGGTGAGCCACGTCCCGCACGCCCTGGCTTTCGCCTTTGCGCGTTCCCTTGCTTCGGCACCGACCTCCGCGGCGGCGCTGCGCGGGAGCGGATTTGCCGACTTCACGCGGATTGCGGCCAGCGACCCGCAGCTCTGGGCGGATATCCTGGTCACCAATCGCAAGGCCCTGGCGGGGCCCCTTCACGCTCAGGCCCAAGCGCTGGCCACGCTGGCGCGCTGCCTCGATGCCGGCGACGCCGAGGCCGTGCAGCGCACCCTTGCGGAGGCGCGCGAGGCCCTCGCTCACTTCGCCCCTCGCTCATTTCGCAGCGGGCCGACGCGCTCCGCTGCGGAGGACGCCCCTCCCGGGGGTGGAAACCCGGAAAACGAGGCTGCCACGGTGGCGGCCACCAAGGAGTGAACTTCAAATCCCCATGAATCAAGAAACCACAACCCAAACCTGCGCGAGCTTTGCCGAACTCTTCGAGCAGGGTACGAGCCGCCTGAAGGAAGGCGAGGTCTGCAAGGGCCGCGTCCTTTCGATCGACGAGGACCATGTCCAGGTGGACGTGGGCTTCAAGTCCGAAGGCCTGATCGACAGCTGGGAGTTCATGGACAAGGCCGGCAATGTTCTCGTCAAGGTCGGCGACACCGTCGACGTGCTCCTCGAGGAAGCCGAAGACGAAGAGGGGCGCATCATCCTCTCCAAGGAGAAGGCCGATCGCCTCAAGATCTGGGACGAGATCAGCGATGCCTACGAGGCAGATCAGGCCGTGGAGGGAAAGATCCTGTCCCGCGTCAAGGGAGGGCTCTCCGTAGATATCGGGGTGAAGGCCTTCCTGCCCGGTTCACAGGTCGATCTTCGCCCGGTGCGTAATCTCGAAGGCCTGCTCGGCGAGCGCCTGCAATTCAAGATCATCAAGTTCAACAAGCGGCGCGGAAATATCGTGCTGTCGCGGCGTGCGCTCCTGGAGAAGGAGCGAGAGAAGATGCGCGCCAAGACCCTGGAGACCCTCCAAGAGGGGCAGATCATCGATGGCGTCATCAAGAACATCACAGACTACGGCGCATTCATCGACCTGGGCGGCATCGACGGCCTGCTCCATGTAACGGACATGTCCTGGGGACGTGTCAACCACCCGAGCGAGCTCTTTCGCGTCGGCGATGAAATCAAGGTGAAGGTTCTCAAGTTCGATACGGACACGCAGCGCGTTTCCCTGGGCCTGAAGCAGATCCAGCCGGACCCGTGGGTGGACGCTGCCATGCGCTATCCGATCGGCGTGCGGATCCAGGGCCGGGTGGTCTCGCTCACGGACTACGGAGCCTTCGTGGAGCTGGAGCCCGGCATCGAGGGGCTGGTCCACGTCTCCGAGATGTCCTGGACCAAGCGGGTGAAGCATCCCTCCAAGCTGGTGGCGATCGGCGACAGCGTGGAAGCGGTGGTGCTCGATGTCGACGAGGTCAACCGCAAGATTTCGCTGGGCATGAAGCAGACCGAGCCGAACCCGTGGGCGGTGATCGAGGACAAATACCCGATCGGAACCCGCGTAAGTGGCGAGATCCGCAACATCACCAACTTCGGGATCTTTGTGGGTCTCGAGGAGGGGATCGACGGTCTGGTCCACGTCTCGGACATTTCCTGGACCGAGCAGATCAAGCACCCCAGCGAGAAGTTCAACAAGGGTGACGTCGTCGAAGCGGTCGTGCTGAAGATCGATCGGGAGAACGAGAAGTTCTCGCTGGGCATCAAGCAGCTCGAATCGAATCCCTGGGACGACATCCAGCAGAAGTATCCGCTGGGCACGGAGGTCACCGGAGAAGTCACGAATGTCACCGACTTCGGCGCCTTCGTGAAGCTGGAGGATGGCATCGAAGGCCTCGTGTACAGCTCGGAGCTCGCAGCAGAGCCGGTGGACAAGCCTTCGGATGCAGTCTCCAATGGAGACTCGGTGACGGCCCTCGTCACAAAAGTGGACCCGGTGGATCAGAAGATCTCGCTGTCCATCAAGGCGCTGTCCGATCGCGAGCAGCGCGATGCACTGAAAAAGCTTGCTTCCCAGCAGGCGCAGACCCAGACCACGACCTTCGGCGACCTTCTCAAGGAGAAGCTCGCCAAGAAGGCTGAGGAGGAGTGATCGTGCAGGTTGGCCCGGGGTGAGCCCGGGCCAACCTTGCGTTCCAACGGGGGACCGATGACGAAGAGCGGGCTCATCGAGCGAGTGGCGGATCTTACGCCGCATATCTCCAAGAAGGACACGGAGATCGTGGTCAACACGATCTTCGACTCGATGACGGAAGCGCTGAAGCAGGGCGACCGGATCGAGATTCGTGGCTTTGGCAGCTTCCAGGTCAAGATCCGGGAGGCTCGTGAGGGGCGAAACCCAAAGACCGGCGACGAAGTCCACATCCCGGCCAAGCGGACCCCGTTCTTCAAGGTCGGCAAGGAGCTGAAGGAGATGGTCGACTCGGCGGTGCCCGGTGCGGCGGCGCAGGAGCGGGAGCGCCACGCCAGCTGATTGCGGCTGGCTGTGGATCCCTGGACACGGGGGGGTCGAGGTCCATGCGAATACTTCGTCATCTGTTGGCGGTTCTCGTCTTTGCGGCGCTGTTCGCTGGGGCGTGGCAGTTCACACATCGCAACGGGACGGAAGTCTCGATCGATTTCTTCTTCTGGACGACGCCGCCCATCGCGATCTGGGCAGCGTTGCTCTTCGCCTGGGGCATCGGGGCCGTGTGTACGCTCTCCCTTTTGGTGCTTCCCATCGCTCGCAGCTCTCTGGCCGCACGGCGCTACCGCAAGGCCCTGGCGGGCCTGGAGAGTGAGATCCATCAGCTGCGCAACCTCCCGCTGGCGGGCTCCGTGGAGGACGCGCCTGGGGACGCGCTGGCGGCGCCCACGGAACGGAGCGCGTAGCCCGGATGCGCTGGTGGCAACGGCTGCGCGGGGGGCGCCGGCTAGCGGGGCCGCGAGACGCCGACATGGCGGTCCGGGAGGCACTTGCTGCGCTTCTCGACCGGGAGCCGGAACGCGCCGAAGCACTCCTCGGCCGGGTGGTACGCGACGATTCGGACCAGGTGGACGTCTACCTGGCTCTGGCAGCCCTCTACCGCCAGCAGGGTGAAGTGGGGCGGGCCATTCGTATCCACCAGAATCTGCTGCTGCGCGCGGAGCTTCCGAGGCACCTGCATGGCGCAGCGCTGCGAGGCCTGGCACGAGATTTTCAGGGGGGCGGCTTCCTGAAGCGGGCCCTGGCGGCCTGGCAGGAGATTCTCGACGAGGCGCCCAAGGATGCGGAGGCACTGCGTGCGCTGGCACGAATCCATGCGGAGCTGCGGGATTACGTGCGGGCGCTGGACTTGGAGCGGCGACTGGGCCGGCTGGAGGGGCACAGATCCCGTGGGCGGGAGGCGGACCTGCTGGTGGAAATGGCACGCGTCGCCCAGGCAGAGGGCCGCAGCGACGATGCGCGCAAGGCCGTGCGCAAGGCTTTGCGCCGGGATGCGCGCTGCGTGGCGGCCTGGATCGAGTCCGGGGCCCTCGAGGCGGAGCGGGGGAGGGCGAAGCGGGCGCTGGCAGCGTGGAAGAAGGTTCCTGAGCTCGATCACCAGGCCGCGGCCTCGGTCTATCCCCGCGTCGAGGCGACCTTTGCCTCCCTGGGACGGGCACGAGAATTTGAGGCCTGGCTTCGGGAACTACTGCAGGCGCGCCCCGGAGACGCGGTCGCCCGTCTGGCGTTGGCACGAAGCCTTGCTGCACGCGGTGATGGAGCAGCCGGGCTGGCTGAGCTCGACGCCGTGCTGGAGCGCGATCCCGAGAGCCTCCCAGCTCGGGGGGCGCGCGCCCGCCTGTTGCTCGCAGAAGGGCGCGAAGCGGAGGCCCTGAAGGAGTTCGGAGAGCTTCTGGATGCAATCGACGAGAAGGGTCTGCTCGCAGCGCGGGAGCGGCTGGGGTGAGCCGCTCAGCCCGCGACACCCCGATGATGCGCCAGTACCTGGGCATCAAGGCGCGCCATCCCGACGCACTGCTCTTCTATCGCATGGGCGATTTCTACGAGCTCTTCCTGAAAGATGCGGAGCAGGCGGCTCCCATCCTCGGCATTGCATTGACCACTCGAGATCGCGGGAAGCCGGATGCAGTTCCCATGTGCGGCGTGCCTGTACATGCTGCAAGCACCTACGTAAAGAAGCTGACCGACCATGGCTGTCGGGTGGCCATCTGTGAGCAGGTGGAGGATTCGCGCAAGACCGGGGGACGGCGGCTGGTGAAACGCGAGGTCATCGAGGTGATCACGCCCGGCCTCGCAGGCGACCCGGAGGGACTCGACGCAAGCCGAGAGGTTGCGGTGGCCGCACTGTGGGGGGGAGAGAGCGGCTGGGGCCTGGCGGCGCTGGATGCCTCTACGGGAAATTTTCGCGCCACCGCCGCGCCGAACGCGCCTGGCGGTCTGCCTGGGGAGCTGCTCGATGAGCTCGGGCGCATCGCTCCTCGGGAGATCCTGATCTGCGAAGATGCGGATGCCGCACAGGAAACGCTGGTGCGCGAGAAGCTTTCACATGTCTCCCTGACGCGGATTCCAGCGGAGGGGTTTCGGCCCGGACAGGCCCCCTGTCAACCCCACGGCTTTGATCCGCACGGTCGGGGTGCCGAGCTTTGCGCGGCAGCGGGGATCCTGCATTACGTGGCGCTTCAGCAGCCGGCGGCGCTCGAGCAGGCTCCGCGTCTGCGCTGCTATGGCTTGGGAGAGTCCATGATTCTCGACGCCGCGACCCGGCGTCACCTGGAGCTCTTCGAAAATGCCCTCGATCGCTCTCGACACGGAACTCTCCTCGATCGCATCGACGAGGCAGTGACACCGCTTGGATCCCGGCTGCTCCGCCGTTTCCTCGCTTACCCGCTGCTGGATCCCGCAGCCATCCGCGAGCGACAGGACGCCGTGGCCTGGTTGGCCGACCGGGACCGCGCGCGTGGCAGGCTGCGCGATGCCTTGGGCGGAGTGCGCGACCTCGAGCGCACCTTGGCCCGCTGCATCCGGCCGGGGGCAGAGCCTAGGGATCTGGCGGCGCTGCGTTCTTCGCTAGAGGCGCTACCGGAGGTGGTCGAGACATTGAGTCCCAGTACCAGCGAGCCGCTGCCGGAGCCGGCGGAGCCTCTGCCGGAGCCGGCGGAGCCTCTGCCGCTGCGGCTCCCCCGGACGCCAGAGCCTCTGCCGTTCCAGCTCCCGCGGCCACTTCCGACCCTCTGCTCCCTGCTGACCGATGCCCTAGTGGAGGACCCCAAGGCGTTGCCCCGAGGCTCCCGGGGCGCCGGACAGACCGGCTTCATTCGCGAGGGTTTTCGCCCCGCTCTCGACGCGCTGCGCGAAGCAGCACGAAAGGGACGGGAGTGGATCGTGGGGTTGGAGAGCCGAGAGCGCGACCGCCTGGGCGTGCAGAGCCTCCGGGTCCGCTTCCACCCAGTCCACGGCTATTCCCTGGAGGTATCCAAGGCCAAGCTCGATCGGATTCCTTCGGACTACGAGCGCAAGCAGACACTTGCGAATGCCGAGCGCTTCACGACACCGGAGCTGCGGGAAATGGAGTCCCGTGTCTTGGGCGCGAACGAGCGGGCGGCGGCTCTCGAGCGGGAGATCTTCGAGGAAGTGCGTCAGGCTGCTCTGGCTGCGAGCACGGAGATCCGGGAGGCCGCGGAAGCAGTGGCCCGGATCGACGTCCTGCAATCGCTGGCGGAAGTCGCTCGCCGCGACGGCTGGGTCCGGCCTCAGGTCGATGCCGGGCAACGCCTGGAGATCCGAGCCGGACGACATCCGGTTGTCGAGGCGATGCTGACACAGCGCGCTGCCGGAGAGTTCGTTCCAAATGACGCCACCCTCGATCCCGATGAGACGCGCATCCTGTTGATTACCGGGCCGAATATGTCCGGCAAGAGCACCTACCTGCGACAGGTGGCGCTGCTCGTGTTGCTGGCGCAGATGGGCAGTTTTGTTCCGGCCGAGCAGGCGCGAATCGGCATTGTCGACCGGGTCTTCACGCGGGTCGGGGCCTCCGATCGGCTCACAGAAGGCGAGTCCACCTTCATGGTCGAGATGCGGGAAACCGCGGAAATTCTTGCGCAGGCTTCGCACCGCAGCTTGATCATCCTTGACGAGATCGGCCGTGGGACCAGTACCTTCGACGGCCTCTCCATCGCGTGGGCAGTGGCTGAATATCTCCATGATACGCCCGGCCTGGGTGCACGAACGCTCTTCGCGACCCACTACCATGAGCTGGCGGATCTGGCTCGCACCCGAGAGGGCGTGCGCAATGCTCACTTCGAGGCACGCGAGTGGCGCGACGACGTCGTATTCCTGCGACGCCTGGTACCCGGCGAGGCGAGCCGCTCCTACGGGATCCAGGTGGCTCGGCTCGCAGGGCTGCCCTCGGCGGTGGTCGCGCGGGCTCAAGAGCTCCTGGGAGAGCTCGAGCGAGGCGAGATCGATGCCGCCGGCGTCCCACGGCTTGCGGATCCGCCTCTGGAGGCGAGTCCGACCCCTCAGCTGGCGCTATTCGGACTGGGCCATGAGGAGGATCCGGTGGCGCGGGCAGCGCTGGACACCCTGCGCGCGGTGGATCTGGATGGAACTACCCCTCGCGAGGCACACGCGCTGCTGGCGCAGCTCCAGGAGCGCCTTCAGAAAGAGGGAGCCGGGTCATGAGGCAGGGTCCGCCGACGACGCGCGCACTCCGCCTCCTGCCCCTGGCACTCTGCCTGCTCGGCTCCGCACCATCCAAGGGTCGGGTCGGCGTGGTGGATGTGCGCCATTGGTCCTACTCGGACTATACGCGCGTGGTAGTCGAGCTGAACGGGCCCGTCACGACTACTGTAAAACGCTTGCCCTCGGATGGGAGATCCGGGCGACCGGAACGCCTCTACCTCGATCTGCCAGGCGTTTGGGTGGGCAGGCGCTACACGGCGCCAATTCCGGTCGCGGACGGATTGCTCGAGGAAATTCGCCTAGGGCAATTTACGCGAAAGGTCAGTCGCCTTGTGCTGGATCTCGAACGTTACGACCACCACCGGAGTTTCGTGCTCAGAGACCCGGACCGGGTCGTGGTGGATGTCTACGGGAACCACAAGCCGCCGCGAAACTCCACCAACAGTGCGCAGCTTTCCATTGGCATGCTCCCTACTGGCATGAGGAGGGTGCGGCGTATCGTGGTCGATCCGGGCCATGGAGGCCGGGACCCTGGTGCGATCAGCGTCGACGGTGTACGCGAAAAGGACCTGACTCTGAAGGTGGGTCTCGATCTGCGCCAGCGCCTCAAGGCGCGGGGCTTCCAGGTGTTGATGACGCGCGACTCTGACCGCACGGTGAGCCTCGAAGAGCGGACCGCCTTGGCAGAGGGTCGAGGAGCGGACGTCTTCGTCTCGCTTCACGTCAACGCGTCGCCACGCCGCTCGGCACAGGGTATCGAGACCTTCGTGCTGGACACCAGCTATCAACGTCACGCGTTGCGCCTGGCTGCACGCGAGAACGGAGTGCAGCCACGGGATCTGGACGACCTCCAGCGCGCCATGGCAGGGCTGCGTATGACCGAGGTGTACGACCACGCTTCAGATCTCGCGGCGCTGGTCCATGGCAGCCTCCTGGGAGGCGTGCGAGCGGTTTACGGCTCGGTGGAGGACCTGGGTGTCCACCCGGCTCCCTTCCACGTGCTCTTCCTCTCCACTGCGCCGTCGGTGCTCGTCGAGATGGGCTTTCTCACGAACCGCCACGAGCTCCGCCGCCTGCGCAACGGTTTCTATCAGGCGGTCGTTGCCGAGCAGATCGCGCGCGCCCTCTCCCACTACCGGAATGAACGTGCCGTCCATCTGGCGCGGAGCGCTCCGTGAGGGCTCCGGAGCTCGACGCCGTGCTGCCGGCCTACGTTTTCGGGGATGGCATCGATGCGACGCGTTCAGCAGCTGCGGTACGACGCTATGTAGAGGATCTTCTCGGCTGGCTGGCACGGCTTCACTCGGCGGGCTCCACTGGCCGCGAAATCAACGTCGCGAACTCGGATGCCACCGACCGGTTGGTTCGCCGGCTCCAGGAGCGTGCAGAGGCTGGGTGGTATGCGCTGGGAGGAGATTTCGGCGATCGCTATGCGCTGGCAGCCGTTGGTGGATATGCACGTCGGGAGCTGTCCATCGGCTCGGACGTAGACATCCTCTTCCTGGTAGCCGGAGAGGTCGGCGCTCTTGCGGCGCATGTCGCAGAACGCGTGCAGTATGGCCTGTGGGATGGTGGCGTCAAGCTCGGCGCCTCGGTGCGGACTGTCGCGCAATGCATTGAGCTCGGCCGTGAAGACGTTTCGGCGTGTACGGCGATTCTCGGAGCCAGATTTCTGGGTGGAGATCCAACCCTCTTCCACGAACTCACTGCGGCAGTCCGCACCGACCTGATCCCAGATCCTGAAGCGTTCGTAGTGGCTCAGCGTGAAGCCTTCGAGCGGCGCCACGACAAGTACGGCGAGTCGCTCTACCTGCTCCAGCCCAACCTCAAGGAGGGCGCGGGCGGGCTGCGGGACTATCACGCGGCATTCTGGGTGGCTCGGGCTTGTGAGCCGATGGTGCGCGGTCCAGGAGATTTTCTGCACGTGGGATTGTTGCGAGAAGCGGAGATGAGGGAATACGACGCTGCCCTTCAATTCCTTTGGCGCCTTCGCAACGAGTTGCACCTGCTTCCGGGTCAAAAGACCGACCAGATGAGCTTCGAAATCCAGGAGGAGCTGGCCGGTGCGTTTGGCTACGGCGAGCCTGAATCTGGCGGGGAGGATCTTCCCGTTGAACGCTTCATGCGCAAATACTATCGCCATGCACGGGCGGTGCAGACCCTCTCGGAGATCGTGATGGAGCAATGCCAGGCACGGGTACGACAGCGGCCCCCGGAGCGGCGACTGCAAGAGGTCGAGGAGGGCTTTCGGATCTCGAGTGAACACCTCGAGATCCCTCACACGGCACATCTTCGCGAGCGCCCCGCCCGTTTGCTCGCCGCTTTTGCGGTGGCCCAGGATCACGACGTTCCCCTTTCGCGGAAAGCTCGGCGCCTGATCCGGGAGAATCTCACGCTCGTAGACGACGCCTTCCGGCGAAATCCGGAGAGCGCGGAGCTCTTTCTGCGGATCCTGGGGTCGGAATGCCGCGTCACGCGCTCGCTGCTGGCCATGAACGAGACGGGCCTGCTTGGCCGATATCTTCCGGAGTGGGAGCATATCGTCTGTCGCTGGCAACACGTCGCCTACCACACCTACACGGTGGACGTGCACTCCATCTTTCTCGTCGAGCAGCTGAGGCGGCTCTTGCGCGGCAAGTTCGCGCGCACACTGCCGGCCCTGACGGAGCTCATCCACTCGACCACCGACCTGCCCGCTCTCTATCTCGGTTGTCTGCTGCACGACATCGGAAAGGGCCGAGGGGGAGATCACTCTGCGAAGGGTGCACGGCTCGCACGCAGCTGCCTGGAGCGCCTCGGTCTCGCGGCGGAGCGTGCCGAGAGGGCGATCTTCTTGGTCGAGAAGCATTTGCTGATGTCGCACGTGGCGCAGCGTAGGGATCTTGGAGACCCGAAAGTCATCGTTGAGTTTGCGCGCAGTGTCGGAGACCGGGAGAACCTCCGAAACCTCTACCTGACCACCTTTGCGGACATTCGCGCTTCCTCCGCCACGGCCTGGAATCCCTGGCGTGGCGAGCTGCTCGCGGAGCTCTTCGAGCGTACCTCGGAGTTCCTGGAGACCGGCGATGATGATTCGCGGCGGGCGCTGGAGCAGGTCGAAGCACGAGTCGAGACGCGGCGCAGAGGAGCCCGGACGGAGCTCCAGAAGCTGGGAGTCGCGGTGGCGCGCATCGAAGCGTTCTTCGAGATGATGCCGCGGCGCTACTTCGTAAATCACACTCCTCGGCAGATCGCCCGGCATGCGAGGGTAGTCTTCTCGCTTCCGGGGGAAAAAGTGCTCGCGAGCGGAGTACGCGAAATGCGTGCAGGGTTCAGCGAACTGATCATCTGTACCAGAGACGTACACGCTCTCTATGCGAGCGTGGCGGGCTGCTTGACCGCCCTCGGTGTGAACATCCTGGCTTCTCATGTCTACACCACGAGGACAGGCCTGGCCCTGGAGGTATATCGCGTCTCGACCCCCCGTGGAGGCGATGAGGAGCGGCGGGAAGTGTTCGAGCGGCTTCGGAGGACCCTGGAGCAGGTGCTGCGGGGCGATGCCCGGGTGGAGACGTTGCTGGCGAGGCGGGGCAGGCCTGTGGGAGCGGTGCCGCGCCTTGCCTCTCGTCGCCCTCCCGCGATCTCGATCCGCAATGATGTGTCGGATTTCTATACGGTGGTGGACATCACTGCGAACGATCGACTGGGCCTTCTCTATGACTTGACCCGAACCCTTGCGGATCACGACCTCGCAATCTTCGTGTCGAAGGCATCGACGGTTCTGGATCAGGTCGCGGACACCTTCTATGTGAAGGCGCCTAACCAGGCAAAGCTGATGGACCGCGATGCGACGAAGCGGCTGCGCAAGGCGCTTCTGGAGGTGTTGTCGTCGGATCGCAGTGCACCGGGTTCCGATGGCTGAACATCTCTCCTCGTGGATCGACGCCTTCCTACGTCACTCGGCCGTCGAACGCGGCCTCTCGCCGCGCACGCTCGATGCCTATGGGTCTGACCTCGCTCGCTTTGCCGAGTACCTCGAGGCGGCCGGATTGGAGGACCCCCACACCCTGACCCTGGAGCATGTGACGGGTTTTCTGGCGAGCCGAGAGGCTGCCGGCCTCGCCCCAAGGAGCCGGTCCCGGGCTCTCGTGGCCGTGCGACGTCTACTGCGCTTCCTGCTGGCGACCGGGCGTATCCACAGCGATCCGAGCGAAGGGGTGGTTGCGCCGCGCATCGGGCGGACGCTGCCCAAGGCGCTACAACCCGCAGAGACGGCTGCGCTGTTGGCGGCCGCCCGACGCCGCACGGGGCCCATGGCTCTAAGGGATGTGGCGATGCTCGAAGTGCTCTACGGCGGAGGCCTGCGGGTGAGCGAGCTCGTGTCGCTGCCACTGCAGGCGCTCGACGCGCGCGTCGGCCTGCTGCGGGTGCTGGGGAAGGGCGGGCGGGAGCGCCTGGTGCCCCTCGGTGAGCCTGCTCTCGCGGCTCTGCAAGCGTGGCTCGCGGACGGGCGGCCGAAGCTTTTGCGGGGGGAGCATGCGCCGCACGCGATCTTCCTTGCGCGGCATGGCCGGGCGATGAGTCGCCAGAACTTCTTTCTGCGCCTACGACGGCTGGCCACCGAGGCGGGACTCGAGGCGGAACGGGTCTCGCCGCATCGGCTGCGCCACTCGTTTGCGACCGATCTGCTCGAGGGGGGCGCAGACCTGCGAGCGGTACAGGCCATGTTGGGGCATGCGGATCTATCGACCACCCAGATCTACACCCAGGTGAGCCGTGGCCGCCTGCGCGACCTGATCGAGACCCATCACCCGCGTGGTGGCGGGAGCCGGAGCGCGCGGTGAAGCGGCTCGGAATGGCTGCAATCCGCCGCGCTGCCGGGCCGGAGGCATGGGCACTGGTCGAGCCCTGCCTTGTGACTGCGCAGCGCCTTGGTGTTGGCATCCACCTGGTGGGAGGACCCGTCCGCGATCTGCTGCTGGGTCGCCCGATGCGGGATATCGACCTGATCGTGGAGCCTCCTGTGGGCGCTCGGAAGCCTGGAGCCCAGGATGTGGCGCGCGAGGCGCTGGCGCGGAGGAGCCGGGATGGCGCGCACGATATGCTGCCGCGAGGAGCCCGGCTGGTCCACCACGATCGTTTTGGGACGGTGCGGGTGCAGAGCGGAGAAAGCGTCGTGGACCTCGCGACCGTACGGGCGGAAGCCTATGAGGCGCCGGGGGCTCTGCCCACGGTCCGCGCCGGGACGCTGGAAGAAGACTTGCAGCGTCGGGACTTCACGGTCAACGCCCTGGCGGTTCCCTTGAATGCCGCGGCTCGACACGGCAGGCCGGCGCTGGTCGACATAGGCGAGGGCATCACAGACCTCGAGAGTGCCACGCTACGCGTTTTTCACGCTAGAAGCTTCCATGATGATCCGACCCGCGCCCTGCGCGCCGCACGTCTGGGGCCACGTCTGGGTTTTCGTCTGTCCAGGGGAAGCCGCGCGGCGCTTCGCTCTGCGCTACGAGATGGTGCCTTTGGGGGTGTGAGCGGGCCACGTTTTCGCGCAGAGATTGCAAAGCTCTTCTCGGACACGCGCCTCGGCCTGGATCCGGCGGGGGCCCTGCGCCTGCTCGCAGACTGGCACGTCCTGGCAGCACTGGAGCCGGGGCTATGCCTGCCGCGGGAAGCGGTGGCTCCGCTTCGTCGGCTTGGCCATCTGCTGGCGGTTCCTCCGTGGAGCGAGATCGGGAGACCTTGGCTCGCTGGGCTCATGGTGTGGACAGCGGCCCTCGACGCGCCCCTCCGGCGCCGTACGCTGCGGCGGCTCGCAGTTGAGGGAGAGGTCGCTCGACGAATCCGGGCCTTTCCGAAGGGTCGTGAACGCAGCCTTCGGGCGTTGGCTCGGCGTCGGGGTCGCGGAGCCGCCCACGCCACACTGCAGGGGACCGCGGAGGAGGAACTGGTGGCCCTGGCGGCCTGGTCTCCCCAGAACCTCCGCCGCCGCGTGCTCCGCTATGCCGCTGACGATCGCTCGGTAGTACTGCCGGTAGGCGGTGACGATCTGCTGGAGCTGGGCTTGTCGGGCCCCGACGTCGGCCGCGCCCTGCGGCGGCTGCGCGTGGCCGTGCTGGATCGCGAGGTTCGGACCCGCGCCGAGGCCCTGGCCCTGGCGCGCGAAGTCGCGCGCGGTAGGGATACCGCGGGTAGGCGACGCCGCGGCCCTGGATCGGTATAGTCCCCACTGCCCCCTCCCCGTATCCACCCGCCTCCGCGGAGCCTGCCATGACGAGCGCCGGAACCGAGGGTCGCCCTGCGATCGCGGTGGCTCCCTACGCCGTCAAGCTTCCCATCTTCGAGGGGCCCCTCGATCTGCTGCTGCACCTGATCCGCCTGAACGAGGTGGATGTGGCGGACATCCCGATTGCCGAGATCGCCGGCCAGTACATCGCGTACCTGGGGATGATGCAGGAGCTCGACCTCGACGTCGCGGGAGAGTACCTGCTGATGGCGGCCACATTGGCGTGGATCAAATCTCGCATGATCCTTCCGCCATCGGGGGAAGAAGAGGAAGAGGAGGGTGTGGACCCGCGGGCGGAGCTGGTGGCGCGGCTGCTCGAATACCAGCGCTTCAAGGAGGTTGCCGAGGAGCTGGGGGAGCGCACCCGATTGGAGCGGGATGTCTTCCGCGCACGGGGTCCCGAGCGGGAGCCAACCCCCGAGGCAGAGCGAGAACTCGAAGTGGGGCTGGTCCAGCTGCTCGACTCCTTTCGCAGCGTCCTCGCGCGCGAGCCGATGGAGGGGCCTGGACATCACGACGTCGAAACCGAGCAGATCACGGTGCACGAACGGATGACCGCGGTGATGCAGCTCCTCGACCACTTGCAGACGGTAGAATTCCAACAGATCTTCGAGCTCGAGGGTGGGAACCTGCCGTCACGCGCGAGCCTGGTTGCTACCTTCCTGGCCATCCTCGAGCTGACACGCCTGGCAGCCATCCGAGCGTACCAGGGAGTGAATTCGAGCGGGGTGCCCGAGGGTCCAATCCGACTGCGGCGCTGCGAGGGGGGCGCGCACTGGAGCGAGCGGATCGCGGAGGTCATGTAGAAACATGGGGGGTACCAAGGTGCACGAGAAGCAGAAGAAGATCGTCGAGGCGCTGATCCTTGCGGCGCCGATGCCGATCTCCGCGCAGAAGCTCGCGGGCATCGTTCCCCGGCTTACGCCGTCCAAGGCACGTGAAGTGGTAGCCGCCCTCCGCGCGGACTATGCCCGGGATGAGCGGGGCATCGAGATCTGGGAGGTCGCCGGAGGCTACCAGCTCCGCACGAAGCCGGAGCTCTCCGGCTATGTGCGCCAGCTCTACAAGGAGCGACCTTTGCGGCTCTCGCGCGCGGCGTTGGAGACCCTCTCGGTCATCGCCTACAAGCAACCTGCAACGCGTGCGGAGATCGAACACGTACGCGGCGTGGACGTGGGCGCGGTGCTCAGAAGCCTGGTAGAGCGAGGCCTTGCCAAGATTGCCGGGCATCGAGAGGTGCCCGGACGGCCCATGCTCTATGCCACCACGCCGCGCTTCCTCGAAGTCTTTGGCCTGGCAAAACTCGACGATCTCCCGACGTTGCGCGAGATCGAGGATCTGCTGCCCGCCCAGGACGGGAATCCCCTGGCGAACGGCGGGCAGGATCCCACCACGGGGCTGTCCGCAGCGGTGGCGCCCCGCGTCCTCGGCACGGACGAGACAACGAAGGGTGCCGGAGAGCTGCACTAGAGGGGCGCTGCGAACGCGGTGGCCGAACGTCTCCAGAAGCTCATCGCCGCCGCGGGTCTGGCCTCGCGACGCCAGGCGGAGACGTGGATCCGATCGGGGCGGGTACGCGTCAACGGTGACGTGGCCGTGCTTGGCGCCCGTGCTGATCTCCAGCACGATGACGTGCGCGTGGATGGCCAGCGACTATGCCGTGAGCGCCTCGCCTACTGGATTCTTCACAAGCCCCGCGGCGTGCTCACCGCCACCCGAGACCCGCACGCCGGGCGGGGGGAGCGCCAGACGGTCATGGACTTGTTGCCAGAAGCGGCCCGGAGCTTTCGGCTCTATCCCGTGGGCCGCCTCGACGTGGATTCCGAAGGCCTCGTGCTGCTGACCAACGACGGCAATGCGACGCAGGCCTTGCTGCATCCCTCTCTGGGGACGGAGAAGGAGTATCGCGTGACTGTGCGCGGCCGCGTCGGCAACGAGACAGCGAGGCGCCTGCGGCGCGGACCGCTCCTGGAAGATGGCCCCATGGCCCCCTGCCAGGTGGGGCCGCGGCACTTCGACCGCCGCCGCGAGACCACGACGTTTGTCCTGGTCCTGCACGAGGGTCGCAAGCGGCAGATCCGCCGCGCCTGCGCGCAGCTGGGACACCCCGTGCAGCGGCTCCTGCGGACGCGTATGGGCCCGCTGCGCCTGGGTTCCCTCGCTTCCGGCCGGGCTCGGCCCCTGACGCTGCGGGAACAGCGCGCGCTGCTGGCCCACGCCCGTCGGCGGCGACCCGAGGCCCAGGGCCCCCATCCGTGAGCCGGCGCCGCGGTGCGCAGCTCCGCTGCGCAAGCGTGCGCGGGAAAAGGGGAAGGGCTGCAAGTGCCTTCAAGCGGACTCTCTGGAGTAGCCATATCTACTGGAAATAGAAGTGATTTTTGTCATAGAATGCGGTGCTAGATCGGGGGCTACGGGCAATGGGTAGAAGCCTGGCACGAAGCGGGAGTGGGCGCGGAGCCTGGCGGCTGCGGGTGGCGCTGTTCGGGCTGCTGACCGGCGGCCTTGCGGGACAGGCCTCGAGCGAGGCAATCACCGGGGTCTGTCCGGACGGCAGTGTCTACATCGTGCAGGAGCGCGCCCAGATCCCGTGTCGCGCCTCCAAGGAAGTGGACCCCTCCGACGTGCCGCCGCTGCGCCCGGAGTACCTCTCGTCCCCCTATACGTGGCAGGTGTGGAACCAGGTCAACAACCCGAACAACCCCTACAACCTGATCGATGCCGCACGTCGGGTGCGCGGGCTGCGATCCGGAGCACTGCCCCAGGGCGCAGCGCCGACGCCACCACAGGGACCGCGAACGGCCTTGCCGCCGCCGCATGGAGCCCGTGCAGCCTTTCCGCCGCCGCCCGCAGTCTCGGCCGCTCCGCCACAGGCCTCGCTTCCCGTGGCTCCCTCTGCGGACGGGAAAGTGGGGGCCCTCGACCTGGGCCTGAGCGATCAGCAGCTCGAGGATCTCTACCTGATTGTGCACCTCTCCCAGGACCACGTACCGGCCACCCTGGAGCGCGAGAGTGCGGAGGGCCAGGACCTCTTTGAAGTGCGGCTGGCTCATTCCGCGGCCTTCGAGAACCGCTTGCACGCTGCCTGGTCGAGCCGGGGCGGGATCGGCAATCGGCGCGTGCTTCTCTTTACTGCCGTTGCCAAACGCTCGGAGGAGTTCTGGGCAAATCTCACCTTCGTGCAGGAGTATCTGAGCTACCAGCCGGATGCCCACGATCCGAGCCAGCTCGGCATCCTGCGGGGTCACCTGGGAGCTCTGCACTCGGGTGACGTCATTCTCGGCTACGTGGTGCTTCCGGAGGCCATGAAGCTCGCGAAGAACCTGGATATCTATTGGAACGACCGCCGGACGAGGGCGCGTTTCGGCGGGTAGTCAACGGCTTCCGCCCGCCTCCTACCTGGGGAAGGTCAGGTAGAGCTGCGTGTAGTAGAGCGCGCCGTCCGGCCCGCGCGCGATGCCTACGCCGGTTGCGTTGTACGGTCGCGCCACCAGGTTCTTGAGGTGTGCCGGCGAGTGCTTCCAACCCTCCAGGATTCGCGTGTTGGGCCGGCTCTGGCTCGTCATGGCCAGGTTCTCACCCGCCAGGGCGAAGCCCTGGATGCCCGCCCGGCGCAGGCGCCCCACCCAATCGAGGCCCTCGGGATTCCGGTGGGCAAAGAAGTGGCGTCGGACCATGTCCTCGCTGTGGGCTCGTGCGACCGCGTCGAGCTCCGGCCGCCGTTCGAGGGGGATGAGGCGTCGGCTCTTGCGAAAGTCATTCACGCCCTGGACCAGCTGTCCCTCCAGGCGCGCCAGCTGCGCATCCTCGCTGTCCGCCCAACTCGCGCCGATCGGCAGGAGGCAGCTGATGCTGAGCCACAGGCTCAGGACGAAGATCGCGGCATCACGGGGCGTACGCGGCACGTCAGCGCTTCTCCGGGCCGGTCTCCCAGGCGGCGGTTCCCAGCGCACGGCCCTCAATGGGCTGCTGTAGCTGGTCTTCGTTCACGAACTCGCGGCGAGCCAGACGTCCATTCTCGTAGATGGAGCGGGTATCGATCAACCCATCCCCGTCTCTGTCCTCGTCCTTGCGGGCCGGCCGTTCCTGCGTATCGTAGAGCGTGACACTCTCGACGCGCCCATCTCCATCGCGATCGATCTCCTCGCGGACCAGCCTCCCGGCTTTGTACACGGCTAGCCGGTTGCGGAAGCCGTCGCCATTCGTGTCCTGCTCCTGGCGGGCGAGCTGGCCGCCCCGGTAGAAGCTCCAGGTGTCCAGGTGGCCGTCAAAATTGCTGTCGCGCCGGGCCCGCGCAGGGACTCCGCCCTGGTATTCGGTCCAGGAGTCCATACGCCCATCGCCATTGGTGTCCTGCTCCTCGCTGAGCTCCTCCCCATTGACCCGGTCGTAACGCACGATCTTGTCCGGGCGCCCGTCGCCGTTGTCGTCGAAGACCTCTTTCACCAGCTGTCCCGAGGCGCGGGTGGCCCAGTAGTCTGGGCGGCCATCGTGGTTTCGGTCGCTCCTCTGTTCGGCCTCATCCGCGGGAACTCCCTGGGGCGGGAGGGGCGGGGGAGCGGGGCTCGTGCCCGGCGCAGCCGTGGGGGGCGTGGTAGCGCGATCGGACGCTCCCACCGGTCTCCGCAGGGCAGCGAGCTCAGCGGCGATGGAGAGGGCTCCTACGGCTCCGCGCTGCGGCCCGGCCGGGGCCGCGGAGGCTTGTGGGGAACGCGGCCGCCAGCGCGTCTGGGCCTGCGAGCGGGTCGCCAGAGCTGGCGTCTGGGCCTGCGAGCGGGTCGCCAGAGCTGGCGTCTGGGC
>Ga0114931_10000226_pt1 | contig 65450 bp, 49 predicted proteins | sample 2SBtaG_FD_89579 | JGI IMG/M metagenome (GOLD analysis project Ga0114931, IMG submission 89579) | Deep subsurface microbial communities from Kolumbo volcano to uncover new lineages of life (NeLLi) - 2SBTROV14_V59a metaG | ecosystem: Environmental > Aquatic > Marine > Volcanic | place: Kolumbo... | reverse complement strand
CGATGATGTGTCTCCCCGGCGGATCATCCGAAACGACTTCGACACGCTCACACCGATCGTGATCAACTCGTCCGGGTCGTATTACCTGGGCGAGGACATCTTCGCGCTGCCCAACCAGCACGGGATTGAGATTCAGGTTGCCGATGTCACCCTCGATCTCAACGGCTTTTCGGTCATCGGCAACACCGAGGTTGGCTCGCTCGACGGCATCATCGTCACCGGTGTCGCACGCAATCACATCCGGGTCCACAACGGGCGGGTCGAGGCATTCTTCGGCGACGGCATCAATCTCTCGGCATCGAGCCAGGTCAGCATTGACCGCGTTTCGGTCTTTTCAGCCGGTGGCGAAGGCATTCGCGTCGGCGCGGACTCCATCGTTGAAAACTGCCAGTTGGGGTTCATTCAGGGGGACGGGATCGATGCCGGAGACGGGTCGCTTGTCCGATCTTGTGTGGTGACACAGGCCGGCCTGAACTTTGGAACGGGGATCCGTATGGGCGAGGGTGGCACGGTTCTTGATTCGACCGCTTCTGACTGCGGGGGCGACGGCGTCTCCACCGGCATCGGCTGCGAGGTTCGCAACTGCAACGCGACCAATAACGCCGGCAACGGGATATCGATGAACTTCGACTCGATCGCCATCGGGTGCCAGTCGGACGGGAATAGCACGGGGTTTGCCTCGATCGCCATGACGGTGTTCAAGGATTGCTTTGCGACCAACAACACCGGTGGCGGGTTCACCGTCGCTGGTTTCGGCGGCGCGCGGTTGGAGGGTTGCGCTGCATACAGCAACGGCGCCGCCGGCATTGTTGCCCCGAGTCGATCCCATCTCATCGGCTGCACCGTCGAAAGCAACCAGACTGTCGGCGTCTCTCTCGGCTCCTCCTGTACGCTCAGGGACGTTGTCGCCTCGAATACGGTCGTGGGGGGTGGGATCACCTCCAACGGGACACTGACGGCGACCAACTGCTCGGCCAATGACAATGCCGGCGACGGCATCGTCGCCGGGGTCGGCTCGATGATCCGGGAATGCTCGATGGATGACAACACCGGCGACGGGATCGTCGGGGGCAACGACACCCGCATCATGGGCTGTGTCGCGCGGGGCAACACGCTCTCGGGCATCCATCTGACCGGCTTGCGAGGCCTGATTCTCGACTGCCATTCATCCAACAACGGGGTCGGCATCGACGTCGATGATCAAGACAACGCGATCGCAAGGAACATCGCCATCGGGAACACCACCAACTTCGATGTCGTTGCCCTGAACCACGCGCCCGGAACGGCCACGTTCTTCGCAGGCGCCGAGCCGTGGGCCAACTTCAGGTTCCCGTAACCCGTCGGGCCCGATACGCGGTACGCTACCGGCAAGATGCTCAGCCCCCACCCCGAGTTCCCCAACCTGTTCGTCCACACGCACCCGGCGATCCAGCACAAGATCACGCGCCTGCGCGACGAACGCACCGACCGCCACGCGTTCCGATCGCTCACGCGGCGGATCGCCTCGCTGATGGTCTACGAGGCCACGCGGGAACTGCCCACCGAGCCGGTCGAGGTGCGCACACCGCTCGAGACCACGCGCGGCGTCCGGCTCCGCGGCTCGATCACCATCGTCCCGATCCTCCGCGCCGGGCTCGGCATGTCCGAAGGGGTGCTCGACCTGCTCCCCGAGGCGCGCGTCGGCGTGATCGGGATGGCCCGCAACGAGCAGACGCTCGAACCAACCGAGTACCTCGCCAACCTCCCGGCGGACCTCGACGCCGGGCCCGTGCTGCTGCTCGACCCGATGCTCGCCACCGGTGGCAGCGGCGCCGCCGCGACGGCCTACCTCCGAAACGCGGGCGCGGTTGATCTCCGGTTCCTGTGCATGGTGGCGGCCCCCGAGGGCGTCGGGCGGATGCTCGAATCGCACCCGGACGTGCCCATCCACGCGGCGGCGCTCGATGAACGGCTCGATGGCAACGGCTACATCCGACCCGGGCTCGGCGATGCGGGGGACCGGCTCTTCGGGACAGGTTGATCTCGAAGGCGGCTGACGCGGGCGCCGGAAATGCGCTATCTTTGGCGCCACACCACCATGACCAAGAAAAAAACCACATCGAAATCCCCGCGCGCCGGCAAGGCGCCGAAGCCAAAGCACGAGCTCAAAGACCCCGAGACCCGGGTCTACGTGGGCGATTGTCGGGAGTTGCTCCGGGCCGTCCCCGACTGCAAGGACAGCAAGGTCGACCTGATCTTCGCCGACCCTCCATTCAACTGGCAGGTGAAGTACGACAAGTGGCACGACGGGATGCCGCGCGAGGACTTCCTGCGGTTCACCTACGACTGGCTGGAAGGGTGCGTCGCCGCGCTGACGCCCACCGGGTCGATGTGGGTGAACATCCCCGACGACACGGCCGCCGAGATCGTTGTGCGCATGAAGAACGAACTCGGCATGCACATGGTCAACTGGTGCGTCTGGCACTTCCGGTTCGGGCAAAACCGCATGGGCTCGTTCATCATGAGCAAGGTCCACGCGCTGTATTTCGCCAAAGACCCGGCCGAGCGGACATGGAACGCCGAGGCGATCCTCGAGCCCTCCGACCGCGCGACGACGTACTTCGATCCCCGGACGCACAACAAGCGCGCCGGGCACAACGGGCTGCGCGTCCCGATGGACGTCTGGTACGGCAAGTACTGGGGCCGGATCCAGGGCAACAACAAGGAGCGCCGGAGCAAGCACGAGAACCAGCTCCCGGAGGTGTACCTCGAGCGGGTGATCCGCGCGTGCTCGAACGAGGGCGACCTGGTGCTCGATCCGTTCCTGGGCAGCGGGACGACCGGGCTCGTGGCGCGGGCCCTCGGGCGCCGTTCGATCGGGATCGAGTACAGCGCCGCCAACGCGAAGAGCGCCTTCGAGCGGATCAAGGGCGGGCCGATCCGAGTGGGGCAGGGGGCGATCAACCAGTCGTCGGCGATCTTCGCGCCGCGCCGGGTGGGGCCAAAGTCGCGTGCCCAAGCCGAATCCACATGACCCGTCAGGGCCGCAGGAACCGCGCGCCATGCAGAAACGGGCCTGAAAAAGCACCTGTTTTCAACCCGCCCGCTTCAATTCCTCTTGTAATACACCGATAACTTCGGGTATTGTAAGTATCGGCGCGAAAGGATCTTCGCGCAGCCCGGGCGACGATCATCGGGGGACCGCTGCCGATCGCGCCAGCAGGAGGTCAGCCAGATGACCACAAACACAACGACGACAACAACGCTCGACGGCGGGCAATCAAGCACAACACACGACGCCGAAGGGGCGGCGCCCGTCGGTGCTCTGGTTGGTTCGCAGATCGGAATCGATTGCCCCGAAGCGCTCGCCGACTGGTTCGAGCGTGTCTACGCACAAGCGCAGGAGCACGCCGGCAGGGCGCCGTGGTGCCACGGCGGATCGAACCCGTCGTTCATTGCGTGGCTCAACGCCGAGGCGCCATCGATCATCCGCCCCGGCGCCCGCGTGGTTGTCGCGGCGTGCGGGCTGGGGCATGACGTCGCCGAGCTTGTCCGGCGTGGGTACGACGCGGTCGGGTTTGATCTGGCGCCGACCTGCGTGGAGCTGGCCAAAAAAGAACACCCCGAACTCGCCGAGCGATTCTTCCAGGCCGACCTGCTCGACCTGCCCGCCAGGCTCCGCGGTCGCTACGACCTCGTCGTGGAGATCCACACCATCCAGTCGGCGCCCCCGTCGATGCGGCCGGCGCTCGTGCAAGGGCTCTGCGGGATGCTGCACCGGCACGGCGTGCTCATTGCGATCGCGCGCGGGCGCGACGTGTCCGAGCCGATCGAGTCCATCGTCGGCCCGCCGCACCCGCTGACCGCCGGCGAGCTGGAATCGCTCTTCGCGGCCGAGGGCCTGACCCCGACGCGGGCGATCGATGATTTCTTCGACGACAACGACCCGCCGGCTCGCCGGCTCCGGGGTGTGTTCACCGTCGATCACAACGACGCCTGACGCGCAGCCCCTGGGAGCGACCATCGGGCGGGTGGCTATACTTGCATCGAGGTGTCGCTTTGTTTGGTGCGTGTCCGGATGGAACCGCCCACACGGAATCAGCGTATCTCCATTGGGGTGATGGCGTAGTGCCCTTTGTCCGGTGCGCCCAGAGCGTGATGAGATCCAGATGAGATCCAAATGAAGAACAACAAGAACAGTGGGACGACGGGTCGTGTGGCTGGGCGTGGGTTCACCCTGATCGAGTTGCTGGTGGTGATGGGCATCATCGCGGTGCTCGCGGCGCTGCTCCTCCCGGCGCTCTCGAAGGTCCAGACCACGGCCCGACGAGCGGCGACCAAGTCCATGCTGACGAACTTCCTCAACGCGAGCGACAGCTTCGAGGTTGACAACAAGCGGACGCCGGGCCACTTCCCGCAGACCCTGATGGGCGCCTCGGCCAACGGCGCCGTGGCGTCGGGCAGCTTCGTCGGGCTGACCAACATGGAAAACGCCCTCATCGATCTGGCCGGGGGCGTGATCCCCGAGACGGATCCCCTGTTCAGCATCAGCCCCAACTCGATGAACTCGATCCGGCTCGTGGCGCCGTACGAAGCGGGCGCCGGGATGCTGAAGATCGACACCGCCAGCGTCGGCTCGGGTGAGTTCGGCGGCGGGTATTTCTCGGATTCCGACGGGAGCCTCTCACCCATCGCCGGGCAGGCCGGCGTGAACACCGGACCCGGAGAACTGACCTCGACCCTCATGCCCGATCTCATCGATAGCTGGGGCGAGCCCATCATGCTCTGGCTCCGTGACGAGGGCGCCCGCGGGGTCCCGCCGAGTGATCCGACCGATCCGACCTACTTCGCCAATGAAAACGCGGACGGCGCGGCTCCGGGCGTCGGGCGATCGCTCTTCTACTGGGCCTCGAACGCCGGTTATCTCCGTTCGACCAATCTGGGTGAGGATGGGATCGATCAGGACACGGCGAGCATCCTCGGCGGCGTCGCCTCTGGCAACAGTCTCGAAGAGATGCAGCGAGCCCTCCAGGCGGTGCTGGGCAGCCCGGGGTTCCCGGTTGAACGCCCCAATGACACCGAGCAGTGGCGCCCGGCCAAGCCCCGCGGCTCGGTCATCGCGATCTCCGCGGGCCCGGATCAGGTCTACTTCAAGAAGGGCATTCTCGATCCCGCCCAGGCCGATGACAGCAGGAACAAGCTCTTCTATGCGCCGAACCAGGGCTATGAGACATTCAATGGCGATGCGGTCCGCGCGATTGACAGCTTCGACGACCTGATTTCGTCCACCGGCGGGTGAACCCGGAGCTTGAGGTCCGCTGACTCGTCCGTTTTTTTTCAGAACAAACGAAAGATTGATCGGTATCCTGCTTCACATGAGCAGCTTTTCAATCGTTCGTTTCATGCGTCGAGCCCTTCCCGCCGCTCTCGCATGCGTTCTGCCCGCTTCCATCGCGTTCTCACAGCCGGCGCCCTTGAACGGGCCCAGGCCCGTCGAGCCCGACTGGCACGCGCTCGTCGGCGCCACGGTGATCCCAAGGCCCGGCGAATCGATCGACAACGCGACCATCGTGATCCGCGACGGCGTGATCGTGTCGGTCGCACAGGGGTCGGCGCCCCCTGATGGCGCCCGCGTCTGGGATGTCACCGGGCTGACGATCTACCCGGGCCTGATCGATGCGCACGTCCCGGTTGAAGCGCCCAAGCCGGACCCCAAGCTCGAAGGAACGCACTGGAACGCCAAGGTCACGCCGCAACGCAACGCGCTCGACGGCGCCGGCCTGTCTGAAAAAGACCGCGAATCGCTCCGCAAGCTCGGGTTCACGGTCGCGGCGATCGCGCCCAAGGGCGGCGTATTCCGCGGGTCGGGCGCGGTGGTGCTGCTCAACGATCCGGACGACAGCCCGTCCGCCGAACGCCGGGACATCCTCAGGCCCAAGGTCTACAACGAGGTTGCGCTCGAGACCGGGAGCTTCCGCAGCGCCGAGTACCCCGGATCGCAGATGGGGGCCATCGCGCTGGTCCGCCAGACCCTGCTCGATGCCCGGTGGCGCCAGGCCGCGCTGGCGGCGCACGCCAAATCCGGATCACCGATGCCGCTGCCGCCGGCCGATGCGCTCGATGCGCTGCTCCCGGGCGGTGACCGGGCGCCGATCCTGTTCGACACGAGCGACGAGCTCCAGGCGCTGCGGGTCGCAAAGATCGCGCGCGAGTTCGGGCTCGACGCGATGCTGCTCGGCTCGGGCAAGGAGTTCCGGAGGCTTGACGCGATCGCCGACGATGGCCTGCCGGTCGTCCTGCCGCTGGACTTCCCCAAGGCCCCCAAGGTTGAATCCGAGGCGCAGGCCGAGGCGGTCTCGCTGCGAACGCTGATGACCTGGGAGCAGGCGCCCACGAACCCGCGCCGGCTCGTCCGCGCCGGCGTCCGGGTCGCGCTGACCACCGACAAGCTGAAAAAACGGGGTGAGTTCGCCAAAAACCTCCGCGAGGCGATCAAGCAGGGGCTCACCGAAGACGAGGCGCTGGCGGCGCTGACCACCACCCCCGCCACGCTCCTCGGGGTCGATGATCGGGTCGGAGAAATCAAGCCGGGCATGATCGCCAACCTGGTCGTCGTCGATGGCGCGCTATTCGACAAGGACGCGACGATCGACGAGGTGTGGGTCGCCGGCGCCCGGCACGAGCTGAACGAACGCGAAGACGAACGCCTCGTCGGCGACTGGGACGCCTCGTTTGGCGATGAGAACCCCATCGAGGCGGTCCTGACCTTCGGCGATGACGACTCGATCAAGATCTCGATCGACGACATCGAGGTCAAGGCAAGGTCGGTCAGTGTCGACGGGTCGCGGATCAGCTTCCTCGCCGACGGGGACGACTTCGACGTGCCCGGCGTCTTCTCGCTGACCGGATCGCTCAGCGGTGATGCGCTCTTCGGCGTCTACACCGACCCCCAGGGCGATCGTTCACCCTGGAGCGCCTCGCGAGCGCCGGACAATGACCAGGACGCCGACGCCGACGCCAACGAGAATGACGACAACGACGACGCTGACCACGCTGACGCCGCCGCCGATGATGACGCCGTTGACACGATCCCGGAGGCCCTGGTGACCCCGCTGGGCGCTTACGGCCTCGCGCCGGATCATGACCAGGCGCCGGGCACGGTCGCCATCACCGGCGCGACGCTGTGGACAGTGGGACCGGCAGGGATCATCGAGGATTCGGCGCTGCTGATCAGCGACGGGAAGATCATCTACGCGGGCCCGGCGGCCGGGGCGCCCCGGCTGGCGGCGGACCTGACGATCGACGCCACAGGCAAGCACATCTCGCCCGGTCTGATCGACTGCCACTCGCACACGGGCATCAGCGGCGGCGTCAACGAGGGCACGCAGGCGGTGACCTCCGAGGTGCGCATCTTCGATGTCATCAACCCCGACGCGATCGGGATCTACCGGCAGCTCGCCGGCGGGCTGACCACCATGAACCAGCTCCACGGCTCGGCCAACCCCATCGGCGGGCAGAACAGCGTGGTGAAGCTGCGCTGGGGCGTCGAACGGCCCGACGACATGCGTTTCGAGGGGGCGATCCCGGGGATCAAGTTCGCGCTGGGCGAGAACGTCAAGCAATCGAACTGGGGCGACGACAAGACAACGCGGTACCCGCAGACGCGGATGGGCGTCGAGACCCTTATCCGAGACCGGTTCATCGCCGCCCGTGAGTACGCCAAAGAGATGGCCGCGTACGACGCGCTGTCGTCGTCGAAACAGTCAAGGACGATCCCGCCGAGGCGGGACCTGGAGCTCGACGCGCTCGCCGAGATCCTCGCCGGCGAGCGGTTGGTCCACTGCCACAGCTACCGTCAGGACGAGATCCTGATGCTGTGCCGGGTGGCGGATGATTTCGGGTTCACCATCGGGACGTTCCAGCATGTGCTCGAGGGGTACAAGGTCGCCGAGGCGATCAAGAAGTCCGCCATCGGCGCCTCGACGTTCTCCGACTGGTGGGCGTACAAGTTCGAGGTGATCGACGCGATCCCGTTCAACGGCGCGATCATGCACGACGTGGGCATCCCGGTGTCGTTCAACTCCGATTCCAACGAGCTGGCCCGCCACCTGAACACCGAGGCGGGCAAGGCGGTCAAGTACGGCGACCTGACCCCCGAGGAGGCGATCAAGTTCGTCACGCTCAACCCGGCGATCCAGCTGATGATCGACGACCGCGTCGGCTCGCTCGAACCGGGCAAGGACGCCGACTTCGTCATCTGGTCAGGTGATCCGCTCAGCACGCTCTCGCGCTGCGAATCGACCTGGGTCGACGGCGTCGAGCGGTTCTCGCTCGAATCGGACGCCCGGCTCCGCACCGACGCCCGCCGCGAACGCTCACGGCTCATGCAGAAACTGCTCGCCTCCAAGTCCAGGGGCGGGAACAAGCACGGCCCCAAGGGGGACGCCTCGCCCGGCGCCGATGAGATGATTGACGCTCCACCCCCGACCGAGGCCGAGCTGGCCTACGAGGCGTGGGCCTTCGAGGTCCTCCGCTCGGGCGGCTCGCTCGACGATCACCAGCGCGGCTCGTGCGGCGACACCACCAACTCCCACAACCACCACTGAGCAAAGACACCATGAACCCAATCTCTATCAGAACATGCAAGGCGGCGACAGCCGCGGTGATCGCGCTCGGGGTGTTCTCCACCGCTTCGGCGCAGGACCTGCTGCCCAAGGCGCCCAAACAATCACGCCCCATCGTCATCGACAACGCCGAGATCCACACCGTCTCGGGCGACACCATCGACCGGGGCGGGATGCTGATCGTTGACGGCGTCATCGACCGCGTCTGGTCGGGCGCGGCGCCCGATCTCGGCGCCGAGCTTCTGAGCGCCGAGCGCATCGACGCGGACGGGCTCCGCTGCTACCCGGGGCTGATCGGCGCCAACACGACGACGGGGCTTGTCGAGATCAGCGCCGTCCGTGCGACGCGCGACTACGACGAAGTGGGCGAGATGACGCCCGAGGTCCGCGCGGCGGTCTCGATGAACCCGGACTCGACGATCATCCCGGTGACGAGGCTCAACGGGGTGCTCACCGTCGGCGTGCTGCCGATGGGCGGGCTCGTGCCCGGTCGCGCCTCGCTCGTCCGGCTCGACGGCTGGACGTGGGAGGACATGGCGATCAAGGACGACATGGGGCTGGTCGTCAACTGGCCCAACATGCGGATCTCCAACGCGCCGTGGGTGAAGACCCCCGAGGACAAGCAGCGCGAGAAGATCAAGGAGCGGATCGGGAAGATCGACGATCTCTTCCAGGAGGCACGGGCCTATTTCGCCGCCCGCAAGGCCGACAAGTCGATCAACGCCGACATCCGGCTTGACGCGATGGCCAGCGTGCTCGAGCGTGAGACCCCCGTGCTCATCAACGCCAACGAGCTCGAGCAGATCGAGTCGGCGGCGCTATGGGCGGACGAGAACGATCTCCGCGCGGTCATCATCGGCGGACGCGACAGCTGGCTGTGCACGGACCTGCTCAAACGGCTCGACATCCCGGTCATCGTCGCCGGGACGCACCGGATGCCCCGGCGCCGAGACAGCGCCTACGACGACGCCTACACGCTGCCCATGAAGCTCGAAACCGCCGGCGTGCGGTGGTGTCTGTCGACCGGCGGCGGCCCATTCGCCACGCCCCACGAGCGGAACCTGCCCTACCACGCGGCGACCGCCGTGGCGTACGGGCTCGATCACGACGCGGCCATCCGCGCGATCACGCTCTCGCCCGCGGAGATCCTCGGCGCCGGCGACACGCTCGGCTCGATCGACCCGGGCAAGTCGGCGACGCTGATCCTGACCGACGGCGACCCGCTCGAGCAGACGACGCGCATCCACATGGCGCTGATCGACGGGAAGCGGATCGACCTGCGGAGCAAGCAGACGGAGCTCAACGAGAAGTACCGCGAGAAGTACGAGCAGCTGCGCGAGCAGGCCGAGCCGAGGTAACGTTCAAAAAGACAGCCGCCCCGGTGTCGGAGCACGCCGGGGCGACCGTTTCAAAATCGATCGGGGTTCTCGCGCACGCGCGAGCAATGCATCATGAGAGCCGGTCGGGGAGCGGTTGTCAAGGGCGTTGTCTGGAATCCCGCGTGGCGCCTTCGGTGTTGGCGCCCGTCATCGGGGTCTCGGTTCGGATCGTCATCGTCGTCGGCGGAGTCGCGTTGTCGCAGCGCGATCGTGTCGTCGAGTGTTCCCGCGAATCGGCGCCGGAGCCCGGTCGTGGTTTCAACAACAAGGGCGCCGAGGACCAGGGCGACCATGCCCGGGCTGTCGATGAGCCCCGCGCTGCGCCCGAGCGCGCCGGCGGCGATGGAGATCACGCCGACGTTGTTGGCCAGCGCCGCGGCGGACCTTGTCCACGCGGTCCGCCTCGCGGCGTCGTCCCCGAAAAGACGCCAGCCGATCCAGGCGCCGAACCACCGGCCATCGGACGCGAAGAACAGCGCCGCCAGAGACGCGACCACGCACACCCGGGTGATCAGCGTGGCCGAGAGATCGATCGGCGCTACGCAAACAGCCGTGAGCGCGGGCGTGACGACGCCGTTGCACAGCGCCAGCGAGCGCCGCTGCGATCTCGGTCGCCGTGTCCGAACCCGCCACGCGACCGAGGCGACCGCGACCGCGACCACCACGACCGACCACGCCCCGGCAAACGACCGGATGCTCGCAACCGAGAGGACCGCCATGACGACAGCGGCCAGCCCGATGCATAGCGCAGCCAGTGCGCTCGCGTCGGTCTCGGGCGATCGCCCGGCGGTCCCGAACGCCCGGCTGCGCGCCGTGGGCCAGGCGCTGCCGATCCCGATCGCGCCCCCGAGGGTCCACGCCTGCACGTTGCTCATCGGGCCCAGCCAGATCGCCGTCAGGCACACCGGGACGCCCGCGCCGAGGACCATCCCGAACCCCGAAGCGACCGCGCCGGCGGTCAGCGATCGCGCGCGGACACGCCCGGCCCAGCCGGCGCCCAGCGCCATCACCGCGATCCCGAGCAGCAGCGCCGCCGAGTCGACCGAACGGGCGCGCAGACGCCGGGCGGCGGTGACCCGATCGGCCAACCGGATCAGCCGCTGCTCGTCGCGCTCCCGGTGCTCTCGGATCGCGGCCCGGGAGACGCCCGAGGCGCCCAGCGCCGCCAGCTCGCGCTCCGACTCGCGCTGCGCCTCTTGCAAGGCGGCGGATTCCTCGGCCCCGCCGATGTAGATCGAATCAAAGACGCCCGGCGCCGACCCGCCGAGCACCGTGGCGCCCAGCAGGATCCCGGCGATCGCTCCGCCGAGGATCCCCGCCGCCGCCGGACCGCCGATCATCGCGCTACGGCGCAGCAGCCACGCAAAGACGATGGCGGCGGGCGTCAGCGCCGTGAGCACGACGATGACGCCCAGAGCGACCGGCGCGATTTGGTCCGCGGTGAGCATCACCCAAGTGTACCGGCGCGTCCGGCGCCCACGGCGGTTATCGTGACAGCCGTGCCGATCGACACCCAGACTCATTTCGCGCCGACGCTCGCCGCCTGGCTCCACGACATCGACCCGTTCGTCTTCCGCATCACCGGCGAGTTCGGGCCGCGCTGGTACGGGATGGCGTACATCGTCGGTTTCGTGGCGGCGTGGTGGCTGTTCCGCACGCTCGCCAGGCGCGGGCGCACCATGCTCGAACCGGCGCAGGCGTTCGACCTGGTCTTCGTGATCGCGGTGGGCGTGCTGCTGGGGGGGCGGCTCGGGTACATCCTGATCTACCAGCCTTCGCTGCTGACCGATTTCTCCTCCGAGCCGCCCTGGTGGGGTGTTCTTCGGATCAACCAGGGCGGGATGGCAAGTCACGGCGGGATGGTCGGGGTGGTCCTCGCGTGCGCGTGGTTCGCCCGGCGCACGAAGATCCCGACGCTGCACCTGCTCGATCTCATGGCCCTGGCGGCGCCGATCGGGCTCTTCGCCGGGCGGATCGCCAACTTCATCAACGGTGAGCTGCTGGGCCGGATCGTCGCCAACCCGGGCGAGCCGGCGCCCTGGTGGAGCGTGCGGTTCCCGCAGGAGATCCTCACGCGCTACAACTGCGGGCGCACCCCCGAGCAGGAGCTGGCCCTCCAGCGGCTGCTCGAATCGCACGCGCTCGCCACGGACACCGACCTCGGGCCCGCCGCGATGCGCGTGATCGAGGGTGTGCAGCAGGGCGACGCGGGGTTGGCCGGCCAGATCACGCCGCTGCTGAGCGCACGCGTGCCGTCACAACTGATCCAGGCGACGGCCGAGGGGTTGGTGCTCTTTGTCGCGCTGTGGCTGATCTGGTCAAAGCCGAGGAAGCCGGGGGTGATCGGAGCGTGGTTCCTGATCCTCTACGGCGTCCTGCGCGTGGTGACCGAGATCTGGCGCCTGCCCGATGACCACCTGCTGCACCCGCGTCTGCTGGGCCTGAGCCGCGGGCAGTGGCTGAGCGTCGCGATGGTGCTCATCGGCCTCGCGACGCTGCGCATCGTGACCAAACGAGCGATCGAGCCGATCGGCGGCTGGCGACGAAGGCCGCGGTCGTCCGCGTAGCCCATCCTGACATTCATCACGCGGCTCCATCGCCATGCGGCGGTGTATGCGGCGGTGTCGCAGCCAACGTTCGGGTGATCAGGCGGGCGGGTGATCAGGCGGGTGATCAGGCGGTTGATCAGGCGATGGCCTCATTGATCGCGGCCTCGAGATCGTTCTTGTTCGTCAGCCCGACGAACTTCTTGGCGATCTCCCCGTTCTTGAAGAGCAGGACGGTGGGAATCGCGCTGATCCCGTACTTCATGCTGACGTTCCGATTCGAGTCGGTGTCCACCTTGCCGACCTTCGCCTTGCCGTTGAACGAGGAGGCGACCTCGTCGATGGTCGGGGCGAGCATCTTGCACGGCATGCACCACTCGGCCCAGAAGTCCACGAGCACGGGCTGATCGGACTGGAGGACCTCCTGCTCGAAGTTGTCGTCCGTGAACTCAATCACCTGCTCGCTGGCCATGTTGTGGTCTCCTCTTCGGGGGAAGTTGGTGGATGATGCCGGGGGCTTGCTGAGAGTCGCTGACCCGATGGTCGCCCGGCCTGTCCATCAGAGCCGGGTGCAACGCTCCGATGCTAGCCGCTGCGCCGCGGTTACTCCATCGCCATCGAGAGCCGATCAACGGGGGTTCCCGTTTGAACTCCCGAGGGATTTCCCGAGGATCCGGTCTGCGATCCGCAACCCCCGGGCCTGGGCCGACACGTCGTGGACGCGGAACAGCCCCGCGCCTTGCAACCGCTGGGTGACGCTCGCCGCCACGGACTCGGCGACACGCTCTGCCGGGTCCGTGACCCCGGTGACGGCGCCGAGGAAGCTCTTTCGGCTGGCGGCGCCCACAACCGGGAAGCCCAGCGCGACCAACGCACCGGTCGCGGCGATCAGCTCGAAGTTCTGCTCGACGCTCTTGCCGAACCCGAGCCCCGGATCGATCGCGATGGCGCCCGGGTCGATCCCGGCGTCGATCGCCGCCTGCGCTCGCGCTTGCAGAAACCGGCGTACGCCCGTGACAACGCCGTCCGGGTAGGCGGGGGCCTTGGCGTACCGGTCGGACCACGAGTCGTCACACGCCGGGCGCAGGCGGTGCATCAGGATCACCCCGGCGCCCCGGGCCGCGATCAGCGGCAGCATCCCCTCATCGTCGGTCCCCGCCGAGACGTCGTTGACCGCGTCGGCGCCCGCGTCAAGAGCGGCGATTGCGACGGCGGCCCGGGTCGTGTCCACACTGATCGGGCAATCAATCCCGGCGCCGCGGATCGCGGCGATGACCGGCGCGACGCGGTCGATCTGCTGCGCATCGTCAACCGTCTCGGCGCCGGGGCGTGTGGATTCCCCGCCGATATCGAGCATGTCGGCGCCCCGCTCGATCGCCTGTCTCGCCGCGTCCAGCGCCGCTTCGATGGTCGGCAGCCGCCCGCCATCGGAGAAGCTGTCCGGGGTGATGTTCAGGATCGCCAGGATTCGGGCGCGATCGAGCGTCAGCGTCCGGCCGTGCGCCAGGCGCCACGATCCCGGGTTGGTCGTGTTGGCAGGAGGATCGGGCACCAATGCACCCTACGAAAAAACCCGCCGGTGTGAGCCGGTGGGCTGAGGTGGTGCTGTAATTGTGGCTTCGGTCAGAACCCGGGGCCCTCATCGTCGTCGCCTCCGGCGGCGCCTTGCATGCCCTCGAACGAGTGGGCGATCTGCAAAGCGCTCTTGATGGTCTGCGCCGGGATGAAGACACCCGCGACGGCGCCCTCGTTGCGCGACGCGATGCCGAATCCGATGGGGGGGATCTGGTCGGGCAGATCGGGTAGCGGCATGCCCATCATGCCAAGGAACGGCACGACCTGATCGAGGATGGGGCGGACGCCGAAGTAGAACTCCGCGTACCGGCCATCGGGGAGGTTCTCCGTGACGCGGCCGATCGCCTGGTCATCCCCGAGCGAGGAACGCCCCTCGACCGCCGGGGTGAGCATGGTGGAGTTGCGCGAGTAGGACTGGTAGACGCCGCCGTTGGCCTCGACGATGTAGCCCGAGGGCCCGCTGGGCGACCCGAAGATCATCTGCATGGGGTTCATCATCATCGCAGCCGGATCCATGCCGCCGAAGGACATGTTGACCGCGTAGGCGTCGGCGCTCTTGCCGGCGACCTGTGTCTCGTTGGGTGTGTAGGTGGATGTGATGGACATCCCGAGCTGCTCGTTTTCCATCTGGATCCCGGCGTACTTGTCCTTCATCGCCGCCTTGAGCTCGCCGGGGTTGTCGCTGGCGGAGTAGGTGATCATGTTGGCGAAGATCCCGCCCATGAAGCCCGCGGAGTTGGGGTACACCGCGCCGGCGGCGCCGCTCATCTTCTCGTAGAGGTCGGTCATGTTGAACGCGCCCATGCCCATGGCCTGGTTCATCTCCATGAACCCGCTGTTCTGGACCCACGCCATCGAGGCCTTGGCGATCGGCGCGGTGTTGTCCATGGCGAAGGCGAACAGGAAGGGGCCCGCCGGGAGGTTGCGCATCAGCGAGCCGGAGTCGCCCCCGCGCTCGAAGAGCCCGGCGCCCTCGGTCCCGGGCTTGAAGGCGAGCGAGCCGGTCCCGACAACACCCATCGCGCCGAAGCGGACGCCAAAGCCCGCGCTCGAGCCGTCACGGACGAACCCGTCCATGATCTTCTGCATCATCTCCATCTGCTGGTCCACGTTCTGGCCACCGGCGAGCTTGTCGGCGTTGTTCGCGATCTCCTCCTTCATCTGCTCAACCAACGGCGCCATGTCGGCGGGGTTGATCGAGACAAAGAAGTCGCTGGACTCGGCCATCTCGACGCCCGAGTCACCCAGCCGGCCCTCGTAGGCGCCCAGGTTGCCGGCCTTGCCCGTGAAACGTTCGAGCGTTGATCGCTCGGTGCTCATCGCCGCCCAGGCGCCAACCGGCTTGGCGAAGATCGTGTCGTTCTCGACGGTGAACGCCGAGATCCCGCCGCCGCCGCCCTCGGCGGTGTCGAAGGCGCCGATCAGCGCGTCGAAGTTGTTGGTCGGGGCGAGGAAGACGAACTCGCCGTCCTTCTCTTCGGGGTTGAACGAGAGCACGACCAGCGCGGCCGACTCGTTCATGTTCAGGTTCTGCCCGATGCCGAGCTGGTTGAGCGCCTGGCTGGGCGTGACCATCGCCGGCTCCTCGATGACCCCGAGGAACTGGTTGAAGTGCTGATCAAACTTCCCGAGGTTGTCGACGACAATCACCGCGGTGGCGTCGGCGGGGACGTGATCGAGAACCCTGGGCAGGTCCGCCAACGCGGGGCTCGCGGCCAGAGCGCCGAACGCGACGGTCGCCAGGATCGCCCGGCATGGCATGGAGGTGCGTATCGTCATGAGGTGATCCTTATTTGGTGATGGCCTTGATTGGCCGGTTGGGGGTGTAGGCTTGTCCTGATCAGATCCGCTCGGCGTCCACGCCGGGAGCGCACGCAGACCACAGGCAGAGGAAGACAGCGTATTCGTCGGAAGCCGTCGCGGGCAATTCCAGACCCACGGGTGAATTCGGCGATGTTTTCGGTCAACGGCACGGAAAACTCCAGTATGTTCGGGAAATGTTATGAAATCCATCATCGCGCAGCTCGTCGCCGGTGCACCCCTCGCGCGCGAGCAGGCGAGGTCCGCCTTCGAGATCGTCCTCGTGGGTGACGCCGACGATGCCCAGATCGCCGCGCTGCTGGCGTTGATCCAGCGCAACGGGATCTCCGCCGAGGCCCTCATCGGCGCTGCACAGGCGATGCGCCAGCACGCGGCGCGGGTCCCGGCCCGGGATGACCTGGGCCCGATCGTCGACACCTGCGGCACCGGCGGGGCGCAGAAGACGTTCAACATCTCGACGTGCGCCGCCGTGGTCGCGGCAAGCTGCGGTGACCCCTCGACCATCCGCGTCGCCAAGCACGGCAACCGCTCGCGGACCGGGCGCGGGTCGGCGGAGGTCATCGAACAACTGGGCGTCAACATCGACGCCTCACCCGAAACGCAGGCCCGGTGCCTGGACGACGCGGGCATCTGCTTCAGCTTCGCCATCCGCCACCACCCCGCCGCCCGGCACGCCGCCGGCCCCCGGGCCGCGCTCGGGTTCCCGACGATTTTCAACCTGCTCGGCCCGCTGACCAACCCGGCGGGCGCCCGGCGTCAGGTGCTCGGCGTCTTCGATGCGGCGTACGTCGATCTGATGGCCGAGGCGCTGCTGGCGCTGGGCGCCGAGCGCGCGATGGTGCTGCACTCGTTCGACGGGCTCGATGAGCTGACGACCACCGACAGAACACGCATCGCGCATGTCGAGGGCGGCTGCGTGCGCGCCGAGGAGTTCGACCCGGCGCCGCTGGGCCTGCCCAGACCCTCGATTGATGACCTTCGCGCGCGCGATCTCGACGACGCCGTGGCGCTGTTCGCCTCGATCCTCGACGGCGAAAAGGGGCCGGCGCGGGACATGGTCGTGCTCAACGCGGCCGCGACGCTCGTGGTCGCCGGCGTCGCGGCGACAATCGCCGAGGGCGTGACAACGGCGCAGGAGGCGATCGACCGCGGCGCCTCGAAACGGACGCTCGACGCGCTGTGCAGGCAGTCTCACAGCTGATTCCTGCCGAGACCCGTTCAGATCAAAAGCGAATCGAGACCGGTGAGCGCGAGCGGCTCCTTGGTGTAGAACGGCTCGGCCGACTCGGCGCCGATCCGGCTGCCGAAGTAGGTCATGCTCGCCTCGATCCAGTCGACGACGTTCGCGTTGGCCCGGACGAACTGCGTGTCGTACGCGCGGACGGCGTCGAGCTTGGTCCTGGCGAACCCGGTGACATCGACGCAGAACGACGGGTTCGCCACCCAGCGCAGGTGCGTCGCGTAGTAGTAGAAGAACCACTTGGGGAAGATCCGCTCGCCGGGGAGGTCGATCTTCGAGAGCTTCGCGTCGAACCGCGCATCCTCGGCGATGCGCGTCACCGCCAGGTGGTCCGGGTGGGCGTCCTCAAAGAACGGCGCGAAGACGATGTCCGCCTGCCACAACCGGTACACCCCCGCGACGGCGTGCCGGGCCTCGATACTGTGCTCGACGAACCGGTTGGGCAGCCCGAGCAGGCGCCGCTCGACCGGGTTGCCCGGCGCCGACATGACCTCGGCGGCGGCGGCGGCTTCCCGGGCGCGGGTCTCGGGGTCGCCCAGCGGCGTCGGCTCGCCATTGGTCACATCCAGCAGGAGGATCTTGTGCCCTTGCGAGGCGAACCTGGCGATCGTGGCGCCCATCCCGGCCTCTTGATCGTCCGGGTGAGGCCCAACTACAACTATGTTCGCCATGGATCGGTGCTCCGGGGATGCTGAGAAACTGACCGTGGTTGGACGCCGGCGCGACGCCTCGCGTCACACATCATTGGGATTGATCAATGCTTTGATCGATGCTTCAGGATAGTTGATCCACTCCAGGCTCAGCCCGGTGGGGGGGAGCGTCGGCCCGGCCCGCCGTCGGTCGCCCTCGGTCAGCGCCGCGGCGATGTCCTCGGGCCCGAGCCGGCCCCGACCGACCTCGACCAGCGTGCCGGCGACGATGCGGACCATATTGTGCAGGAAGCCGCTCCCGGAGATGTTGATCGACATACCCGCGTCACCCTGGCTCGCGACTTCACAAGCGAAGACCGTGCGCACGGTCGATTCGCGCCCGTGCCCCGCTTTGGCGAAGCCGGCGAAGTCATGCTCGCCAACAAACAACGCCGCGGCGCCGCGCATAGCGTCGAGGTTGAGCTTCTGGTGGACATGATGGACGTACAGACGGTCCCACAGCGGCCGCTCGCGCCCGGTGTGCAGGCGGTAGCGGTACCCCTTGCCGATGCAGTCCCCGATCGGGTTGAAGCCATCCGCCACACGCCGGACCTCGCGCACCAGCACATCATCCGGGAGGCGTGAGTTGATCGCCAGCAGCAGCTTGTCGTCATCCGGCCCGATGTCCGTGCGCTGGCGGACAAAGGTCGCGGCCTGCGCCCTGGCGTGGACGCCCGCGTCGGTCCGGCTGGCGCCGAAGATCGTGACCGGCTGCCCGAGAACCCGAATGACCGCTTCTTGCACGACGTGCTGCACCGTCCGCAGCGACACACGGTCGGGGTCATCGCTGACCGCATCCACCACGCGCGGCAGCTCGCCGCTCTTGGATGCGAGGACGTTTTCGAGGAGTGGCTCCTGTCGTTGCCACCCGTGAAAGGCCGTGCCGTCGTACGCAATTTTCAGTAAATATTGTGTTGAAACAGGCATTTCAGGAGCGCCAGGGGTTCCCCCGGGGTTTAGCGCGAACCGGGGAGGCGAACGATCCGAAGAATCATATGAATCAAGCTTGGCCCGCTCATCCCCAGCGTGCGGCTTCTTTGTTCGATCTTTACCAGCTGAACCCGGGATGACCTTGGATCGAGCCTAGGGCCACGGCGCTGACCCGGGGTTGACCACGCCCCCCGGGTCACGTCGGTGGTCATTTTTCTCCCCGAGTTATCCCCGGTTTCTCAGAGATCTCTCCCCGTATGTTCTCGGAACGGGGAATCTTACCACCTGCCACGGTCGATTCTCGGACGCCGAAGCGGTTGTGCGACATCCGTACGGATCTCTTGAAGAGCGCTCCCCATTCCCCCGATCTGATCGATGAATCGCGTCCCAAGGCCGGCGTTCGGGATTGGTGTGCGCGATTGCTTCGAAGAACCGGCGCGAGCCGGCGGGATCCATGTCCTCAGACTTCGCATCACTGACTGTCCGGCAGAATCGGCGGCGAGAGATCGCCGTCGCTGCGCACGTGGCGGTGTCTCCCGAGCACGAGTCCATCGTTCGGCTGTCACCGGGTGTGGCGACACGCGGGGGCTGGTTTGACACGACGGTGGTCGACGCCTCCGAGGGCGGGCTGGGGTTCGTCAGCGAGCTGTTCGTGCCCCGCGGCTGCCTGGTGCGGGTCGATATCCGCAACCCGCTCAACACCGACGAATCGCTGCTGGTCGCCCGCATGCGCATCAAGCGTGTCCTGATGGTCGATCGCCGACCCGGCTACCTGGTCGGCGGGATCTTCGAAGACGACACGGACGACTTCCCCACCCGGCTGACCGGGTTCCTCTCAATCATCGACGGCGCCGAAGCCGGCTGATCTCGTTCACCCCCGACGAACAGGAAAGACAAGGACTCAACCGTGCTGGAAACCGGCGACTTTCTCATCCGTGAGCTGCTCGACAACGGGATCGTGGATTCCAACGATGTCGAGCGCGCGACGACGCACGCCGCGGAGGCGGGGATGTCCGTTGCGGATTCGCTGATCGAGATCGGCGCCGTCACCTCGCACGCGCTGTCGGTCACCCGGGCGGTGATCGCCGAGCTGCCATATGTTGATCTTGACAACTACGAGCTGGACATGCGCAGCGCCGAGCTGCTCCCGCGGTCCGTCGCCGAGAGCCTGGTCGTGTTCCCGCTGTTCGTGCTCGACGAGGGCGTGACGGTCGGGATGGTGGACCCGATGGATTTCCGCGCCGTCGACCAGCTCCGCCAGCACCTTCGCGCCGACGTCTTCGCCGTCGCGGCCGAGCCCGAGAAGCTGCACCGGCTGATCTCGCGGGCGTACTCGCTCAAAACCTCGGATCAAACGACGGCGGCCGACGAGGGGCCCAAGGACCTGACCACCGGCGAGGAGCCGATCGTCGCCGCGGTCAATGAGATCATGGCCCAGGCGATCGAGCAGAACGCCAGCGATATCCACATCAACCCCGACGATCACGAGCTGCACCTGCGGTTCCGGATCGACGGCGTGCTCCATCCGAGGCAGGGGCCGGCGCTGGCGGCGCACGGGGCCCTGGTCCGGCGGCTGAAGGTCATGGCGGCGCTGGACGTCACCCAGACGCGCCGACCGCAGGACGGGAAGATCAAGTTCGATCACCACGGGCAGGACTACGACATCCGCTTTAGCGTGATCCCGACCGTCAGCGGCGAGAACGTCGTGATGCGGATCCTGCGTCACAACTCGGCGATCTCCTCGTTCGAAGAGCTGGGCATGTCGGCCGACACCGTGGCCGGGTTCAACGAGGCGATCGGCAAGCCCCACGGGATCATCCTTGTCACCGGGCCCACGGGCTCCGGCAAGACGACGACGCTCTACACCGCGCTGGCGAAGCTCAACACGCCCGATCGCAACATCATGACGATCGAGGACCCCGTCGAGATCCGCCTGCCGCTGGTCCGCCAGACACAGGCGAACGCGGAGATCGGGCTGACGTTTGCCGCGGCGCTGCGGTCGATCCTGCGGCAGGACCCGGACGTGGTGCTCGTGGGCGAGATCCGTGACCGCGAGACGGCGCAGATCGCCTTGCAGGCCTCGCTGACGGGGCACCTGGTGCTCTCGACACTGCACACGAACGATTCGGTCGGAGCGATCGCGCGCCTCCGAGACTTCGGCATCCAGCCGTTCGCGATCAACTCGGCGCTGCTTTGTGTCGGCGCCCAGCGGCTCGTGCGGCGCGTCTGCCCGAGCTGCGCCAAGCCCTACACGCCGACCGAAGAGCAGGTGCACGCCTTCGGGATCGATCCGGCGCAGACGAACGGGTTCGTGCTCGGCGAGGGTTGCTCCGAGTGCATGAACTCCGGGTACAAGGGCCGGGTCGGCGTGTACGAGGTCCTCCGCGTGACGCCATCGGTCCAGCGCGTCATTGAGCACGAGGGCACGACCAACGAGATCCGCGACGCCGCGTTCGTCTCCGGGATGCGGCTGATGTGGCAGGACGGGCTGGAAAAAGCGCGCCAGGGACAGACCACCATCGAGGAGCTCGCCAAGGTCCGCGCCGGATTTGATGATGTCGATGAAGACCCCGCGCCCGCGCCGGCGTCCGGGGTCGATCAGACCGCGACCGGGACCACCGACACGGGGAGGATCGCGGCGTGAGCGTGCTGAGCTTCCAATACACCGCGGTCGATCGCGCGGGCAAGCGGCACAAGGGTGTCACGGCCGCCAACGATTCGCAGGACGCGTTCCGGCGCGTCACGGCGCTGGGCATGACGCCGATCAAGATCTCATCGAGCAAGTCCGCGTCCTCGAACAACATCGCGCGGGGCCGGATCTCGCCCGATCAGGTCGGCTCGTTCTGCTATGAGCTCGCCGTGCTGCTGCGTGCGGCGATCCCGATCGCCGACGGCCTGCGCTCGATCGCCGAGCAGGAGCCGAAGAAGGGCATGCGGAACCTCGTCACCGACATGGCGACGAAGATCCAGGCCGGCTCGACCATCACCGACGCGATGGCGCCGCACCGAAAAGTGTTCGGCGACACGTTCGTCGAGACGGTGCGTGCGGCTGAGCGGTCGGGCACGCTGATCGCATCGCTCGAACACCTGGCGGAGATGCTCGAGCAGCAGTCAGAATCGTCGAAGCAGCTCAAGCAGGCGATGGTGTATCCGGCGTTGATCACGATTGCGCTGGGCGGCGCCGCCACGTTCCTGATCGCGGTGATCGTCCCGAAGTTCGCCAGGATGTATGCGGCGCGCGGGATCGAGCTGCCGTTCCTGACCCGGATGCTCCAGGCGGTAGGTGAATCGATGCAGTCGTACTGGTGGGTGTACCTGCCTGGGCTGATCACCGCGGTGTTCCTGGCCCGGGCGCTGTGGCGGAGCCCGCGGGCGGCGCTGCACATCGACCGCGCGCTGGCGCGGATCCCGTACATCAACAAGGCGATCCAGGGCGTCGCGGTGGCGCGGTTCACCAGGATCCTGGGCATCAGCCTCGGGTCGGGGCTGAGCCTGATCGAATCGCTCGAGATGGCGGGCCGATCGACGGGCCGGCCCCTGCTGATCCAGGAGGCGAGCCGGATGTCGATGGGCATCCGAGCGGGCGATCGCCTGGGAGACATGCTCCGCTCGAGCGGCTACATCCCGCCATTTGCGCGGCGGATGCTCACGGCCGGCGAGGAGTCGGCGGAGCTGACCAAGCTCTGCGGCGTCGTCGCCAACCACTACCAGCGCGAGTCGGCGCACCTGATTAAGAACGCGGCGACCGTGATCGAGCCGGTGCTCATCGCGGTCCTGACCGGAGTCATTCTCGTGATCGCCCTGGCGATCTTCCTCCCGATGTGGGACATGATGAGCCTTGTCGGATAACTGGTTTCTTTCCTGCCGGGCGAACCGGCGCGTTTTCTCTGCATGATGGAGTCGCAACAATGAACACAACACACAACGTCCACACCCTGCGCCGCAAGGCGTTCACGCTCATCGAGCTGGTCGCGGTCATGGTCGTCCTGGCGATCCTCGCCGGCGTCGCCATCCCGAAGTACTTCGATTACGCCGACCGCGCCAAGACCTCGGCCACCGAGGGCACGCTCGGTGGCGTCCGCACCGGCGCCGCGAGCTTCCTCTCGGACTCGGCGATCTCCGGGACCGCGGCGTACCCGACGCACACGCAGTTGACCACCGTCGGGACCGTGATGCAGCAGGCGATCCCCGAGAACCCCTACAACGGCATCGCCGCCGTCGCGAACATCACCGTCCTCGCCAGCGCCACCAACCGCGTGGTCGCCAATGACACGACCTACGGCTGGAACTACTACGTGGACAACACCGCGACCCCGCCGGTCGCGTACTTCTGGGCGAACAGCTCCGACGCCACCACGAAGACCGACGCCGCGGGGAACCCGATTACGGCCAACAACCTCTGAGAAGCTTATTCCTGAGGGTGACACCCACATGCAACAGTGTTCGCGCACAACGACAGGCCATCGGCGCCGGGGATTCTCACTCATCGAGCTGGTTGCGGTGATCGTGATCCTCAGCGCCCTGGCCGTCAGTGCGGCCCCGGCGATCCGCTCCTTGGGTTCGGCGCGCGAGGGCTCACTGGCCAGGCATCTTGAACGCTTTATCGGGCTCGCCCGCGCCCACGCCACGGCGACAGGGGAGCCGACGGGGTTGGTCTACGACAGCGGCGCCGGGGCGTTCAGGCTCCGGCGCATCGCCTCCGACGGGGCCGCGCCGACGGCGGTCCCGGGCCCGCTCGGCGCGGTGTACGCCGACTTGTCGCTGTCGGTCGAGTACCCGGGCGTCACGGTCACCGCGTTCACCACCGGCGACGGCGATGCGGCGCACAGCGCGATCTGGTTCTCCTTTGACGGGACGCCCGAGATCCGCGACGCGGCCGGGGTGTACCTCTCGAACTTCACACAGGACGCCGTGATCACGACGACCGGCGCCCACACGGTCACGGTGCGGATGTCCAGCGGGGCGATCGGATGAGCCGCCGGCGTGCGTTTACACTTGTCGAATCGCTGGCGGTCGTCGTTGTGTTATCGGTGGCGATCCCGCCGGCGGTGTCGATGATGGTCGACTCCGCGGCGGCGCAGGTGGGCTCGGTCATGCAGACCCGTGCGACCTGGTTCGCGACGGCCATCCTCGAGAACGTCATCGCCGACGCCAACTCGGACGACGCCAACCTCGGCTTTGCGGCGCTGGCAGACTCCAACGCGTACCTGACAACGCCAACCACCGGGCTCAACGACCGGATGAGCGCGACGACGACGTTCTACGCGGGCCTCGGGTTCTCGCATGTCGTTTTCATCGGCGCCCTCTCGGACGCCACCGGGACGGTGACGGGAGATGTGAATCAGGACGTGTTCCGCACGATTGCGGTCTTGGTGACGTGGACCACGCTCGAGGGCGACAGCCGGACGCTCACGATCAGCAGCGTCGTGACGGACCTCTGACCATGCGCCTGCCGACCAACCAACGCCGCGCCTTCACGCTGATCGAGCTGATCGCCTCGATGGTGATCATCGGCGTCATCGCTTCGGTGGCCGCGCCGCTGATCGGGACCGCTTCGGATTCGTATGTGACGGCGTCGGACAACCGGAGCAACACCGAGCGGGTCGCGTTCGCGATGGACCGGGCCGTTCGGATGCTGCGATCGGCCCCGCCAACGGCGTCCGGGTCGGGTCTGCCCGACATCGTCGTCGCCACGACAGACGATGTCGAGTTCGCCGACGGGTCCGAGCTGGAGCTGATCGGTTCGACGCTCTGGCTGACGCCCGCCGGCGGCGCCGCCTCGGCGCTTTGCGCCGGCGTCACGGTGTTTGCGCTGACGTACCTGCACGAAGACGGCGTGACCGACACCATCGCCACGCCAACGAGCACGCAGCGCATCGGGATCAGGATCGTCGCCAACGGGCAGGAGCTCCGCTCGGTCGCGTTCCTGCGCATCGCAACGGGGTCGCCGGCGCCATGAATCACCGCACACCGAATCAACAAGCCGGTCCACCGCCCCCCAGCCGCCGGGCCGTCGCGATGATCATCGCCGTGCTGCTGCTTGGGGTGACGAACCTGATCGTGACCGGCATGATCGCGGCGTCGGGAGATGACGCGTACATCGGCAAGCTCCGGCTCGATTCGATCCGGAGCGAATACGCCGCAGAGTCTGCCGTCACCGCGGCGCTCAAGCAGGTGCAGGTGGACGCCGCGGCTCCGCTGACAGGGACGCTGGCGTACCCAGGCGGCGCGACGGCGACGATCATCGACCCGTTCGACGCCTCCCCGTTGGCCCCGGGCGTCCTGATCGTCGAGGGCGCCTCCGGGCAGGCCAGGCGGCGCGTGTCGGTGACCATCGAGTGAACGACGGGCGAGATCGGCGATGTCCGCCCGACTGCCGGCGTCCGAGAACCCGTGATGCGAACGAACCAACCTCAAGACGTGGGGGGTTCGTGACGACGATAGCAATCGGGCGTTCAAGCTCGATCGACCGGATACACCCAGAAATGAGCCGCCACAACCAGTGGGACCCAAGAAGAGAATCATCGTCGAGTTGACGCCCGCCGCGATCGACGGCGCCGTGATCAGTTGCGGACGGGTTGTGCGCTCCGCGCATCTCGACATCGAGCCGACGGATTGGCGACAGGCCTGGGAGGAGGGCCTGTCGCCATTCGACGGGAAGCTGTCCGAACTGATCGAGGCGCTCGACGCCCCGGGCGCCAGGGTCGATGTCGCGTACCAGTCGCCGACCTCGTTCGCCGAGGTGATCGTTGTCCCCGTGACCGGGTCGGCCGTGGTCGGCGCCGCGACGCTGGCGCTGGCTGATCATGTCGGGTTCGACCTGGGGACCAACCCGTACGACGCCTGTCCGATCTCGACGACGACGATCAACGGCGCCAAGGCGACGTACACACTGGTCATCGCGGATGAATCGCGGGCTTCCGAGACACTCTTCGCCTGGCTCGGGCGCGCCGGGCTTCACCCCGCCAGCGCCTGCCCCGCCAGCGCCCTGACGCTCTGCGACGCGGTCGAAGAGGCCCGCCGCGAGCGCCATGAATCGATCTCGGCTCGGCTCTTTGTCGATCGACACTGTGCGCTGCTGACGGTCGCCTCGGGCGGCTCGGTCCGGCAGGTCCGGCGCATCGAGATCGGGTTCGAAGACTTCGTCACGGCGATCACCAGACCGATCCTCCGGCGTGACGCATCGGCTGAGCCCGTTTCGCTGACACCGTCGCGGGCCAGAGAGATCCTTTGCGACTCGGGGATCCCCGGGTTCAAGACAACCATCGACGAAACACTGGGGCTGACGGGCAAGGACGTCCTCCCGCTGATCCAGCCCGCCCTCCAGCGCCTGGCCATCGAGATCAAGCAATCGCTCCGGTTCGAGCTCAGCGAGGACGAGCGCGCATCGATCAAGCTGACCCTGACAGGTCCGTTCGGCGCCATGCCCGGTCTCGGCTCTGCGATCTGTGATCAGATCGAGATCGTCGAGGGCGGTTCGCGCGCCGGGAAGTTCGGCCGCGCCAGTGTCCGGGAGCCGTTCATGGGCGAGCCGGCGCGCGCCAAGAGGCTCGCGTGCCTGACCTCGGCGCACTCGCTCGTTTCGGAGCAGATCAAGTCGGAGCAACGCGTCGAGTCATTCCGGGTCGGCCTCCGCGCCGGGGTGGCTCTGGCGGTGATCGCGTTGGTGGCCTCGGCGTTCTTCATGAACGCGCAGATCCGGGGTCAGCGCGACGCATCGAAGAACCTCGGCGCCGCGATGGGCGTGGTTGATCAGATCATCGGCATCAACGAGCAGATCCAGGCCCGCAGCGACACCCTCGCCGCGACGAGGCAGCGCATGGACGTGGCGATCGGGCTGACGACGCACTGGTCCGATGTCCTCGCGGCTCTGCCCGGGCTGGTCCCGGACTCGGTCGTGCTTGCTGATATCGAAGGGACCGAACGGAGCGAGCGGATGCCCCCGAGGCTCGAGCTGACGGGGATCGCGAGGAACCACGACGAGCAGACCTGCCAGTCGGCGCTGAACGAGTTCATCGAGTCGCTCAACGCGTGCCCGCTCGTGACGAGCGTCGACCTCGGCGTGACCAACCGGCTCAGCGCTGACGAGACAACCGAAGCCATCCGGTTCTCGGTCATCGTCAACCTGGTCCCGACGCCGAGGCTGGCGATCGCTGAACCCGACGGGGGACCAACGCCGTGAAGCAGGAACAGACGAAAAAGCTCCTCCCCGAGCTGGTCATCACCGCGGCGGTCCTCTACGGCCTGTGGACACTGATGCTCACGCCGATGCGGGAAAACCTCAGCCAGGCGCAGGCGGCGCACGCCAACGTGATCGAGCACACGCGCATCGCCGGCGACCCGGACCTGTCAACGCCCCGGCTCCAGATGGTGATGGACCAGCTCGACGGCGCGATCAGCGACATCGAGCAGCGCAGCGCCGAGGCGAGCGACCAGACCGCCCTCCAGGCCCGCCTGATGGAGATCGGGACCGAGGTGGGGATCCGGATCGACCGGGTCAGCCCCGCCCTGACGAGGTCGATGAAGAACGGGCAGTTCGATGATCACATGATCTCGTTCGAGATCGATTGCTCGGGGCTGTACCGCGACATCGCCGCCTTTGCCGCTGAGATCGAGGAAAATACCGGATTGACGCGGATCGATCGGATCTCGCTTCGTCCCGACAGCGCCGCCGACGGCGCCGCCATCCGCGCCAAGCTGCGCACGATGCACTTCTCGTTCGACACGTCGCCGCCGCCGAGCGAGGAAACCGTCGACACGGGTGGGGGACAGAACTGATGAGCCAGCACGATCTCACCAGGCCGAGGAATGTGGGTATTGGCGCCATGGCGGCCCCGCTGCTGATCATCGGGGCGCTGGCGCTGCTCAACGGCGCCTCGGAGCCGAGGTCCTCGGCAGCCGACGTGCAGGCGCCGCCGGACCCGGAGCTGCTCATCCACGCCTCGATGGGGACACTCACCGAAGCGCAGCGTGCGGCGCTCAGTTACCGCGAGCAGATCCCGCCGCTGGCCGAGACCGACAGCCCGTTCCCACGAACGGAGGAGCTCGGATCCCAGTTTTCGGACGACCCGGATCTCGCCGTGCCCGGGTCCGACCTTGTGGTCCCCGATGCCCCGACCTTCACTGTCTCGGTGATCATGACGAGCAAGGCCGGCCACATCGCGTTGATCAACGGCAAGGCTCACCGTGAGGGTGACAAGCTCGAAGGCGGCTGGGCGATCAGGTCGATCGACGCCGACGCGAAAGAGGTCGTCCTGGAGGACGGCGATGGCAGAACGGTCACGCTTGGCCTCAAGAGGCCGCAGGCGATGCAGGTCCCGGCGCCCTGACCCGAGTGACAAGCACGCCGACACCGCGCATGAGCGGGGTTGGAGTCGCCTTGATGCGGGTGATCATCGTTCCCGACGATGCTCCGAACGCGCAGACCCTGTCCAATAAATAGATCTTCTCTTGTTCGATCGGCTCCGAATGGCCGATAACACCCGGTGTGCACGGTGTTGCTGTGCGCCATTTGTGTCATGTTTTTCCGGACCCACCTCCCGAGTTGAATCGCGCCATGATTTCTTCCCGCTTCAAGCCGCATTCCCGAGATCAAACCTTGACACGTCACGCCCATCCGGTACGGTCATCATGGCGTCTATCGATTGCAAATCGTTTGATGTCATCACGTTATGGGAACTCCCGAGCTTCCGGCCCGCACAGCCGACCATCGGGATCGAGTCACCGTCGCAAGAGGCAGATCATCACCGTGATCAACGGCTGCGCGCCATCCATGTTGCTGCTCATCCTGGGTCTCGGCGTCGCCGACACGCAGGCGCAGTCGCCGCGCCAGGCCGTCAATGCGACCGCGATCGCGCTGGCATCGGTCTCGATCGGCGATACCCAGACCACCGGCTCGCTGGTGACCGGCGTCCGCGTGGACGGGCTCGAGGCGTGGGGCGTCGACGCCTCGGACCCGATGTCGATCCGCGTCCGCTACACGCAGACCCCCGAGGGCGTCTTCACCGCCGCCGAGGATCGTGACGCCGCCGTCCCGGTCCGCACGCTCGGCGAGCTGCTCAGCGCCAGCGCCGACGAGCAGGGCGTCGTCCAGGGGATCCTCCTGGACGGGTCCGCCATCGACGAGATCACCGCCGGTGTCCGGGGCTGGATGCTCCGCACACTGGGCAAAGACTACGGCGAGCAGCGCACACCCACGGCCGAACTCAACGGCGCCACGCTGGTCATCAGCGTTGATGCGCCCGGTCCCGGCGTCGGCGAGGACGGGCCTTTCGAGGTGACCACAGTCCGCATCGAGGGCCTGAGCCAACTGGGCATGGCCGACAGCGCGCTGCTGGACTCAACGCTGGACCTCACACCGGTTCCCGGGGGCATGATCTCCGCGCGGGCTGGCCTGGAGATTGAATCAATCCCCCTGGGCGAGATGGGCTCGGGCGCTGAGCCGGCGAAGCTCTACGGTTCGGCGCTGCGGCAGGCGGGCGCCACCATCGTCCGCGCCTACAACTCCAACGGTCTGCGCGGCGTGCGCGTCGCCGGCCGGATCGACGGGAAGACGCTCGTGCTGACCGTCACCGAGGGCGTCGTGGGCGAGGTCCGCACGCTGGGGTTCGAGGACGCCGAGACGGTCGAGATCGCCACACGTCTGGGCGAGCGCCTCCGGGCCCGCTCTCCGGTGCAGCCGGGGCAGCTCGTCAACATCGAAGCGATCGACGAGTTCGTCTACCGCCTCAACCGCCACCCCGGTCGCCGGGTCGACGTGGCGCTGGCCCCGGGCGAGCAGACCGACCGCCTGGTGCTGGACTACCTCGTGGCGCAGAACGAGCCGCTGTTCGTCTTCGCGCAGCTCTCGAACACGGGCACCAGCTCGACCAGCGACTGGCGCGAGCGTTTCGGGCTCGTGCACTACAACCTGACGGGCAACGACGACATCTTCACCGCGGACTACACCACGTCGGAGTTCCAGGACTACCACGCGGTGACCGTCAGCTACGACCGGCCCTTCGACGTCGATGCGCCGGACGGCGACCTCCGCTGGAGGGCCTTCGGTCAGTTCGTCCGGTACAACTCGAGCGATGTCGGCTTCGCCGGTCGCGATTTCACCGGCAACACCTTCAGCGCCGGCGCCGAGCTGGTGTGGAACACCTGGCAGGACCGGTCCAAGTTCATCGATCTCGTCGGCGGCATGCGGTACATGTACACCGATGTTGATGATGATTTCTTTGTGACGTCCTCGTCGTCGCCCTTCCTCCTGCCGTACGTCGGCGTCCGCTACGAGGAGCGGACCGACCAGGTCAACTCCAACGCGGCGCTGACGATCGAAACAAGCATCGGGTCGGTCGTGGACGACACCGATCTCGACGGGCTCGGCCGGTCGCAGGTTGATGATGATTTCACCATCGCGCGGTTCGAGGCCAGCCACTCGTTCTTCCTTGAGCCGTTGCTGAACAAGAACTTCGGCGCCGACGGGTCGACGCTCGCGCACGAGCTGTTCTTCTCAATCCGCGGACAGACGACCTTCGACTCGCGCGTCCCGCCGAACTTCGTGAGCGTCGCCGGCGGGTTCTACTCCGTCCGGGGCTACCCGGAGTCCTTCGTGATCGGCGACCACGGGTTCGTCGCCACCGCCGAGTACCGCTACCACATCCCGCGTGGCCTGGCCCCGGGCCCGGTCGGGGCCCTGGGCGATCAGCCCTTCCGCTGGCGCCCGCACCAGACGCTCGGGCGCCCGGACTGGGACCTCATCTTCCGGGCCTTCATCGATGCGGGCAGGACCGTCAATGAGAAGCGCCTGCCATTCGAGCGCAACGAAACTCTCGTTGGCGCCGGCATCGGCGGCGAGCTCGCCATCAGACGAAACATCTCGTTCCGGGTCGACCTCGGGTTTGTGCTCAACGAGGCGAGGAACGACGTGTCGCGCGAGGAGGTCGACGACAGCAGGGTCCACATGCAGCTCACCCTTCTTTACTAGAGGAACACCCGCCGGCGGTCGCCGGCATTCGGATACAGACTGATTCAGAGTACGTTCGCAACCGCAGATTGATCAGGGTTTGACCGAGCGTCCCAAATGCACAGGGGCCGACCGAGAACCGATCGGAGGAGAAGTGATGACAACATCGAAGACAACGACAATGAGTGTGCGCACCGCCAGCCTCGCGGCGATCGTGATCGCGTCCGTGGCGCTCCAGGCCCACGCCGACCGCAGGCGGGGCGGCGTCGGCTCCGGTGCCCAGACGATCCCGGGCGTCCAGGTGAAGAATATCGGGCGGGGCACGGCGCTCTTTGACGCCGCCGGCAACGTGCTGAACGTCACCGTCTCCGACAAGTCGATCATCAACTACGACAGCTTCAACCTCGCCGAGGGCGCGACGATCAACTTCATCCAGCCCGGCGCCAGGAGCCGCCTGCTCAACCGGATCGATTCCGCGACCCCGTCGTTCATCGACGGGACGATCAACGCCAACGGGAACGTGTACCTCGTCAACCCGTCGGGCGTGCTCTTCGGCCGCACCTCGGTCGTCAACGCCGCCGGGTTCGTCGCGGCCGCGGGCCGGATTTCCGACAGCGACTTCCGCCGGGGCAGGGACCGCTTCACGAACGTCACCGCCGGCGTCGCCAACCTCGGGCAGATCAACACCACCGACATGGCGCAGCTCGTGGGCCAGAACGTCACGAACTACGGCTCGATCGTCTCCACCGAGGGCGTGGTCACCATGTCCGCCGGTGAGAACGTCTACCTGGCCGAGCGCGGCGATCAGATCATGGTCCGCGTCCAGAACCCCGGGGCGGCCTCGATCGACGGCGTCACCGGGCGGTCGACCGCCGACGCGACCATCGTCAACAACGGAACAATCAGCGGCGACTCGGTCATCTTCACCACCGGCGACATCTACTCCGTGGCGATGGTCGACCGTGGCGGCGCCACGGTCAACGGATCGCAGATCACCATTGGCGGCGACGTCGGCACCCGGACCGGCGACATCACCATCGCCGCACGCGACGTGAACATCACCGCGTCGGCCGGCTTGTTCAACAAGCGGGACACCGCCGAGATCACCCCCGGACTGATCACCGAGGCCCTCGCCAACGGCTCGGAGGTCACGCTCGCGGCGACGGGTGTTGACGCGGGCAACGGCTCGATCGACTTCTCCACCGCCCTCGACTACGGCGGCATCGACTCGGGCACGCTGAACCTGGTCGCCAACAACGATGTCAGCGTCAACGGCGCCATCGCCGGGGGCGCGAGCGATTCGCTGAACCTCTCGCTCAACGCCGACGCCGACGCCAACGCCACCGGCAAGGTCTACGTCAACGCGCCGATCAACCTCGGCTCGGGCGACATCAGCATCACCGGCGCCCACGTGGACATCGCCGGCGACATCACCACCACCGGGACCGTCAGGATCACGCCCTCTGTCAGCGACACCGACATCGGCCTCGGCGACGGCGGGGGCTCGTTCAACCTCAGGCAGCCGGAGCTCGATCACATCACCGACGGCGCCAGCGCGATCATCATCGGCGGCGCCAACAGCAGCGGCGTCGTCACCGTCGACAACGCCACCTTCAGCGATCCGGTCATCATCAACACGCCGGGTAAGGGCGGCAAGGTCCATGTCAACGGCGCCCTCACCGGCGTCGACGACGCCTCGATCACCATCAACGGCTCCGGGCACACCACCTTCCTCGGCGCGGACATGACCACCGAGGGCATGCCGATCGTCATCAACGACAGCGTCATCATCAACAACGGTGTCGGGCACGTCTCGATCGCCACGACCGACAACGGGAACCCCGGCGCCGATATCACCGTGACCGGAACGATCAACAACGGCGGCCCCGACCCGACGCCCGACTCGCTGACGATCGACGCGGGCGCCGCCAACGTCGATCTCCAGGATTCGGTCGGCGACACCAGCCGCGTCTTCAACCTCACGGTTACCGGCGGGCTGATCAACGTCATGAACGTGGCCACGGCCCAGTCGCAGGTCTACAACGGCGACCTGGTGATCAACGGCGTCTCGCTCTCGGTCACCGACATCGACGGCGCCCTGATATTCATCGACGGCGACACGATCCTCGCCAACAACGTCGTCGTCGACGCGCTCCACGACGCGAGGTTCATGGGGACCGTCGACAGCGCACCCGGCGAAACCAACGACCTGACGGTCAACGCCTACCGGACGCTCTTCGACGGGCGTGTCGGCGGGAACAGCCCGCTCGGGAGGCTCGCCACCGACGCCAAGCACTCGTTCTACGACGCCAACGCCGACGGCGTGCTCAACGAACGTGACCGCCTCATTGTGCTCGACAAGTTCCTGACCAACGATCCCGACGCCGACTTGAACAACGACGGCATCGTTGACACCGGCGACTACGGGCTCACCGTCGGGCAGCGCCAGGTCACCATGCTCAACGGCGACGTCGACGCCGAGACGATCGTCTTCGGCGATCCCGTCGAGCTCTTTGCGAGCAACATCACCGTCACCGCCACGAACTCCGTCGACTTCCAGGACACCGTCAACAGCGAGGTCTTCGAGAACAACGGGCTCGACGTCATCGCCCCCGACACCCGCTTCGGCGGGATCGTCGGCAAGGCCGAGACCCTCACCCACCTCGACACCGACGCCCAGCCCGGCTCGACCAGCATCGACACCACGGACATCTACGTCCTCGGTGGCGGCGCCACGTTCGGCGAGGACGTCACCATCGACACCACGACGACCGTCCACGGGCTCGATGCCGCCGATGTCCTCTTCCAGCAACGCGTCAACGGGCCCGCGGGACTCACCGTTGAGACCGCCGGCGTCACCAACTTCGCTGGCGCCGTCGGTGACGACGCCGCACTCGCCCACATCGTCACCGACGCGCCCGGGCTGACACGCATCAACGGGCCCGTCGCCAACACCACCGGCGACCAGACTTACAACGACCAGGTCCGCATCGACGGCGACACCGAGATGACCGCCGCCAACGCGACGTTCGGCTCGACCGTCGATTCCCAGGCCGGCGAGAACAACGACCTGACCGTCAACGCCGACGGCACGAGTTTCGCCACGAACGTCGGCTCGAACCAGGCCCTCGGCTCGCTCATCACCGACGGGCAGGGCACGACGACCCTCGGCGGCGACGTCACCAGCAACGGCGACCGCGTCCAGTTCGGCGATGACCTCGTCCTCGCCAACGACGTCGACATCACCAACACCGGCGCCGGTAGTGTCTTCTTCCACAAGACCGTCAACTCCGACAACCCCGGGACGCCCCGCGACCTGACCATCGTCGTGGACAACACCGCCTTGGGCAACGACATCCCGACCATTAACTTCGGCGGCTCGGTCGGCGTCACCAACGCCCTCGGGGATCTCATCCTCGGCGGCGGACGCTCCGACGTCCCCGTCGTCGCGACGATCATCGCCCGCGAGCGCGGCGCCAACGGGCAGCCCACCGGCAACCCGCTCTTCGCCATGACCTTCCGCACCACCGGTGACTTCAACATGGGCGCCAACGAGAAGCTCACCACCGTCGGCTCGCTCAATATCGACGCCGGCGGCTCGGCCGTTCTCGGCGACCTGTCCGTTCGCAATAACCTGACGGTTCAGGCCCCGACGATCATGATCCACACCCGCCAGCCCGGCGACGTGCTCGTGCCCGATGGCGACCTCATGGCCGATGATGGCCTCGAGATCATCGCCGGCGGCATGATCGACTTCGCCGTCTCGCCCACGTTCCTGGGCGCCGGCAACCCGGATCCGATCTTCTCGACCCCGGGCTCGAGCTTCTCGAACAGCCTCAACGGGTTCGACCAGGTCCAGTTCGCCTCGGCCATCACCAACCTCAACCTGTTCCTCGACCAGCCGGGCGTTGACATCGTCCTCGATCTCTCGGTCGTGGCGCCGATGATGCCGCCCAACGACACCAACGAGACATCGAGGCAGGACCCGAATCTTCGCCCGTTCGATGACTTCGTCAACCCGCTGCACCCGGACTCGGCCACGCTCAACGCCGCCGGTCTCCCCGCAACGAACCCCGCCCTGACGCAGATGCTCGCTCGCACGCTCGGCACGACGCTCTTCAACGACTTCAGCGCTTCGAGCCCGACCAGCGCCGGCGCCTACAGCGGCCGGATCAACACCTACCGACTGGCCTGGAGCTCCGCGTCGGAGCTGATCGCCGCCTACACCGCGATCGCCGGCGTCAACAACGAGAACCTCGCCGAGACCCGCACCGTGCTGGGCGACGCCTACGCCGGGATCGCCAGCAAGCCCGGACACGAGATCGAATCGACCCTCGTCCCCGGGTGCCTGTCCTACCTCCGCACCGGCGAAGAGCCCGAATCGATGTCCGACCTCCGCACGCTCGCGGTCATCCTCAGCGCCATCGACGAGATGGGCATGACCAACTTCGAGCGGGCCGTCGTCCGCTCGAACATCCTCGGCCGCTGCCGCCCCGAGGGCGTCTCGGCAGACCGGTTCGAGGCGCTCGTCGAGGGCTACCGCGGCGCCATCAACGAGGCCGAGAAGACGCTCGAAGCGGAGCGCAACAACCCCGCGGCCACTGGCGCGGAGTAAGCCCCGCAATGAAACAAGGCGACCCGCAGAGCGGATCACCTTCGAAAATCCCGGTTGATTGAACGCAGCCCCGATCGACGCCACGTCGGTCGGGGTTGTTTTTCGTTCGGCGTTCAGTCGAGGTCGGCGTCCTCGAGGACGGACGCGATGGCGGTGATGTCGCCGGTCACCAGCAGCATCCCGAGCGAATCACCCGCGATGAACTCGGGCCGACCGTCGGCGGCCAGGGCGAAGATCATCGGGCTCTCCCCGCCCGAGCCGGAATCCAGCAGCCACAGCCCGACCGAATCGCCGGTCATCCGCCAATCGCCGCCCATCGCGAGCGAGGAGTTGAAATCGGTGAACCGGATTTCCGAGTCCGCCAGGGCCAACGGGGCGGTTTTCGCCGTCGCGCAGCCGCTCAGCGCGGTGACTCCGACAGCGCCGACGAGGGTCGCAAGACAACAAAACGAATGCGTGGTCATAGAAGAAACTCCCCGATGGTGAAGCCGATCCGATCCTTCTCCGTATCGGCCGGCCCTGCGGGGCGCTGAAGCCCCCGGAAGAATCCATTTTCATACCACGCCCGGCGTCCGATAACACGCCTTTTCTCAGATTTTCAGCGACACGTGAGCCCCGGATTCAGCTTGATTCGGGGGCGAAAATCTGGTCTTGTAGGACCGGAAACACTGGCTCTCTCCCGCGTTCTTTCTCGCATACATTGGCGTCAACCCGCATTCCCCGGCCGTCATCCGCTCACCGGCGACCGGGCCCCGGGGGGGATCCGCGATCTTGTGTGTCCGGTCGTCCTCCCAAGATGACTTGATCTGTGCGTCAACCGAGTTCTCACCACCACGTTTTTTCACTACAATAGAAGGCCCTGACATCATGCAAAGCCCGCTCGCATTCACCGTGCTGACAACGACCGTCGCGGTCGCCGGCATCACCGCAGTCGCGACAACTCCCGAATCAACCCCATCCGAACCGACCGCTCAGGTCGCTTCGATTCCCACCAACGACGAGTGCGTCGAGGGCGACTACGTCAGCGCGCTCTTCGCCCCGGGAACCGATCCCGAGGTCGTCGAGAGGGTCTCCCAGGCGATCCAGAACGTGGACCATGCACGCTTCGAGCTCACCGGACGTTGGCCCGGATCCTCCGGTCAGCCCGTCAACCTGACCTACAGCTTCCCCTCCGACGGGCTGAACGTCCCAAGCGGCGTCGGCGAGGGCTCCGGGCCCAACTCCATCAACGCCATGTTCGTCTCCCGTTTCGGCTCGGTCGCCGCGGGCAAGGCAAAGATCGCTCAGGCCTTCGCCCAGTGGGCCCAGTTCACCGGCAACACCTACACCGAGGTCTCCGACGACGACGCGCCTATGTTCAACTCGCCCGGTCCGCTCAACGGCGGCTCCGGACGAGGCGATCTCCGAATCGTCGCCAAAGCGATCGACGGCGGCAGCGGCATTCTCGCGTACAACTTCTTTCCCGGCTCCAGCGGCGGCGACATGGTCCTCGACGCGGCCGAGAACTGGGGCAGCAGCGCCAACGATTTCCGATTCTTCCGCAACACCGTCACCCACGAGCACGGGCATGGTCAGGGACTTTTGCATGTGTGCCCGGTCTCGGGGACCATACTCATGGAGCCGTTCCTGAATACCGGCTTCGACGGCCCGCAGCACGATGATATCCGCGCGACCACGAGCCACTACGGCGATCGCTTTGAGCCCAACAACAACCCCGCCAGCGCGACCTTCCTCGGTTTCTACGCCGCCGACGGCGGCGCCTCCGAAGGCACGCTCGCGCTCCACAACGGCGGCGACAACGACTACTTCTCGATCGACGTCGACGGGCCCAGCCACATCGATTTCTCCGTCACCCCGATCGGCTTTACCTACCAGTCCGGCCCGCAGACGCAGGCCTGCAACTCCGGGGACACGATCAACTCCCTGACCCTGATCGACCCGTCGATCACCGTCTACGACACCGACGGCGTGACCGTGCTCGCCTCCAGCGATACGTCGGGCCCGGGCGTGACCGAGTCGCTGACCAACGCCGCCCTGCCCGCCGCGGGGACCTACTTCGTCAAGGTCGTCGGGCCTCCCTTCTCACTCACCGATCAGCTCTACGACCTCACGCTCGGCGTCACCATCGACCCCGTTGTCGGCTGCCTCGCGGACCTCAACGGCGACATGATCGTCGACACCGCCGACCTGGGCATCCTGATCGCCGCCTTCGGCGGGGCCGGCCCCATCGGTGATCTCAACAACGATTCCACGGTGGACACCGCCGACCTGGGCATCCTCATCGGCGTCTTCGGGACCTGCACCGCGCCCTGAGCGATCAACCTACACCACCCAACAGACAACGCCCGGATCCGCGAGGACCCGGGCGTTGTTGTTTCATTGACAAGCGATCGGGCCAAGCTTAACGGTCGATCGGTGTCGGCTCCGGTCGTTTCAGGCATTCCGGCTGCTCACTGAACGGGGGCGCCGGGACTGTGTACCCGCGGAGGACCACCGGCATGTTCGTCGCCCGGCCGTTCTTGTCCGTCGGGACCTGCTCAAGGGCGATGAGCGTGTCGTCGCCGCGGACCGTGCAGCCAAAGCTCGTGTACTTGCCGTCGAGGAACTGCGTGCCCTCGCGGCTCAGGCACAGGAACATCTGTGAGCCGTTGGTGTCGGGAGACGCCGTTCTGGCCATGGAGACCACGCCAAAGTCGTGCGGCAGGTCCGAGGGCTCGAGGTCGATCATGGCGCCCGGCCCGCCGTTGCCCATCCCCGTCGGGTCGCCGAACTGCACGACGAACGGGTGCCCGTTGCCGGCGTTGGCGACGATCCGGTGCACCTTGATGTCGGTGTAGAATCCGCCCTCGACCAGGTCGAGGATGTGCTTGCACGTGTTCGGGGCCTTGTCCGGTCGCAGCGCCAGCTCGACCTCTCCCAGGGTGGTCTCGAACACGATGTGCCGATCGGTGTACGCGCGGATCCCCGAGTACGCACGGTTCGAGTCCGGGCTGAACATCACCCCCGATCCGTTGTCGGTCGCGGTCCGGGTCGCGGTCCGTGGCGAGAGCATCGGGATCAGCACCACCGGGGAGCCGACTTCGACACCGCCGACAACGAGCTGTGCGTAGTAAGTCTGCGGGTCCGGGGACGTCCACAGCACCGGGAAGAGGCTCGCCAGATCGATGCCCCCTCGCCCGGCGGCCACCTTGCTGACCGTCTGCTTGCTCTCGGGCTCGTACAACGCGATCTCGACCTCGCCCCCGGCGTTCGAAGGCGTGGTCACCGTCATCGGGATCGAGCGGTTGATCCCGTAATACTCTCGGTTGGGCGTCAGCTGCGCCTGTGCGGCGGACGAACCCAGGCAGATCCCGACACCGGCGGCCAACGCCAGGCAAGCATTCTTCATGATCACGATTCCTATTGATTGTGGATCGGCGCCAATCCCGTCTCGACACGGCGGGCAGGCCAGTCCATTTCCTTACTCTGATACAAGCTAACCACCATCCGGGTTCGGGGTGGGATGCAGACAAAGCGCCGACCGCAGGAAACTGTCAAAAATATCATTCGCAGGTCAGGAATCCGATGCGGATTCGAGACAACGCCGGGTCAGCGGTTGCCCTTCAACGCCCCGCCGAGCCGGTCGGGCGTCGGGGTGTTGTCGCGGGAGCCGGGCGAATCGAACTGCCCGGGCGCCGGCCCGCCGTCGTCGAGCATCTGCCACACCACCGCGGCGCCGTACTCGCCACCGAAGACGCCGTCGTCGGTATCGGGCAGCAATGAAAGCAGGTACCCGTGGTCGTCGTTGTACCACCGCACGCTGATGTCCGCGGTGAGGACGTTGTTCCCGGTGACGTGGTTGTAGTCGGCGGCCGTCCGCAGCCCGTCGGTGACCAGCACGGTCCGGCTGGTCATACGGCCAAGGTCCCGCTCGAAATCGGGCACCGGGCGGTAGTTGTAGTTGCCGACGATCTCTTCACCAAGATTGCGCCACGCGTGGTCGTAGAGTTCCTGCGCATGGTTGCCTTCGTGGCTCGGGCAGTAGAACACGCCCTCGGCGCTGATGTGCCCACGCTCCATCAGCCAACCCAGGCTCTCCCAGTCCCTCGCGTCCCCGGTGCCGAGGTGCAACTGCATCATCTCGCGGGGCGACTGCTCGTAGTTGGGATGCGATCCGTACACACTGGGTGGGATCATGCTGCCGTTGTCCTCGGCGTACATCGTGATCCCCAGACCGATCTGTTTCATGTTGGATTGACAGATGACCCGGCGGGCGCCCTCACGAACCCGCGACACGCTCGGCAGCAGGATCCCGATCAGCACGGCCATCACCGCGACTGACACGAGAATGTCAACAAGCGTGAAGCCACGACACACGACAGGCGCACGCGATGTGGTGTTCAGGTTTTCTGTTCTAGGCGCCAACGGAAGACTCCCGAGCGGGGGTGTCCTTGATTACGGAAGCTTACCATGCGAATCCCGGGGAAAACAAGGGTAGATTCTCGGTCATCCCATCTTTTCGACGTTTCTCGCCTGCTGACGGTTCAAAAAATACGATGTTCGGCCTGTCGCCAGATGCCAAACATAATGCGTACAATGAACCGTGTTTGTTTGTAACCACGAACGAAGACCGCCTTCAAGTCCTGTCATGTCAGGGGGTCACAAAAAACCGGGGTTTTCATCGGCATCGTCTTTTTCGTGGATTCTGCGGAAGTCTGAAGGATCCCGACCCGGGGCGCATCCGTACAATATCGGCATCCCCCGGCGCAGCTCGCACGAGCCTCGGGGGCTGATGGTGGAAGGACAATCAGGTCAGACTATGGACGCTCGCCAGAAGCAAGCAGACCAACGGCTGATGAGCCGTGTCGCACAAGGCGATGAAAACGCCGTGGGCGATCTCTACGACCGCTTCGGGGCCCTCGTCTATCGCATGGCGTACCAGATGATGCCAACCGCTGCCGACGCCGATGACGCGGTGCAGGAAGTGTTTATCAGACTCTGGAAGAGCGCCGACCGATACGACGCATCAAGAGCGGCGTTGTCCACCTGGGTGGTGCTGCTGACGAGGCGGCGATTGGTCGATCGCCTCCGCCGTTCGAGGGCGCGGGTGAAAGCGTCGTACACGCTTGAGGAACAATGGTCGCCGGAGGGTGACGACAAGGCGCCGCTGGCCGAGGTGGAGGAAAACGAGCGTTTCACGACGCTCATGCAGCGGATCGACATGCTCCCCGAGCTCCAGCGGACGGTGCTCACCAGGGCGTATCTCAAGGGACAGACACTGCGGCAGATCGGGGAAGACCTCGACAGACCGCTTGGAACAATCAAGTCAACCCTCAGCCGGGCCCTGAGCAGGTTGCGAGAACGAGCAGCGATAGAGGATTTGGCGACATGAACCCGACCACACACGACATCCTGGAGCTTGCGCGGCTCGACGCGCTGGGCATGCTCGACAGCGAAGAACGGGCTGTTTTCGAGCGGGCTTTCCGGGACGCCTCGCCGGCGATCCAGGAGCAGATCCGCCGGGAGCAGAACCGGCTGACCGACATCGGGGACCTCCTCCCGGACGTCGACCCGCCGCAGGATCTCCGCGCGCGGGTTCTCGGCGTCGTCCGAGACGCGATGACCGCCGTCACCGGGCGCAACGGCGAGGTCCTCGCCCGCATCGAGCCGCTGGCCATCAACATGCGGCGCAACGTCTCGCCGCTGTGGCGGGCGGCGTGCATCGGTTTCGCCACGGCGACCATCGTGCTCATGGGCTTCGCGTTCAACCTCCAGAACACCTACGACGACTCGCTCCAGGCCCTGCGTGACGGCGAGCTCTCCGAGCAGATCGCCCGTGAGATCGGCCCGCAGTTCATCGACACCCTCCTCAGCCCCAACGCCGAGCGGGTGAACTTCCTGCCCGTTGCAGATACGTCGGGCAGGGGCGGCGCCGTCGTGCTGATTGACAAAGAATCAAAGCTGGCCTTCCTCGTCTGCAAAAACCTCCCCAGGATCGACGGGCACTACGCGCTGGTCATCACCGACGACAACGGCGATGTCCTCCAAACTGTCGCCCGCTTCGAAAATAGTGGTGAACTCAACGGCCGCGTGCTTGACGGGAACATCGCTCCGGGCGACAACTTCGCAATCTACGCCTCGGGAACAACCAACGAGACCGGCCAACCGGTGCTCGTCAGCCTTTAGCCAACAGGCGAGACGCCAACACCAACCGATCGCGATCTCCCCCGGACCACCGGGAAACACAAGACAAACGCAAACACCCCGCCGGATCGTCGACGGGGTGTTTTTTTGCATATGAGTTGCGGTCGTTCGATGGGCGTCGTGATCGGACCGCGTCAGCCGACGCCGAACGCCGTCGCGCCGAGATCGTCGGTTCGCCCGGTGGCGGTCGCCAGCTTCACCCACAGCGCCCAGCCGATGAGCAGGACCAGCAGCGTCGAACCGCCCCACATGGCTCCGGCCCATTTCAGACGCTCGTCCCGAAGCGGGGGGCCGTCGACCTTGGCGTTCTGCGAAACGACCGTGGAGGCCTGATTCGCGCGCAGGCCCCTGCCGTCGTTGGCGATCGCCACCAGGGCGGCCAGGTACGTGTCCAGGATGCGCCGCGTCGCGGCCCCGCCCTCGCCCCGGAGCGCGATGTTCAGCTCGCCCGGCCGCGGCGCGTCGATGTTCAGCGATTCCTTGAAATACGCGTGGACGGCCCCGGGCGCCGCGAGCGCCTCGACGCCCCGGCGTTTGAGCCGATCGGCCGTCTCCTCCATCAGCCTCGGGTCCATCGCGAGCGACTCGCTGTACGCCGACCATTCCTGTATCGACTCGTCGTCGAGCCCGGCGCCCTGCGCCACGATCGTGGCGATGGCCAGGTCCGTGGTCGGCGCGACGCGGTCGGCGACCGCCCAGCTCAGCCCCCCGAGGATCGCGATCGCGATGACGAGTTTGAGCACGACACCCGCGACCCGGCTCCGGTCCGACTGCCGGGCGATGGCCTCGCGTTGCTCTTCGATCTCTTCCTGGGCGCGGACCACGCGGTCGCGCATCGCCAGGACCCGCTCGCTCTCTTTGTGTCGGGCGCGGATGACCTCGCGGGCCTTGTTCAGCTTCGCCTCGCGCACGCGCAGCGCGACCCGGACGCCCCGGAGCCGCTCCCGGCGGATCCGGCATTCCTCGAGCGTCTTGTCCATCGCCGCGCCGATGGCGGTCATGGCGGCGCCCCTGTCCCGGTCGACCTCGACCGCGGACCGCTCGCGCCGGACCGATTCACGGTCTCGCTGGAGCTGCGCAGCCATCTCGTCGAGGCGTTCGCGCTCGCTGGCGACCGTCAGCCGGGCGTCTTCGAGCTGCCGCTCGCGGTCCTCGAACTGCTGCTGCTGCTCGGACGAGGTCAGCGCCGGGGCGCTCCCGTCGTGCATGGACTGCTTCTGCGCCTCGAACTCCCGCCACTGCTCTTCGAGCCGGTCGCCCTCCATGTCCAGGCTCGCCCGGAGCTGCGCCAGGTCCCGCTCGCGCTCTTCGAGTGACCGATCGTTGTCCTCGAGGGCGGCCGACTTCATCTCCGTCAGCGCCGCGTGCTCCTGCTTGAGCCGAACCGCCGCCTCGCGCACCTTCTCACGCTCGGCCTGCAACTCCGCGCGGAGCGATTGGATCTCCAGTTCGGATTCCTCGACGGCGTTCGCCCGGTTGTCCACCGCCTGCTCGCGATGCACGATCGATTCGTCCTGCTGACGGACCGTCGAGGCCTGCGATTCGATCGACTGCGCCCGCTGGCACAGCGCCGCGTCCTGATCGGCGAGCTCGGTCTCGCGCGCCTCGATCGATGACAGCCGGGTCTCGGCCTCTTCCATCCGCCGTTGCAGCTCGGCTTCCCTCCGCTCGAACACCTCCGATTGCTCCTGCAGCGCTGCCTCGCGCGTCGCCAGCTGCGCGCGGTCGGCCTCGATCGACGCCAGCTTCGCGGACAGCTCCGCGGATCGACGGTCCAGGTCCACCACCCGCTCGGTCATCGAGGACTCGCGCTGGGACAGGTCCTCGCCGAGCCGGCGGACCTCGTCCATCCGGGACTCGATCGCGCTGACCAGCGATGACACCGCCTCGGGATCGTCGGGCGTTCTGGCCGGGGGCGCGTCCTCGGCGCCGGCCGATGGCTCCGGGGGCAGCGGGGTGTCCACCGGGGCCAGCCCGGCCTCGGCCTCGCTGAGCTTCCCGTATCCCTCCGGGGTCCGGTCGGGAGACGGGGCGCCGTCGAGCGGCTGCTCTTGATCGGTCTCGTCAGCGGAGTACGGGTCGTGCCAGTCTGACATCGGTTGGCAAGGCTCCAATGGGGACCGTCGGCGTGGCGCACAGTGCGCCCATATCTCGCCGGATCGGTCCGTCTCATCGGGGATCGGTCAGCCCGGGACGCGGGTCCACCCAACCAATCCAGACGCCCGGCGCCCGGTGTCCCGCTCCCCGGTCAACCGGTGTCTCCCTCGCACTCGGCCCGGTTCCCGGACCATTCCCGCTCGCCCGGCGCGGATACCATCGGGCCATGATGCACCCGATCCCATCCGTCCCGGCGCCGACATGCTCCGATCCTGCGCTCGCGGGCATCGCGGCCAGGGCGCTGGCCGGCGAACGCCTGACGCTCGATGATGGCGCCGACTGCTACGCCACCGAGGACCTCTGGGGGCTGTGCCGGATCGCCGACGAAATCAGCAAGCGTCTCCACGGGGACCGGGCGTACTACAACGTCAACCGGCACCTGAACTACTCGAATGTCTGCGCCCTGAGCTGCAAGTTCTGCGAGTTCTTCCGCAAGGCCGGCGACGAGGGCGCTTACGAATACTCCATCGAGCAGATCCGCAATGAGGCGATCAACGCCCAGACCACCGGCGCCACCGAGATACACATTGTGGGGGGGCTCCACCCGACGCTCCCGTTCAGCTATTACACCGACATGCTCTCGGCGATCCGTTCGTCGGCGCCCGGGCTGCACATCAAGGCCTTCACCGCCGTCGAGATCGTCCACTTCGCGCGGATCTCGCGTCGGTTCCAGCAGCGCGACCCGGCGTCCGGGATCCGGCAGGTGCTCGAAGAGCTCAAGACCGCCGGCCTCGGCTCGCTCCCGGGCGGGGGCGCCGAGGTCTTCGATGACCGTGTCCACGACGACGCGTTCAAGGGAAAGATCCGCTCGGATGTCTGGCTGACCGTGCACCGTGTTGCGCACGAGCTGGGCCTCAACACCAACGCGACCATCCTCTACGGGCACATCGAGCAGCGCACCGATCGCCTCGTGCACATGGACATGCTCCGCACCGCGCAGGATGATGCGCTGCGATCGATGGGCTACGCCCCTGATCCCGCCGGCGCCATCACGCTCACCGGCGCCGACGCCCGCCTGCCGAAGCCGAACGACACCCACGGGTTTTTCCAGGCGATCATCCCGCTCCCGTTCATCCCCGATGGCTCCGATCTCGAGGCGCTGCCCGGGCCCTCGGGGCTGGAGAACCTGCGGACGATCGCCGTCGCCAGGCTGATGCTCGACAACTTCCCGAACGTCAAGGCGTTCTGGATCATGCAGACGCTCCCGCTGGCCGAGCTGATGCTCCAGGCGGGCGCCAACGACATCGACGGCACCGTCGTCTGGTACGACATCACCAAGGTCGGCCACGCCTCGACGCACCAGGAGACAACCTCGCGCGATCTGGAAAACGCGATCCGCAACGCGGGGCTGCGACCCGTTGAGCGCGACACGCGATACTGCCCGGTGATCCGCGATGGCGCCAGGTGGCGGCTCGCCGATTCACCGGCGTGATCCGAGCCCCGGTCAGGACGCGAGCTTCAGCGCTGAGGTCATCCCCGAATCCGTCCCGACGTAGATCCGGTTCCGCCCCGAGCGTTTGGCGGCGTAGAGCGCATCGTCCGCCGTCTTGAGCCAGTCCTCGGGTTTGAGCGCGTCGCCCACCGGATGATCACAGACGCCGAACGAGCACGTCACAAGGTGCTCGGGGTGCGCGGGCCAGCGGGTCCGTTCGAGTTGCTTGCGCACACGTTCGAGCACCGGGATCGCGCGGGTCGCGTTGGTGTCGCGCAGCAGGATGGCGAACTCCTCGCCGCCGACCCGGCACGCGATGTCGCGCTTGCGGAGCAGTTGCTTGAAGAGCCGGGCGATGCCCCGGATCACCTCATCGCCGGCCGCGTGCCCGAACGTGTCGTTGACCTGCTTGAAGAGATCAAGATCGCACAGCGCCACGCACAGGTCGGCGCCGGTCCGGTCCCGGTGCGAGAGCTCCTCGGTAATCCGCTCGTCGAAGCAAGACCGGTTGCCGATCCCGGTCAGGCCGTCGAGCTGGGCGCGCTCGGAAAGCAGGTTCAGCAGCTCGTGGACGCGCAGCGCCGAGCGCATCCGGGCGCGCAGCTCGGGCATGTTGAACGGCTTGGTCACGTAGTCGCACGCCCCGAGTTCGAGCCCGGCGACCTTGTCCTCGGTGTCGTCGCTCGCGGAGATCACGATCACCTGCGTGTCCTTGAGCTCCGGAGTTTCCTTGAGCCGGCGCAGCGTCTGGAACCCGTCCAGCCCCGGCATCATCAGGTCCAGCAGGATCAGCGCGGGCTTGATCTTCCTGGCGGCCTCGATCCCGAGCTCGCCTTCCATGGCGCCGTGCAGACGGATCGGCTCATGCGAGAGTTTGCTCGCGAGCAGCGAGTGGATGAACTCCGAGTCGTCGATCAGCAGGACATCGACCCGCTCGACGCCGTGATCATTCTTGTTGTCGGTTGATTGCGACATATTCGTTTCAGTGCGATTCCCGCTCGTCAGCACCCGGTCCATGTCCGCCGAGGACCTATACAGACGCCGATCGTGTCCGCTGACAAAGATCAATCAACTGGTCGACCTGCGACCGAACCAGGTCCAGCTCCTCCCGCGACACGATCGCGTCCTCCAGCTCCGCGGCGGCCTCGCTGATCGGGCCGAAGCCGTACCCGCCCGCGGCGCCCTTGAGCTGGTGCGCCAGCCGTTGCAGGTCGTCGATCTGCTGACCCTCGAAGAGCGCCGACAATCGTGTGGCCCTCGTCGGCATCTCGGAGACAAACAGATCGATCAGCTCCCGCATCTGCGGGTCGCCGGCAAAGTCGCTCTGGATCGGATCAGATCCGGATTCATCCTGATTCATGGCGATACTCCTGGCCCGAGGCCCCCGGTGCTCTCCAGGGGGGCGGGGATAACCGCAGTTGCATCGGCGCCATCACGCTCCCAGTTCACCAGGACCCTCGAATCAAGCCCGCCGTCACCGCATCCCGGAGCCATCGTCTTTGGACGACCTGCCGGGTTTTTGCGACGCCCACGCCCCGCCTGGGCCGATAACGACGGAAGAAACCCCGACGGGAGCCATCCAGCAATGACCCAAGCCATCTCCACCGAGCCGATCACGACCGAGCCCGCCAATCGGCGATCAACCCTGAACCACCACCGCGCCAACGTCTGCTCCCAGTTCGGCGAGGACGGGCTCATCGGGTTCGCCCTGGACACCCTCCAGGACGCCGGCATTGCGCTCACCAACTGGTCCGTCGAGTTCGGCGCCTGGGACGCCGTCCGGTTCAGTAATACCCGCGCCCTGATCGATCATCGCGGTTTCACCGGCGTCTATATCGAGGCCGACGCGGACCGTCACCGCGAGCTCATCAAACGCAATGCGGGCAACGATCGGATCATCCCGATCCGCGCCATGGTCGGCTTCACACCGCAGGACTCGCTCGACACCATCCTCGCCGGAACCGATTGCCCCGAACGGTTCGATGTCTGCTCGATCGACATCGACGGGAACGACTACCACGTGTGGCGCGCCGTCGAGCGGTATCGACCGCGTCTGGTCATCATCGAGTTCAACCCGACCATCCCCAACACGATCGAGTTCGTGCAGAAAGCGGACCCGAGAATCGCGCAGGGCGCCAGCCTCGCGGCCATCACCGGGCTTGCGAACGACAAGGGCTACGAGCTGATCGCCACCACATCAATCAACGCGCTGTACGTCGAGCGCGAATCGGCGCCGCTCTTTAATCTGCCCGACAACAGCCTCGACGCGCTCCACGCGGACGCCTCGATGCTCACCTACCTCTTCCATGGCTATGACGGGACGGTCTTCGTCGGCGGGCACGCGCAGCTCATCTGGCACAAGCTCCCCATCACCGCCAGCCGGTGCCAGCAACTCCCGACCCCGCTCCGCTCCTACCCGCGTCAATACGGCCCGGTCCGCCGGGCCATCTGGACCACCCTCAAGAAGATCCGACACGCCTCCTGATCACCCCGCCGACCCGATGCGCATCACCCCGACACACGCACGGATCCTCGAATCGCGCATCGAGCGAAGGCTCGCGGCGATCCGGGCCGAACGCATCGCCCTCCTCGGCGCCGGCCATTTCACGCGCGCCCTGCTCGGATCGCGCGATGATCCCGGGTCATTCGCCGGGGCCCGCGTCACCGGCATCATCGACGAAACCCCGGATCGGCTGGAAGCCACGCTGCTGGGGATCCCCATCGTTCGATCCGCGGATGACGCCCCGTGCGATGCGGTCGTGGTCGCGACGCCCATGCACGAGCCGGCGATCCTCCGCCGGGCCTCGCACGGCGCTCTGGGCGACCGACCCGTCATCGGGATGCACACCGTCACCGACCCGGACGAACTCGGGGTCGACACGCTGCTCCTGCCCGAGACGGCGTGGTTCGGGCTCGATCTGCCGGGCCTGCTCGAACAATCGGGCCGATCGTGCACGATCGTTGGCGCGTCGGGCCTGCCCGGCTTTGATCAGACCGACCTCGCCGGCTTCTGGGATGACAACGACGCCACCCCGGCGGACAGCATCACCTGGGCCGGGCTGGATCTCTTCGCGTTGGTGCGCGGGTCCGCCGCGTGCCTGCTCGGGCGGGCCAAGGTGGATCCTGTCGCGGATCGCCCGGCGCTCATCCCGCTGATCGATGAAACGATCCGGATCTATGAGTCGGCCATCCGCTGTTTCCAGATGGCCCGCGCGCCCGGGGCCGTCGTCGTCGCCAACGGGCTGCTTCATCACCAGCGCGCCGTCGCCGAGGCGGCGCTGCGTTGCGGGAAGCGCGCCATCGCGATCGAATCGTCGTGCTTCCCCGGGCTGTGCCATCTCGAGCCGGGATCCGCCCAGACCGGCGCCCGCGTCGCGATGGGCCGATCGGTCAGGGATCGTCTCGAGGCCCGGATTTTCTCGCCGGCGCAGCGCGAGCGCACCACGAAGTTTCTGCGCGATCGCAACCCCCACACCGAACACCGCAACGACTCCGCATCGCAGCCGCCGCCGGCGCCGACCGGGGCGATTCGCGAGCAGCTTCGCATCCCCGTAGGCGACCGCGTGCTGCTCCTGCTGGGGCAGGTCTGCACGGACACCACGCTCGTCTACGACGCACCGATCATCAATGACATCACGGAGCTGGCTCGCCGCGCCGCCCAAGTCGTCGCCCGGACGCCGGGGTGGACGCTCATCATCAAGCCGCACCCCAAGGAGGCCACCGGCGCCGACCCCATCGCGGCCAGGCCCTACACACTCGGCGCCCACGACCGTCTCGTGAACGACCGGATCCTCGCGTCGCCCAACGTCCGCCTCACGGGCCCCACCGAGCACAACGTGTACGCGCTGATGCGACTCGCCGACGCCGGGCTCGCGATCAACTCCCAATCCGCGCTGGAGATGACGGCGATGTTCGCCAGGCCCGTGTGTCTCGTCGGCCGGGCCGCCTTCGCCGGCGCCGGGTTCACGCGGGATGTCGCGCACACCTCGGCGTTCGAATCAACGCTCCTCGACCTGCTCACGAACCCGGTCCTGACCAGGGCGCAGCACGATCGGGCGCTGCAATACGTCGATCACGCCGTCTTTGAGAACCTGATCCCCGCCGACGTGCGCACGCCGGCGCAGGCCCTTGCAAGGGACAACGAGGCCGTCCGGATCCTCCTGGGCGCCCGCGAGACAACCGAAACCGCGCGACTCATCGAGCACAAAGAATCCACAACACGAGCGGCCGTTTGATGATTGCACAAGACGAGATCCACGCCGCGTACCTGCGATCCGCTTACGGCGAACTCGTCGATCCCGATCGCCCCGTTGACTGGTTCGGCGCCGGTGTCTTTGCGCACCGGCTCGCCTCGGCGCTCGGCCCGGACGCAATCGCGCGTGTCGGATCGATCCTCGATGATCACCCGGTCGGCGCTCGCCAATCCATCGGAAAGACTCCGGTCCGCCCACCCGATCCCGGGGCGCCCCCCGAGCAGATCGTTCTCGCCACCGACACCCACGAGGCCGTCTTCCGCGAGCGCATCAGCACACTGTGGGGCGCCGGCCCGGAAGTGGTCAGCCTCGGCGCCCCGTCGATCGGCGCGTGGACGAACCCGGGTGACGGCGAGGCCGGCTCTGCGCGCACGCACCCGGAGCGCTGGCGGGAATCACTGGGGTTGGCGCAGCTGGTGATTGAGCAAGCCGGCGGGGGTAACCGGCGCCGGCGCTGGATGCTCGCGCACATGAATCTGGGCGGGTCGGATCGGCGCTTTCATTTTCGGGCCGAGGAGCGCGAGCGGTTCCTTGCTGCACGCGCCGCGATCCCGACCGGGTGGGTCCTGATTGTTGAAAGTGATCGACCGATCAGGTCCGACCCGTTCTGGCGTGACATCCTTGAACAGCATCACGCGGCGATCAGCCCCGACGGGTGCGCCGCCGCGGTCACCTGGGCCCGGCGAGATCGGTTCCCGGTCTGTCCCGTGCGCGCCGGCGCCGTCCTGTGGATCCCGCACGAGCCAACCAACATCGTCCGGGCGCTCTATAACCCGAGTGGCGCGGGCGCCAAGGGGTACACGGTTCGCTTCGATCAAGGCCACGAGACCCGGGTCGTCGCGACCCGCGAGCGCACCTACGCGGACCTCCGCGGCTCGTCGGAGCTGAGCCGCTACGAGCGGTTCATCCCGGCGCTGCCCGCCGGCGCCCGCGTTCTCGACTGCGCCTCGGGAACGGGCCCGGGCGCCGACCTGCTGTCTTCGCTCGGGTTCGATGTCGTCGGCGTCGACGTCGATCCCGACGCCGTCGCGTTCGCCGGCGCCCGCTACCCGGGGCCCGTGTTTGTCCCTGCGAGCGCCGCCGAGTTGCCCTTTCCCGATGACCACTTCGACGCCGTCATCAGTGTCGAGACGATCGAGCACCTGCCCGATCCGGGCGCTGCGCTTGGCGAGTTCGCTCGCGTGTGCAAGCCTGCGGGGCCTGTATGCCTGACCACCCCCGACGAGGGCGCCTGCGATTCGCCGTACCACGAAATCGAGCTGACGACCGGGGACCTTGAGAGCGCCCTCGATCGGGCCTTCGGCCAAGGCGCCTGGGCGGGCGAGCCGGTCGTTGGCGCCGGGGGGTGGCACGCGATGGTCATCCGTCGGCGTCAGCCCGCGCATTTGTGATTGACGCCGAAGAATCCCGCCGATTGAAGAGCGTGGCGACGACCCGGACCAGCGCGATCGAACCGCTCGCAGGCGCCCGGGGCATGCGCGTTCTGGTCAACAGTTGGCCCAAGGCGGGCACACACGCGCTGCTCGAGCTGGTCCGCCATGTGCTCGGCGATGGCCCGTGGATGGATGACCGCGACGTGAAATCGCCCTCGGGCGACGCCGGGTTTCTTGCGGGCGTCGATGAGCGCATCGGTGCGCACGAGAGAGGCTTTGCGATCAAGGGGCACTTCCCGTGGTCGCCCGGGATCGAATCGGGCCTTGCTGACCGTGGGTTCCGGACGCTGCTGATCGTCCGTGATCTCCGGGATGTCGCCTGCTCGACGCTGCGGTGGATGCGCGACCTCAGCCCCGACTGGCCCGCGAGCCGGGCGCTGCTGGCGATCCCGGATGATGCAGCCCGTCTGGCGAGGGTGCTCGCGGGGCTGACCAACGAGCACCCCTTCGACCGCGACGCCGGGATCGACTGGTCGCTCCCGCTGCCGGCGCGCTACGCCCGGCTGACCGACTGGGCCGACCACCTGCCGCCCGGCGCCATCATCCGCTACGAGGACCTCCTCGGCGCCAATGGTGGTCCGGCGCAGCTCGGCGCCATCTCGCGCGTGCTCGAAACCCTGCAACTCCGGGCCGACGACGCCACACTCGGGCGTCTCGCCGACGGCGTTTTCAATCCCGGCGCCGTTACGTTCCACACCGGCTCATCCGGCGGCTGGACTGATGCGTTCACCACCGCGCACCGCCGGCTCTTTGTGGATCTTGGGGGTGACACGGTCAACCAATGCTTCGGGTACGCCCCGACGACTCTTACCAACTGACAACGGATCCCGATCAATGACACACAGCGCCCTCAAACGCGGCCCGGAACAACTCAAGCCGCTGCCAGTCGGATTCCACGGGGACGAGTACCTGCTGCGTCTCGTCGATTCGATCGCACCACGCTGCGCCTCGTTCATCGAGACCGGCTGCAACGTTGGTTCGACAGCCTCGTACGTGGCCAGAACGTTCTCGCACCTGCGGGTGAGCTCCTGCGAGCCCGACGACACGGCGTTCGCGGTCGCCGAGCGCACGCTCGATCCCTTCGCCAACGCGACAGTGGTCAACGAGCCCTCGCCCGGGTTCCTGCACGCGATCTTCGACGCCGACCCGGACATCGCCCGGGTGTGTTCGCTGTGCTGGCTCGATGCGCACGGCTACGGGTTCCAGTGGCCGCTCGCCAGGGAGGTCGCGTTCCTGACGTCTCGGTGTGACTCCGGGTTTCTGCTGATCGATGATTTCCAGATCCCGGATCGGCCGGACTTTGCGTTCGACGAGTACGAGGGGCAGGTCTGCGGCCTGGATCTCGTCCGCCCGGCGCTCTCACCCGGTAAGGCGTATCAGCTCTTCCTGCCGAGCTATCGCGAGCACACCTCGAAGCACCACCCGCTCGTGGGGACGGCGCTGATCGTCTTTGGCGTGGACTACGCGCTGCCGGCCGACCTCGCCGGGGCGTTCACCAAAGAGCGGATCGAGGCATGACCGGCGCACCGGCCGGCGCCCGTGTGCTGTACCAGCGATCCGGCGCTCGCGGCGCTTTCGAGTGCATCGACGAGGGCTTTCTCGCGGGTTACAGGGAGCTTGGTTGCCAGGTGGCGCCCTGGACCGATTCTCCGGGCGAGCCGACGATGCGTGACATGCTCGGATCGTTCGGGCCGACGCACATCGTCGCCTGCATGCACAACCCGGACCGGACGCTGAGCCGGTGGACATATGATGGTTCGGTCGCCAAGCTCCTGAACGCCGCGGCGCACGTATCGGCGCGGATGAACCCGCCGGATGTCGCGTCGTTTTTCGGTTCGAGCGGGATCGATTTCTCGCGATTCCCCGAGTTCGGCGTTTCGAGTTTTTATACGAGGCCCGGCGCCCTGACTGCGGATGAGCGGCGGGTGCTCGGGTCGGGCGTCGTGGACCTGGTGCGCACACCGCTGGCGATGGACGCGATCGGGGCGTGCTTCCGATCGGTCCTCGAGACGGGCGTCTCGGTCCTCGAGGAGCCGCACGCCGCCGACACCGGCAGGCACCCACCGGTCGTAACTGATGATCCCTCGGCGTACGCCGCGTCGTTCGTCGGGAGGTGCTGGCCGTTCAAATGGGCGCACATGGAGCCGTACATCAACGCCCTGCGTGATCGGTTTGGCGACCGGCTGGCGGTGTTTGGGTCGGGCTGGCCCGAGGGCGTCTCGCGGGGGGCTATCGACGACGCCGGGTTTGCTCGTGTGGTTGCCAAGTCCAGTGTGTGTCTGAGTTTACATGAACCAACGCAGGTTCTCGATCGGCCCTTTGCCCAGAATGAGCGGGTCTTCAAGCTGCTCTCGATGGGGGCGTGCGTGGTGTCGGACGCCAACTTGGTGCTGGCGGCGCAGTTCGATGCGGGGGAGGAGCTGCTGCTCGCCGATTCACCGGATGCGATGGTCGCGTTGGTGGAACAGGTGGGTGACGATCCGGCCCTTGGACGGGCGATCGCGGCAGCGGGGCGAACGCGCGTCCTCGCCGAGCACACCTACGCGCACCGGGCGCGGCGTCTGCTGGCGACGGCGGCCGATCCGCCGGCGCCCGGGAGCGTGGTTTCATTCTCGGGGATCGCGCAAATGTGCGATGGGCAGGGGATTAGGGCCGATGTAGGCACAAGCGATGACAACCGCCACTCCCCAGAATATGGCCCCACCGGCGCCGGCGCAGACGCTCACCCGTGATGACCTGGGTCGGCTCTCGCACTCGGCGTCGCCCTGGGTGTTCCTGCCGATCATCGATCGCGCCATCGCGCAGGCGCCGGGCGATCTGGGCTTGGCGCTGCTGGGTGTGCGCACGCTCGCGGCGCTCGGGCTGCGGACCCCGGCGATCGAGCGGCTCGAAGCGCTGGGCCCGGCGCTGGACAGCGCGCCTGGCGCCGAGGAGATCCGCCGCGCCGTCGCGGCGCTCCCGGCAGATGTCGTCCCGCTGACCCGGCGTCTGAAGATGGCCGATCGGAACATCGCGGCGCTCGCCGGGCGCGGCGTGGATCTTCGTGACGAGTTCGCGTCGTGGAGCGAGGGCGAACCGGATTGGGAGCACCTGCGCGCGCTCGGCGGCAACGTGGTCCGTCGTCCGGCTGGATCGCCATGCAGCCAGGACTGGTTGTGGGTGGGGGATCTGCGCGCCGGGATGGAGCGGTTCGTCGCCGGGGCGTTCGGGGAACTCGAAACAGCCAGGACGCCGCCGATCGCGGTCGAGGGGGTCAACCCGCCGTGGCTTCTGCTGGCGGTGTACGCGCACACGCCGCCGACGGCGCTCGGATTCTCGACCAGGCTGCGCGTCGTGCAACGGGATCTCGGCGAGTTCTTCGAGGGGCTGACGGTCGCGGATTGCCGGGCGTGCCTCGGCGATACGAGGACCACGGTCTGCCTCGGGGACGATGCGGGCGGCATGTTCAAGCGGTCGGCGGCCTCGATGATGGACCATCAGCAGTGCGCGGGCGGGGTCTCGATGACCGCGTTGACAGTGCGCACGCGCGTTGAGCCGTCGCTTGAATCCATTTGCTGGGAGATTACCGAATCACAGGTTCGTCTCGGCGCACAGCTCGCAAAGCGGGTCGCGTCGGTGTACCGGGGGCGTGATGCCGCGTGGTGGTCGGCGCGGTACGCCCAGGCGCAGCGGCCCGAGCCGGCGCTCCCGCTTCGCGTGCTGGTTTATTCGTGCCGGTACACCACGTATGTTCAGCACGCGGCGGCTTCTCTCGTCGCGGCGCTCCGGCGGCGGGGCTGTGTCGTCCATGAGGAAATCGAACCGGATCATCATTCCGGGCTGACCAAGGTAGGCACCCTGCGAGCGTTCGAATCGCTCGAGCCGGACCTGGTGATCGCGATCAACTACACGCGACACCAAGGGTGCGATTCGGCGCCGGCGGAGGTCCCGTTCGTGAGCTGGGCGCAGGACGGGATGCCGCACTACTTCGATCCCGAGAACGGCGGCCGGTACGGGGCGATGGATTTCTTCATCGGGCATGTGTTCGAGGATCTGCTGACGGGCGCCGGCATCGGCGCCGATCATGCGCTGCGCCTGCCGGTGGTCGCCGACGCCGAGATCTTCAAGCCGACAGAGTTTTCGATCGGCCTTCCGCAACGTTTCGACACGGAGATCGCCTACGTCAGCCACCACAGCGAGGCGCCCGACGCGATGCTCGAACGGCTCGTCAATGAAACCGGCGGCGGCCAGACCGAGCCGATGCTCCGCCGGATCGCCGGGCGGGTCGGCGATCTGTTGCGTGACGCGGGCTCCGGCGCTTTCCGCCGGCCGCTCCGGCGCGCCGTTGAGACCGAGGTCGAGCGAACCTGTCCGGGCCATGAGCGCGGCGACATCGCGGCCCGCGTCTTCCATCAGTTCGCGATCCCGCTCGCCGAGCGCATCATCCGCCATGAGATGATCCGTTGGGCGTCGGGCGCCGCCGCGCGGCGTGGCTGGCGCCTGGCGCTGTACGGCAAGGGCTGGGACGAGCACCCGGAATACTGCGACCTGGCCCGGGGCCCGATGGAGCACGGCGCCGCCTTGCGGGATTGCTACGAGCGGTCGGTCGTCCATCTGCACGCCTCGGTGTGCAACCCGGCGCACCAGCGCGTGCAGGAGTGCGCCCTTTCCGGCGGGCTGCCGTTGAGCCGGATCACGCGCGATGCGCTCCAGGTTGAATACGAGATCATGCGGCTCGGAGCGATGGGACGGATCGAGCCGAGCATGCCTGACGAGGCGGAGGGCCTTGTTGGTTTCCGAATCGCCGATGATCCTGACCTGCTGGCGATCGCGGCGTTGCTGCAACGGCTCGGGATGTCGATGGAGCCGGGCGGCGATGATTCGCTGCTTTGGATCGATCGGAGCGACTGGGAGCGGCGCGAGGCCGCCACGGCGATCCCGACGATCGACACGCGGACGCGGTGGCTCTTCGGTGATTATTCGCAGTGCGCCTTCACCGATGAGGCGGGGCTCGAACAGCTTGTCGAGCGCGCGATCGAACGGCCGGCGTGGCGAAAGGAAGTGATCGGCGGGATCGCCGGGCGCGTTCGTGAGCGGTTGACGATCGACGCTGCTGCACGGCGCCTGATTGAGTTCGTCAGTGACGGTGTCAACGACGCCGCTCGCGCAGGGAGTTCAAACAATGGTGCATGATCTGTTCAAGGCCGACGCATTCGAGACGGTGGCCGGGATCCTGTCGGATCGTTCGCCGGAAGTCATTGTCGATATCGGAGCCCATATCGGGTCGACGTGTGATCGTCTGCTCGCCGTCTTCCCCACGTCTAGGGTCTGGGCGTTCGAGCCCGTCGCGTCAACATTCAATCGGCTGTCGATGCGGGTCGGTAATCACCCGCGCGTGGATGTGGCGAGGCTGGCCGTCGGGAGCGACAACGGAGAGATCGAGATTTATGTCAACGGGTTCGCTGATACATCGAGCGCGCTGGCGCCGACCGAGGCGTGCCGTCGATACCACGGTGAGAAGGTTGACCCGATCCGAAATGAACAAGTGGAGATGGTTCGGCTCGACGACTGGGCAGCACGATCCGGCGCCGGCGATATCGAGGTGATGAAGGTCGACGTGCAGGGATTGGAGCTCGAAGTGCTGCGTGGCGCCGAGCGGCTGCTGACAACGACAGTCCGGGCGGTGCTCAGCGAGGCGCAGCTGGCCCCGATCTATCAAGGCGCCGCGACGTTTTCCGAGATTGATCTGTACCTGCGGTCCTGCGGGTTCGTGCTGCACCAGGTGTGCCGGATCGCCAGTTGTGGCGCCGAACGGCGGACGACGTGCTGCGATGCGCTGTGGGTGCGGGAGGATGTTCACCGGGCGTATATTGAGCGAGTTACGGAGTGTGCTGCTGGAGTGACGGCATGATGCTCAGCGTGCTCATTCCAACGCACGGACGGCCGGGGCTGCTGGATCGGTGTCTGCGATCGCTTGCGTCGCAGTCGGCTGACGGGTTCGGTGTTGAAGTGATCGTCGGTGTCGATGGTGACGACTCAGGAGAGACCGAGTCGGCGCACCGGTGGTCGTCGGCAACGATCCCGATGCGCGCGCTGCCGGCGTCACATGCCGGGCCCGCGGCGACGCGCAACCGGATTGTACGAGACGCCGCCGGCGAGACGTTGCTGTTTCTCAATGATGATGTCGTGGCGGCGCCGGGGCTGCTTGAAGTTCATGCAGCGGCGCAGCGCGAGCTTGCTGACAAGGGTCAAGCCGCGATGGTCCTCGGGTCGGCGCCCTGGGCGGTCGAGCAACCCGATCGCGTGATCGATCGCCTGACGCGCGAGACGTCGCTGGTGTTCTTCTACGATCAGATGGTCGGCGCCCCGGCGTCCGATCCGGATCACGATTGGGGCTGGCGCCACGCCTGGACGCTGAACCTGTCGCTGCCGGCGCGGTGTGTGCGCGAGGTGGGGGGGTTCTGCGAGCGGATGCGCCGCCCGGTGTACGAGGACATCGAGCTGGCTTTTCGTGTGCACGAGCGCTTCGGCGTCCCGACGCTGTTCCGGCCGGACGCGGTTGTTGAACACCACCACCGCTACGAAGCGGCGTCACTGCTGGCGCGCGAGTACGTCCTCGGGCATCAATCGCACAGGCTCGCGGAGGTGTCGCCGGCGTGCGCGCGGGACATCTTCCGCCGGGACCCGCTCGACGCCGCGGTCCTCGCCGGAGCGAAGCAGACCGTCGAAGCACGGCGCCGAGATGCAACCCTGCGCATCGGTGAGTTTTTCGAAACCGCCGGTGAACCCTCGGATTTACTTGATACTGAGGGGCTCGAAGCGGTGTACGGGCTGTACGTGAGCTGTCGCGGCTACCTGCGATCGATGGGGCTTGCCGATGCGGGCGCCGGCGGCGCGTGCGAGCCGCCCATGGTGTGGTTGAACGATCTGGCGGCCACTGCCGGCGCGCCTTGCTGAGGGGTTTTCATGGTTGTTCTTTTCTTTGTGATCTCGTTCCTGATCTACGCGGCGCTGGGCGTGCTGGCGTATTTCTGGCAGCCGGCCATCGTTGGCATGATCGTGCTGCTGCCGGTTTTCGCGTTCGGGGTTTACGACAGCATGCAGCGGCAACGGGCGGTGCTGCGCAACTTCCCGGTCCTCGGGCGGTTCCGGTACCTCTTCGAGCACATCCGCCCGGAGATCTACCAGTACTTCATCGAGTCCGACCGCGACGGGATGCCCTACGACCGGCAGCAACGCTCGATCGTCTACCAGCGCGCCAAAAAGGCGCTCTCGACGGTGCCATTCGGCACCCAGCTCGACGTGTACCGCCCGGGGTACGAGTGGATCAACCATTCGATGTGCGCCCGGCGCCCGACCGGGGACGCGCCGAGGATCGTCATCGGCGGCCACCGCTGCGAGCAGCCCTACTCGGCCTCGATCCTGAATATCTCCGCGATGAGCTACGGCGCGCTGTCGTCGGCGGCCATCCGTGCGCTCAACGGCGGCGCCGCCATCGGGGGGTTCGCCCACAACACCGGTGAGGGCGGGATCAGCCCGCATCACCTGGCGCCCGGGGGCGACCTGATCTGGCAGGTCGGCACGGGCTACTTCGGGTGCCGGAACGAAGACGGGGGCTTCGACCCGGATCGCTTCGAGGAAAAGGCGCATTTGGATGTCGTCAAGATGATCGAGATCAAAATCTCGCAGGGCGCCAAGCCCGGGCACGGCGGCATCCTCCCCGCGGCGAAGATCACGCCCGAGATCGCAAAGATCCGACACGTCCCCATGGGGCAGGACGTGCTGTCGCCACCGGCGCACAGCGTCTTTGACACGCCGATCGGGCTGCTCGAGTTCGTGCAGCTGCTCCGCGAGCGCTCGGGGGGCAAGCCGATCGGGATCAAGCTGTGCATTGGCGACCGGAGCGAGTTTCTCGGCATGTGCATGGCGATGCGCGAGACCGGAATCGCGCCGGATTACATCGCCATCGACGGCGGCGAGGGCGGCACCGGGGCGGCGCCGCTGGAGTTCTCCGACTCGATCGGATCGCCGCTGATGGAGGGGCTCGTCTTTGCGCACAACGCGCTCAATGGGTTCGGCGTGCGCGAGCAGGTCCGCCTGATCGCGTCGGGCAAGGTCACGACAGGCTTCGACATCGCGTCGCGCCTCGCCGCGGGCGCCGACCTGTGCTCGGTGGCGCGCGGGTTCATGTTCGCCCTCGGGTGCATCCAGGCGCGCCGCTGCCACTCGAACCACTGCCCGGTCGGTGTGGCGACGCAGAAGCCAGGGCTCGTCCGCGGGCTCGACCCGGCCGACAAGACGCTGCGCGTCGCGAGTTTCCACAGCCAGACGGTCGAGGCGTTCATGGAGCTGCTCGGCGCCGCCGGCGTGATGAGCCCGGAGCTGCTCCGCCCGTGGCACATCCACCGGCGTGTTTCCCCGACGGAGGTCAGGACGTACGAAGAGATCTACGACTTCCTCGAGCCCGGGGCGCTGCTCGAGGGCGAGGCCCCGCCGGCGTACCGGGGCTGGCTCGTCCGCGCCAGCGCCGAGGCGTTCCCGTGCCGGGCGGCGCAGGGCGTTCTGTAAGCAGGCGACACGGCTTGGTGTGACACGTAGTTGATCCGATCGTGCTGAACACGCGGGCCCGATATCGGACCGCTCGTCGATGTCGATGACCTGCGCCGGTTGCGCTGCTCGGATGTCACCGTTTCCGATGAGACCGGCGAATCCTTTGCGATCATTGATCCGAGATTTGGGGAACAGGTGGATTTGTTTGTTCGGACGAATGTCCCGGTTGATCAATGGCATGTGACCTCCGGGGGGAACGGAGGAATCGGATGCTCGGCCCTCGATGCTCGTGTGGCGCCCTCGGCGCGCTGGTCTCTCTAATCACGGCCTTTTCAGGCCCGACAGCGCTCGCCGGCTCGCCGCCCACGGCGGTGGATACTGGCAACCCGATCATGTTCGTCACGCAGGTCCCGGTGCCCGCTGATTTCGCGACGATCGCCTCACCCTTCGCCAACCACCTCGGCACGATCCAGAGCGTCGCCCGCGGCGGGGACCTGTGGATCCGCTACCCCGATGGCGCCATGCGGAATCTCACGAAGGAAGCCGGCTACGGGCAGGAGGGGTTCCAGGCGCTGACCTCCATCGCCGTCCGCCAGCCGTGCGTCCACTGGGATGGCGACCGCGCCGTCTTCAGCATGGTCATCGGCGCCACGCCCACGCGCTACGAGCACATCGAATACTTCTGGCAGCTCTACGAGGTCACCGGGCTCGGCCAGGGCGAAACCGCGGTGATCACCCGGGTCGCCAACCAGCCCGAAGGTGTGAACAACGTCAGCCCGATCTACGCCAGCGACGGGGCCATCATCTTCGCGTCCGACCGCCCGCGCGACGGCTCGGCGCACCTGCACCCCCAGCTCGACGAATACGAATCCACCGAGACGAACACGGGCCTGTGGAAGCTCGACCCGGCCACCGGCGACCTGCGCCTGCTCGCGCACGAGCCGTCGGGCGCCTTCGAGCCCCTGATCGAGTCGAGCGCCGGGCGGCTGCTGTACACCAAGTGGGACCACCTCCAGCGCGACCAGCAGGCCGACGCCGAGGCGATGGGGGCGTTCTCGATGGGCGCGTTCAACGCGACGAGCGAGGCCCCGGGCGCGCCCAGCACCGGGAACTACGACGAGGTCTTCCCCGAGCCCCGGGCCGCCTGGCTCAACTACATCCGCAACAACCCCGGCTACGCCGGCCCCATGCGCGGCTACGAGGACAACCTTGTCGGCCACAGCATCGAGTTCTTCCAGCTCTGGCAGCTCAACCAGGACGGGACCGGGGAGGAGTCGCTCAACCACGTCGGGCGACACGAGATGAAGACCTACTTCACGCAAAGCTTCAACGACGACCCCAACCTCGTCGAGTACTACGGCCCGGACAATGGCGTTGAACTGAACATGCGAAACTTCCTCCAGGGCGCCGAGGACCCGAACAACCCGGGCGTTATCTACGGCGTCGACGCACCGACGTTCTTCACCCACGCATGCGGGCAGCTCGTCCGCATCAACGGCGCCGCGTCGGTCAACCCAGCGGACATGCGCATCGAGTACCTCACCAACCGCGCCACGGCCAACTACGACTACACGCCCACACCCGAGCACTCGGGCCTGTACCGCAACCCGCTCCCGCTGACCAACGGCCTGCTGCTCGCCGTCCACACCGACGAGACAAGGCCCGACGACAACGACGGGACGCGCGGCGCCCCGACGACGCGGTACGACCTGCGCATCAAACGCATCGACACCTCCGGGCCCGACGCGGTCGCCGCCGAGCCGCTGACCGACGGCATCTACGAGACCGTCAAGTGGTGGGACCCGGACGAGTTCGTGGTGTACACCGGGGCCTTGTGGGAGCTGGACCCTGTCGAGGTGGTCGCTCGACCGGCGCCGACGCCCTCGACGGAGACAGCGCTCGAGTCGCCTGAGCTCGCCTCGTTCATCGACGCCGGCGCCAACGTGGCCGAGCTCCGCGCGTACCTGCGCGACAACAACCTCGCCCTGATCGTCAGCCGCGACGTGACGACGCGCGATCACGCCGATCGGCAGCAGCCCTACAACCTCCGCGTCGCCGGGACCGACACGCAGACGATCGCCGAGCCCGGGCGTGTGTACGACGTCGAGCGGCTCCAGCTCATGCAGGGCGACCTGGTCCGCGGCTACACCATCAAGCAGGGCCGGCGCGTTATCGCCCAGCCGATGCACGACGACGCCGGCGCCAACCCGCGCGTCTTCTTCAAAGCGCCCGGCTCGGTCAAGCTGGGCGACGACGGGTCGATGGCCGCGATTGTTCCCGCCCGCCGCGCCATGAGCTGGCAGTTGGTCGATCCCGGTGGGGCGCCGGTGGTCCGCGAGCGGTACTGGCTCAGCTTCCAGCCAGGCGAGATCCGCGTGTGCACCTCGTGTCACGGCATCAACAAAACGGACCAATCCCTGGCGCCCGAGCCGACCAACACGCCCCTGGCCCTGACCGAACTCCTCGACTATCTCCAGCTCATCGACCTCATCGGGGAGGGGATGCTCGGCGATCTCAACGGCGACGGGCGTGTCGACACTGCGGACTTGGGCATCCTGATTGTCCAGTGGGGCAGGCCCGGGACGGCCGATCTCGACGGCGACGGCCTCGTATCGACTTCCGACCTTTCCATCCTGATTGCCGCGTTCAACAGCAACCGCGCCGCCCCGAGCCGTTCGCGCGGCCGGGTCGCCCGGGCCCGGTGAAACGACCGGGCGCCGGCGGGCATCCAACACCGGGTTCACGCGAACCTTGTTCGACCTGGCCCGGTACATATCATCGGGCGCGTCAGTGCGCCAACAGATTCGGCGCCGGGATGAGGCGCACGGAAGGGGTTCTCATGCGGAATATTGGCTTGCAGTTTGGCCTCGGCGCCGTCATCGGGGTCGTTCTCTTGACGCTGCTCGTCGGGGGCGTCACACGGGTTGGGCTCGCCGAGGATCAGGAGGGAGCGTCGATGTCGGGTTATTCAAAGAGCGGCTTCAACGTGACGCCACTGACCGATGAGCAGGTTCAGACACTCGCGCAAAAACTAACGCCCGAGGAGGCGAAGATCATCCTCCGGCAGGGCACCGAGCCGGCGTTCTGCGGGAACCTCCTCGATAACCACACCGATGGCCAGTACACCTGCCGCCTGTGCGAGCTGCCGCTCTTTTCGTCGAGCGCCAAGTTCACGTCCGGCACCGGGTGGCCCAGCTTCTTCCAGCCCATCGACCCCGATCACGTCAACACCATCGAGGACGACTCCCTCGGGATGCGACGGGTCGAGATCACCTGCGCCCGTTGCGGCGCCCACCTCGGGCACGTCTTCCCCGACGGCCCAGCGCCGACGGGGTTGCGCTTCTGCCTCAACTCCGCATCGCTGGACTTCTACGCGGATGGGGAGCCGCTCCCCGCCGGCGCGACACCCGTCGAGGAGGCCACCGCGTACTTCGCCGGCGGCTGCTTCTGGGGCATCGAAGACCGCTTCGAGCACACGCCGGGCGTGATCGACGCCGTCAGCGGGTACATGGGCGGCAGTGTCCCGAACATGACCAGCAAGATCGCGTACTCGAAGGACACCGGCCACGCCGAGACGGTGCGCGTTGTCTACGACCCGAAGGCCATCACCTACGGGCAGCTGCTCGAGCGCTACTTCAAGTTCCACGACCCGACAACGCTCAACCGCCAGGGCCCCGACAGCGGGCCGCTCTATCGGAGCGTGATCTTCACGATCGACGCCGACCAGAAAGCGCAGGCCGAGGCGTACAAGGCGCAGCTCCAGCAGTCGGACAAGTATCGCGACCGGACAATCGTCACCGCGATCGAGCCGGCCGCCGAGTTCTGGGAAGCCGAGGAATACCACCAGAACTACCACGCCAAGCACGGCACGACGTGCGCGCTGCCTGAGTGATCAGTTCCGGCCGAATCGTTTGTCGAGTTCGGCGAGCCAGTTGTGCACGACGACTAACCGCGGCGGCTCTTTTTCCCACTCGGCGGGTTCGATCATCAGGAACCGGCCATCGGGCGCCATCGCCATCTGTCGCTCTTCCGTCAGGCCGTCGGGCCAGGGCCAGGAAAAGAGGGCGCGGGGTTTGCTGATGGACAGCCCGGATTCGGTCTGGAGATCAACCGCGTACATTTTGCCGTGGTTGGCGTAGTGGATTGCATTGCTGTCGCCGCTCCAGAACGGGGCGCCGAAGGCCCCGCCGGGGCTGATGAGTCTCGCCGGTCCGTTGCCGGGGTAGGCCTGCACATAGAGATTGTAAGCGCCCGATCGGTCGGAGCCGAACGCCAGCCACTTGCCATCGGGAGAGACGATACCGGCGAGTTCGCGTTGCGGCGTCGCGATGACTTCCGTCATTTCCTGTGTCTCGGTGTCGAGCAGGACGAGATCATTGTCCAGTGTTGTTTCATCGACACGATCGATGAGGAGTGTCTCCGTGCCCGGCAACCATGATCTGGTGGTCAGCACATAGTTATCAATCCCGATGGTTTGGGGATCGGCGCCGGAATGCAGATCGATGATCACGACGCTGGCGGGTTCACCGCCAGACTCGAAGATATTAAAGGCGATCCTGCTCCCGTCGTGGTTGAGTGTGGCGTTGGTCGGCTCGTCGTCATTCCAGATCCGATCCATCGCGCCTGTTTGCAGGTCAATGAGCCACAACTCGTTCTTGTTGCGCAGCGTGGAGACCGCCGCCCATCGCCCATCACCGGAGATCGTCAGCGAGTTGAAAAACGCGTCGCGCAGGTCGCTGACGGGCTCGATTTCTCCGCTCTGGTCGATCCACACGAGCCTCCGATCTGTCGTCTCGCGCTTGCCGGGCTGATAAACGAGATCCCCCGTGGGCGAGACGTCGAACTGTGCCGACCCCCCCCAGGAGTCCGCCGCCACACCCTCGATTACCGGGGCCGGATCTCCCAGGAGCCGAACGCGATCGGCGTCGAAGGGCGCTGCGAATAATGTCGAACGCCGAAGGAACACGAGGTACCGGTCGCCGACCACCTTCGGAACGGCGGCGTCTTCAATCAGCACGGTGAGGCTGCCATCGGGCGCCAGGTGCGCGATCGAGTAGTCCTCGATGGTGTGCCCGGTCCATCCGCTGACGAGAGAACCTTTCCCGTTGGGCAGCGGGCAGAACTCTTCAAAGCCGAGAAAGCCGTTCTCCGGGGACGGCTTGCACAGCGACCGCACAACACCATCGCTGATCGACACGGTGGATAACGAGTTGTTGAGATCATCGCTGAAGACAATCTCGTCATTCTCCAGCCAGGCGCCCGCGGTCGGGTTTTCGTCGTATTGCTCATGCACCGTGGTCGCAGGTCCGCCCCGCACCGGCACAATCTTGAGCGCTTCGTTGGTGCGGAATCCAATCCGCCGTCCGTCAGGAGAAAAGAACGTGTCTCGCGTCTCTTGAAGCCCCGGGACCACCCACGGCTCGATTGATGACACATCGTGGACGAAAACCCGACGCCTGGCGTCATGATCGTCCGCGGCCCCGTCGTAGCGTGTGTACGCGATCATCTGGCCATCATTCGAGATGGCCAGCTCGCTGAGCGTCGAAAAGCCGGCGCTGTCCCTGGCGGCGTCGATGGTGTACCGGATCGTCCGATCGGCGCCCTGCTCTCGCCCGGTTGATCCGTCCCCCAGCAGCAACATCAACCCAACGCCCAGCGCAAAGGCGATGAGCGCGATCGCAACGATTGCCCCGAGTCGTCGCGGCTTGCCGGCGCTCCCGGTGTACGCCGGGATGTTCGTCGCCGACCACTCCTTGTTCGCCAGCGCCCGCTCGATCTCCAGCCTCGCATCACCGATATCACGCAGGCGGCTGCGCGGATCCTTCTCAAGACAGGAGCGGAGCAGTTCGCGGATCCGTGGCGGGGTGTTGTCTGGGAGCGCTTCCCAGCGCGGCTCGCGTTCGAGGATCGCCGCGAGCGCATCCGTCGAGGTTTCACCCCCGAAGAGGCGCTCACCCGCCAGGCACTCGAAAAGCACGCACCCGAAGGACCAGATGTCGGTGCGCCGGTCCACCTGTCTGCCGCGCGCCTGCTCGGGGCTGAGGAACGCCGGGGTGCCCAGCACCTGCCCGATAGCGCTCACCGGTTCGTTTGGCATGGTCGCGGTGGGCATGTTGGT